>MTKY01072770.1_pt1 | contig 10289 bp, 10 predicted proteins | sample 1042731 | NCBI WGS metagenome assembly MTKY01 (sample SAMN06212206, study PRJNA360538) | anaerobic digester metagenome | biome: Wastewater treatment plant; material: sludge; isolation source: anaerobic digester fed with sludge from wastewater treatment plant | place: Denmark: WWTP Soeholt ... | reverse complement strand
TTCCGCCACGAAGGCCCCGGAAAATATCGCCAGGCCGATGATGGCGGAGCAGTAGGAACCCAGCCGCAGGAAGCGCCCCAAGACAAAAAAGATCCACATAAGAAGGACAAGCAGCGGCACCCCCCGGAAAAATTCAACGTAACAGGCCGCCGCGAAAGATACGATCCGGTTCCTCGATATGCGGCAAAGACCCACTACCGCCCCCACAGGAATACTGAGGACCAGGGCTATGAGAGATATTTTCAGGGTCAGGTAGGCCCCATTCAAGAACATCGGGAGGTTGCGGGCGATCACGCCCCAGTCGGCTATATACAATGAACCCCCTCCTTAACACCTCAAAGTGAGGCCCCCGGGCAAGGGCAAAGGCTCACCCGGGGGCGTTTGCCCTTGCCGGGTCGTTACTGCTTCATTTCTTCCATCCAGTCGGAAGTCTCGAACCACTTTGTACGTAGAGCCAGCTCCTCAGTGCTCCCAATGTACTGGTAAAGGAAGGAATTGAGCCACTGGATCATAGCGAAATCGTTGTGCCTGACGGCAACACCCAGGTTTTCCTGGCTGATCAGGTCGTAGATGCCCCTGACGGCGCCTTCGTGCATAACCTGGTACATGCGTATGCCCGGTTCATCATAGATAATCCCATCGGCGTTACCGCTGATCATCGCGGCCGCGGCTTCAGGGAAGGTGGGGAAGTCAAGGATCTTGGCTTCTTTAAAAATGCTTTTTGCTAGCAAGGCCCCGGTGGTACCCTGGGAAAGGGCGATCCTCTTACCTGGCTTGTCCAGATCTTGCCAGGACTTGGTTGCCGTGTCGCTACCGGGGACCATGAGCACCTGTCCGGTAGCGTAGTACGGGTTGGAAAAGCTCACCGCCAAGGCCCTGTCGCCACGGATCGTCATACCGGCTATGAACATGTCGATATCACCCGTTTGTAGGGCCGGGATCAAACCGGAGAACTCGAACTGGCGGAACTCCACTTCAACACCTAGGGATTTCGCAATGGCCCGCCCAAGATCGATGTCATAGCCAATGAAATTACCCTGCTTATCCATCATTTCGAAAGGAAGATAACCCGGCGCCGAGCCGATGACAATTTTTTTCGCTTTCTGTACCGTATCGAGCGTCGAAGGCGTATCGGCGAAAGCGACACCGCTCATCATGGCGATCGCAAGGATCCCTGCCAGCACGCAAAACCATTTCTTGTTCAATGCTCACACCTCCTACTTTCCATCGTGGACTTCTTCGGATAAACTCTCCAAACCCCTAAGCGCTGGGCCTTACCGCTTTTTTTCTCTCTACCGAATCCGTCCACCTCCTTCCATTGACTATAGGGTCGCCGGGAAAAGAACCGACGAGTCCCGATCCCTCGACTCAATCATCCTCCCTGACCAGAGGTAGCGTTGAGCAATGGATCCCGCCGCCGTGTTTTGAGATCTCGCTCCAGGGTGTAGATAGTACTTCCACACCGTTTTTTTCAAGCCTTTCGGAAGTCCAGGGGCAGCCGGAGTCCATGATGACCCTGCCTGGAGCGATAGTCAGGCAGTTTATCGCCAGGCCGCTTTCACGGTGATCCAGGGGTATGGCCTTGATCCCGAGCTCCTGGAGTGTCTCAAGGAACCAGTATGGCAACCGTTCAACGTTGACGGCGGCCTTGTCGTGATCCACCATCACAATGCCTCCATCAAGATGCATGGCGTATCCAGGAAGCGGAATCTCGATCAGGCCCTTGCCCTGGGTAGCAAGCACCGACCTCAACTGGTCCGCCCCAGAGCGGTTGCCGCGGAAGCTTAGGCCCACAACAGCGGTTTTTTCGTTGAGGAGGCAGAAGCTTCCGCCTTCCATCAGCCCGTCACCGTGGATGATATGAAGCACCGGCATGCCGATCTCCGCAAGTTTGCGGTATATAAAAAACTCCTCACCACGCCTGCCTGTTCCGTATTCCTTCCCAACCGGTCCCATACGGGCCAAGACAGCCCCGCCATCGACGATCATGGCGTTATCCCTTACGAAAACAGCATTGGGGTCGCGGGGGCCGCCCTCAGCCCAGACGATCTCGACGCCCTCCCTTTGCAGGATTGCCGTCAGACCGTCGAATTCTTCCTGCATCCTCGCCAGGTCGGGTGCCTTGTCGGACCTGAAGTACCACTGTTCTTCGTCGTTGATGAGTGCCTCGAGCTCCGGATCGTAATGGTCCTCCGTCATAACACCGATCTCCGGGCCGGGTCTATGAAGGAGGACCGTCTTAAGGGTCCCCACATCGTTGCGTACGCCCCAACGCCGCCCCCATACCCGTTTCTGCATGTCCGGGTCTTCAAAAGGCGGGAGCGGGCGAGGGGGTATACGCTGCAGAACAACGTGATAATACTGGGAGCTGTTTCGTAGGCTCATGCCTGACCTCCCCTGGATGGTGTTTTTGATGGTGAAGTTTCTTTTACTCTAACGAAAATATATTCTTCCCAGTAAACTATTTCAGAATAACATTTCGAGGACTCTTGTCAATCACCTGTTTAGCCATATACATCATTGTAAAAAAATGAAGATCTTCAGGAAAAGAAGGGGCCCTCCCGCATCATCGCGGAAGAGCCCCTCTGTGAGAGACGCCCCGGCGGTAACTAACCGCCGCCGACGAGGGGGAAGACGGCCAGGTGGTCTCCTTCCTTCAAAGGGGCCGCCAGCCCGCCGATATGTTCGATATGCCTCCCGTTGAGGATCAGGATTAGTTGCAGCTCGCGCTCCGGCGTCTTGAGGACCTTTTCGCCGAAGCGCAAGCCATACTTTCCCGACAGGACCTCCAGGAGGTCCGCCACGGTACCTTCCGTTTCGACCTGCGTTTCCTTCTCCCCGACGATCCCTCGTACCATGCCGAAGAAGGAGACCCGGATCATACCCTCCCCCTACCGGATCCCCAGTGCCGCCAGTTTTGAGGGCGTGGGAACGCCCTTCTCGTCCCAGCCCCGAAGCTTGTAGTACTCGGGTATCATTTCGCCGATGCGGCTCACCTTGCCCTTGGCAGGCCCATCGGGGATGGGTTCCTTGAGCAGCCTGGCGGGCAATGTATCGTCCCTCGCGGGGTCGAGCCCCTCCCTGAGGTTGAAGAGCCGCTCCAGGGTCCAGATCCTGTCCCCGGCCTCGAGGAGGCTGTCGGCGTCGAGGTCGAAGCCGGCCCCGTGCTTGAGCATGTCGGCGTAGTCACCAGCGCCGAGCGCGAAGGATGTGAAGAGACACATGCCCGAAGAGTCGATGGCGGCCGTCAGGTCGTGGAAGATCTTGCCCCACTGGGCCTTGCCCTCCGTCACCCAGGGGTCGAGTTTTTCGGGGATGCCCAGGACCTCGGGGGAAATGAGGTACCCCCTAACGTGGCAGGCCCCGCGGTTGCTCACCGCGTAGGTCAGGCCGATGCCCTGGATGCCCCGCGGGTCGTAGGCCGGGAGCTCCTGCTTCTTGACGGAGATGGAGAACTCGGGGTGCCCGTAGTATTCCCCCAGCCGGTAGCTGCCCTGGGCCATTCTCTCCCCGAGACCATCGACCTTGCCCATCTTCTCCGTCCAGTAGACCAGGGCATCGCCGGAGCCGAACTTCAGTTCCGGCCCCACGCCAAGGTCCTCCTTGGGGATAAACCCCTTCTCGTAGAGTTCCATCGCCGCCGAGATCGTGCCCCCGGTGCTGATCGTGTCCAGCCCCAGTTCGTTGCACAGGTAGTTGGCACGGATGATGGGCTCGAGGTCGTCGACGCCGCAGTTGCTGCCCAGCGCCCAGAGGGTCTCGTACTCGGGGCCTTCGCCCTTCTTGTCCTCCAGGGCTGTCTCCCTTCCGCACCCGATGGGGCAGGCGAAGCAGTTGGTCCTCCCCGTGAGGAAGGTCTCCGCCAGCCTCTCGCCGGAGTGTTTCTCGGCGCCTTCGTGCTGCGACGCCTGGAAGTTCTTGTAGGGGTAGCTGCCGAGCTGGTTGAGTATGTTGACCAGGACCGCGGTGCCGTAGGTGGGCAAACCCTCGCCGGTGACGCCGTTCTCCTTGATCTTCTGCATGGCCGCCTTCAGGGTTTCCCTGAGACCTTCGGGGTCGGCGGCCTTGAAGGCCCCGCTCCCCCTGACGACGACGGCCTTGAGGTTCTTCGATCCCATCACAGCGCCCACGCCGCTGCGGCCCGCCGCCCGGTGCTTTTCGTTGACGATGCAGGCTATGGGTGATAGTTTCTCCCCGGCGGGGCCGATGCAGGCCACCCTCGCCTTGGGGTCACCCACTTCCTTCAGCAGCGCGTCGGTGGTCTCGTGGGTATCCTTTCCCCAGAGCGAAGAGGCGTCGCGCAGTTCGGCCTTGTCGTCGTTGATCCACAGGTAGACGGGCTTCTTGGCCTTCCCCTCAACGAGGATCATCATGTAGCCCGCCCTTGCCATTTCCGCCCCCCAGTAGCCCCCGGAGTTGCTCGAGGCTATGAAACCTGTCAGGGGGCTCTTGGTGATCACCATGTACCTCCCGCCGGTGGGGACGTTGGAACCCGTCAGCGGACCCGTGGCGAAGATGAGCTTGTTCCCCTCCGAGAGGGGGTCCGTCCCGGGTTTCAGCTCCTCGTAGAGAAGCTTGGTCCCGTACCCGCGACCGCCGATGTACTGCTTGACCCAATCGGGGTTCAGCGGTTCCTGTTTGACCGTTCCCGCGGAAAGATCAACCCTCAAAAGACGTTTCGCTTGCATGTCTTTCCCTCCTTTTCTCTTTTTCTGACAACCTTGCCGTCCCACGGTAAAGAACTCTCGAAACTCTCTATTCTTCGCTCAGGAAGTCAGCCTGGATACTTCGAAGGACCCGTCGGTCACCTCCTTTTCCCCTACCGGGTGATCTTCTAGGGGCACCGGATAAGGTTCCGGTCCCACAGGCAGTCGCTGCAAGCCGGGGTGTTACCCCAGCAGTCGCTCTCGGTGGTCTTGGCGTACTCGCAGGACCTGAGGAGGTTGCAGTCAAGGCAGGAGGCGTAGAGGGCCCTCCTCAGCCTCCACCTGAAGGAAACGTAACCCGGGTCGTCCCAGACCTCCGCCAGTCCCTGCCTTTTCAGGTCGCCGAAGAACCAGGGGATCACTTCCTTCTCCCTCCCGAGGACGATCTCCCTATAGCCGTGGCACAACCTGAGGCAGGGGGCCACGAGGCCGTCCCACCTTATGAAGCAGGACTCGGACCTCACAAAGTTGCAGTGCCGCTCGGTGGACAGGGAGAACCTCGGAAGTTCGGGCTTGATCCCGGCGTACTGGAACTGGGTGTAGAGTTTCGAACGCACGGCCACTTCCTCTTCGAGGGTGAGGGGGTAGAGCCGGTTGGCGTCGGCCTCCATGTCGGTGGGGAGCAGGTTGCTCACCGAGACGGCGCTGACGCCCTTGCCTTTCAGGGATCGCACAATACCAGGGATAAGGGGGAAGTTCGACCGGGTGACCACCAGGGCGATGCGGATCTCGCAGGCGTTGGACCCGGCATGCTTCCTGGCCTCCCGGAGCTCCTCCACCGCCTTCGACAGGATCTCCAGGCTGCTCACCCTCCCCGGCCACGGGACATCATCGGCCTCAACGGAGAGGTCGATGATGTCGGCCCCCACGGCCACAAGGGCCCTGGCGGCGGCCCCATCGAGCAGGGTGGCGTTGGTCGTTATCCTCACACGGCGGCCGCCGGACTTGAGGATGCCGACGGCCTCGAAGAGCCTGGGGTGGCAGAAGGGTTCTCCCATACCAAGAAAGTGGACCGTTTCAAGAAGGGGGAATTGGGCGAGGTCCGAGGCAACCCGGAGGAACAGGCCCCAGTCCATATCACCCTGGGGCTCCGTCCAGGATTCCCGGAAGCACATGGGGCAGTTGAGATTGCACCTGGTACTGAACTCGAGATAGACCTTGCGGAGCCGTCGGTCCTTGGGGATGACGATCCGGCTCTCGTCAAGATCAAGAATAACGTTACCCATTGTCATGGACCCCCCTTGGGGGCCGTCGATCCCGACAGCCCGCATCCCTGACAATGACTATTTTATTATCAGATTAAAGCGTCCCTACGTCAAGGAGCGGGGTCAGGTCTACACTTTTGACTTTTTACACGGCGGTGGAAAAAATCCACTTAAACAAAGAGCGTCCTTTGCTCTTGGGGTCTGCCTTTTCCGTGGGATCCGGCATTTAGTCAAAAGTGTAGACCTGACCCCGCCTTTGGATCTTTGCGAGCATGTCGGCTGTCATGGCATCCAGGTCGTATTTCGGAGCGAAGCCCCATTCGGCCCTGGCGGCCGAGCAGTCCAGGGAGCGGGGCCACGACGCGGCGATGGCCTGCCTCACGGGGTCGACGGCGTAGTCTATCTCGAAGGAAGGGATCCGTTTCCTTATCGAGGCCGCCACCTGCCCCGGCTCGAAGCTCATGGCCGACACGTTGTAGGCGTTGCGGTGGACCAGTTTCGACGGCTCGGCCTCCATCAGCCGGACCACCGCCTCGAGGGCGTCGGGCATGTACATCATGTCCATGAAGGTCCCCGGGGCTATGTAGCTGGTGTAACGGCCCTGGGAGACGGCCTCGTAGTAGATGTGGACGGCGTAGTCCGTGGTGCCGCCGCCGGGCGGGGCTTCGTAGGAGATGAGGCCGGGGAAGCGCAGCCCCCTTGTGTCGAGGCCGTACTTCAGGTGGTAGTAGTCGCAGAGCAGTTCCCCCGTGACCTTAGCGACGCCGTAGATCGTGGTGGGCCGCTGGATCGTCACCTGGGGCGTGCCGTCGGGCGGTGTGGAGGGACCGAAGGCCGCGATGGAGCTGGGAAAAAAGAAGGCAGCCCCCCGCTCCCGGGCGCATTCCAGGGCGGCGAAGCACCCTCCGGCGTTGACGTCCCACGACCCCTGCGGGTCGGCCTCGGCCCTGGCCGACAGGACCCCGGCGAGGTGTATCACGGCGTCGACCCCGAAGGAGCCCATCAGCCCCGAGAAGGCCCTCCCGTCGCGGACCTCCAGGATCTCGAAGGGCCCCCCCTCCGAGACCGGCCCCGGCACCCTGCGCCTGGCCGTGGCCAGGACGTTTTCGGCACCGTACCGCTCCCGCAGGTAGGGTACCAGTTCCGCGCCTATTTGCCCGTTGGAACCGGTGACGAGGATCCGTTTCACGGCAGGATACCCATCCCCCGGCCCACCTCGACGAAGCGCCCCACGGCGAAGCGGAGGTCTTCCTTCGTGTGGGCCGCCGAGACCATGCAGCGGATCCTGGCGGTCCCCCTCGGGACGGTGGGGAAGACGATGGCCGTCGCGAAAACGCCCTTTTTGAAGAGTTCGGCGCTGAAGGTTTTGGCGTCGGAGGCCTCGCCGATGATGACGGGCGTTATGGGTGTCTCGCTGTGACCCGTGTCGAAGCCCGCGGCCGAGAGCTCCCTCTTCAGGAAGTCGCCGTTCTCCCTGAGCCGGTTGACCCGTTCCTCGCTCTCCTCCAGTATATCCACCGAGGCGATGTTGGCCGCCACGTCGGGGATGGTGAGGGCGCTGCTGAAGAGGTTCGGACGGGCCTTCTGGCGGATGTAGTCGATGAGGGTGGCGCTCCCGGCGATCATGCCGCCCATGACCCCGAAGGCCTTGGACATGGTGCCCACCTCCACGTCCACCCTGCCGTGAAGGCAGAAGTGGTCGGCGATGCCTCGGCCCCCCCGGCCGAGCACACCCTCCCCGTGGGCGTCGTCGACGACGACGATGACGCCGAAGGCTTCGCACAGTTCGACTATCTCCGGCAGTTTGGCTATGTCGCCGTCCATGGAGAAGACCCCGTCGGTGACGAGGAGATGCCTGCCGGGGTTGCCCCGGTGCTCCCGGAGCTTGGCCTCGAGGTCCGCCAGGTCGGAGTGCCCGTACCGCACTACCCGGGCCTTGGTGAGGCGACAGGAGTCAATGATGGAGGCGTGGTTCAGGGAGTCGCTGTAGATGGTGTCCTCCGCCGCGGGGACGAGGGTGGGTATGACGGCCAGGTTGGCGCAGAACCCCGACTGGAGCACGATGGCCGCCTCGGCCCCCTTGAACTTGGCCAGGCGTCTCTCCAGTTCTATGTGGGGCGTCATGGTCCCGGCGATGGTCCTCACGGCCCCGGGCCCCACGCCCCACTTGTCCACGTACTCCTTGACCTTGTCCACCACCCTCGGGTCGTTGCAGAGCCCCAGGTAGTTGTTGGAGCAGAGGTTCAGGTGGTCCTTGCCCGCTATCCGGACCCACGCCCCCTGGGGGCTTTCTATAGTGCGGATCATCCCGTAGAGGCCGTCGCGCTTCATGGCCTCCAGCTCTTCGGTGAGGAACTGCATCGTTACCGCCACGGCTATCACTCCCGCTTCCGTATTTGGACCTTGCCGGAACCAGTATGCTTTTCACCAGGGGGAAGTGTCAACGAGGTATAGTTTGAAGGGCGGTTCGTATAATCGGCGGTCGGGATAATATAATATTCCCAGGTCCCCCCCCGAGGGGGAAAGCGGGGAGGTCTTCACCGATGGATGACTGGACCCTGGAGGTACTGGCCGGAAGGATGAGCGGCGACACCAGCGCGCCCCACCACATAGCGGCGGTGCTGCGGGACGCCATCTACCGGGGCGTGCTCGAGGAGGGGGGGCCGCTCCACCAGGCCAGGATCGCCCAGAGCCTCGGCGTGAGCCCCATCCCGCTGAGGGAGGCCCTGAGGCTGCTCGAGACGGAGGGGCTCGTGGAGTTCCGTGGATACCGGGGGGCCTTCGTGACGGAGCTCTCCCTGGAGGAGGCCCGGGAGCTCTACGAGATGGTGGCCGCCCTGGAGACCAGCCTGATGAGGACGGCCTTCCCGGGGATCACCCGCAAGATCATCCAGGACGCCGGCGAGGTCCTCGACCGGATGGAAAAGGAAGAGGACTGCATCCGCTGGCGGGACCAGAATTTCCTCTTCCACACCCTTTTCTACGAGCCGGCCGACCGACCGCTGACCCTCGACATGGTCTCGAGGCTCAGGCAGAAGACGGACCGCACGATCAGGACCCACCTGGGCTCGATGAGGGATGAATCCCAGCGGCAGCACCGGGAGATCCTGGCGGCGGTGACGGCCGGCGACCTCGAGGGGTCCGTGGCCGCCCTGGCCCACCACCTGGCCTACACCTCCAGCGACCTGCAGTCCTGGATGAGGGACGAACAGTCGAGGAAGAAAAGGCCGGAGCTATGAAGGCCCCGCTCAAGGGGTGAAGCCGAGCGCCTCGGGCCGGCGCAGGGCCTTGTGCTTCAGGACGGGAACGCCCAGTTCGCCGGCGAGCCTCCGGCACTGGTCCCTGAAAGCGCCCTTTATCCCCTCGTGGTAGACCACGGCGTCGATGCCTCCCCTGATGCTCGACGCGGCGGAGCGCAGTTTTTCGTAACCCCCTTCCGAGGCGTAGTCCCCGGTGACGATCCACTGGTTAGGGAGTATGTGGGATACGCCGAAGGGGAAGTCGCCCAGGGCCGCCTCGGAGAAGGACCTTTCGAAGTGGACCCCGCCCACGCATAGGACCCGGTAGAGGCGTTGGGATTCCGAAAAGGGCTTCACCAGGCTCCTGGCCATCACCCCCACCGCCCGCGGGTCCTCCCAACTGGCGGGGGTGCTGCCCACTTCGATGTCGAGCATGGGGACGGGGAACCCGCCCATCAGCCGGGGGTCCTGCCCCTTGAAGGTCCCCGTCCAGTGGGTGGCCTCGGTCACCACGCTGAAGTCATCAACCCCCGCCCGGACCCTCTCGTCCTCCAGGGCGCGGAGGAAGTTCCTCACGTAGGCCGGCTCGGCGGGGGGGAAGACGCCGGCGTTCACATCGCCCACGGTGTGGACCGTCAGGACCCTGTCGGGGGCGTTGGCCCCCTCGTGCCAGTTCACCTCGGCCGCGAGGTCGACGTCGAGGAAGTGCCCCTTGAGGACGGGCAGGTAACGACGGAAGTCGTAACTGACGAGGGTCTCCTGGCGCATAAAGAAGAAACGGTCCCCCCGGCCATCGACGTACTCCATGACGGGGTACCCGTCGACGGAGATCTCCGTCTCATCGGGGCGGTAAAGTTCCAGGACCTTCTCGAAGGCCTGCCTCGAGACGTGGTCGTAACCCTCGCCGACGCAGAAAAAGAAGAGGGCCTTTCTCCCCCCGGCGGTCTGTTCCTTTTTCATTTCTTCGCCTCCCCCTGGAAGTGCTGTTATTATACAGGGCGTGAAAGAAGCCGCGGCTGTCGATGAAAGGAGATGCACCCCTTGCGATTCTGCATAGCACCCGAAGTCTTCGAGAAATGGCCGGAGTACCGCCGTTGCACCGTGGTCGGCCGGGGACTGGAGAACGCCGAGGACGACCC
>MTKY01072585.1_pt1 | contig 10289 bp, 10 predicted proteins | sample 1042731 | NCBI WGS metagenome assembly MTKY01 (sample SAMN06212206, study PRJNA360538) | anaerobic digester metagenome | biome: Wastewater treatment plant; material: sludge; isolation source: anaerobic digester fed with sludge from wastewater treatment plant | place: Denmark: WWTP Soeholt ... | reverse complement strand
GCAGATCGCGCCGCCGACGAAGCCGCCGGCGCCGATCACCACGACGCGTTGCGGCTTTCGCGGGGACGTTTCGAGGTGCTGGAGCATCAGGCGCTCTCCTTCGTGCGCGGAGCGCCGAGACAATAATAGTCGAGACCGGCGGCGGCCGCCGCCTTCTGTCCGAGGACGGCGTAGGGATCGATGACGATCCTGCCGCGCAAGGCCTTCGCCACGGCGTCCGCGGCGATGGCGCGGTATTGCGGCCAGGGCGTCAGGATCATCAGCGCGTCGGCGTCCTTCAGCATGCCGACGGGATCGACGCCGCCCTCGACATGGGCGTGCGCCACGGCGTCGGCGGACACGACCGGATCGTGGACGACGAAATGCGCGTGCGGCAGCGCCGCGAGCGTCGCCAGCGACGGCGAATTCTTGATCGAATGGGTGTTCTCTTTATAGGCGAGCCCCCACACGGCGATCTTCGCTTGTGGCCGCGCGTCCAAGAGCGCCGTGCGAATGGTCTGCGCCGCCCAGTCGCGCCGGTGACGGCTGTTGGCGATCCAGGCGCGCACCACGCCTGCGTCGGTGTCATGGCGCTCGGACAGCGAGACGACCGTCGCCAGATCGCGCTCGAGATTGCCGCCGGCGATGCCGAGCCCCGGCGCGAGATAGGAATGCGGGCCGATGCGCGCGTCGAGCTTCAGCGACGGCGCGATCTCCGACCAGTCCGCGCCGATGTTCTCGCAGATTTCGGAAAGCGTGTTGGCGACGCTGATCGAGGACACGAGGCAGCAGTTGATGGCGATCTTGGCCAGTTCCGCGCTCTCGTAGCGCATCGGCAGGATCGGGCAGCCGAAGGCTTCGAGCAGCTTCAGATAGGCGGGCGCGATCGGCCTCGCCGGATCGGCGCAGCCGACGATGGTGCGTTCCGGCTGCAGCGCCCGCTGAACGGCGCGACCGAACACGAGCGTCTCCACCTGGTAGTACAGCCGATCGCGCGGGACGACTTTCAGTTCGCGTGAAAATCCCGGCGGCGCCTGGAACAGGATGACGAGGATCGCGTCGGCTTTCAGGACGGCGCCGACCTTGTCGAGCAGCGCCCGGATGCCGGTGAGATCGCTCGCGCCCTTGTCGTCGGTCGGCACGTCGGTCGAGATGTAGACGACGTCGCAGGCGCCGAGGCGCGCAAGATCGGCGGTGAATTCCTGCCGCGCGCCGTTGGCGCGGACCAGCTCGTCGAGATCGGGCTCGACGACGGGCATGTCGCCGTGCGCGAGACGTGCGATCGTGTTCGCATCGACGTCGAAGCAGATCGTGCGGAAGCCTTTCGCCGCCACCGAGGCCGACGAGACGATGCCCAGATGCGTCATGCCGGCGAAGCCGACGACGGGCGATGCGTGCGTGGTCATGCTTGCTTTCCGAGCTGCGCCAGCGCCTCGCGGCCGAGCCGGTCGAGCGTCGCGCCGAGCCAGGCGTCGGTCGAAAGATCGGTCGTCGTTCCCGCTTCGCACAGGCGCTTGAAATGCGCGTATTCGACCGCCCAGGTCGGATCGTCCTGCACCAGCGTCGCCGCCTCTTCCGGCGGACGGCCGCTTGGCAATACGCGACGGCGCACCGTGAAGGTCGACGGTCCCCACTTGCACAGCGATTCGATGTGCGCGCTGCCGTTCTCCGCGAAGATGTCGCAGGTGAAATGATTGCGCCACGACAGCAGGGTCATTTCCAGCTCGATCCGCGGAACGCCGGCGGCGTTGAGCAGGACCACGTGGTCCGGCGAACGGTTCTCGAAACAATTGACCGAGGAGACCTCGAAGCCGTCGTCGATCCTGCCGAACCAGAAACGGCAGGTGTCGAGCAGATGCGAGCCGAGATCGGGCAGCACGCCCGCGCCCTGGTCGCGCCATTCGGAATTGCGCACCAGCCGCGCCGTGCCGTTGCCGTAGAACATGCGGCACGAATAGATGCGGCCCAGTTCTCCCGAGGCGATCAGGTCGCGCATCCGCACGAAATGCGGCTCGAAACGGTGATTGTAGGCGGTGTAGCAGACGACGCCGGCCTTGCGCGCCAGCGCTTCGAGGCGCGCGACGCCGTCCGGCTCGGCCGCCCACAGGGGCTTCTCGACCAGCACGTGCTTGCCGCGCTCCAGCAGCCACGACAGGATTTCGACCTTCGGCTCGTCGGGGATGCAGCAGAGCGCTGCATCGTAGGAATCGAGCGGAACGTCGCGCACCGACTTGTAGTCGGCGTCGGCGTTGGCCGGGTCGACGCTGGCGACATAGTCCGCGCCGGCGAACTTCCGCCGCTTGTGTCCCTGAACGCCCAGGCCGACGACGATCGCGCGCATGATCGTCAGGAGAAGTTCAGCTGGCTCTCGACCTTGTCCAGCTTCTTGTGGACGTGGTCGGGCGTGATCGGAATATTGCCGTCGAACTCGCATTCGCAACCGGCGGCCAGCGTGCCGATGATCGTCGACTGGATGGAATCGCGGCTGACCAGCATCGCCAGCGTCGAATAGGCGAGCAGCGCGTCGCCGGCGCCGACCGGATCGACGAGGTTCTCGACGAAGGAATCGAGGACGAAGAAACTGTCGAGCGAGGTATGGTCGGTCGAGTTGCAGGTCAGCACGCCGCGTTCGCCGAGCTTCAGGATCAGGAACTTGCACTGCGCTTCGTCGTAGAGCTTCGAGGCGAGCGGACGAATGCCGGAATCCTGGTCGGCCAGCGCGAACCGCGCCTCGCGCTCGTTCGGCGTGATCATGTCGAAGCCGCGGAATTCCGTGATGTTGCCCCAGCGGCTGGCGACCTGGCTGTCGGCGACGCGGAACTTGCCGTCGGGGATCGCAGCGATGAAAGCCGGAATCGTGCGCCGGTTGAAGATGCCGTGCCGGAAATCGGAATAGACGACGGCGCTGGCGGAGGTCTCGCGCACGTTCTTCGTCAGCGCCTCGAGAATCGAATCCGAGATCGTCGTATTGTCGAGCGTATCGACCTTCAGCAGCCGATAGCCGCCGACGACGATGGCGTTCTTGTTGACGGTCGGCCGGCTCTTGTCGATCGTCGCCTTCACTTCGACGCCGAATTCGGTGAGGTCTTCGATGACGAAATCCTTGAGCGAATCCTCGCCGAGCACGGTCGAGAACTCGACCGCCGCGCCGGTCGCGCGGCAATGCTTGGCGACGATCGCGGCGCCGCCGACATAGTCCGTGCGGCTCTCGAACAGAACCGACATGGTCGGCGTCTTGGTCTGGCCGCCGATCATCGCGCATTGCGTATAGCTGTCGACGATCGTGTCGCCGACGATATGCACGCGCTGCGAGGACAGCTTGTCGAGAGTGCGGCGCAGGTCGCCGAAGGTGACGCCGCTGCGCTCCATCGCCAGCTGGAGCTTTTCCAGCTTGAGGTCCGGCGCCTTCATCTGGATCAGGCGCGACGACGAATAGACGATGTCGCCGGGCGTGAAGAGAATGTCGCCGCCGAAGCTGCGCAGCGTCTCGGCTTCCTCGCTCGTCTTCGGCGGCAGGCCGTTGGCGGTGTATTCGTAGCCCTTGGCCAGCAGGTCGGGCTTGATGATCTTGATGTTCTCGATCGGCGTCGCGTTCGGATCGATCACGACATAGTCGATCAGCTCGAAGGCGGCGAGATTGAGCGCGCGCAAATCCTGCGGCACGTGCGGCCGGTAGGTCCCCTTGCTGATGTGCTGGTCGGCCGTGATGCTGGCGATCAGGATGTCGGCCTTGCTCTTGGCGTAGATCAGGTGGCGGAGATGGCCAGGATGCACCACGTCGAACACGCCGTGGCACATGATCGCGCGCTTGGCGCGCGGTATCGGACCGAGAATGTCCCGCAGTTCTTCCGCGGTCTTGATCTTGTGGCGATAACGATCGCCAAGCGATAAACTCATGCCGCCCCCCCGGGCTTCTTGTCGCCGAGAAATTCGAACCAGATCTTGGTCGCCTGCGCGATCGAAGCGGGATCCCACAGCGGCGCGTTCTGCCAGTGATGGATTTCCTGCATCATCCGTTGCACGCCTTGCTCGAACGGCACCTGCGGGCGCCAGCCGAGCCTGCTCGTGATCTTGGCGATGTCGGCGAAGGTGCAGTCGGGTTCGCCCGGACGCTTGGGAACGTACACGACGTCGCCGCCGAGCAGTTCGACCAGCTTGTTGACGGTCTGCGGCGCGCCGGCGCCGACATTGAAGCGCTCGCCGACGATATCCGTCTCGGCCGCCGCCAGGAAGGCGCGGGCGACGTCGGTCGCATAGATGAAGTCGCGCGACTGCGTGCCGTCGCCGACGACCGTGTAGGGCTTGCCCGACAGCTTCTGCTTGAAGAACACGCCGAACACAGCGCCATAGGCGCCGGTGGTGCGCACGCGCGTGCCGTAGGCGTTGAAGATGCAGATCGAATTCACCGGCAGGCCGTAGACCTGGCCCCAGTGGAACACCGCCTGCTCGCCCTGGAATTTCGACAGCGCGTAAGGATATTGCGGCGCGATCGGATGGTCTTCGCGCGTCGGCGTATCGGCGAGACCGTAGCACGAGGACGAAGCCGCGTAGACGAGCTTCCTGACCTTGGCCGCGCGCGCGCATTCGAGCACGCGCACCGTGCCCTGCACGTTGATGTCCATGTAGTCGATCGGCCGCTCGATCGAGGGCACGATGTCGCCGATGCCGGCGAAATGGAACACGTAAGTGCAGTTTTCGAAGATCGGATCGCCCGGCGTCAGGCCGCGGATGTCGCGCTTGTGCAGCGTCACGTCCGCATTGGCCTTGTGATGCGCCAGGTTCGCCTCGTGCCCGCCCGAAAGATCGTCGACGATCTGCACCCGGTAGCCACGGTCGACCAGCAGGTCCACCATGTGGCTGCCGATGAAGCCTGCGCCGCCGGTAACGACCGCGATCGGTTTCCCGCTCATGCCGCCTTCAGCCTCTGCAGCCTGCGCACGTTGAAATAGATGTCGTCGTCGAAGCTGTTCGGCAGACGACCGTCGCGGAAGGCGATGCACAATTCGCGCACGGCGTCCTCGATCGTGTACTTCGGCTTGAAGCCGAGCGCGCGCGTCACCTTGTCGGAGTTGATGTGGTACGAGCGGATGTCGTCGGACGGGGTCGTGACGATCTCGAGGTCGCCGTAGGCGGGGAATTCCTCGAGCACGACCTTGCGGACGAGATTGGCGATCTCCATCAGCGACAGGTTCTGGAAGCCGACGTTGAAGATCTCGCCCTGGATCTTCTCCTTCGGCGCTTCCAGGAACATCTGCACCGCGTCGCAATAGTCCTGCACGTGCAGGTTGGGGCGAAGCTGCGAGCCGCCGAACACGGTGATCTTGCGCTTGTTGACCGCGTGGTTGGTGAGGATGTTCACCGACAGGTCGAGGCGCTGGCGCGGCGCGTAGCCGCACACGGTCGCCGGACGGAAGGTGACGCCGGTGAAGCTGTCGTCGAGATGCTTGTTCAGGAGCGGCTCGCACATGCCCTTGTACTTGTTGTAGAGCGTCAGCGGCAGCAGCGGATGGTCCTCGGTCACGTTCGGCTGGTCGGAAACGCCGTAGACCGACGAGGACGAAGCGTAGATGAAGCGCTTGACGCCGGCGTTCTTGGCGGCGAGCACCATCGGCTCGAAAGCGTCGAGGTTGATCGAGGTCGAGAGGTTCTCGTTCAGCTCGAAGCTGGCATCGTTGGAGATGCAGGCGAGGCTGACGAAGGCGTCGTGCCCCTTCACGGCCTCGGCGATCTTCGCCGTGTCGCGGATGTCGCCTTCGATGAGCTTCAGATTCGGATTGCTCTTGGGCAGGAAGTCGTTGCCGAAGAACATCATGTCGTAGACGGTGACCTTGTAGCCGGCGTCGAGCAGCTGCGGTACCAGCCTGCTGCCGCAATAGCCGGCGCCGCCGGTGACGAAGACCCGTTCGAACTGTCGCGCCATGGTCATTTCCTCATCATGTCTGTGAAGCCGGTCCACGCGGGCCGGATCAAACCGAAATCGTAAAACCGGATTGCGTCGCGTCGCGGTGGAACATCTGCACCGTCTCGAGCGAATAGGTATTGAGGTCCTTGCCCACCAAAGCGAGCTTGGCGAGAATGTCGGGCGTCGCCGTGATGATGTGGCAGCCGGCCTCGACCGCGTGGAACACGTTCAGGAGTTCGCGCGGGCTGGCCCACAGCAACTCGGCCTTCGGCCGGCCGGCCAGTTCCTTGCGGCAGGCGATCATGTGCGGGATCGGGTCGACGCCCGTGTCGGCGATGCGGCCGGCGAAGACGGAAACGATCGCCGGCGTGTCGGGCGCGAGGGCGTCCGCCACTTCGCGCACCTGCGCGACCGTCATGATCGCGGTCACGTTGAGCACAACGCCGTCCTTGGACAGGCGGCGGACGATCGGCGCCGTCGACACGCCCTTTGTGTTGGTGACGGGAATCTTGACGTTGACGTTGGCGCCCCACGAGGCGATGACGCGCGCCTGCCGTTCCATGTCGTCGTTGTCGTCGGCGAACACTTCGAACGAGACCGGGCGGTCGGGAATGGCCTTCAGCACCTCGCGTGCGAAGCCCTGATAGTCGGTAATGCCGGCCTTGCGCATCAGCGTCGGGTTGGTCGTGAAGCCGACGATGCGCGGATCCTTGTACAGCGCGACCATGTCCTTCAGGTCGGCGCCGTCGGCGAAAAGCTTGATGTCGATCTTCGTCACGCGCGTTCCCCTACGCTTCCGGCGTTTTGCGCCAGTATCCAGTTTGTCGCCGCTTCCAGCGAGCCGACGATGCTGTCGGCCTGCGTCGGCTTCGGTTCCGCCGTATAGCCGAGGTCGATGAACACCGTCCGGCAACCGGCGCTGACCCCGGCCTCGACGTCGCTCGCCCGGTCGCCGACCATCACGCTGTCGGTCAGGTCGATATCGAACTCGCGCGCCGCCTCGTACAGCATGCCGGGTTTCGGCTTGCGGCAATCGCAGTTCTGGTCGCGGGTGTGATAGCACGTCTTGATCGCGTCGAGCGGCATTTCCCGCTCGAGCCGCGCATGCATGTCTTCGACCGTCGCATGCGCGACCTTGCCGGCGCCGACATCGGGCTGGTTGGTGACGACCACGACCTTGTAGCCCGCATCCTTCAGCCGACGCACGCTTGGGGCGGCGTCGGCGTAGACCGCGAACTGCGCCAGGGATGTGGGCGCGAAGCTGCGTCCGTCGCGAAAGATCGGCGTCACGAGAACGCCGTCGCGATCGAGGAACACTGCCCGGCAGGCCATGGCGTCGCGCGCCCCTACCACTTGGTCTTGCGGGACTGCAGCAGCGGATGCGAGACGAGCCCGTGCCAGATGACCGCCTGGAACGCTTCCGACAGCGGCGTGATCCGGTCGGGATTGACGATCGGGACGACGACGATCGCGTCTCCCTTCTGCGCCGTGTAGCCGTCCGGCTTGCCGACAATGCCCAGGACCTTGGCGCCGCGCGCCTTGGCCAGATCGATCGCCCTGACGATGTTGACGCTGACGTTGCGCACGACGTCGCCGCCGCCGACCGACATGATGAAGATGGCGTCGTTGGAATTCAGGCGGCTGACTTCGAGCCAGCCGGAGAAGATGGTCTCCCAGCCCTCGTCGTTGGCGCGGGCCGTCAGCTCCGACACATTGTCGACCGGCGCATAGGCCTCGATGCCGCAGAGCTTGCGGAAGTCGTTGACGGCGTGGCTGCAATTGCCGGCGCTGCCGCCGACGCCGAGCAGGAACAGGCGCCCGCCGCGCGTCCGCAGCGCATCGAGCTCGGCCGCGACCTTTTCGATGGCGGCGGCGTCGAGGCCGTCAGCCACGCGTTTCACCTCGCCGAGGAACTCGACAGCGTGCGACAAGGAGTTTCTCCGGACGGGCTGAATGAAAGACGGTTTCGGCTAAACGGCGACGGCAGCGTTGTCAAGCGGCCGGTTCCAGCGGGGATTCTATCAATTTACTGAAAACAAAAGACCTTCTTGGTTGTCGTCAGGCCGCGATGCGCCGCAGAAAACGCCATGCCTGCGCTGGCGGCAGGCAGCGCCCGGTCAGCGAGGCGAGCGTGGCTTGCTGCAGGCCGGCGGCGTCGGTGGCGGCGCGGACGGCCAGCTCGCTGCGCGGGGCGCCGAGCAATCCGGCATAGAGTGTCGCAAAATCGGCGATCGTGAATTCGCCCTGCCGGGCGCGGGCGGTGACGTAGAACATCGACCTGTAGAGCACGGCGCGGCGAATATCGACGCCGCCCGGGTCCTGCCGGGCCGCCGTCAGCGCCTCCCAAAGCCCCGCCCGCGGGTCGCTTGCCGGCGCGGTCGGCTTGACGACCGGATTTTCGTGATAGGCGAGCCGTTCTTCTTCGGTGATCTCGCGCGCATCCCGCGCGCCGTGGCCGACCAGCCACGACAGATATTTGTTGTAGCTCGCGCAGAGCGCGGCGGAATCGTCGGGATAGAGCGTCACTGCCTGGTCGAGCCACAGCATCCGCCACGCCTCGTGGTCGAAATCGGCGAGCGAGCCGTAGGCGCGCACCCAATACTGCAGCAGGCTGCCGTAATAGGGCGCGATCTGGCAGTAGATGTAGGTGATCGGCGGCGTGTTCGGAAAATCGATGGCCGAGCGCGCGGAGAAATCGTCGCGGATTTCCTTCTGGTCCTCGGTCGGCTTGACCGCGCTCTGGGCCCAGCCGTTGCTCTTCTTCGACACGCCCATGATGCTGACGGGCGTCTCGATCACCAGGCAGGCCTGCGCGTATCGCAGGCCGTAGATCGAGGCGAGCACGTCCGGGATCGGGCCGTCGAAAATGTCGATGCTGTCGGCCTGCGCCCGCTCCACCACGCGGCGGCGCCAGCAGCCGTGGTAGACGGTGAAGCCCGTCATTTCGAAGAAGCTCAGCACGTTGGGATGCGTCACGCGCGGCCAGATGTCGCCGGGCAGTTCCAGCGTCCGCTTGCGGGCGAAATCGGACGTCGGCGCCCGCAGTTCGAATTCCGGGCCGCCCGGCCACCAGAAGAACGGCGGATGCCAGCGCACCGCGTCCACGTCCGGGTCGGCTGTCAGGATGCGGTCGAGCAGTTCGAGCCCGTAGGGCAGCATCCCGTCGTCGTCGCCGATGAAGATCAGCGCCTCGCCGCTGGCGTGCTTCAGCCCGTTGGCGAAATTGCGCGACATGGAGATGTAGGAGGAGGTCCGCACGTATTTGATGCGCGGATCGTCCAGCGCCGCCACGACTTCGCGCGTGTCGTCGTCGGAGAAGTTGTCGGTGACGACGACTTCGAAATCCCCGAACGTCTGGTCGAGGCACGTGCGCAGCGTATGGCGCAGCGTCGCCGAGCGGTTGCGCGTCGGAACGATGATCGAGAATTTCGGCGCCATGGTTCCGACGGCCTCGTCAGGAAACGCGCTTCAGCCAGGCGCTCGGCCAGTGCGTGACGTTGCCCTTGAGCGTGGATTCGTTGAACGACCAGGCCGGCTCCTCGATGACGAAGGCCGCGTTCTTCTTCGCGAAATCCTCGGCCGCATTGGCCGGATTGTCCTTGTCCCAGTCCTTCTGGCCGCGCGGGACTTCGGTCAGGTCGCGCATGCAGCCGTCGGTCGAGACGATGTAGGAGCCCTTCGTCACCAGCGGCGCATAGGCTTCCAGCTCGGCCATCACATGCGCATAGCTATGGTTGGAATCGAGCACCACCACGACCGTCTCGCCCGGCTTGATGAGCGCCTTCACCTGGCCGACCACGTCGGCGGCGACCGATGACCCTTCGATCATGGTGATGAGCGGAAACAGCGCGTGCGATTCGACGCGGGCGCGGTTGTGCGGGCGGATCTCGATGTCGACGCCGATCACCCGGCCCTTGCCCATCGCCTTGCACAGCGAGGCCGAATAGACGAGCGAGCCGCCGTGGGCGATGCCCGTCTCGACGATCACGTCCGGCTGCAGGGCGAACACGACCTCCTGGTAGCGGATCATGTCGTCCGGCAACTGGATCACCGGCACGCCGAACCAGGTGAACGTGTAGGTATACTTCTGATTCCAGCCGACTTTCAGGTACAGGTCGGAGACCAGCTTGAAGCCCTCGTCCGAATAGAGCGGGATGCTCTTGCCGTCTTCGAGACGGATTTCGCCCCGCTGCGTATCGATATCGAGCTTCATCGCCTTTTCGCTCCTGCGAAATCAGATTGGCCGCGTCTCTACACGAGAGGCGTGCCCCGCGTAAACGTCCGCGAGCCCGTCGGCGAGGCGGTACTTCGGCGTAAACCCTGCCTCTTCCCGCAGCCGCCGGACCGCGCCGACGATCCGCGGCGGGTCGCCCGCCCGGTCCGGCAGGTCGCCGACGCCGAGCAGGTC
>MTKY01065296.1_pt1 | contig 10289 bp, 8 predicted proteins | sample 1042731 | NCBI WGS metagenome assembly MTKY01 (sample SAMN06212206, study PRJNA360538) | anaerobic digester metagenome | biome: Wastewater treatment plant; material: sludge; isolation source: anaerobic digester fed with sludge from wastewater treatment plant | place: Denmark: WWTP Soeholt ... | reverse complement strand
CGGAGCTGGAAGCGGAGCTGGAAGCGGAGCTGGAAGCCCGGCGGCGTCAGTATGCCCACTACCGAGACGCACTCCTGACCTTCCCCGAGGGGGGGGTCCGGTGGGCGACACTCGGTGAGGTTGCCGTCAACTTGGACGCGCAACGTCGACCGGTCACGAAGTCAGCGCGGACGCCTGGACGGATTCCGTACTACGGCGCCTCGGGCGTGGTTGACTACGTCAGCGAGTACATTTTCGATGGAGACTACCTGCTCGTGTCTGAGGATGGCGCGAACCTGCTGGCTCGATCAACCCCCATTGCATTCTCGATCAGCGGCAGAACATGGGTGAACAACCATGCCCATGTCCTGGCGTTCAGTACGTACTCGGAGCGTCGTTTCATCGAGATCTACCTGAACTCAATTGACCTTTCACCGTTCGTGTCAGGCGGTGCCCAACCAAAGCTGAACCAGGCGAATCTCAACAGGATCCCCGTTCCGGCTCCTCCCTTTGAGGAACAAGCGCGCGTCGTCGCCATCCTCGACAAGTTCGACGCGCTCGTGAATGACCTGTCGAGCGGCCTCCCCGCTGAGCTCGCGGCCCGCCGCAAGCAGTACGAGTACTACCGCGACCGCTTGCTGACCTTCGAGGAGAAGATCGCATGAGGGGCAAGCACATCGAGCTGTTCCTCGTCGAGGGCGTCCCGGGCGGCATCACCACGGCGGAGATCGCCGGCTGGACCGGCCACGTGCTCGCCGGGCCACGCTCCGACCTCGGAGACGTGCTCAAGCGCCCGGAGGCCAAGCGCAACGGCGCCTACTTCCTGCTCGGCGACGACGAGGAGGCGGTGGGCGGCGTGCGCTGCTACATCGGGCGCACGGAGAACTTCATCAACCGGTTCCGCGACCACTCGGCGAAGAAGGAGTTCTGGGACCGCGTGGTCTTGGTCACGGCGAAGGACGACTCATTCACGGAGGGGCACTGGGGCTACCTGGAGTGGCGGCTCGTGGAGCTCGCGAAGCAGGCCGCGCGCGTCACGCTGGCCAACGGCAACGATCCGCAGGGCCGCAAGCTCTCGGAGGCGCAGGCCTCGGACATGGAGGCCTTCCTGGAGCAGCTCCAGATCGTCCTGCCGGTGCTCGGCGTGAACGCGATCCGCGTGCGCTCGGCGTCGGCGTCGTCGCCGCAGGCGGCCGACGCCTCGCCGGTCTTCACGCTCGTGAACAAGAAGCACAACGTCGACGCCCGTGCCCAGCAGCTCGGCGACGAGTTCACGATGCTCGAGGGCTCGCGGGTGGTCGCGGTATGGGCCGGCACGGGCAAGGCCGAGAGCACGGAGCGCGCGTACGCGGCGTACCGCGCCCGGCATCAGCAGTTGGTCGCCGACGGGTCGATCGCGGTCGAGGGCGGCAGCGGCCTCCTGACCCGCGACATCCCGTTCAGCTCGCCCTCCACGGCCGCCGCGGTCGCCTTGGGCCGGTCGAGCAACGGCCGCCTCGAGTGGAAGAACCCCGACGGCGGCACGTACGGCGACTGGGAGAACCGCGGGGTGGAGTAGGTCGCCTGGCGTCAGGCGTTGCCTTTGGAGTGCATCCCCAGCATCCAGGACCAAGCCGGCACGACGTGGATGACGCCGCCCGCCACAGCGAGGTCCTCGGCATCGTACATCGTCACGATCGTTCCCTCGCACAGTCCGACTTCGTCCATGGCCGCCTCCAGCGCCCGCACTTCTCGCTGCCGGGTGTCCACTCGCGCAAGGTCCGCGCAGACTTGCACGAGCTGCGTGGCATGGCCCGTCTCGGGATCGCCGACGATGAAGTCGACTTCGTGGCCGGCCTGGGTGGAGTAGTAGGAGATGACCCCGCCACGGGTGCCGTGCAGACCCCGCCGGAGCTCCAGGTACACAGCGTTCTCCAGCCGCGCTCCCAGATTGGAGGCGCCTGCATGGGCGACCGCGAACGCGAGCCCCGGATCGACCGCGTACACCTTCTTGGGGTTGGCCTCACGAACCCGCAGCGAACGGTTGAAGATCGGGACGGTGAAGAGCAAGAACGCGTCCGTGAAGTGGTCGAGCAGGGCATAGAGCGTGTCTTTGCCGACGGCGATGCCCCGCGACTTGAGGTCGTTGGCCACCTTGTGCACGGAGGTCAGCGAGCCGGACGACTGCAGGAGCGAGAGGGCGAAGGCGCGCACGGCATGCACGTTCCTCACCTCGTGACGATCGATGATGTCGCGCAGCAACACGAGCTGAACGTAGTTCTGGAGAGTCTGGATGCGCTCGTCCTCGGCGAGCGCCTGCACGTCGGGGAAGCCTCCGACTCGCACGTAGTTCGTGAACGCGGCCTCCAGCCGCGATCGCGAACGCGACCCGGGGACCGACGTGGGCAGCTCCTCGCCGGCATACAGCAGGGCCTCGGCAAAGCTGAACGGAAGGAGCTCTACGGCGTAGCCGCGGCCACGGAACTCCGTGGCGACCTCGGTCGAGAGCATTTTGGCTGAGGACCCCGACACGTAGAGCCGCACCGACTCCGTGTCAAGCACTCGACGCGCGAAACGCGACCACCCGGCGACGGCCTGGATCTCGTCGAGGAAGAGGTAGGCGCCCTCAGTGCGGGCCCCGGGATTCAGTCGGTAGAAGGTCTCGAGCGTCTTGTCGAGCATGCCGGGCGCAAGCGGCTGCAGGCGGTCGTCCTCGAAGTTGACATACAGGATGCTGCCGCGATCCACGCCGGCCGCGACGAGGCGCCGCATCTCCTGAAAGAGCAGGTAGGTCTTGCCGGACCGGCGCATGCCGATCACGACCCGGGCCATGGTCGAGGCGTCCGGCAGCGTCGTGAGTCGCGGGCTCACCGTGGGAAGCGGGCGCTCCTGGAAGTCCGCTATCAGTTGCTCGACGGCGTCCATCGGTCTCCCTTCGCCGAGGAGACAGTAACACCTCTGTGTCCTCCTTTCAAGGAGACAGAAGCCGGTAGATGTCCTTGGATGGAGGTAACATCCGGGGCGGATGAGGTCGTGTTGGGGAATCAAGGGCGGCCGCACGATCGAATTTGTCATTGTGCATTTACCTAGCGCCGGCGACGACAATTTGCTAGGTTGTCGTTGTTGATTATCTGAGGGGATGCGATGACAACTTCTCCGGCTGAGCGCGTTTCGCGAAGGCGGCCCTCGCGGATTGCGGTGTATCAGCGTTTCGCCACCGCCATCGACGAGCTCGCGCGGTACGGTGGACTGCCCACGCCGATCGAGGCGAAGCAACTCTGGGATGACGTGTGGCACCTGGAGGCCCACCACTCGACCGCGCTTGAGGGCAACGCACTCGTGCTGCGCGAGGTCGAGAAGCTGCTCGAGGAGGGTCGTGTTGTCGGCTCGAAGGAGCTCAAGGACTACATGGAGGTCCTCGGCTACTCGGAGGCGGCGCGCTGGGTCTACGAGCAGGGAGTGGCCCCGAAGGACCTCGTGCATGAGGATCTCCTCAGCGTGACCGAGGTCCGCCACGTTCACGAACTGGCGATGGGCAAGGTGTGGGGGGTGGCGCCACATCCTCAGGCAAGCCCGGCTGAGGCGCCCGGCGGATTCCGGCAGCACGATATCGACCCGTTCCCGGGTGGCATGACTCCCCCCACGCATCCGCTTGTCTCGGCGGGAGTCACCTCTTGGGTCAAGGAGGTGAACCGGTTCGGCGCCGATCTCGCGGGCGGCTCGCTCAGCCTCACCGATGTACCGGAAGCGCTCGCCCGTGTCCACGTCGACTTCGAACGGCTGCACCCGTTCATCGACGGCAACGGCCGGACCGGACGGCTCCTGCTGAACCTCGTGCTGACGCGGCTCGGATGGCCACCGATCGTCATCTTCAGAGAACAGCGCGGGCGCTACCTCAAGGCGCTGGACCGAGCGGATCACGATGATCTCGGCCCACTCGCGGAGCTCCTCGTCCGCGCCGTCGTCGACAACCTCCATCGGCTCATCCCCAACATCGCGGGACCTGCGAGGTACGTGCCGCTCGAGGCCCTCGCCGACGACGAGCTCAGCCTTGCGGCGCTCAAGCAGGCAGCCGGGCGCGGCCGGCTCGAAGCGATCATCGGCAATGACGGGCGATACCGGTCCAGCCGCACCGCCGTGAAGGCCTACAAGGCATCTCGCTACAAGCGCGGCGGCCAGGCATGATCGACCTTCGCAGCGATGTGCGCTACGACCCCATCGTCGTGAGCGCCGAGAGCACGGTCGTCGCCGAGTACGTCTCGGAGACCGCGGACGAGGCGGCGTATCAGTCCGAGGCGGCGCTGGAGCGGGAGTTCATCGGCGTCCTCCAGGCTCAGGCCTACGAGTACCTGCCGCTCACGAGCGAGGCCGAGCTCATCGCGAACCTGCGCAGGCAGCTCGAGGCGCTCAACGGGATCACGTTCAGCGAAGGCGAATGGGAGCGGTTCTTCCGGCAGAGTATCGCCGGCGCCGACGAGGGTCCCGTCGAGAAGACGCTGCGCATCCAGGAGGATCACGTCCAGATCCTGAGGCGCGACGACGGGACGACCAAGAACGTCGCGCTCATCGACAAGACGAATGTCCACAACAACCGGCTCCAGGTCATCAACCAGTACGAGGTGGCCGGGGGCGAGGGTGCGGACCAGGGCGGAGGCGGTGCGGCGCGCTCGAACCGTTACGACGTGACGGTGCTGGTCAACGGCTTGCCGCTGGTGCACGTGGAGCTCAAGCGCCGCGGCGTGGACATCCGCGAGGCCTTCAACCAGATCGAACGCTACCAACGTGACAGCTTCTGGGCGGGCTCCGGTCTGTTCGACTACGTGCAGCTCTTCGTGATCAGCAACGGCACGCTCACCAAGTACTACTCCAACACGACTCGCCGGCAGCACGTGAGCGAGAAGGCCGGCTCCCGGCGGGTGCGCAAGACCTCCAACTCGTTCGAGTTCACCTCGTGGTGGGCGGACGCGACCAACCGCCCCATCCGTGACCTCACCGCGTTCGCCAGGACGTTCTTCGCCCGGCACACGCTGCTCAACATCCTGTGCCGGTACTGCGTGCTCACCGCCGACCGCATGCTGCTGGTGATGCGCCCGTACCAGATCGTCGCCACGGAGCGGATCCTTCAGCGCATCGAGATCTCCACCAACTACAGGCAGCTCGGCAAGATCGCCGCCGGGGGCTACATCTGGCACACGACGGGCTCGGGCAAGACGCTCACGAGCTTCAAGGCCGCGCAGCTCGCGACCAGGTTGCCGAGCGTCGACAAGGTGCTCTTCGTCGTCGACCGCAAGGACCTCGACTACCAGACCATGCGCGAGTACGACCGGTTCGAGAAGGGCGCCGCCAACTCCAACACGTCCACGGCGGTGCTGAAGAAGCAGCTCGAGGACCCCTCGGCCCGGATCATCATCACCACGATCCAGAAACTCTCGACCTTCGTCGCGGCGAACAAGGGCCACCGTATCTACGACGGCCACATCGTGATCATCTTCGACGAATGCCACCGCTCCCAGTTCGGTGAGATGCACAGCGCGATCACCAAAGCCTTCAGGCGCTACAACCTCTTCGGCTTCACGGGTACGCCGATCTTCTCGGTCAACGCGGGGAGCGGGGGGAGCCCCCGGCTCAGGACCACGGAGCAGGCGTTCGGCGAGAAGCTGCACACCTACACCATCGTCGATGCCATCACGGACAGGAACGTGCTGCCGTTCCGGATCGACTACGTCAACACGGTCAAGCTGCCGGAGGGCATCGCCGACGAGCAGGTCCCGGCGATCGACACGGAGAGGGCGCTCCTCGATCCCGAGCGCATCAGCCAGATCGTCGGCTACACGCTGGAGCACTTCGACCAGAAGACGCGGCGGGCCGAGCAGTACGCATTGCTCGGCAGGCGCGTGCGCGGCTTCAACGCGCTCTTCGCCACCGGCTCGATCGAGGCGGCCAAGCGCTACTACCTGGAGTTCATGGAGCAGCAGAAGGAGCTGCCGCCGGACCGCAGGCTCAAAGTCGGGGTCATCTTCTCGTATGCCCCCAATGAGGCGGTCGACGACTACCTGGACGAGGAGGGCTTCGAGACCGGGGCTCTCGACCAGTCCTCACGTGACTTCCTCGACGCCGCGATCCAGGACTACAACGCCATGTTCGGCACGAGTTTCGACACGTCGGGGGACAGGTTCCAGAACTACTACAAGGACCTCTCGCTACGTCTCAAGAAGCGCGAGATCGACCTGGTCGTCGTCGTGAACATGTTCCTCACGGGCTTCGACTCCACGACCCTCAACACGTTGTTCGTGGACAAGAACCTGCGCCTGCACGGCCTGGTGCAGGCGTACTCGCGCACCAACCGCATCCTCAACTCCGTGAAGACCTACGGCAACATCGTCTCGTTCCGCGACCTGGAGCAGGCGACCAACGATGCGATCGCGATCTTCGGCAACAAGGACGCGCGCGGGATCGTGCTGCTCAAACCGTACGGCGACTACTACACCACCTACGCCGCGAAGGTCGCGCTGCTGCTCCATCAGTACCCGCCGGGGACGCCGGTCGTGGGGGAGTCGGAGCAGAGGGAGTTCATCGGGCTCTTCGGCGAGATCCTGCGTCTGCAGAACATCCTGGTCTCGTTCGACGACTTCGCCGGCAACGAGATCCTCACGGAGCGCCAGGCGCAGGACTACCGCAGCGTGTACCTCGACCTCTACACCGAGATCCGCGGCAGGCGTGAGGCGGACAAGGCGCCGATCAACGACGACATCGTGTTCGAGATCGAGCTCATCAAGCAGGTCGAGATCAACGTCGACTACATCCTGATGCTGGTCGAGAAGTGGCGCGCGGCCCACGGCGACGGTGACGACGTGGAGATACGAGAGTCGATCAGCCGCGCCGTCGACGCCAGCCCCAGCCTGCGCAACAAGAAGGATCTGATCGAGGCCTTCGTGGATTCCGTCTCGGTCGACGGAGCGGTCGACGAGGAGTGGCAGGCGTTCGTGCGCGCCAGGCGCGAGGCGGAGCTCGACGCCATCATCGCGGCGGAGGGGCTCCGCCCGGCCGAGACGCGCCAGTTCCTCGAGGCGGCCTTCCGCGACGGCGCCGTGCAGGCGACGGGGACCGCGATCACCAGGGTGTTGCCGCCGGCGTCGCGCTTCTCGCCCGCAGGGGAGCACGGCGAGAAGAAGCGGCGCGTGCTCGCCAAGCTCGGGGACTTCTTCGAGCGGTTCTTCGGGCTCGGCGTGAGCTGAGGCGCAGCCGCCGCGGGCCTTGGAGGCTCCCCAGCGGGCTGTTACACTCATCAGGAGATGTGTGTCGTCCCTGCGCCACTCCTTCTCCCGGCCGGAGCCCCGGATCGTCGCGCCGCCTCGGGTGGCGGGACCGGGGGTGCTCCGCCTTCTCCCTCCACCCAGGCGATCGGGGGCACATGAGCGGTATCACAGGCCTCCTGGTCACCGTCCGCAGCGGTCGCCAGGGCATGGAGATGATGAAGGGCAAGTTCTCCGACGCCTATCTCGAGGAGATCGCCTCGCTGCGCATCAACGCCGATGATCTGGCCGAGCTCGCGCTCTCCGAGGGCGACCACGCGCGGATCGTGAGTCCGTTCGGCGAGGCCGTCGTGACGTGTCATCCCAGCGACGTGCCCAGGGGCCTGTTCTTCCTGCCGCTCGGGCCCGTCGCCAACCAGCTGTTCAGCGGCGCGCACACCGATGGGACGGGTGTGCCGCGGTGGAAGCGGCAGCCGGTGACCATAGAGCCGGCCGACGGCCCGGGTCCCGAGCCGTCTTCCCGCGCGTCCCGGAGGGGGTGAGCGGCGGATGGTCGTTCATGAAGATGTGGTGTGCACCCACTGCGGCTGTCTCTGCGACGACCTGGTCGTGGAGGTCGAGGACGATCGCATCACCAAGGTGAAGAAGGCCTGCGGCATCGGCCGCAACAAGTTCCTCCACGCCCAGTCCGACACGCCGGTCCCCAGCATCGCCGGCCGTGAGGTCAGCGTCGGCGAGGCGGTGGCGGAGGCGGCGCGCCTGCTCGGGCAGGCGCGCAACCCGCTCGTCTACGGGCTCAGCAGCACGACCGCCGAGGCGCAGGCAGAGGCGGTCGAGCTGGCCGAGCTTCTGGGGGGGTGTCTGGACAACGTCTCCTCCTACTGACACGGCCCGGGCGTGATCGCCCGCCAGCAAGTTGGGCTGGCAACGTGCACACTGGGGGAGGTCAAGAACCGCGCCGATCTGGTGATCTTCTGGGGGTGCAACCCCCGCGAGTCGCACCAGCGGCATCAGGCCCGCTACTCCGCCTCCGTCAAGGGGCAGTTCATCCCCGAGGGCCGCAAGGGGCGCAGGATCGTGGCCATCGACGTGCGCCCCACCTCGACCACGGCCGCGGCCGACCAGTTCATCCAGGTCGAGCCGGGCTCCACTTTCGAGACGGCGACGCTGCTGCGCGCGCTGGTCGCCGGCAAGCGCATCGGGATCGAGGAGGACGCCACGGTGGGCGGGGTGCCGCTGCACGTGTGGCGCGAGCTGGCCGAGGCGATCAAGGCGGCCGACTACGGCGTCATCCTCTTCGGGCTCGGAGTGACCCACGACCGCGGCCACGACCTCAACGTGGAGGAGCTGGGCGCGCTGATCCGCGAGGTCAACGACTACACGCGCTTCTACGGCCTGCCCATGCGCGGGCACGGCAACGTCACCGGGAGCAACCAGGTCATGGGCTGGCAGACCGGCTATCCCATCGCCGTCAACTTCAACCGGGGATACCCGCGGTACAACCCGGGCGAGTTCAGCGTCCTCGGCCTGTTGGCGCGTGAGGAGGTCGACGCGGCGATCATCATCGCCACCGACCCCGGGGCGCATCTGCCGGGCGACTCGGTGGCCGCCCTCCAGGCGATCCCGACCATCTATCTCGAGCCGCACGTCAACACCACCACCGGGTGGGCCACCGTCGTGATCCCCGTGGCGCCCGCCGGCGTGGCGGCGGAGGGGACCTTCTACCGCATGGACAACGTCCCGCTGCGGGTCCGCAAGCTGGTCGATTCGCCGTTCCCCTCGGACGAAGAGGTGCTGCGGAGCATCAAGGAGATGATCCTCCATGCTTAGGGCGACGAACGGCCGCGTCCACGATCCGGGCAACGCGGTCGCCGGGGAGGTCCGCGACGTCTGGCTCGACGGCGGCAAGGTCGTCGCGGAGCCCGCCGCGGAACCGGCGGGCGTGACGACCCTCGACGCCGCGGGATGCGTGGTCTTCCCCGGCGGCGTCGAGCTGCACAGTCACGTGGCCGGCTCCAAGGTCAACGCCGGGCGCATCATGTGCCCCGAGGATCACGTCGACCACTACCGCTGCCGGACGGACGTCACCCGCGCCGGCTGCGGTCACACCGTGCCGACCACGTACCTCACGGGGTACGAGTACGCCCGTCTCGGCTACACGACCCTGTTCGAGGCGGCCGTGCCGCCGCTGACGGCGCGGCACGCCCACGAGGAGCTGCGCGACATCCCGATCCTCGATACCGGCTGCTACACGGTCATGGGCAACAACCACCTCGTGATGAAGGTGCTCAGCGACCCGGACGAGGAGCGTCGCGCCGCGCGGCTGCGGGACCTGGTCGCCTGGCTGCTGCACGCCACCCGCGCGTACGCGGTGAAGATCGTGAACCCGGGCGGCGTGGAGAGCTGGAAGTGGCACGGCGGCCCCGTCGACCTGGACACGTCCGTCCCGCCCTACGGGGTCACGCCGCGGCGGATCCTCACCGGTCTCGCGGCGGCCGCCGACGAGCTCGGGCTGCCGCACCCCGTCCACGTGCACCTCAACCACCTCGGGGTGCCGGGCAACGTCGCGGTCACGTTGGCCAGCATGCAGGCGCTCGCCGGCCGGCGGGCGCACTTCACGCACCTGCAGTTCCACTCCTACGAGGCCACGAGGTCGGGGAGTTACGCCTCGGGGGCGCCGGCCGTCGCCGAGTCCATCAACCAGCACCCCGAGTTCACCTGCGACGTCGGCCAGCTCGTGTTCGGCCCGGCGACCACCATGACCTCGCCTACCTCGAATGGGTCCTCGCCGCGCTGCTCGCCGTTCTCATCTGGCGCACCGCCACGCACCAGCAGAGCATCGGGCGGCGCGCACTGACGGCCGCCGCAGTCGTCGCTGTCGTTGTCGTCGTGCAGTCCGCCTGGCTGCAACCCGAACTCGACGAACGCGTCGCCTCGATCATCGCCGGTATCGAACCACCGCCCTCACATCTCCACACGGTCTACGGCATCGTCGAGGTCGCCAAGGTGGCCGCACTCGGTCTCCTCGCCGCCTGGGCGGACCCGCAGCCCCGGAGGAGGACCGTTCTGTGACCTACC
>MTKY01055851.1_pt1 | contig 10291 bp, 10 predicted proteins | sample 1042731 | NCBI WGS metagenome assembly MTKY01 (sample SAMN06212206, study PRJNA360538) | anaerobic digester metagenome | biome: Wastewater treatment plant; material: sludge; isolation source: anaerobic digester fed with sludge from wastewater treatment plant | place: Denmark: WWTP Soeholt ... | reverse complement strand
CCGCAGCCGGGCCGGCGCTTGGATGTCTGCGCGGGCTGGGCGGTCGACTCGCGGGCGGCCAGGATCATGGCCGAGGTCGGCACCCCACCGCCGCCGGTCACCCCGGAAGCCCCCGACCTGGTCAGGGCCGACGACCGCGCGGGCTGGCACACGCTGGCACCGCTGCCGACCTTCGGGATGTCCCGCCGCCGCCGGATCGACGCGCACCTCGCAGGAGCGCAAATCGAGGTCGACGCGATGTTCCGCGACTCGTTCGTCGACGCGGAGGGGGTGCAGCGGGTGCTCCACGAATACGGGGTGCACGCCACCCTGGAGGCCAACGAGGGCCGGGTGCTTGAGGTCCGGCCTGCCCCGAGGGTGCTGCCGCACCTGGAATGTCCGGTCGCCGGTGCCTCCACCCAGCGGCTCATCGGTATGCCGTGTGCGGACCTTCGCGATCTCGTCTCCAGCACGCTGTTCGGCCCGTCGACCTGCACCCACCTCAACGACCTCATGCGCTCGATCGCGGATGTGCCTGCGCTGTTGTCCAGATGAGTTCCGACGCACGCCCCGAACGGACGAATCCCGCGAATCGACCTTGCGCCAGCGCACGATGGGGCACACTCTCCGCATGCGCGTGATCGGGGCGATCGTGCTGGTCGCGTGTTTGGGGGGTGCCGCTGGGTGCGGGACAGTCCCGGACAGTCCAGCCCGCGGGACGGCTTCGGTTGAGGCCAGCGGGCCCAGGGCCACCTCGGGCGCGACTGGTCCCACCTACTCCAGCAAGGGTGCCGACATCCTCTTCGCTCAGATGACGCTGTTGCATCACCAACAAACGGTGGCTCTGGCCGAGCTGCTGACCACCAAGAGTGGGATCCGTGCCGAGGTGCGAGAGATCGCCCAACGGTTGCGAAGCTTGGAGGAGCCAGAGATTCCGGTGCTGCGGGGGTGGCTGTTGGAGTGGAACGCCCCCGAAAGCCTCAATCTGCACAGTGGGCACCCGATGAAAGGGATCCTCACCGACGTTGAACTTGCCGCCCTGGAAGCCCTTGACGGTGCCGAGCTCGAGCGGCAGTGGTTGGTTCGGATGATCGCCCACCAGGACGGCGCGGCCGTGTTCGCCGGCGCGGTGGTGCGTCAGACCCAGGACGAGCGGGTCCGGACCATGGCCCGCAGGGTGATCCAGACCATGCCGACCCAGGTGGTCGAGCTGCAGGGGCTGCGTTGAGGTGCACAGCGATCGGTGCGCGAGCGGCATACCCTATGGGGGTATCACGAGCGGGAGGCGACATGCACGGGTATTCCGAGCGCAAGGGTGAGCACCTCAAGCGGCTGCGCCGCATCGAAGGCCAGGTCCGGGGCGTCTCTCGGATGGTCGAGGAGGACCAGTATTGCATCGACGTCCTCACCCAACTATCCGCGGTGACCCGCGCGCTGCAGTCGGTCGCGCTCGGGCTGCTCGATGACCACATGGCCCACTGCGTGGTCGCCGCCGCGCGCGAGGGCGGGGCCGAGCAGGAGACCAAGCTGCGCGAGGCGTCCGCGGCGATCGCTCGCCTCGTGCGCAGCTGACCACGGCCACTGGTATGCCGCGCGTCGGCTCGGCTGTCGTGGGTGTCGCCTAGGTTGGCCGGTATGCCGCCCACCTCGCCTCCCGATGCCGGGTCCGCCGAGCATGGCTCCCGCCACGGCGCCGCGCTGTTCGCGTCGGTCGTGGCGACTGCTGAGGCCGTGGCCGGGACGAGTTCGCGGACAGCGAAGATCACCCGACTAGCGCAGTTGTTGCGGAGCCTCGCGGCCGACGAGGTGGAGCCAGCGGTGGGATTCCTCACGGCATCGGTGCGACAGGGTCGGCTGGGGGTCGGGTGGCGGACGCTGACCGACCTGTCGGTCGAACCTGCCGCGATCGCCTCGCTGTCCATCGCCGAGGTCGACGCCGCGATCTCGCGACTGGCAGCTGCCGGGGGCGCGGGGTCAGCCGCGGCACGAACCGAGGAACTGGCCCGGCTCTGGGCCCGGGCGACGGCCGAGGAACAGCGGCTGCTCAGCGGAATCCTGTTGGGAGAGGTGCGGATCGGTGCCCTGGAAGGGGTGCTCACCGACGCCGTCGCGAAGGCCGCTGAGCGGCCGTTGGAGGAGGTCCGGCGGGCGGCGATGCTCACCGGGAGCCTGGGGCGGACGGCATACCTCGCCTTGAGTGGTGGCGACCTCGCGGCGGTGGGCCTCACCGTTGGCGTGCCCGTCCTGCCGATGCTCGCGGCGACCGCGGCGAGCGCCGGCGAGGCGGTCGACGCGCTGGGTCCGGACCCGGTCTCGGTCGAGGTCAAGCTCGACGGCGCGCGGATCCAGGTGCACCGGCACGGCGGGTCGGGCAGCCGGGTCGAGGTCTTCAGCCGGACCCTGGCCGACATCACCACCCGGGTGCCCGAGCTGGTCGAGGTCGTCGCGGGCTTCCCGGGCGGGTCGCTGATCCTTGACGGCGAGACGCTGACGTTGGACGAGGACGGGGCGCCGCGGCCGTTCCAGGAGACGATGAGCCGGTTCGGCTCGACCGGTCCACGCACCGAGGTGCTGCGGCCGTGGTTCTTCGACGTGCTGCACGCCGACGGGGTCGACCTGCTCGATGAACCGTTGTCGGTGCGCCGCGAGCGGCTGCGCGCGGTGGTGGGGGAGCACGGCATACGGGCGATCGAAACGGCCGATCCCGCTGCGGCGGAGGCGTTCTCACGCGAAGCGCTCGCGGCTGGGCACGAGGGGGTGCTCGTCAAGGCGCTGGACTCCCCGTATGCCGCGGGGCGGCGCGGGCGGCAATGGCTCAAGGTCAAGCCGGTGCACACCTATGACTTGGTGGTGTTGGCCGCCGAGTGGGGCTCGGGTCGGCGGACCGGTTGGCTGTCGAACCTGCACCTGGGTGCGCGCGATCCAGCCGTGGCGGTGGGCGAGCCTGGGGCGTTCGTCATGGTCGGCAAGACGTTCAAGGGCCTCACCGACGAGACGCTGCGCTGGCAGACCGCGCGGCTGCTCGAGCTGGAGACTCGGCGGACCCGGTATGCCTTGCATGTCACCCCCGCGCTCGTTGTCGAGATCGCCATCGACGGGGTGCAGCGCTCGTCGCGTTATCCGGGCGGGCTGGCGCTGCGGTTCGCGCGGGTCAAGGCATACCGGGAGGACAAGCTGCCGGCCGACGCCGACACCATCGAGGCGCTGCGCGGGCTGCTGCGCTGAGCGGCCTGCGGCAGCTCGACCATCGGGTCAGGCCGTCGGCTGCTTGCGGGCCGCGACCTCCGCGAGCAGGGCGGCCCGGCGCTCGGCCGCGGGCAGCGAGACCTCGCGCAACCAGGCCGAACCGTGCGAGTCCCCTTGGGCTGCAAGGACGTCAGCCAAAGCCCGAACGTCCGCTGGAGTCTTGTTCTGGGCCATTTTCGCTTTGGCGACGACCCGGGTGATCTGCACCTCGATCCCGACGATCGCCCGCAGCATCGCATTGACATAGCCGTCCGCGGCGTCACCCGTCGACCACGGCCGCGCCTGGTCCGCGGTGGCCCGCGCCTCGTGGTGCTCGGTGAGCCGCTGCACCACCTCCCCGGTCCACTCGGCGTCGTCGTGGGCGACCACCTCGCCATAGACGTGGACCGTGACGTAGTCCCACGTCGGCACCACCTTGCCGTGCTCGGCGGTCGAGGGCAGCCAGGCCGGGCTCACGTAGTGATCGGTCTCGGTGACGATGACCAGGGCCTCACCCTCGACCGGCCCCGACCACTGCCGGTTGTTGCGCGCGACATGGCCGAGCAGCGCCCCGCGCGGCCCGATGCTCGGGTCGAAGAGGAACGGCAGGTTCGTCGCGACCAGACCCGTCTCGGGGTGGTGGGTGACGAACTCGGCCGACCCCATCCGAGCCAGCACCTGCGCCACCTGGTCATCGGTCATCGCGAAGTGGGCGGGAACGTACACGCTCCCACTATGCCGGGTTCAGCGCAGGGTCGCCGCCACGATCAGGCCCGCGGCCAGAGAGACCTCGACCGCCGCGCCCAGGACGTCGCCGGTCACGCCGCCCAGCCTCGTGCGGCACCGCACCGCGACCAACCACGCAGCGCCGACGGCCGCGACAACGGTGAGGGGGGCGGCATACCAGCCGACGACCGGCCACGGGACGACGTCGGTCGGCGACAACCACCGCAGCGCAACGGCGCCTACCGCGGCGACAAGTGCGGCGACCCCGGCGGCAGCACCCACGGGAACCGTCCCGGCCACCGTCGCCCCCAACCCCTCGTCGCGCGCGGCCGGGAACGCTGGCCCGCAGACCCAGGCGAGCGTATGCCGTGACGCCAGCACCGCGACCGCGGCGAGGATCGGCCCGTCCCAGCTCGGCCAGCCGAGCAGGTCCGAGATGGCGGCCATCTGGATGAGCAGAACGAGGACCAGCGCAGCAGCCCCCATCGGCCCGACGTCCCCGCGCCGCATCACCTCCAACGCGCGTTGGCGGTCAAAGGAGGCCGCCAATCCGTCTGCGGTGTCGGCCAATCCGTCCAGATGCAGACCGCGGCTCAGCCACGCGATGACGGCGACGGTGAGTGCGGCGGCGAGCAGCGGCGGCATACCGATCCAGCGGACGGCAACGTGCGCGAGGAGGGGGACGGCCGCGAGCGGAAGGGTGGCTAACGGCACGAGGAGCATGGCGCGCCCGGCCACGTCGCGGTCCACGACGGCGGGTGGCTGGACGCGGAACGCGGTTAACGTCCCGACGGCCAACCGCCAGGCGTCACGGCCGGTGCTCATGAGGCGCCCAACGTCAGCGCGTGGCCCATGACGACGAGCACGGCGTGGTCGGCGACCCCAGCAACCGCCGCATTGAGCCGACCCAGCGAGTCTTGGAAGAACCGCCCCGACGGCGTCAGCGGGATGAGCGACCAGCCGACCTCGTTGGTGACGAGCACGACGTCCCGCGGCGTGGCCTGCAGGGCGGTGACTAGGGCAGTCGACTGGGCGGCGACGAGGTCGCCCGCCGCCGTTAGGTCCTCCCACAGGCCAGCCCGGTCGATGAGGCCGGTGAGCCAGGTGCCGAGACATTCGACGAGGAGGGGACCACCCGGCATACCGAGGAGGCTGACCAGATCGAGGGTTTCGGCGGTCGTCCAGGATGCTGGCCGGGCGGCCTGGTGGCACGCCACCCGCTGCGCCCACTCGGGGTCGGTGCCGTCGCCTGGGGCTCCGGTCGCGACGTAGGTGACGTCGGTGCGGCCCGCGAGCAGCGACTCGGCATGCCGACTCTTGCCGCTGCGGACCCCGCCGCTCACCACCGTTATTGCCACGAGGCACAGGTTAAGCCCGCGGTCGGGCAGGATGAGCGGGTGAGCGCTCTCCTAGCCGACCTGATCACCACCGGCGTCCCGCCCCTGGATGCCGGGGCGATGGCTGCGGCCGACGCCCGGCAGGCGCAGCTCACCAAACCTGCCGGCTCGATGGGACGGCTCGAGTCCCTGGGGTCGCGGCTGGCCGGCATGTATGCCGTGTGCCCACCTCCCATCCCCGAGTCGGCTGTCGTCGCGGTCTTCGCCGGTGACCACGGGGTCCATGCCCAGGGTGTGTCGCCGTGGCCGCAAGAGGTGACCGTCCAGATGGTCGCCAATGTCGCGGCTGGTGGGGCGGTCGTCAACGCGCTCGCGCGCCAGGTGGGGGCGAGAGTTTGCGTTGTCGACGTGGGGGTCGCCGGGGCTCTGCTCGACCTGCCTGCGGGCGTCGGCCACGAAGTCGAGCTGGTCAGCGATCGAGTCGTGGACGGGACGGGCGACTTCACGATGGGGCTGGCGCTCACCCGTGCGCAGGCCGAGGCAGCCGTAGCGGTGGGGGTCCGGACGGCGGAGCGACTCATCGATGGAGGGGCACAGCTGTTGGTGACCGGGGACCTCGGGATCGGCAACACGACCGCATCGGCTGCGCTGATCGCAGTCTTCACCGGGGCCGATCCGGGCGGGGTGACCGGCCCGGGCGCGGGCAGCGACGCCCACATGCTCGCCCACAAGATCGCCGTGATCCGAGCCGGTCTGGAGCGTCATCGAGTCGAGCCCGCCGACCCGATCGGGGTGCTGGCCGCGTTCGGTGGCGCCGAACACGCTGCGCTGGCCGGGCTCATGGTGGCCGCGGCAGGGCGACGGGTGCCGGTCGTCCTCGACGGGGTCATTGCCGGAGCGGCAGCGCTCGTGGCAGCCGCGCTGTGTCCGGAGGTGACGGCATACCTCATCGCAGGGCATCGCTCCACCGAGCCGGGCGCGACCGCGGCCCTGGCCGCGCTGGGACTGGAACCGATCCTGGACCTCGGCCTACGGCTGGGCGAGGGGTCGGGCGGGGTGCTTGCGGTGCCGGTCGTGCAGGCGGCGGCCAGGCTGCTGCGTGAGGTGGCGACGTTCGAGTCGGCTGGCGTCGCCGAGCGCGAGGAGAGCTGATGCCACGATGAAACGTTTGCACGACGGCCTTGTCGTCGGAGACCGCTATCGCCTGAATACACGGATCGCCTCTGGGGGTATGGGCGATGTCTGGGAGGCGTTCGACGAGGTGCTGCATCGCGTCGTGGCGGTCAAGGTGATGCGGCCGAGCGTCGACGAGGGTGCTTTCGCCGTGCGGTTCAAGGCCGAGGCTCGGCATGCTGCGCGGCTGGGCCACCCGAACATCGCGGCCGTCTACGACTATGGCGAACATCATGAACTCGCCTATCTCGTCATGGAGTTGGTCGTCGGCGAGCCCTTGTCGGCCGTGCTGCGCCGCGAGGGGCGGCTCCCAGCGGTCCGCGTGCGTGAGCTCATCGGGCAGGCGGCGCTCGCCCTGGCGACCGCCCATGACGCCGGGGTCATCCACCGGGACGTCAAGCCCGCCAATTTCATCATCCGGGCAGACGGGACGCTCAAGCTGACCGACTTCGGGATCTCGCGGGCCTTGGACGGCTCGGGACAGACCCGCACTGGCGAGGTCATGGGGACCCCGCTCTACCTCAGCCCTGAACAAGCGATGGGCAAGCCTGCGACGGAGGCGAGCGACATCTACGCCCTTGGGGTCGTGGCCCACGAAATGCTCAGTGGGTCAAGGCCGTTCGACGGTGGGACGCCGGTGGCGACGGCTCTGGCGCACATCTCCGAACCTGCCCCGCCGCTGCCGGGCGACGTCCCGGCTGACATGGTCGCGCTGGTGCGCGAATGCCTGGCCAAGGATCCAGCTCAGCGGCCGGACAGCGCGCGCAACGTGGCTGAGCGGCTCGGCCAACGGGACCGGGCGGGCGGGACTGACCCGGCACTCAGGGCGATCGGAGAGGAGTCGCAGGACGGCATACCGGCCGTTCCGGCTGCGGTCGTCGAACAGACGCCGACGGGCGCATGGTCGCCCGCCTGGACCACGTCACTAGCGCCGCTGCGCGACCTCGAAACGATCCTCGCCGCCCTCGACCCGCGGCTCAACCCCGGCCGGTATGCCGTGGTGTCGGTGTCCCAGCCGGTCGAGGGCGCCCGGCCGTTCATGACGATCGTCGAGCCTGAGGGGCTGACCATGCTCCTCACGGTCGAGGAAGCGGAGCGGTTGGACTTGGCTTTTGAGCTGCCGTTGGCGTGGATCACGTTGGGCGCGGTCCGGGCGATCGGGGCGATGGGGTTGGTGCCGACCGTGACGACCGCGCTGGCCCAAGCGCGAATCCCCAGCGTGGCGGGCGTCGGCCGCTGGCACACCCACCTGTTCGTGCCCGAGGTGGACGCCGACCGGGCGATGAAGGTGCTGTCGCGGTTGTCCATGGCTCATCAGGAGATTTGAACCTGGTTCACCGACACGCCGAGGCGCCTCCACCCTGGCCCGGCAAACGTTCGGTACAAAGGGTGAGGCCCCACCAAGTATGAGTTGGTGGGGCCTCGTGCGTCCGTGCCGTGACGCCGACTCGAACTCGTCCAGCGCGCCCGATCCTCCGGTGTCGTCCTACCGGCCCGCTTGGGATTGCTCCCGCGGCGTGGAACCTCGTTTGCCGTCCGACCGCTTCGGCCTTTCGGCTTCTGCGTAGGGATAGGTCTACGCCGTTGTGGCGGCTCACGCAAGGGGTGTGACGAAGATATTCACGAGGAATCCTCGACTTCTCGGCGTGTCGCCTCGACACGCCCGCGTATGCCGTTCGGTCGGGTCCGCGGTCGGCCTCCCCGGTGGCTTCGGGGCTTGCTTCGGTGGCGGTCGGTGGCGCCTCAGCGAGGCGGCATCCGCAGCGCCCCATCGAGCCGGATGACCTCGCCGTTGAGCATGGGGTTGTCGACGATGTGGCGGACGAGGGCGGCATATTCGGGCGGGCTGCCCAGCCGCGAGGGGTGGGGGACCTGCTTCTCAAGGATCGCTTTGGTCTCGCCCGGGAGCCCGGCCATCATCGGTGTCTCGAAGGTGCCCGGTGCGACGGTGACGACGCGAATCGCCTTGTCTGCCAGGTCTCTTGCCGCAGAGAGGGTGAGGCCGACGATGCCGCCTTTGCTCGCGGCATACGCCGCCTGGCCGACCTGACCGTCGTAGGCGGCGATGCTCGCGGTCATGACGACCACGCCTCGGTCGCCGTCGACGGGCTCGTTGGCGAGCATCGCGTTGGCGGCCAGACGCAGGACGTTGAAGGTGCCGATGAGGTTGATCTCGACGACAGTGCGGAAGGTGTCGAGGGCGAGCGGGCCGCCACGGCCGATGACCCGGCCGGGGGTGGCGACGCCGGCGCAGTTGACCGCGATCCGCAGCTCACCGAGCTCGCGTGCGGCGTCGACAGCGGCCTGGACCTGGGTCTCGTCGCGGACGTCGGTCGGGACGAACCGGACCGCGTCGCCGAGCTCGGCCGCGAACGCTTCGCCGGGCGAGCTGGGCAGGTCGAGGACGACGGCTTTCGCCCCGTCGGCGACCAGACGCCGGACGGTGGCGCCGCCCAACCCGGAGGCGCCCCCGGTGACGAGGGCGACGGTGGTGTCGGTGATCCGCATGCTGGGCTCAGCCTCTCTCGCGTTGCAGCTGGCGGGAGATGACCAGCCGCTGGATCTGGTTGGTGCCTTCGAAGATCTGGGTGACCTTGGCCTCGCGCATATAGCGCTCGACCGGGAAGTCGCGGGTGTAACCGTAGCCGCCGAAGACCTGGACGGCATCGGTGGTCACCTTCATCGCCGCGTCGGTCGCCACGAGCTTCGCGACGGACGCCTCCTTCGTGTAGGGCCGGCCCGCGTCCTTGAGCCGGGCGGCATACAGGTATGCCGCCCGCGCGGACGTCACCGCAGCCTCCATGTCCGCGAGCAGGAAGGCGAGGCCCTGGAACTCGATGATCGCCTTCCCGAACTGGCGCCGTTCCATGGCGTATGCCGTCGCCGCGTCGAGCGCGGACTGGGCCAGGCCGGTCGCGGCGGCGGCGATGCCGAGCCGGCCGTTGTCCAGGGCGTGCAGGGCGATGGCCATGCCTTGGCCCTCGGCGCCGATGCGTCGGTCGGGGTCGAGGTGGACGCCATCGAAGATGACCTGGGCGACTGGGTCGCCGTGCAGGCCCATCTTGTCCTCGGGCTTGCCGAACGACAGGCCGGGTGTGCCGTCGGGGACGAGGAAGCAGGTGATGCCCTTGGCGCCGAGGTCGGGGATGCGGGCGAAGGTCGTGTAGTAGTTGGCGTGAGCGGCGTGGGAGATCCAGGCCTTGGTGCCGTTGAGGATCCAGCCGCCGCCGTCGTCGGCGCGGGCGGCCTCGGTCGCCATCGAGCCGACGTCGGAGCCGGAGTCGGGCTCGGAGAGGCAGTAGCCGCCGAGCCAGTCGCCGCTGAGCATGTCGGGCAGGAAGGAGTGCCGCTGCTCGTCGGTGCCGTATTCGGCGACCGGGTAGCAGGTGAGGGCGTGGACGCTGACGCCGACGGCGACCGACATCCAGACGGTGGCGATCTCCTCGACGACCTGCAGGTAGACCTCGTAGGGCTGTCCGCCGCCGCCGAACTCCTCCGGGTAGGGCAGAGACAACAACCCGAGGGCACCGAGGGTGCGGAAGGCGTGCTCGGGGAAGCCGCCCTCACGTTCGAAGGCGTCCACCCGCGGAGCCAACTCTTTGCGGCATACCTCCCGGGTCATCTCGATGAGCGCGCGGGACTCGTCCGACGGCATCAGCCTCGTTGCTGCCATGGCCCGAGAATACTAGGACGTCCAAGCATCTGTCCCCCCCGGATCCCTCCGGGTTGCCTCTTCCCCCCTCCCGCGAGTAACCGCTTCAGTGTTGGCGATTCCACGCGATTTCGCCCGGAAATTGTCGAATCGCCACCATCGAAGCGGTTACTCCGCCCAGGGGGGAGGCAGGGGGGAG
>MTKY01051719.1_pt1 | contig 10295 bp, 7 predicted proteins | sample 1042731 | NCBI WGS metagenome assembly MTKY01 (sample SAMN06212206, study PRJNA360538) | anaerobic digester metagenome | biome: Wastewater treatment plant; material: sludge; isolation source: anaerobic digester fed with sludge from wastewater treatment plant | place: Denmark: WWTP Soeholt ... | reverse complement strand
GCGCCGGGCAGCGCCGCGACCAGCACGGCAGCGGCCCGGTCGCGCCCAGGCCCAAACGCTTCCGCCGCGCGGCGCTCGTCGTGATTCTCGGTGAAGCTCACCATGTGCTGCTGGTAAGCCAGGTCAGCGCGCAGGTGCTCGCTGACTGCCCGCGCCGACCCTCCAACCAGCCGGTCATACAGCCGCTTGTCGTAGGCGTAGTCGAACCCCTGGGCCAGCAACTCCCATTCCATGTTCCAGTAGACTTCGGCCAGGAACAGAAAATCGGGGTTCTGCTCCTTGACGACGGGGATGACCACGTCCCAGAACTCGCTCTCCGAGACGTGCCCGGCGACCTCGCCCCACGTCTGCCCGAAGACGCGGTTGGTGACCAGCATGGCCATGTCGCAGCGCAGCCCGTCGCACTGCCCGGCGATCTCCAGCAGAGTCATGGCGGCGCGGGTGCGCGCGGCGGGGCTGAACGCATTGATCTGCGCGGTGTCAGTCCAGGGGGGGAAGTGGGGATCGCGGCCATGCGCAAAAACGCGCCCGCCTGGCCCGGTGAAGAAGTAATCAGGCTGTGTCTCCAGGTCTGCGGGCGTGCCCTGGACGATGCACTCCGGCGCGGTGTGCAGCCACGCATGGTCGCGGGCGACGTGATTGGGCACGTAGTCGAGGATCAGCTTCAGCCCGCGCGTCGCCAGCCGCGCACGCAGCGCGGCTAGCTCATCCGATCCGCCCAGCGCCGGGTCAACGGTGTAGCGGCGCACCGCGTAGGGTGAGCCAGCAACATCCTCCGCCACGAAGTCGGGCAGGGCGTGGTGGTAGCCGTCTTGCAGATCGGGATGCTCCAGGGCCACCTGGCGACCAACAGGGCTGCGCTCCCAGACGCCCATCAGCCACACAGCATCGAAGCCCCAGGCGGCTAGCGCATCGAGCGTCTCGTCGGGCACAGTGCCCAGGGTGATCGTTTGCTGGTAGGCAACACTCAGATCGTGCAGCCAAGCCCAGGTATTGATCTCGTAGATCAGGGGGCTGGGTCGCCAGGGGGCAGTAGGCATGGGCAAGTCACCTTAACAGAGAAGTCGAACCGGCTCAAGCTTTCGCGCGCAAGGGGGGATAATGCATCATGAGGGAAAAAGAACGTCAACAGGGATGGAATCCCATGAACACTATCCCGACCTATGTAACTCATTCTACTGCCTTCTCACTGCGGTGCCTCTCCAAGCCGGTAGTGGAAGACGCCTATGACCTTAGCTAGCAGGGGGATAAAGCGTATCCACCGAAGATGAGCCAAACGCGGCTCAGGGCGATCAAAGAGAAACCACTCGTCCAGCAGATGGATACCCTTACCCCAGCGTTCGAGGTCCTTTCCGCGTCTCAGTCCCCAGTGATATCGGACGCCAAACTTGCCGCGAGCCATCCTGCGATTGTTCGCCCAGACGAGGAACGGCGAGAATGCATCGCAGACAAGCTCTGCACCGGGGAAATGTGCCCGCAGCGCCAGCACCAAAGACTTGACCTGTGCCTCTTCAAAGTACATCAGAACGCCCTCGGCCAGAAAGAGAAAGGGACGCTGGCGATGGGCGCTCACCGTGCTCAGCCACACGTCATCGAACACCGAGCAAGCCAGAAGATGATAGCGCGCCCCTTCGCCGCCGATGAACTTCCGGCGCAATTCGATGACCTCCGGCAGATCGAGGTCATACCACTCTACCAGGCCGTTATCCACACGCTCAAAGCGTGAATCGAGTCCGCAGCCGATATGGACTACGACCGCTTGCGGGTGGCGGGCCAGAAAATCCCGCACGTGGCGGTCGAATTCACGGTTGCGCAGGACAAGGGCTGTCTTGTCTCCCTCGTCCATTTTGAGCCGCTTGATCCACGAGAAATCGCGGTCCGTTTGTGTGATCAGCGCCACAGCCTTTTCGTCTTTGAGCAGGGCATCGGGGCGCTGTGATTCAATCGCCCGAACGTAGAGGGGAATGAGCAAAGTTTCAGCCACATCGCTCAGGTTTTGAGCATTGTCCTCGGACATGTCCATCCTCCACAGCTAATAGGGTCATGTCTGCAATTATCCGAACCCTACCTGGACTTTCGCCTGAGGTCTTAGAGCGTGTTTGTAGAAGCCCCCATTCCCCGGCCCCTTCCCCCAAAATGAGGGAAGGGGAGCAGAGCTGCCGGAATGTTCCCCTCCCTCCGCGTAGCGTGGGGGAAGGGTTAGGGGTGGGGGGAACGACTTAACAAACACGCTCTCAGAAAGTTCGACCCGTTCGTCTATGAATCCCCGCACACGATGGATTATGAGTCATGAGTCGAGAGCTTGGCCCTCGCCCTTGACTCAAGACTCCATGCCTGTAACACACAACACCCTAATCTGAAGATACTCCCAAATAACCAGAAAAGCCATGCTCCCCCCCCAGAGAGCATGGCTCCTTCGTCACACGCCTGGCGCGCGAACGCTACCCCTCGTGCTCGGCCAGCCAGCGCTCGGCGGATATGGCCGCCGCTGTGCCCTGCCCGACCGATGTGGCGACCTGGCGGTAGATGCGATCCTGCACCTCTCCGGCGGCGAAGACGCCCTCGACGTTGGTGCGCATCAGCCGGTCGGTGATCACGTAGCCGTACTCGTCGCGTTCAAGCTGCCCCTGGAACAGGTCGCTGTTGGGGTCGTGGCCGATGAAGATGAACACACCATCGGTCGGGTACTCGCGCACCTCGTCCGTCTTGACGTTGCGCAGGCGCACCGCCCGGACTCTGTCCTCGCCGATGATCTCCTCAACAACCGTGTCCCAGATGAAGTGAATCTTCTCGTTGGCCTGGGCGCGCTTTTGCAGCGTTGCACCGGCGCGCAGTTGGTCGCGGCGGTGGATGATATCCACTCGCCTGGCGAACCTGGTCAGGAACAACGCCTCTTCGATGGCCGAGTCACCGCCGCCGACCACGACCACGCTCTGGTCGCGGAAGAAGAAGCCGTCGCAGGTGGCGCAGTAGCTCACGCCATGCCCAGTGAACTCCTTCTCGCCCGGCACGTCGAGGTGGCGCGGTGTCGCGCCCACGGTGACGATCACCGCCTCGGCCAGGTACTCGCCGCCGTCGTCGGTCTTCAGGCGGAAGGGCGAGCCGCCCGTGAAGTCCACTTCCGTCACCGCGCTGTACAGCTTGATGCGCGCCCCGAAGCGCTCAGCCTGTGCCTTCATCTGCTCGACGAGCTCCTGCCCGGCTAACGCCTGCGGAAAGCCGGGGTAGTTCTCGATCTCGTAGGTCAGCGAGACCTGCCCGCCCAACTCGTGCCCGGCGATGACCAGCGGGTGGAGGTTGGCCCGCGCCGTGTAGAGGGCGGCGGTCAGCCCGGCAGGGCCGGAGCCGATGATGATCACTCGCTCGTGCTGCACGCCGCCGGATGCATCGTGCTCGCTGCGGGCGGACGTGTTCAGGGTGAAGCTCAAGCCGTTGCTGCTCATGAATTCCTCGCTCGGTGACCAGGTGATCAGGCGCGCGGCGCGCCTGGGGATGGCATGATCGTCCATAGCCTACCACAGTTTAGATGCGCGATAGGCCGTTCCGTTGTAGATTTTATGAGATTCTTATCGTCGCCCGCGTGATGCGCCTATGCGTCTGTCCAACCGCCATGCTTCAACGCTCGCCATCCTGGCGACTGTGCTCGTCGCCGCGCTGTTGCGCGCCTGGCTGATCGCCGGGGAGCGCGTCTCGTTCGACTCCGACGAGGCGGTCGTCGGGCTGATGGCCCGTCACATCGCCCAGGGCCAGCCGATCCCAACCTTCTACTACGGCCAGGCGTATATGGGCAGCCTGGACGCGCTGCTGGTCGCGGGGGGATTTGCGCTCGGCGGGGAGTCGGTGGCGACGATGCGCGCCGTGCAGCTTGTGCTATCTCTGCTGGCGCTGCTCGCCGCCTACGCGCTGGCGCGGGCGGTCACAGGCAGCCGTCGCGTGGCGTTGATGGCGCTGCTGCTGCTGGCGATCCCCACGCCTCTGGGTGCGCTGTACGGCACGGCCACGCTCGGCGGCTACAACGAGCTGGTTCTGCTGGGGAGCCTCGTCCTGCTGTGGGGCTGGCAGATCGCCGTAGAGGGACGCGACGCGCCCTGGCGCTGGGCGGCACTGGGCCTGGCGGCGGGGATCGGCTGGTGGGTCAACGCGGCGATCATCGTCTCCATCGCCGTCGCCGGACTGGTAGGGCTGCGCACCCTGCCCCGCCGCCCCTGGCGCGGTTACGCCCTGTGCGCCGCCGCCTTCCTGCTCGGCAGCGCCCCCTGGTGGCTGTACAACCTGGGCCACGACTGGGCTTCGCTCGACTTCTTGCTGGGCGGCTTCGGCCATGCCCCCGATGCTGATCCTGTGTCGCGCGGGGAAGCGTCGCTCGCACTGATCGTGTTGGGTCTGCCCGCGCTCTACGGGCTGCGCCTGCCGTGGGAAGCCGGTCTCGCGCTGGGAGCGGGCGCGCTCGTGGCGGCGCTGGTCTACGGGGTGCTGGTGACGGACTCGCTGGCGGCGGGGCTGGAACGGCTGCGCGCTTTACCTCACCCCCGCTCGGCGCTGACGCACCTCGCCGCCCCCTCTCCATGCATGGAGAGGGGGCAAGCCGAGCGCAACGAGGCTGGGGGTGAGGTCAACATGGCATTCCCCGCTCGGCGCTGGGTGTGGACGGTGTTCGGCGTCTTCGCCGTCGTATTCCTGGCCTCGCCGTTTTCCGACGCGACGGGCCGCTACCTGCTGCCGCTGTGGGTTCCGGCGGCGATTGGCGTGGCGCTGGGCCTTGACCGGCTGCGCCGCGCCGGGCGGATAGTCGCGGCGGGCGCATTGCTCGCGCTGCTGGCGGCTCAGGCGGGGACAGTCATCCGCGCCGCGCAGACGGAGACCGGCTTGACGCCGCAACTGGTCGAGGCGCTGCGCGTTCCGGCGCGCTACGACGAGCCGCTGCTCGACTTCCTGGCCGCCGAGGGCACCACGCACGGCTACGCGGCGTACTGGACTTCGTTCCGGCTCATCTTCCGCTCCGGCGAGGCGCTGATCCTCGACACAGCGCTGCCCTACGACGAGCAGGGCTACCGCCCCGTCACCGACCGCTACCCGCCGTACCGCGCCCAGGTTGAGGCCGCCGCGCGCGCCGTGTGGATCACGCAGAACTTCCCGGCGTTGGACGAGCGCATCGCCGCCGAGCTTGGCGCGGCGGGCGTGAGCTACCGGACGCGCGACTTCGGCCCCTACCGTGTGTACTACGAGTTCTCGCGCCGCGTCTCGCCGCGCGAGTTCGGGCTGGACGCGGCGAGGCCGTTCGACGGCACGGAGACGATCGCGCCCGCCGCTGACGGCTGACCACTCCTAGAGAGTCCATTAATGGCCCTGCTTGGACTGTCAATGGTCTACCGGTGCTGCTACAATGGGGGTATCGGTACTGGCTGTTCCCGATTCTGCAAATGAGCAGCTACGCTTCCGAGGGCTCTGTCTGACCATGGAAACCTTACTAAACCTGTCCTCTGAAGAACTTATCGCTTTGGAAGATCGCTACGGCGCGCACAACTACCTCCCGCTCGATGTGGTGTTGAGCCGGGGCGAAGGCGTGTGGGTGTGGGACGTGGAAGGCAACCGCTACCTGGATTGCCTGAGTGCCTACAGCGCCGTCAACCAGGGGCACGGCCATCCGCGCATCCGCCAGGCGTTGGTCGAGCAGGCTGCGCGCCTGCCGCTGACCAGCCGCGCCTTTCGCAACGATCAGCTCGGTCTGTTCTACCAGGAGCTATGCGAGCTGACCGGCTACGAGATGGCCCTGCCAATGAACACGGGCGTTGAGGCCGTCGAGACCGCGCTGAAGGCCGCCCGCAAGTGGGGCTATGAGGTTAAGGGCGTGCCCGACGGCCAGGCGGAGATCATCACCTGCGCCGGCAACTTCGCCGGGCGGACGATCACTGTGATCAGCTTCTCGTCCGAGCCGCAATACCGCGATGGCTTCGGCCCCTACACGCCCGGCTTCAAGCTGGTGCCCTTCGGCGACGCGGACGCGCTTGAAGCGGCGATCACGCCCAACACGGTCGCCTTCATCGTCGAGCCGATCCAGGGCGAGGGCGGCGTCGTCGTCCCGCCGGACGGCTATCTGCGCCGCGCCCGCGAGCTGTGCACCCATCACAACGTCCTGCTGATCGCCGACGAGATTCAGACCGGGCTGGGACGCACGGGCAAGCTGTTCGCCTGCGACCACGAAGGCGTGCGCCCCGACGTGATGACCATCGGCAAGGCGCTATCGGGCGGGTTCTACCCGGTCTCGGCGGCGCTGTCCAGCCGCGAGGTGCTGGGCGTCTTCCGCCCCGGCGACCACGGCAGCACGTTCGGCGGCAATCCGCTGGCGGCGGCGGTCGGTCGGGCGGCGCTGCAAGTCCTTGTCGAGGAGAACCTGATCGAGAACGCCGCCGTGATGGGCGAGTACTTCCAGGAGCGGCTGACCGAGATCAACAGCCCGCACGTCCAAGAGGTGCGCGGCAGGGGGCTGATGATCGGCGTGGTGCTCAAGCCGGAGGCGGGCGGCGCGCGGCGCTTCTGCGAGGCGCTGCAAGAGAGCGGCATCCTGGCCAAAGAGACGCACCGCCACATCATCCGCTTCGCGCCGCCGCTGGTCATCACCCGCGCCGACATTGACTGGGCCATCGAGCGCATCGCCCCCGTCCTGCACATGTCGTGAGCGCGCCCCGGTAAGACACAAAAGGCGATCAACATCGTAGGGGAGGGTTTGGAAACCCTCCCCTACGCGCATCTGCGCCACAATCCCCACCTACTGCGCGGCGCTGAGGCCCATCTCCGGCAAGTCCGGCAGCGCGGGAGCGTACAGCCAGGCGTCGAACAGGTCGCCCAACGGCTCTCCGGCGATCTCCTCGGCCACCGCGATGAAGTCCGCCGTCGTCGCGTTGCCCTGCTGGTAGCGCTCGTAGTAGGCGGGCAGGATGGCGAAGAACGCCTCATCGCCGACACGCAGGCGCAACGCGTGCAGCGTCAGCGCCCCGCGCAGGTAGACTCCCCGGTTGAACAGCGCATCCGGCGGGGGATCTCCCGGCGGGAGATAGTTGCTCAGCGGAAGGGTGAGGCCGCCCTCGCTCCGAGTCTCCAACCCCAGCAAGTCCATCAGCGTCTGCAGGTCGGCGCTGCTCAGGGGCACGTCGCTGACCGGCAGCGTGTCCAGCAGGGCGATCAGCGCTGCGCCGGTCAGCCCCTCGGCGGGAACAGCGTCGAGCGCGGCGGCGAGCGCCTGCTCAACCTCGTGGGTGCTCAGGGGACTCGCCAGCAGCAAGCGGAGAACTTCGGCGGCGGCCTGGGCGCTGATGGTCGCATCGGCGGGCAGCCATCCGGCCAGCAGGCGAGCAAGCTGAGTCCTGGTCAGTCGCAGCGAGAACGCGGCCTGATCCTCGGCTATCTGCCCGTAGATGTGGCGGACGATCTGATCCAGCGTGTCCGGCCCCTGGTCGTGCTCGAACCATAGCCACGAAGCGTAGGTAGCGAAGCCCTCGTTGAGCCAGATGTCGCCCCAGCGGCTCAGGCTGACGCTGTTGCCGAACCATTGGTGGGCCAGCTCGTGGGCGACCGCCTCCTCAGCCGCGCCCGTGCCGCTGATCCAGTTGCGCCCGAAAAGCGAGATCGTCTGCGTCTCCAGGGCGAAGGGCAGTATGGCGTCAATGACCACTGCCCCATACGCCTCAAACGGGTAGGGGCCGAAGGCGTCGCTGAAGAAGGCGATCATGTCGGCGGTGCGCGCGAACTCGGCGGCAACGGCGTCGGCGTGATCCGGCGGGTAGTACGTGCGCAGCGGCAAGCCATCCGGCCCGGTGCCGGTCATCACGGCGAACTGGTCAATGTTGACCGTCACCAGGTAGCTGGCGATGGGATCGCGCGACGCCCACACGTAGGTGATCGCCTCGCCGTCCGCGCTGGGGATCGTCTCGTGCAGCGTGCCGTTGGCCGCCACCACATAGGGCGCGGGCACAGTGACGCGCAGCTCGTAGGTCGCCTTGTCCAGCGGATGATCGTTGACCGGGTACCAGCCCATCGCACCGTAGGGTTCGCTGGCGACGAATACGCCATCCCCGAAGTCCGTCCAGCCGACCAGCATGGGGATGCTCGACCCGGACACGCTGCTGGGACGGCCCGCGTAGCGCACGGACACGGTGAACGGCTCCCCGGCGGGCAGCGGCGCGGGCGGCGCGACGATCAGCTCGCGGTCGTGCCGATCCCAGTCTGCCGGCGTCCCGTTGACCTCCACGCTGAGCACAGTCGGTCCCGCGAAGTCCAGGTTGAAGGTGCGCAATTCCTGCGTCGCCAGGGCAGTGATCGTCGTCGTCGCGTCAATGGTGTTATCGTCCAGGTCGGCGGTCAGGGTGATGGCGTAGTGCTGGGCGTCGTAGCCGCCATTGCCCAGCGTGGGGAAGTCGGGATCGCCGATTCCGGTGGAGCCGGCGACCGGTCCCTCCTGTGCCTGCACGACGGCAGGGATCGGGACAATCAGGGCGAGAGCGAGCAGCAGGGCAAGCCGGCGGGACATGGGGGGCCTCCTGGCGGCTAGTAAGCGGTGGGATGGTTATACCGCACGGCGGGTGGGGGTGCCAGAGCACTGGTTGGCAGTGTATCCTTGTCGGTTGGAACTCGTCACACAGGGATGGGGGTCACGCGGCAGCCAGTACCCACTCCATTTCAACCGAATTCGATACACTACCCACTGGTCATTGGGGTGCGTGCGAAACCCGTCAGGTAGGGGCGCTGCTCTGCTGCGCCCTGCCTGGCCGCGCCCGCCACCCCCGCCAGTTGACGACCACCACGCCGGCCAGGATCATCGCCGCGCCGACGACGATCTTCCAGTCCACCGCCTCGTCGAGGAACAGCGCGCCCAGCGTCACGCCGACGGGCGGCATCATGTAAGTGACCAGCGTGGTGCGCGTCGCACCCCAGGTAGAGATCAGCGTGTAGAACAGGAAGTAGGCCAGCACCGTGTTGACCAGGGCCAGCGTCACCACGGCCAGCGCGTCCTGCGCGCCCAGGTCAGCGGCGGCGGGCAGCGGCGCGGCGGCCAGCGTGACCGCGATGATCAGCACGCCGCCGATGATCAGCGAGCCGCCAGCGATAGTATAGGGGTCTACGCCGCGCAGGTAGCGGCGGATGACAACCGCCGACGTCGCGTAGCAGGCCGACGCAGCCAGCACCGCCACCTGGCCCGCCAGCGGATTGGGACTGCTGGAGTCGGCACTGCGGCTGGCTAGCAGGGCTACGCCAGCGAAGCCCAGCACCAGGCCCAACACCTTCTGCGGGGTGATGCGCTCGTCGGGCAGGCCCACATGGGCGATGACCAGCGTGAAGAGCGGCACGGTCGCGTTGAGCACCGTTGCCAGGCCGCTGTCAATGTCCTGCTCGCCCCAGGTGATCAGCGTGAAGGGCACGGCGGTGTTCGCCACACCGACGAAAAGCAGGGCCGCGCGCTCGCGCGGAGAGACCGGCCAGCGCCGCCCGGTGATGCGCAGGAAGACGGCCATGAACGCTGCCGCCAGCCCCAGCCGCACCGACACCAGCGGCAGCGGGCCAAAGGCATCCACTGCCACCTTGATCAGCAGGAACGACGATCCCCAGATGAGGCCCAGCCCCACAAACAGCAGCCAGTTACGCATCGTGCGCCCCCTAGGAAACAGCGATCAGCGGTCAGTGGCCAGCGATCAGACAGAACGGCGCGAGCGGCCTTTGCCGCCCGCAGATTCCAACGAGAAAAATGAACGTCCTGCCCGGTAACAGAGCGTGAATTGCGCCCCCTGGCGCGCCCGCAGGTCAGCGCTGCGGCGACGCTTCCTCGATGGTGATGTCGGGGAAGAACTGGCGCACCGTCCCGGCAATCCAGCCGTGCAGCGTGTTCAGCGAGAGCGGGCAGCCCTCGCAGGCCCCGCCTAACTCGACGCGGGCCACCTTGCCATCGAAGGACACCAGGCGGCACCACCCGCCGTGATAATACTCGATGTATGAGGACAGGTTCTCGATCAGGCTCTGCAAACGCTGCTCGACCGGCGCATCGGCGCTCGCCCCGTTGTCAATCGTCTCCGCCATTACTCTCTCTCCTGCATCACTCGTAAGTCCTGCCTGATCTTAAACGATTGCGGCGGCGGCGGCAATGCGTGTGTTCGGGGGGGCATCTCACGATAGGAGCGAAATACTTGAACCGCAGAAGTAAACTCAGCTAAGGAATTGAAGAAGCGAGCTGCCGTGCCCTGGTTTACCTCACCCCCGCTCGGCGCTGACGCGCCTCACCGCCCCCTCTCCATGCATGGAGAGGGGGC
>MTKY01054300.1_pt1 | contig 10299 bp, 7 predicted proteins | sample 1042731 | NCBI WGS metagenome assembly MTKY01 (sample SAMN06212206, study PRJNA360538) | anaerobic digester metagenome | biome: Wastewater treatment plant; material: sludge; isolation source: anaerobic digester fed with sludge from wastewater treatment plant | place: Denmark: WWTP Soeholt ... | reverse complement strand
ACGGTCACGAACCGCCTGAAGCAGCCGAGCGGCCTCTTCCCGCGTCATCTTCCGTTCCTGGGGCTCGGGCTTGCCCGCCGACTGCTGCTCCCGCGCATCCTGCGTTTCCTGGGGGTCGGCCGACTCCAGCTCGCCATTTTGCGGCGGCGATGATTGTTCCTGCTTCGACTGCTCCTGTTCACCGCCCGGTTGTTGCTCCTGTTGTTGTTCCTGTTGGCCGTCTTGCGATGGTTCCTGTTCCTGCCGGTCCTGGTCCTCGGACGGCTGGCTGCACTGCGAGGGCTGCGAGGTCGGCGGCTCCTCCTGTTTTTTTTCCTGCTCTTGTTTGAGTTTGTCCAGCAGGTCTTTGATCAACAGGTAGGCCGTCTCGATGTTGGCCCGGGCGTCCTGATCGGTCGGATCCAGTTCCAGCGCGTCCCGATAGTAGTTGATGGCGCGGCGCAGGTCTTCGATTGCTCCGGCATAATCGGTGAGCTTCTGCAGGGCCTGCGAATACGCACAATTGCCCAGGTTGTATTTCGCCTTCTGTTCCAGGGCGGAATCGCGCGTGGAAAGGGCCGACGCGAACGCCTCTTTCGCTCCGTCCCAATCGCCCAGCCGGTACAGCGCTACGCCGCGGTTGTAGGCCAGTTCCGACGATTCCGGAAAACTCACCTCTGCGTCCCGGAACCCCTCGAGCGCTTTGTCATACTCGCCTGCTTTCAGCGCGGCCAGCGACGCATCCACCTTCTGGCGCGCGGCCGCTTCCGTCTGTCCCCGCGCCGACGGCGCCGCCACCACCAGCGCCAGCACGGCAATCCAGGCCTCGATGGTCCGGACGCCCCTTCGCAACGGGCGATTCATCCCTGGCCACTCGCCATTCGCCATTCGCCATTCTCCGTCAGAACGCTTTCCGTGCCGCCCGCCGCTTCGCGATCAGCGTCTCCAGCATGAGCACCGCCAGCGCCGCTCCCGCGAACCACATGAACCGCGGAATCAGCACCCGTTTCTGAGACACTTCCAGCTCCCGCTCGCGGACCTTCGCGTTGATCACCCGGTATACCTCCCGGAAATCGAGGTCCCGCGTGGCCGCCCCAAAATACGCTCCGCCGGCGACGGCGGCCATTTCCTCAAGGTCTTTGGGGTTCATGCGGGACCAGATTTCCTGCCCGTCGTGCACCAGGTACCGCCGCCCCCCGGCGTCGACGGGGATGCGTGCGCCCTGTCGCGGATCCCCGAGTCCGACCGTGAACACGCGAATGCCCTGCTTCTCATACGCCGACTGGGCCGCCTCCACCGGGTAGCTTTCGTGGTCTTCCCCGTCCGTGATGACCAGAACGGCCTTGTGCTCTTTGATGCGGTCCACGAAGCTGTCCGCCGCCAGCCGGACGGCGTCGCCGATCAGAGTCCCGCCGCGCGGCGCGCTCCTGATGTCCACCTCGTCCAGCACCATGCGGAACGCGCCGTAATTGATGGTCAGCGGACACGCCAGCGACGGCGCTCCGGCGAACGTCACCAGGCCGATCCGATCGCCCGACAGCACATCCAGCAGGTCTTTCAATTCCGTTTTCGCCCGCTCCAGGCGGTTGGGGGCAATATCCTCCGCCAGCATCGAACGCGACACGTCCAGCACGACCATCAGATCGATGCCCTTGCGGGGCAAGGTCCGGTATTCCTGACCCCAGCGCGGACCCGTCGCGGCCACCGCCAGCAGCGCCGCCGCCGCCAGCACCAGGCCCGCCTTGATCCGCTGACGGCCGGGGCTCACATGCGGCACCAGGTGCGTCAGAAGGTTCACGCTGGCGAACCGGCGCAGCGCCTGCGCCCGGCGGGCGAACCCGTAGATGAACACCAGCCCCAGCACCGGCACCAGCCAGAGCAGGTGAAGCAACTCGCGATGTTCAAACGTCTCCGACACCGGTTCGAAACCCCTCTGTCCGCATCCGCGCTACGGCACCCGCCGGAACACTGTGTTGGCCAGCAGCACTTCCAGAACGAGCAGACCCAGCGCCATCAGCAGCAGCGACGGCAAGCGCCATTTGCCCAGCGAGACCGGCGCCGTCGCCAGGTCGCGACGCGCGGCATACCGCTTCTCTTCCAGCTTCACACGCTCCAACTGGTCAATCTGGGAATAAATCTCTTTGAGCGAATCCGTGTCGGTCGCACGGAAGTACCGGCCGCCCGTGGACGCGGCGATTTCCTTCAGCGCATCCTCGTCAATGCTCACCGGCTGCGCGATCAGTTGCTCCCGGCCGAACAGATCGATCATGGGCATGGGCGCCATGCCCTTCGTGCCGGCCCCGATGGTATAGATTTTGATGCCGAAGGCCGCCGCCATCTCCGCCGCCCGTTCCGGGGAAATATCGCCCCGGTTGTTCTCCCCGTCCGTCAGCAACACCATGATTCTGCTTTTGATCCGGGCCGCCTCCATCCGGCTCTGACGTTCATCCAGGTCACGGAACTTCTCGACAGCCAGCGCAATCGCTTCTCCGATGGCCGTGCCGTCCTCCTCGCGGCCTTCCCGCCGGACGTCGACAATCTCCGTCTGTTGGAGCGTTTCCAGCAGATACGCGTGGTCCAGTGTCAGCGGGCATCGGCTGTCCGCAAATCCGGCAAACACGATCATTCCGATCAGATCGTCACCCCGGCCCCGAAGCTCCCGGCCATCGCCCTCGACGAACTCCCGCACGACGCGCTTGACGGCGGCCAGACGGTCGACCGGTTTGCCCGCGATGCGGAAGTCCATCGCCCTCATGCTGCCGGATCGGTCCACCAGCAACTGGATGGCGATGCCTTCGGAGAAAACGCGGGCCTGTTCGTCTTCGGCCTGCGGGCGGGCCAGGCAGACCGCCAGCAGCACGACGACCAGCGATCGCAACAACGGCACGAGGAATCGCAGTCGGACACGCAGGCTCCCTCTCGAACCGCGCAGCAGAGCCAGCGACGAGAACCGCACGGACGCCCGGCCTGCCTGCCGCCACCATCGCCACCAGATCAGCGGCACCAGCAGCATCAGCAGCAGGCACCACGGCGCACCGAACCAATCCCGGAACTCGGACCACCAGGTCATGCGGCCGCCTCCTGGAGCGTCTGCGGCCCGTCGGACGCCGCGTCGGGCTGGCGCGTCTGCTCCACGAAATCACGCGCGGAGTGAAACGCCCGTTCGATCTCCTCGCTCACCGGCTGGTATCGGGCATATTTCACCAGGTCGCATGCCTGCAGAAACGCGGCCAGCAACGACTTGTGGCCTCCCCGTATCCGCGGGCTCTCGTGCGCCGCCGCCAGGAACTCTTCCGTCGTCTGCTCCGCAGCCTTCAGGCCGAACCGCAGCTCGATATAAATCCGCGTGATCTCGCTGAGCCGGTAGAAGAACTCCCGCACCAGCCCCTGCTCGATCCACTGCTCGTCCAGCAGGGCGCGAAGCTGGTCGAACGCCCAATCGTGCGGGGCCTGCGGCCGCAGGGCCCTTCTGCGGGCGCGACGGACAAGCCAGAGCGTCGCCACAACGACGCCGGCCACGATCGCCGCGCCCGCCGCGCTCCATTTCGCGATTGCCTTCCACCGTTCGGCCGACCAGGGCGGCACCGGCAGCGGGACGGCGTCTTTGATGTCGCGAAATTGCGTGGGGTCCACGTCCCCTTTGACGAGCGATCGGACATCGATGGGAATCGCCTCGGTGCTCAAGGTGCCCTCAATGGGAGTCGCCGACGGGTCGTCGGCCGTTTTCCGCGCATCGCGGAACTGCACGGACATGGCCGGTACGCTGTATTGGCCGGACAGAAAGATGTCCAAGTCGTATTGCTGCTCCCACCGGGGCCGCGCGGCGTCCGGCTGCGGTTTGGACTCCACGAACCCTCGGATCTGAAACTCGCCCAGGTTCTCGCCAAACTGCGGCAGGGTCACCTCGACGCCGGGTTCCGCCTCCACCGTCAGGGTTAGGGTAAGCGACTCCGCGATGCTCACCTTGTCCTTGCTGCACGCGACGGTCATTCGGACCGGCCCGCGCTGGGCCTCCCGCGTCACCGGCCGGGCCGCTTCCGCGGCGGCGGGTTCCTTCTTTCCCGCCTCACCGCAGCCGCCGATCAGACAGAGCACCACCCCGAGCACGCCGGCCCATCCGGGGCCGACCCCTCGGTGCGGAAGACGCGCGGGACTCGATTGTCCGATCCGCCCTGTCACGGCGTTTTTGTCTCCGGGGTTGCCGCCGACCCGCCCAGGGAGAACGCTTCCGGATACATTTTGACGCCGGCGGCTTCCATCAACTGTCCGATGAACTGCTCGGTGACCTCCTGGCGTCGCGCCAGTCGCGTGTCGTACTCCACCCGGTCGCGCACCTCATCCAGCGACCGTTCCTGGCGGGCCGTGCGATCGAGCACCTTGATCGCTTCCCACCCCGCCGCGCTGCGATACGGTTCGGCCAGTACGTCCCCCGGGGCGGCCGCCCAGATGAGGCCGTGGAGTCTGGCGTCCGACCCGATTCCCGGCACCAGGTCGCCTTGCTCGAGCACGGGGCGGGGTAATTCGCCGCCGTTGTCGCGTGTTTGGGCATCGCCCGAGTTTTCACGAGCCAGCTCCGCGAAATCCTCGCCCGCCCGGGCCCGTTCGAGCAGGGCCTGGGCCTCCTCCTGCGTTCCACACAGGATGCGCGCCGCGCGGGTCGTGCCGGCATCGGCGTAACGATCCTTGTTCGCTTCGTAGAACCGTTGGATGTCCGCCTCCGTGACCGTCGCCCGTTTGCTGATCTCCTCGCCAATCAGCGTATCCGCCAGCATCGCGTCGGCGGTCGCCACCAGCCGTTCGCGGAACTCCGCCGACTCCTCAAGGCCACGCTTGCGGGCCTCGTTTGCGATCACCCGCGTCATTACGATCTGCTGCAAGTGCCGGGCCTTGGCCTGGGGGTCCGCCAGGCGCTCGTACGCGCGCTGTCGGGCGGCGTCGGCCTCCGCGGGCGTCAGGCCCCACTGCGATCGGACGGCCATCTCCACCTGCGCGGCCACGATCCGGTCGAAATCCGCCACCGTGATCTTCTCGCCGCTGACCTCCGCCACAACCTGCCGGCCGACCAGCTCCGCGCCGCGTGCGTCCGGCGACGCGCGCTCCGCCATCTCACGCGACAGGTCGCCGTATTGTCCCAGTGCGCGGAAGCACTCGCGCACCCGGACGGTAATCGTGCGGGACAGGTCTTCATCCTGTACCCCTTGCCGTTCCAGCAGCCGCTCCGCACGGTAGTATTCGTGGATGGCGCCGTCGTAATCGCCGGAGTCCTGCTTGAGCTTGCCGATCTGGAGCATCACCTTCGCCGCCTCCGGACCGGTGAGGGCCGCTTCTTGCAGGTACGCATTCCAGGCCGAAACGGCGGCCTGCGGCAGGTTCTTGTCCTCCAGCCGCAGCGCCAGGGCGCGCTGATCGTCTGGCGTCAGCAGGCGGTACGACGCCGGTCCGGCCGGCTGGCTGCGCTTCGGCAGCGTCATCACGACGATCACCTGGAGCACCAGCAGGATGAGCACCAGCGCGACGATCAACCCGACAGCCGCCCCGGACCCCGTACGGGGCGGGCGCTGCGGAAGCTGCAGGTTCGGCATTTTCGTCATGGTTACAATCTGGCCTCCCGGGCCCGGAAAAACTTCACCAGCGGCTCCACAAACGACTCGCCCGTCTGAACGCGAATCGCGTCTATGTTCATCCGGCGGAACATCCGGTCCCGCGCCTCCCGCAGCATGGCGGCGTCCGCTTCGTATTGCCGCCGCAGACCCCGGCTGCCGGTATCAACAACCATCACGTCACCCGCCTCCGCGTCCAGCAGCTCAATCAGCCCGACGTCCGGCAGTTGGGTCTCCCATCGGTCCGAGACGGCCACCGGAATCATGTCGTGCCGGCGACGGGCCACCCGCAGACCCTGCTCGTAGCCGGCGGCCAGAAAATCGCTGACCAGAAAAACCACCGCCCGCCGGGTGGTCACCTTGTTGAGGTAGTCCAGCGCGCCGGCCACGTTGGTGCCACGTCCTTTCGGTTCGTGGTACAGCACCTCCCGAATGACCCGCAACACGTGCCTTGTGCCTTTTTTGGCCGGCACGAACTTCTCCACCTCGTCGGAGAAGATGATCAACCCGACCTTGTCGTTGTTGCGGATGGCGGAAAACGCCAGCGTGGCGCACACCTCCGCCACCAGCTCCCGCTTGAGCTGCCCCAATGAGCCGAACCCGAGCGAGCGGCTCACATCCACCAGCAGCATGACCGTCAGTTCCCGCTCCTCGCGGTAAAGTTTGACGAAAGGGGCTCCGTACCGGGCCGATACGTTCCAGTCGATGGTGCGCACCTCGTCCCCGATCTGGTACGGCCGGACCTCCTCGAACTCCATCCCCCGCCCCTTGAACGCGGAATGATACTGCCCCGCCAGCACCTCGTCGGCCATGTGGGACGTGCGGATCTGAATGCGGCGGATCTTTTTCAGAAGTTCCTTGGGTATCATTACCGCGTAGCCAAACGCAAAAACGCCAAAACGCAGAAACACGAAAACGCAGAAAAACGGATGCACCCGCCTACGTCAGCTCTCGACGCGCATTCTAGTTCTTCGTTGACGCGATGAACCTCCGGGTCACTGCAGCATCCGGGCTCGCTCGCTCAGCCTCAGCCAGTACCGCGTCTCTCCTGTCTCTTTTCGAGCCACATCACAGCAGTAAGCGAAATCCGAATCACTGAACGCGTGGTCGGCTTCCCATACATTCGCACCCACGGATGTTCCGCTCCGAACGAGCTGACGAAGAGTCGCTCTGCCCTTGTCCAGTCACGGCAGATCATCGACGATGTCCAGAATGGCCACGCCGAAGCCCGGCGTCCTCTCCGCCAAGTCTCCCTGAATCCGCGTCAAGTCCACTCGCGCCTTCCGCCAGCGACTCGGTGCTTCCGCGTTTCACTGCTTCTGCGTTTCCTATGGCACCGCCACGTGCTCCAGAATCATTCGCACCACGTCGTCGGATTTCTTTTCTTCCGCTTCCGCCTCGTACGTCACGATCACGCGGTGGCGCAGCACGTCCAGGGCCACGTTTTTGACGTCCTGCGGCGTCACGTAGCCCCGGCCGGCCAGAAACGCCGACGCCTTGGCGCCCAGCGTCAGGTAGATGGTGGCGCGTGGTGAGCCGCCATATTGAATCCAATCCTCGATGCCCAACCGCAGCGGGCGCGGATCGCGAGTGGCCTGCACCAGGTCTACCACGTAATCCTTGATCCGGTCGTCCATGTAAATCTCGTCCACCACCTGGCGGGCCGCGATCACATCCGCCGGCTTCATCACTGGCCGGATGGTCGTCGCCGGTCGCGTGTGGGACATTCGGTCCAGAATCTGCCGCTCCTGCTCGCGCGACGGATACGTCACGATCAGCTTCAGCATGAACCGATCCACCTGGGCCTCGGGCAGCGGATAGGTTCCCTCCTGTTCGATCGGGTTCTGCGTGGCCAGCACCAGGAAAGGCTCTTCCAGCCGGAACGTGTCCGTCCCGATGGTCACCTGCCGCTCCTGCATCGCCTCCAGCAGGGCGCTTTGCACCTTGGCCGGCGCCCGGTTCACCTCGTCTGCCAGGATGATGTTGGAGAAGATCGGACCCTTCTTGACGGTGAACTGCCCGTCCGATGGCCGGTAGATCAGCGTGCCGATCAGGTCCGCCGGCAACAGGTCCGGCGTGAACTGAAGCCGCTGGAATCCGGTGTCGATACCCGCGGCCAGGCATGAGACGGCCGTGGTCTTGGCCAGCCCCGGAACCCCCTCGATGAGGATATGCCCATTGGCCAAGAGCCCGACGAACATCTTGCGAAGAAGATCCTCCTGCCCGACGATGACCTTCTGCATTTCGCTCAACAGACGCTGAAACGGTTCGCTTTTGGCTTCAACCTCTGCTGCGATTTGCTTGACATCCACCTCTGAGACACTCATCCCGCACGACTCCTGTGAATTTAGGCTGAATTCCCTCGGGGGGAGTGACGATAGCCGTATCCCTTTATGGACGCAAGACGTGTCCGAATCCTGTCAGCGACCCGGATTTGATTTGTGTCGCCCCTTTCGCCGCCGCCCCCGCCGATCGGTGGGCCACCGCACGCGAGCGGCGGTAAAGCCCGCGTGGGCAAGTCGTTTGGCCTCCGTGCCATACGCTGGGCCGACGTGTGGGGGCTGATCGCACGCGACAATCACGCGCGTGATCGACGGTATTCGGGTCCACACTCCTTCGTTTCGACCCCCTGATCCGCGACCCGAAACCGCCGGCGGCGGGCAGGATCAGGCGGACACGGAAGCGCGGGAGGCATGGAAGAAGGACGGGGGCGGGTCGAGCCGATCCATTTGCTCCTCAGCACCCGCCGCGGAGAAAGGTGCCCACCGTGCGGAAGAGTATGACAACATCCAGTTCCAGCGACATGTGCTTGAGGTAATACAGGTCGTACTGCAGCTTGCGGTGAGAATCCTCCAGGGACGCCCCGTACCGATAGCTGATCTGGGCCCAGCCGGTCAGCCCGGGTTTGACCACGTGCCGCAAATCGTAGTAGGGCAGTACGTTGGCCAGTTCCAGCACGATGGCCGGCCGCTCCGGCCGCGGTCCGACGACGGACATGTCGCCCAGGAGGATGTTGCAGAGCTGGGGCAGTTCATCGAGGCGTGACCGTCGCAGCCAGCGGCCCAGCCGCGTGCAGCGCGGATCATTCCGCGCCGCCCACACGGATTCGCCGTTCTCGGCGTTGACGATCATGGTGCGGAATTTGTAGAGGCGAAACACGCGGCCGTTCTGGCCGACGCGGTCCTGGGAGTAGAACACCGGTCCACCGTCGTCCAGCTTGATGCACAGGGCAATCAGCAGCCACACCGGCAGCGACGCGATCATCCCGACGCAGGCGACCACAACATCAAAAAGCCGTTTGAGGGTCGCCCGTTCGTGGCAATGCGACTGAAAATCGGCAAACAGGAACCAGTTGGGCGTGATGCGATCCACCAGCACACGACCGGCCGCCCGCTCGTAATACACCTCTTCGTTGGTGACGCGACAGCCCATCCGCAGACACGGCAGAATCCAGCTCATAAGGTCCGGCCGGCGGGCGGCTTGCGAGCTGATGACCAGGTCATCCACGCGGTGCCGCCGGCAAAGCAGCGGCAGGTTCGCGGGCGTCCCCTCGATGCGGTCCGCGTCGTCCGTCCGCGCCGCACCCTCGGCCAGTGCGTCCACATAGCCGACCAGGCGATAGTCGGACAACGCATCCTCGCTGAACGAGGCGCGGATCGTCTCGTACATCTCGCGGTTACCGACCACCAGAAGGCCGCGTTTGATTTTGTGAACGGCCCAGCAGGCCATCACCCGAACGGCCAACCCCAGCACGAGGTATGTTCCCACCGCGCAGCCCGCCACCCGGCGGCTCAACCAGGTGTACATCAGCACGTAGATGCAGGCGTAGGTGAGGGTGCAGGCCAATCCGGCCGTAAGCAACATGCGGGCGAGAATCCGCGATCGACTCAGCAGCGTCTCCCTCTCGTACAGGCCGAAGACCAGGCCGGCAATCGTCAGCGTGACGGCGAACACACCCGTGGCCGGCCAGTAGAGGATGTGGAGTTCCTCCAGCAGAACCTGCTCGACGAACCAGACATACCCCAGGTGAATGCCCAGCGCCAGGATCAGGGAGTCTGTGAGAATCCAGGCCGTACGCGGCATGCTGACAAGCAGCCGACCCACGATCCGCACAAGCCGGTCCGTCGCGCGTTCGCCGGAGGGCACCCCAGACCGCGTGCGCGCCGCGCCCGGTCGCTCGATAGTCGGAGTGCATGAACCCGCGTGCGGGCCCCAGACGGCCTGTGTGGGCATAAGGGTCTCCCGATACTCCCCCTTGTGATCGGACGAGCCCGGGCCCGACCTGAGTTATGGGGCATCCTGCCGCCTGAATCGATCGCCTCCGCCGGTCCGTCCGCGAATCCGGCCTTTGCGGCGCGGCAATTTCTGCCAACAGAACCTGGGCCGAGAACATCGCACCCGGCGCCCGGTTTTTTGCCGCAGGTTACGGTGGAATCCCCCGATATCACGCAGGTACCGTGCTCCGGGGCAAGATGGCCCTGCGCCCTCGTGCCTGCATCGTGGTCCTGCACGGAGCTACGGCGGCCCGAGACAGACTCCATGACTCTTCGCTGCATGATCGTGGCGGCTCTGTGCCTGACGCTGCTGGGTTGCCAGAAGCGCAGGGAACTGCCGTTCGTGCCCACCACGCCAGTGGTTTCCTGGCGCGATCTCAGCGACGGGCAGAGGGAATTCCCGCAGGATACGTTCAAGCTGCTGGTCGGCGGACCGACCGAGGGGC
>MTKY01003643.1_pt1 | contig 10303 bp, 7 predicted proteins | sample 1042731 | NCBI WGS metagenome assembly MTKY01 (sample SAMN06212206, study PRJNA360538) | anaerobic digester metagenome | biome: Wastewater treatment plant; material: sludge; isolation source: anaerobic digester fed with sludge from wastewater treatment plant | place: Denmark: WWTP Soeholt ... | reverse complement strand
AGACGGGACCGATACCGCGCTTTGTGGTGCCGATGCTTCCTGCGCCGCGGGATTGCTCCTGGAGCGCGTCCAGCAGCCTGTGATAGGGCATGATGACATGCGCATTGCCGCTTACGCGGAGATTGTCGCAACTGGTGCCGCGCTCGCGCAGGCCGTCATGCTCGGTCGCAAAGCACTCCGGATCGATGACGGTGCCGTCACCCATGATACAGATGGTGCTCTCGTGGAGGATCCCCGAGGGGATCAGGTGCAGTTTGTACTCCTCGCCGCCGACCACGACGGTGTGGCCGGCGTTGTTGCCGCCCTGGTAGCGGACAACGACATCGGCTCGCTCCGCGAGGATGTCCGTAACCTTGCCCTTGCCCTCGTCGCCCCACTGTGCTCCGACAACGACTGTCACTGCCATCTGTACCACCGCCTGGACACACGAAAATAGGCCCGCCGATATGGGGGCCTGAGCTGGCGATCATGCCGTGGGTACCCGTGACCGGCCCTCTGCGCTCGGCCACGTTGACCCTTTGATGAATGCTACCACACGCGCTGTGGAAAGTCAAACCATCTGTCACAGAATCGCTACGCCGCCGTCGGCGCGGCGGCAACGTCAGGACCCCGGCATGACGCCGGGGCCCTGTATGGTCTGCTGCACGCGGACATCCTCGACGTCAGTCGACGGACTGGATGTCAGCCAGCTTCTCGGGCAGGTCGTTGATCAGCGTATCGCTGATGGCGTAGACCTGGTTGCCCTCGGACGTCTGCGCATAGTGCGCGTCATCGCCGTGTGCGTAGCCGATCTTGATCTTGATCGGCTTGTCGGCGCCGAGCTGCTGGATGTCGATCACGATATCGGGTATGGCCAACCCGTACTGCTTGAGGTCCTGCGGGTTCTCCTCGACGTAGTCGCGGGCCTCCAGCTGCGCGAGGTCCCACAGCAGGTCATCGACCTTCATCGCGTTGGCGACGGCCTTGACCGGCGCATCGAGATGCCAGCCATCCGGCAGGCGCTTGATCGCGAAGGAGAGACGCTCCTTGGACTGCACCTTGACGTAGCTGATGTTGTCCTTCTTCAGGTCCACTATCGACTTGTCGCGCAGGTCGATCGGCTGTTTCTTGAGGCTCTCGAGGTCCTCGCCCTTGATGACTGCGACTTCGTCGCGGCCACTGACCTTCGCGTACAGGTAGCCACTGCCGGCGCCGTCGTCTGCAGTCGGGGCGTCATCCGCGGACGCCTGCTTCCCGATGGTCAGCGTGAGCGTCTTGCCGTCTTTGGTTGTCAGTTCGGCGATGAGCGCGGGCTTGTCGAACCCGTAGTCGGCGTCAGTGCCGCCGGGCGGGGCGGGCGGCTTTGCCGCCTCGGCATCTGCCTGAGCGGCCGCATCCTCCGGCTGCTCGCCCTCGGCAACCTCTGCCTCCGGCGCAGCGTCCGCGACCTCACCGGCGCCACCGGACGACACGAAGCGCTCGGCCTGCAACCCGATGATCTTCGAGCGCAGCTGCTCCGTCTGGAACTCGTCGGCTCGCGCCTGAAGCGGGCTGGTCAGGAACCAGCGGTCCTGGTTGTTCTCCGGCCTGTTCTCGACGACGATACGCTGGTCCCCCTGCGTGAGCGAGACGAGCTTGACGTCGTCCTCCTTCACGCGTACGAGCTTCTTCTCGCGGAGGGTCTCGGCGTTCTTGTTCAGCGCCGTCAGAACGCTGGAGGCGACGGTATACAAGGGCTTACGCCCTTCGACGAGCGCGTAGATCTCGGAGGCCCCTGATGGTATCTCGCTCCCAAGCATGAGCTTGATCTGCTTGCCGCCACCGTACTCGAGCACCGCAGTCAGCCGCGGCTTCTGCAGGCCGAACTTCTCATCCTGCGTATCCTGGTCCGTGTAGGTGCTGACGGCCTTCAGCTCCGTAACGGCCCGGAGCCGGGCTTCGGCCTCCTCGGTACTTGCGAGGCCCTCAAACGGCTTCTCGATGTACCAGTCCTCACCCCGACGCACCATGCTGATGCTGAAGTCGGTGGTCTCGACGCTCAGACGAGTGGCGTCACTGACGTTGAGCCCGAAAAGCTCCTCCTTGGCGGGCACGCGGCCATAGTCCTTCGCAATGAAGATGTAGGCCAGCAGTGCCAGAAACACCACGCCTGCCGCGATGCTGCGGACATATGCTTTCATGGTTTACCGGCTCACCTCCTGCGCCACCAGACGATCAGGCCGGCTGCAAGGATCAGCAGAGGAACGATGACGGCCGAGAGCAGGATTGCCAGATTCTTCTGGGGCGTCCCCAGCACCAGCGCTCTGTCGATCGGCTCCTGCGGTGGGACTGTGACAAGCTTGTCGTTCTTCGTCAACCAGGCAAATGACGAGGTCGCCAGGAAGATGTTGCTGCGCAGCCCCATCTGGTAGAGCGCGTCGAGAGCAAAGTCGGAGTCACCGACTGCGACGATACGCGCCTTCCGCTCGCCGGAATCCGGCGGCGGCGGAGCACCCGGGTACTCGGGCTGCTGGTCGCCCGCACCGAGATCTATGGCAACGGCGAGTGCCAGCGGCCCGCCCTTCTCTTCGGGGCCCTTCGCCATTCCGGCGCCAGAGAGATCCGTCTCCAGCCAGGCGGAGCCTGTCGTCTCGAGCAGTGTTGTGGCCGGCTGCGCGGGTGGCGGCGGAGCGCCGGGCATCGCGGGTGGCGGCTCCGACTGCGTCACCTCGAAGGCGATCGATGTCGGCAGCGCGAGCATGCTCAGGTCTTTGACGATATCGTGGCCTTGCGGCTGCATGATCAGCGGGATGGTCGGGTTGCCCTGCAGGCCACCGGCCGGGTCAACGGCCAGCCCCTTCAGCGGCGTCACCCCGTATGGAGTGAGCAACTCGGCGAAGTCGGGGGCAGGGGGTGTCGCGATGGCCAGGAAGAGGTTGCCACCCTGCTCGACATACCGCTGGATGGCCTCCATCTCCGCGGCCATGAGCTGCTGCTGCGCACCGACGATGGCGAGCACGGCGCAGTCGCCCGGGACCTCCGGCTTCTCCATGGTTGCCAGCGACAGGCTCTCGACCTGGTACTGCTCGTTCTCCAGGTACTGCTTGAGCACCGAGAGCCCCTTCTCGCCGAAGGCGTCCAGGCTCAACTCACCATGGCCGGTGAGGAAGCAGATCCTGGTCTTCTCGCCGGTCGTCACGGCCATGATTGCGCTTGATATGCGCTCCTCGGTGCCGCCCTGGACTTCCTCTTTCTTCCCCCCGGACTCCACGAAGATAGTGCCGTCGAACGGACGGTTGTACTCCTCGACCTTCTTGAAGTCCAGCTTGGGGTCGAAGGTCTGCACCTTCAGCTTGGGTGACTTGATCGAGTACTCGTCCAGCAGCCTCTTCGTCGTCTCATATCCGTAGTAGTCCGGGGACATGAAGACGGTGACGGTGACATCCTGCTCGAGGTGCTTGAGAATCTCAACCGTGCCCGAGGAGAGTGAGTGTATCTTGTCCTCGGACCAGTCCGCATGGAAGATGTGGTGCCGGCCGGCAATGAAGTTGATGGTGACGACGATGCCGATCACAAACAGCGTGAACAGGGCGGAGTTGAGCAACGCCTGGAAGCCGCGCGCCCGCACCTGTTGGGTGACGGTGGCCAGGTTCGTGACCAACCAGAAGACGATCAGCGCGCCGCCCACAATCACCGTTACCCCGGGGCCCATGCCGAACGTCCGCGTCACGCCCCCCCAGAACAGCGCGATCAGCAGTGCGCCGAGGCCGACCCAGGCCGCAATCTTGCCGCCGAGCACCAGCGGCGAAGTCTCAGCCCTGGGCCCGACCAGGCGCGGGTCGGCGAGCACGGCGCGCATTCGCGGGCCCTGATCCGCCGGCGTGTCCTTCTTCGCGTCTTTGTCTGCCATGTTCCTTCACCTGGTTGCTTGTATGTATCGTGTTCGTATCGACACGTCCTGACTCTCTCGGGTCCAGGACGCCTCGGCCGGACTACGCAGTACGCCTGTTCTCCAGTGACCGAACCGCCATGAACAGGAAGATGACCGCCATGCTCAGGAAGTAGAGCAGGCTCTTGCCGTCGACGATGCCCTGCCCGAAGTCGGTGAAGCTCTCGTAGATCGATAGTCGCTTGGCGATCTCCGGCACGAGCCCTGAGCCGCCGTAGCCGATGAAGCCGACCAGCCAGAAGAACAGAAGCAGGACGGTGCCGATGAGCCACGCCGCGATCTGGTTGTCCGTCACCGAACTGGCAAAGGTCCCGATGGCAAGGAAGGCCAGGCCGCAGAGAGCAAGGCCGATGTAGCCGCTCGCGATGACGCCCCAGTCAGGGTTGCCCCATGCTTCGTACATCAGCGGAAACTCGATGCTCACGAGCAGCATCACCAGGTACACGACAAACGCGCCGAGGTACTTGCCGACCGTGACCTCCAAGTCGCGAACCGGTTTGGACATGAGGAGCTCGATCGACCCGCTGCTGGTCTCTCGCGCGATCAGCCCCATCGTGAGCACCGGGGCCACGAGCAGCGTCAGGAACACCATGCTGCCGAAAAGCGGGCGCATATCCGCCTGGCCCTGTCCGCTCAGGATGCCAAGGGTGAATATGAAACCGCTGACGAAGATGAAGAAGAACATCGCCACATAGGCCAGCGGCGAGACAAAGTAGCTGCGGATTTCACGGATGGCGACTGTGAGTATGTTGCCCATCGCTATGCTACACCCTTCTCCTCGGTGGTAAGCTGGCGGAAGACGTCCTCGAGGCTCATCTCGACGGCCCGCAGTTCCAGCAGCCCCCAGCCGGCGTCAATACTGAACTTGGCCAGCTCACTGCGCATGTCCGAACCGACGCGCGTATCGACGAAGTAGGCCCCTGCATCGCCGCCGACGGGCTCGACCCCCGTCACTCCAGGGATGTCCCTCAGGCGTTTGGGGATGTCACCGCCGTCCTTGGCCACCTTGATGAATACCGTCTGCGCATCCCGCAACTGCGCGGTGAGCGCCTGGGGAGTGTCGACGGCGACAATCTCGCCGTGGTTGATGATCACGACGCGCTCGCAGACTGCCTGCGCCTCCGGCAGAATGTGCGTCGAAAGCATCACGGTGTGGTCACCCCCAAGCCCCTTGATCAGTTCGCGCACCTGCACGATCTGGTTGGGGTCAAGGCCGATGGTCGGTTCATCGAGGATCAGAATCTCGGGGTCATGGATGAGCGCCTGTGCAAGGCACACGCGCTGCCGGTAGCCCATCGACAGGCGCCCGATGATGAAGCTGTAGCGTTCGCTCAGCCCGCACGTCTCAATCACGCGCTCTCGCGCATCGAGTATCTGGGCGTTGGACATACCCTGCAGCCGCCCGCAGAAGTGTAGATACTCGGAGACGCGCATGTCGGGGTAGAGCGCGGGGTTCTCGGGCATATAGCCCATGTGCCGACGGGCCTCGAGCGAATCGGTGTAGATGTCGTAGCCCGCGATGCTGACGGTCCCGGCGCTGGCCGGGAGCAGCCCTGTCAACACACGCATCGTGGTGGTTTTGCCTGCTGCATTTGGCCCCAGGAAGGCGACGATCTCACCCCTGTCCACGTGGAAGCTGACATCGTGGATCGCTCGATGCGGGCCGTAGTACTTCGTCAACCCTTCGACGTTGATCATGCTGCGGACCTCCATAACCGGAAACGCGCGCAATCATCCGACGACGGTGGCTGCCCGGGGGGAGAAACGAGCCCTCCACCCGATACAAGACTCCACACGGCTCCACCGCAGCGGCTCCACGCGCATGGCTTCACTGCCAGGGGACAGGACGGCGACGAGTATAGCATCGGGCCACAACAGGGTCAAGCCGACGCTCAGCGCACGGATTCTGAGAAGCCTCCAGTGCTGACTACGGCTAATAACGCGAGCGGACGGCGGGGAGTTCCCGCCTGCTACACATTTCTGGACCAGCGCAGCGGCGTTTCGGAGATCGGGGGCCCACAAACAACTGAACGCCCGCGGGGGCTCAGCATGCCCCTGTGGCGCTCAGTCCGTCAAAGGGAGGGTTTCTGACTTGAGCTTACCCACCGTCGGCCGAGCCGAAACGCGCGCTATGCATTGTTACCGATTGTTTACTCTCGTCTATTCCCCGGAGCGGATCAGCGTGCCGGACAGGTCGGCATCGAAGCCGCTCCTGATCCAGATGTCGACGCCGGCTTCCACGCCGTACTCGACCGCTTCACGCTGAATCACGTGCGGGAAGGGGTCCCACGTCAGCAACTCCGACGCGGCCACCTCCGGCAGCTTCTTGGCGTCATCAAAGGCGTTCGGGTCCTTGTCGTACACGCCATCGACGTTGGTCAGCATCGTACACTCGGACTGGCCGAGCGCGTCGGCGAGTGCCACGGCGGTCTGGTTGCTGCCGCCGCGGCCGAGAATCGACACCTCGTCGCGCTGCTCCTCCGGGTCATAGTAGTAGCCCTGGAAGCCCGCCACGATCGGCACGATGTTGCGCCCGAGCAACTCGAGCACATGCCCGATATGGATCTTCGAGATGATGCCGTCAACGGGGCCGCTGCTGGTGACAATGCCCGCCTCGCGCCCCGTAAGGGAGCGGGCCGGCACGCCGACGGCCTCGAGCGTGATCGAGAGCGCCGCGGTGGCTCTCAACTCCCCCGACATCAGCAGGCGCGCATACTCGCGCGGCGACGGCTGCGGGCTGATGCATGCAGCCAACTGCGAGAGCTTGTCCGTCGCCCAGTCGAAGGCGGAGACTACCACCACCGGGATCGTGCCCTGCTCGCACAGCGGCCGGATGAACTGCCGAGCAATCTGGTGCAGCCGCTGGCTGCGGGAGATGTTGCGCCGCTCCGCAAGCAGTCTGTAGATGTCGTTGACCGTCTCCTGCTGCCTGGCGTTATCCAGCAGGCGCTCCTCGTCAGGGCCAAAACGCTTCAGCCCCTGGAGCGTCCGTCCACCGAACTTGAGTACCGGTATGATGTCAGCCATCGCCTGATCCCCACCCCACCCGTCAGAGTGTTCCACGATTCGAATCCCCGGGCGCGTACTCAACGCGGCGGGCGACGAACATTATATCGTTATACACAATCCCCTGCAAGCAGCCGTTGCGCCGACAGTCTCAGCTACTCGCGGTACTGGAATGTCTGCATCACCCGGTTGAATGTCGACAGGTCGTCGCTGCCCTCACCACCCGGCGACAGCATCACCACCACGTGCGCACGTTGCTTGTAGACGGCCATCAGCACGTGGTTGAGTCCTTCCTCATTGAGGAACTTCACCAGTCGCGCCGGTCGTGCACCCAGGTTCACCCGCTCATCCATCAGCATGGGCTGTGCGCTCAGGTCGGCGCAGTAGATCGCGGCGAACTCATCCAGAGTCTGGCGCGGGGGCACCGCCGTCACGCTGATCGCCAGCCGCAGTCGCTCCTGCCCGAGGTCCGGCCCCAGCATGTATAGCACCGCATCGGGTCCACCGGCTGACTGACGGACACGCTCCCAGCCGGGCGGAATCACCACGGTGAAGGTCTCGAAGTCGGCCCGGTTAGGGTCATCGGCGGCGACGCGGGTGTCGGCCGCCGACGCATCCGCGCTGCTCGGCGCAGCTTCGGCTGCATCGCCTGTTGACGCGGGAGCTGGAGCGGCTGCATCGGCAGGTCCCGGCGCGACCGGTGTGGCCACTGCCTCGCCGGTCGACGGCCCCCGTCCTTCTGCGCCTCCGCGCCCCCGAATGAGCCCGACAATCAGCGCCAGCACGCACACCACGGCCGCGATGGCGAGTGCCCTGCTGACCTTCCGTTGCGTTGCGCCGGATGACTTGAGTCTCAACTGCACTGTCTGCTCAGCCTCGTCTCGCCTGTCGGCCCCGGACACGGCTCATCAGGACGCGATCAGGTACAGGTAAATGTGAATTAGCCACCCCAGTATGAGGAACAGGAGCACCCACCGTGCGAACTCGATGCCCTGCACGGCCTCGACAATGCGACGCACCGCAACCATCCCCGGCAACAACGACAGCCCCAACAGCACGACCGTGACCACAACCCCGGCGAAGGCCGCGGGCCCCAGCGGGTTCGCCTCGAACGCCGCCGGCAGGTTGCCGCGTGATGCTTGGGCGAATGCCGTCGTCATCCCGCACAGCGGGCATGGGATGCCGGTAACGGCCCGGAAGATGCACGGGAGCATCAACAACCGCGTGTGCGTCCCACACCCGCTCGGGTCCGGCACCAGCACGCGACTGAGTACGACCACGCTCACCAGCACCGCCAGCATGATGACGCGGTTGGAGCGCGAGGCTCGCGCGCGCGTGGCGTACGCGACCCCTTCGCCGCCGCATTCCACGATACCTTGCTGTTCGGGCGCGAGTTCATTGTCCATCCGCTTTGACAACCACCGCCATCTCGCCCTCACGCAACTCAAGGCGCACCAGCCGTCGACCACCTTCGATGCGCTCCACGGCCCTGCCCTCCACCGGCCCGCCCTCCGCCGAGTACGCGTGGACTGTCACCGGAGCGTCGTCGCCGAACGTGTAGGTGCCCGGCAGCATCGTCACAATCCGCTCCCGGCCCAGTATCCAGCCGGCGTGAAGCTCGACCGGAGTGAAGGGGAACATGTGCTGAGTAAGCGCAGGCTCAGGCTGCTCGACCCGCGAGTAGTAGTAGTAGAGGGTGCCGTACTCGAGCTTCTTTCGGATGTCGACGATCTGGGAAGCCCAGTCCTTCACTGTGAGATGGTCACCCAGCGAGATCGGGCTGTAGAGATGCGTGCGCGCGGGGTACCAGCCGGAGGCGGTCTCGACGAAGCGCGGGAAGTGCAACTGCGTCATGGTCTTGCTCATCGGCGCCGAGTTGCCGATCAGGATCCCTCGATCGAGTATGTACTCCGCCAGTTCCCGCTTGGCCTGCAGGCTGATGAGCTGTATGTAGGCGAACTTGCGCCCGACCTCGCCACGGTCATCGATCTCCACGCTGTAGCCGTCCCAGCGGTCATAGGTGTAGGGCACGGACACCATCGCCATCTCATCCCAGTAGCAGCCGTGGGCGTTGAGCTTGTCCTCATCCAGGCACATATCGACAACGCTCTTCATCGCCTCGAGGTAGCCGTTGTCAGCGGTCATGTAGAAGTAGTAGAAGGGCACCCCGATACGCTGTGTATAGCTCGGGTTGATGTAGTGTGCCCCGTCCGAGGTGATTACCCGTGCATCGGGATATGCCTCAACCGCGGCGTCGTCCGTGTTGATCGAGCTGTGAATGTAGATCAGCCACTTCGTGTCGGGGTGCCGCTCGCGGATGAGCGTCGATGATTGCCGCAGCAGTTCACGGGGGCCGGTCGCGTTGAGCATATCGGTCCCGTGATAGCACTTCTTGGCGGCCCCCTGGGTATGGTCGAACCAGACGGGACTGCTCAGTATCTCGACGCCGCGCACGCCCAGCCAATCATCCAGCCCTTCCTGAGTGCTGCGGTCAAGAGTCTCAGGCAGGAAGAACGAGAAGCCGCCCGGGACGGTGAAGTTCACGTCCATGTCCCGTCGGCCAAGGTTGATCATATCGAAGTAGCTCGGTCGACGGGTCGGGTAGACGTTGAACTCGAAGGTGTAGGAGCCCCCGGGGGCCAGGCCGAAGTGATCGCTGCGAATCCCGCCGCCGTCATCGGAGTAGTAGATGTACGCGTGGTGGCGGTAGACATCGTCGAGAGCGACCATCCCGCACCCGGCCTGCTCCATCGCCAGGTACACGCTGGTGTTCTCCATACCGTGCATCTCGACGCGCCCGCAGTCGCGGTCCCCCCCGATGAAGGCGTCGACGACGGCGCCGGTAGCGGCCTGCAGGCGGTTGTCATACTTGATGCCGGTGACCTCGTCGCGGAGGTTGGTGAAGGTGTCGGATATCTCAACATGGTCCGCGAGCAGCTTCACCGACCTGACCAGCCGGTACGCTTTCCCGGTACCGGTGATGCGCATCTCACCGCCGTTCTGCTCCACATTGACGGCAAAGCCGGGCTCGGTGCGCTCATCGGCAGGCGCCCCGATCACGTTCACGCCGCCGCCGGGGTACGACAGGCGGGTCGAGAGGGTCACGTCGCCACCCACAAGCCGCATCGTGAGCAGGCCGTCGGGGCCGATAGAGCAGGTCGCAGGCACATCCGCCGGCTGTGGGGGATCAACCATCAGCGTGTCCGGCGTCGTGGTGGGGAGTGCATCGCCCCCGGCCTGCGGCGCAGCATCGGAGCACTCGACATCCAGGCGGCGAATGGCAAAATGCAGTGATGGATCGCCTTCGAAGGCTCTGCGGAGGTTAATGGCTTCCCCGCGATGCTCGATGCGCAGTGTATTGACCTCACCGCGCGCAACGAAGTCGGTGAT
>MTKY01067138.1_pt1 | contig 10305 bp, 11 predicted proteins | sample 1042731 | NCBI WGS metagenome assembly MTKY01 (sample SAMN06212206, study PRJNA360538) | anaerobic digester metagenome | biome: Wastewater treatment plant; material: sludge; isolation source: anaerobic digester fed with sludge from wastewater treatment plant | place: Denmark: WWTP Soeholt ... | reverse complement strand
ATTGCAGGCGTAAAAGTGCGCCCCACCTGAATAGTTACGTTTGCTGTATAATAGGGGCGTGGATCGCTCAGAGAAAATCCAGCAAAAACTCGCTACATTGCCCACCAACCCCGGCGTGTACATCATGCACAACGTTCGGGATCAGGTGATTTACGTGGGCAAGGCGATCAATCTCGCCAACCGCGTGCGCTCGTATTTTCACGCCTCGGCGCAGGAAGATGCCAAGACGCGCCGCCTCGTGGCCGAAATCGCCGACCTGGAGTGGATCATCACCGAGTCGGAAGTCGAGGCGCTGATCCTGGAAGCCAACCTCATCAAGAAACACCGCCCGCGTTTCAACATCCGCCTCAAGGACGATAAGCGCTACCCGTATCTCAAGGTCACGAACGACGAGTTCCCCAAAGTTCTCATCACCCGGCGGATGCGGCGCGACGAAGGGCGTTATTTCGGCCCGTACACTTCCACCAGCGCGCTGCGCGAGACGCTCGACCTGCTGCGCCGCCTGTTCCCCTACCGCACGTGCGACCGCGAGATCACCGGGACGGACCGGCGCGCGTGCCTCTATCACGACCTGAAGCTCTGCTCCGGCCCGTGTATCGGCGCAGTCGATCACGCGCAGTACATGGCGACCATCGAGCAGTTGGTGCAGTTCATGGGCGGCGAGACCGAAGCGGTGATGGAAGACCTTAAACAGCAGGTCCAGGAAGCGGCGACATCGCTACAATTCGAGCGGGCGGCGCAATTGCGTGACCGCTATCAGGCGCTCCAGCAGGTGATGGAGCGCCAGCGCGTCATCACCACCGCCGCGACGAACCAGGACGTGATCGCTCTGGCGCGGGACAATGGCAATGTGTGCGTGGAAGTGTTCTTCGTGCGCAACGGCAAGCTGTTGGGCCGCGAATTCTTCATGATGGAAGGCGGCAACGAAGAGGACGAGCAGTCGATTGTGGCGGCGTTCCTCCAACAGTTCTACACTGAGGCGGCGATGGTGCCGCCGGAGATCCTGCTGCCGGCCCAGGTCGCCGAGGCTGCCGTCCTCGAATCGTGGCTGCGCACCAGGCGCGGGGACGTCGTCTATCTCACCGTCCCCCACGAGGCCGGCCCGGAGCGCGATCTGCTCAACCTGGCGACGGAGAATGCCACGGAGACGCTGCGCAACCTCAAGGCGCAGTGGGAACTGGACAAACATCGCAGTGAGCAGGCTCTGACCGACCTGCAAACCTCACTCGCCCTGCCGTCGCCGCCCGTGCGCATGGAATGTTACGACATTTCCACCACGCAGGGCGTCGAGGTGGTCGGCAGCATGGTGGTGTTCGAACACGGCGTCGCCAAGAAGAACGACTACCGCCGCTTCAAGATTCGCACCGTGGAGGGGCAGGACGACTTCGCCAGCATGCGCGAGGTGCTCACGCGCCGCTTCGACCGCTGGCGGCGCATGGAGAGCGGCGAGTTGAAGGGGACGCGCGGCAGCCAGGCGTGGGCCAAACTGCCCGATCTGGTGGTGGTGGATGGCGGCAAAGGCCAGTTGGGGATGGCGGTGGAGGTGCTGCAAGCGTTCGATCTGCAGGAGAAAGTGCCCGTGGTGGGCCTGGCCAAACGCGAAGAGGAGATCTTCAAGCCGGGACGCTCCACCTCGATTCGCTTCGATCCCGCCGCGCCCGCTATTCTGCTGCTGCGCCGCATCCGCGACGAGGCGCACCGCTTCGCCATCACCTATCACCGGCAGCGCCGCACCAAGCGCGGCCTGGCCTCGCAGATCGACGAAATCCCCGGCATCGGTCCGGTAAAGCGGCGCGAACTGCTCAAGCATTTCGGGTCGCTCGACGCGATCCAAAAGGCGGACGTGGAGGCGCTGATGGCCGTGCCGGGCATCTCCAAAGTGCTGGCGACGCAAATCCGCGAGCATTTCGAGCGGTTGGAGAAAGAGCAGGAGGAGGAGGCATGATGCAGGGGGCAAGGGGCAAGGGGCGGGAGGCAAGGGGCGGGATGCCCAATCGCCAGGTGCGATTTCCAGACAATGGCGAAATGCCTTGACTTTCCTTCAAGCGCCGGGTATACTTTTTATATCGAATAAATGTTCTAACATTGAGGCCAGCAAGTATGAATTACGCGAATGAAATTCTACTCGGTGATTGTGGCGAGGTACTTAAGGAGTTACCGGACAATTCGGTTGACCTAATTTTTACATCGCCGCCATACGCCGATCAGCGCAAGCAAACATACGGTGGTATTAGCCCTAACAAATATGTTGCGTGGTTTTTGCCAAGAGCAGAACAGTTTTTGCGCGTTCTCAAACCTACTGGAACGTTTATACTCAATATCAAAGAGCGCGTCGTTGATGGGGAAAGGCATACTTACGTCATCGAATTGATATTGGCGATGCGAAAACAGGGCTGGTTATGGACCGAAGAATTTATGTGGCACAAGAAAAACTCGTACCCAGGCAAATGGCCTAATCGCTTTCGAGATAATTGGGAAAGGCTAATTCAATTCAATAAAACCAAGAAATTCAATATGTATCAAGAAGCAGTGATGGTCCCGGTTGGCGATTGGGCAAAGGAAAGGTTAACGAAACTGAGTGAAACGGATCGAATGCGCGATGAATCCAAAGTTGGGAGTGGTTTTGGTAAAAATATTTCCAACTGGTTAGGGCGTGACATGGTATATCCTACCAACGTGATTCACATGGCGACGGAATGTTACAACAGAAATCATAGCGCCGCATTTCCGGTGGAATTGCCAAAATGGTTCATCAAATTGTTCACTCAACCCGGGGATGTGGTTATGGACCCTTTTATAGGTTCGGGGACGACGGCTGTAGCCGCCAAACAATTGGCGCGCGATTACATTGGTATCGATCTCAACCCGGAGTACATTGAAATTTCACGGGCCAGAGTAGCAGAAATTCAATTAGGTCTTCCATACATAGCCGAAGAACGTGAAGAGTACCAGGTGAGCGCGAACACGGCATAGCATTTTGATGGCGGGAGGCATGATGAATCCACTTGATCTAGACAAAGTATGTAATTACGTCAATGAAAATGTGGTTGATTTTCACCAACAACGTATCAAATCTCTGGAAGGATTGAAACTTGAAAGGCTACTAACCAAGAACCCGTATTTGTTCAAGGCTAAACACATTATGACCGCGGGTGAACTAGTGTCTGGTTTGTTGGTAGCCTTTCTATCTTCATCTGAAGAAAAGTTATTTGGGGATTTTCTCGAGGGATTAGCCATTTACATTGCGGAGATGACCTGCGGCGGACACAAATCTTCCGCACCTGGGGTAGATTTGGAGTTCATCAACGACAGCATACACTATATCGTGTCTGTGAAATCGGGGCCGAGTTGGGGAAACAGTTCGCAGCAGGCCAAGCTAGAACAAGATCTCAAGAACGCGGTCGCCAGAGTGAAGCAATCGAAGCGTGGGGCCAATGTTCAATCTGTTCTGGGAATATGTTATGGTAAAACCAAGACAAGGTATTTGCGTGGCTACATAAAAGTTGTGGGGCAAAATTTCTGGTATCTCATCAGCGCCAACCCGCAACTGTATACTGAAATCATCGAACCAATTGGATATAGAGCGAGAGAACACAACGAATCTTTCCAAGGTGAAAAAAACAAAGTGATCAACCGTTTTACAAAACAGTTTATCGAACGTTTTTGTGACACAAATGGGGCGATTGATTGGGTCAAACTCGTCGAGTTCAATAGTGGCAATCTCGATCTCGATCGATACGTGAAACTCTAAACGTTGTATGCCCCTTGACGAAACAACTCTAACATATCTGCGTGCAAACCAGAGTGGCGCGCAAGCGCACTTGTTCGCGTGGTTCGCGCAACACGCCCGCGACTTGTCCTGGCGGCGCGAGCGCACGCCGTACCGGGTGTGGGTCGCCGAGGTGATGCTCCAGCAGACGCAGGTGACGAAGGTGCAGGAGTACTATGAGCGCTTCATCGCCCGTTTCCCCACGGTTGCGGCGCTGGCGGAGGCCCCACTCGAGGATGTGCTCAAGCAGTGGGAGGGACTCGGCTATTACAGCCGGGCGCGGGCGCTGCACCGCGCCGCGCAGGTCATCGTGGCGGAGCACAATGGCGAACTGCCCACCGACGTGGAGGCGTTGCGCCGCTTGCCCGGCATCGGCGCGTACACGTCGGGCGCGATTGCGAGCATCGCCTTTGGCATCCCGGCCCCGGCGGTGGATGGCAATGTCCGCCGGGTAATGGCGCGGGTGTTGGCGTGGGCTGAACCGGACGCTGCCGGTCTGGAAGTCGCCGTGCGCGTGTGGATGCCCGTCGAAGCGCCTGGCGCATTTACAGAGGCACTGATGGAATTGGGCGCGACACTTTGCCGTCCCAAGTCCCCACAATGTTTGCTCTGCCCGTGGCGGGATCTGTGCCAGGCGCGGGCATTGGGGCAGCCGGAGGCATATCCCACGCCGCGGTCCCGCAAGCCGATCCCGCACTATGACGTTGTCGCCGCGGTAACCGTCCGCGACGATGGGCGCGTGCTCGTGGCGCGCCGCCGCCAGGACGATATGCTCGGCGGGCTGTGGGAATTTCCCGGCGGCAAGCGCGAGGATGGCGAAACGCTGCCCGCCGCTCTGCGCCGCGAGATGCGCGAAGAACTGGACGTTGAGGTAACGGTGGGCGAGGCGCTGACCGTTGTGGAGCACGCCTACACGCATTTCCGCATCACGTTGTATGCGTTCGCTTGCCGTCTTGTGGCAGGGGAACCGGCGTGCATCGACTGTGACGATTTCCGATGGGCGACGCTTGAGGAGATCGCGGCGCTGCCGATGTCGGTGGCGGACCGGAAGATCGCGGAGCGCGTGGCTAAAGCGCGCGGCTGAAGCCCACGCGCCGAAAGGGCAAAGCCCTGCGGGCTAGAGTTTAGACCGTAGGGCTTTGCCCTTTTGGCTCGGCCTCTTTAGGCCGAGCCAAGGGAAATCGGGATGCGGGGCAGCGGGGCCTTCGCGCAGCACGCGCAGCATCTCGCCGTGGATCAAGCCATTGCTGACGAGGACTTCACGTCCGGAATGCAGGTGCGCCGTCCCGCCGCTGTAATCGGAGCAGCGCCCGCCGGCCTCTTGCACCAGCAGCACGCCCGCCGCCAAATCCCACGGGCTGAGATACGATTCCCAATAACCGTCGAAGCGCCCGCAGGCGACATAGGCCATATCCAGCGCCGCCGAACCGGCCCGGCGCACGCCCTGCGAGCGGCGCAGGAAATCATCCAGCCGGCGCGTGTTGTTGTCGGCGGCGACGCGGCGATTGTAGCCGAAGCCGGTCGCCAGGAAGGCATCCGCCAGCCGCGCTACAGAGGTCACGTGGATGGGAGCGCCGTTGAGCGTCGCCCCCGCGCCGCGCTGCGCGGTGAACAGCTCATCTCGCAGTGGATCGTAAACCACACCAACCTGAAGTTCCCCCGCGCTCATCAGCCCGATGGACACGCAGAAATGCGGGAAGCCGTGCGCAAAGTTGTTCGTCCCGTCCAGTGGATCGACGAGCCAGATGGGGCCGGGGACGTTCCACGGGCTGCCGCCCGTCTCTTCGCCCAGGATCGCGTGTTCGGGGAAGGCGGCGCGCAGGCGGGCGAGGATCAGTGCCTCGGCGGCGGTGTCGGTCTCGGTGACAGGGTTCACCGCGCCTTTGAAGTCGAGGCGTTGCACCTTTCCGAAGCCCTGGCGGACGACGGTGCCGGCCTCGCGAGCCACCTGGATGGCAAGGGTAAGAGGGTCAGGCACTATTTGTCACCGGTCAATGCGCGCCACCATTTCTGCCAGAAGGGCAGCGGGGTGGGGGTAGGTGTGGGAACCAGCGTCGGTGTGGGGATGGGGGTCGGTGTGGTCGTAGGCACAACCGGGACGACCAGCGTCTCTTCGGGCAGCGTCATCCCAGCGTGAACTTGCGACCATTCGGCGATATAGGCGTCGCTCTGCACGTAATCGAGCCGGGCCTGCAACGTGGCCTGTTCTTCATAGGCGGCGGTGAGCATCGGCGCGAGTGTGGCGATTTCGGCCTGCAACGCCTGGTTTGTCGTCCATGCGCGGGAGAAGGCGGAGATCAGCGTGATAATCAGCACTGCCAAACCGCTCCAGAGAATCCACGAGATGCGTTTGATGGTAGGACTGGTTTCTTCTTTTTTGGTCATTTCGCTCTCAGTGTTCAGCTATCAGCTTTTCCGGTCCATTGTGATTGATGTGCAGTATAGCACGCTCTGCGGAAAATGGCGAATGAGCGAATCGACGACTCTGTGTAGTGCGAGTATCTTGCATCTTGCATCTTGACCCCAGGGCTTGACTGACAAGGGGATTGCTTCTATAATGAAAATAGAAAGGCGCGCTACACCTCCCCTGTGTGTCTCTGCTTCCTCTTGAACGAACGCATAGTTCCAATGATTGTTTTTGATGTAGGTCAAGGTTAAACGAAAGGAGGGCAGACTATGGTGTTATCGCATGATGATTATGTATCCCCTGAGATTGTCTACGAGGGCGACCTGGAAATCCAGGCGGGAAGCCCACTGTCTGTGGTGGACCTTGAAGCTGAAGATTTCGAGTGATGAGCTGATGGCATCTCAAAAGGAGACGCAAAATGAAATGGGGATTGAAGATTGGGGTGATATTCTCTGCTGTGTTTGCCGTCTTGTTATTGACAGTCGTCGTGAATGCAAGTGGAGGAAATCCACCTCCTTGGTGGAATAATCCACAAGGCTATAGTTCCTGGCGACAAGGAGGCGCGACAGCCGGACCAGTTATTGTTAACGCTTACAGTTACACCGTAAGCATTCTTGTGGAAAACGTCCCGCTGCCTACGGCACATAAACAAGTCTGGATGCAAGTAGAATGGGTTAGCGATGATGCTGGCGTCGTTGTATCTGAACCTCCAAGCATCGCCTGGTCGTATGTTGGATGTGAGGAGCCGTGGGAGGATACAATGCCGATGTTGCCGGCAGGGCCGTATGTGCCAGAACTACCTTCTGAATATCCATTTGGGCAGGAGTACGCTGCTGTGATTACCCCTCAACCTGCTTGTGAGCAGATTGAGGTTACATTTACGGATATGACACCGACCACACCGGACAATACTTTTACGATTTGGTACAACATCCAGGTACAAACCCTGTGTTTCGATAACACAACATCCGTGAAAATCCGTCGGTTGCTCGCCACATCCTTGTGGCCTTATGCCCTGGCGATCCCCGGGATCGCCTTAGGGGGGATATTCATCACAAAGCGCCGGAAGCGCTCTGCGACATAAGCGTAGATCCTGAAGATGGGGTTTTTACCCTTCCTTTTGTCGTCTTGCGCGCCCCAGATATAATGGCGTTATGCTATATCGTCACTGGGTCCTGATAGGCATTACTGTCATGTGTGCTGTGTCGATGGGGCTGGTGTGGCGCACTGCCGCCGCCGGCGATGCGCTGCCGCCCGATACGTTCGCCGGGCCGTGCCCCGCGTGGGTGCCGGTCAACGATGGCGCGTTCGGTATGGGGACCGGCCCCAATAGCACTGATTACAGCAGCGAAGAAGGCTTCGAGGTCGCCGTCTTCGACGATCAGCTTTACGTGGGCATGGAGGCGGACAACGCCTACGGCGCGCGGCTCTGGCGGACGAAAGCCGGCGTCCGCGTCCCCACCGGGCAGGCGGATTGGGAAGAAGTCGCTGCTGTAAACGCTCTCCCTTTTGGCAATACCCCGGTGACACAGAACGATCATATTGACAGCCTGGCTGTTTTTGGCGGCGCGCTCTACGCCAGCACCGCCAACGGCGGCAGTAGCACCTACGGCACACTCGTCTACAGCAGCGCCACCGGCGACCGCAACTCGTGGGCCCCGGTGATCGAGGCCGGCTTTGGCGACGTGCAGAACACCAACTTCAAGGATATACAGGTCTTCCAGGGCTGGCTGTGCGGCGGCACGCAGAATGCGCAAACCGGCGCGCAGGTGTGGTGTACACAGGATGGCGCGCAGTGGATGCAAAAGAACAAGAGCGGCTTTGGTTCGATATCCAATACCCTTATCGCTTCGACAGGGGTGTTCAGCGACGCTCTGTACGTGGGCATCGCCAGCGAAGTGGTCAGCGGCAGCGTCTGGCGGACGGACGATCTGGCGGCGTGGACGCAGGTCTTCACGGCAACGGATCGCAATCGCGTGGAAATTGCCGGCGCGTTCGACGGGTACATCTACATCGCGGCGGGCGCGTATGATGGGCGCGATGGCGGCGGCCCGCTACGCATTTACCGCAGTGCCACGGGCGCTCCCGGTTCGTGGGAAGCAGTGGGGCAGACCGTGGGCGCGGACCCGGACAACACCCGCACCGTCGTCGATGGCGCGACGGTCTACAACGGCGCGCTCTACCTCGCCACGATGAACCGGGTCGACGGCGCGAAGGTCTGGCGCACGACCGATGGCATGACCTGGACGCAGCAGAACACGGGTGGCTTTGGCTATACGGAAACTTTCGCCGCGCAACTGATCCCCTTCAACGGTTATTTGTACGCCTGGACCTCGAACTACGCTACCGGGCAGCGCGTCTACCGCACCGCCTGCCCCATCTGCCAGACGCGGACGATCACCGGTACTGGGCGCTTCGACTTCGACGGTGTCGGCGCGAGCATCACCCTCACAGCAGGATCACTGGAGACGTTGACCGTCTGCACTCGACCCGGCGCGCCACCCGCTGCTCAAATCGATGCGCGACCGGTAGCGCGCACGTACCACATCACGGCTACGCCCAAAACGTCGATCTTCACTGCCGACGTCACGTTGCGCTACACGCTGGAGGAATTCGACGCCTCGGGCATCGGCGACGAGGCGAGCGTCTACCTGGCGCACTGGACCGGCGCCGCCTGGGAAGGCTGCCCGGAGACCGACCGCGCCCGCGATACCGCCGCGCACACCGTGACATGCCGCGATGTAGATGAGTTTTCCATCTGGACGATTGCCGGAGAAGGCGCGTTTCCTACTCGTCTGCGCATCCTGGCCATCCGGCCTGCGTTGAGCGTGGGGGGCGGCGCGCTGCTGCTTGCACTGGCGTGCTCAGCCACCCTTGCGACGGTTGCGAATGCGCTTGCGAAACACGACACTTTCGTCATCCCGAAGCGCCTTTGATACGGAACCCGTGCAGAACCTTCGCAAGGGTTACCGGCCTGAAGCATTGACTCGGTTCTAAAGTGTGTTGGTAGGTTCCGGCGCGCCCGGATTTGACAAGAACGTGAAGTGCGTGCAGATTAAGGATAGTACAACCAGTCTGGGGGAAGGCATAGATGAACATCGTTGAGCGTGGGAAAGCTTTCTTGAAACAGTTGCGCGAGTCGGCCCAGCAGACTGCGTGGGACTGGAAACAGTGCCCGCATTGTGGCAGTTGGTGGACGATCAAGAACGGGAGCTATTGGCGACACCCGTGGGGCTTGGGGGGGCGTGAGCCAGTACGGGTGCAACGACACCTGTGCCACGAGTGCCAGAAAACGTATTCGGAAACCTCGCCATTCTTGGTGCGTGGGAGTTGGTACGCGCGGGAAGTGCATCGTGCGGCCGTGGATCACTGGCAGCACTTAGGCACCTCGTTACGGCGGACGGCGGAAGTATTGCGTTCGTGGATGGGGCAGCAGGAACGCTGGCTGTTGTGGCGACCGCTGGACAGCCTTACGCGCCCGCGCTGCACCTTAGCCGCCAGCACCGTGCATCGCTGGCTCGATGGTGCTGGGCAGCGCGCCGTGGAGAGTGTGCCGGATCAACTGCCCGGGATTGGCGCAACTGAAGAAGTGGGCACCGATGGGCTATGGGCCAAGCTGAAAGGTCAAGTGGTGCGGGTGGTCTTACTCGCGGTTGACAGCGTCAGTGGCTTGATCTACCCACCGGTCGTTGTGCGGGATGAAGACAGCGCCAGCGCCTGGGAAAAGCTATTTACCCGCGCGCAGGCCGCGGGGTTGGATTTGCAGAAGCTGCGCGGTCTCTGTTCGGATGGAGCGCAAGGTCTGCTGGCCTATTTGCGCCGTGATCTGTTCTGGGTGCTGCACAGCGCTGTGTCTGGCATATCTGGCGCCACCTGAGCAGCGAACTCACCCGCGCGGTGAGTCAGGCGGCGCACGGGCTGGCGGATAGCGCGGCCGCGACCATGCGCGTGCAGGTGCGGGGCGAGTGAGTTAAGTTGATCCGTGGCGTGATTGATGCGCAAGCGATCAGCACCGCCAAAGCGGTACTGGCGCAGTTCTTGGCGCATCCCTATGGGCAGGGGTTAGGTAAGCAGTTGAGCCAATTGATGGATCGCCTGCTCGTGTACCAGATGGACTATTGTCGCGGCC
>MTKY01014614.1_pt1 | contig 10309 bp, 8 predicted proteins | sample 1042731 | NCBI WGS metagenome assembly MTKY01 (sample SAMN06212206, study PRJNA360538) | anaerobic digester metagenome | biome: Wastewater treatment plant; material: sludge; isolation source: anaerobic digester fed with sludge from wastewater treatment plant | place: Denmark: WWTP Soeholt ... | reverse complement strand
CCGCCGCCGCAGGCACCAGCAGCACGGTCGGGGCCACCGCACCCAGCGCGACGCGCGCAGCCACGCAGCGTCCGCTCCCGTCGAGCGTCAGCGACACCGCGGCGCCGACCACGGCAATGTCCATTTCACTGCGCGGAATGAAGCGCAGATAGGCATCGGCGGACCGCGCCGCCGGCAGCGGCAGCAACAACGCGTGCACCAATTCGCCAGCTCCAAGCACCGTTTGGCCGGGCGCCGTGCAGAAGTCCTCCACCGCGACGCTGCGCGTCCCGTCCGGCCCGGCGATCTGCGCCGTGGCGCGATTGACAACCAGCGCCGGCACCGAATCCGCGGCCGGTGAGGCGTTGCACAGATTGCCGCCGAGGCTGGCCCGACCCTGCACCTGTTTCGAACCGATCAGGGTCGCGGCCTCCATCAGGCCCGGCCAGATGCGTGCCAGCTCGGCATTCGAACCCAGTGTATGGCAGCTGGTTGCCGCGCCGATGTGCGCGCCGGTGGCCGTGATTTCCACGCCCTGCATCCCGGCGATGCGTTTCAGGTCGATGATGGCACGCGGATCTTTCGCGCGGCTGCGCATCTGGACCAGCAAATCGGTGCCACCGCCAAGCGCGAAGCTCCCCCGCTGCGCGGCCAGCAGGGCCACGGCCTCATCGATCGTCTGCGGTGCGCAGAATCGTTCCACTTTCACCTCGGGTACCCGTCAGGAATTCGTGTTCAGCATATCGGCACCGCGTCAGCAGGGCAACGCCCGCAAGCTCAATCGGCATAGCGCAGAGCGATGGCATCATCGGATGCATGCTCGAGCAACTCGATCACGTTGCCGAACGGATCGCGCCCGTAGGCAAAGCGCTGCGGTGACGCGCCAAATGGTGCCGCATTGAACACGACGCCATGGGCGGCAAGGCGATCGTAGTCCGTTTGGAAATCGTCGCTCGCCAGCGCCAGGTGGGTAATCCCCTGACGGTTCACCGGACGGGCGGAATCACCTTCCTCGCCCTCGGCGAACTCGAACAACTCGATGCAGGAATTCCCCTTGCGCACCATCCGCACCTTGCAGGCCGCATTGACGATGCCCAATGCGCGGTTGAGCGTCTCGACCCCGGGCGGCAGTTCTGCCTCCATGACCACGCCAAATCCCAGCACCCCGCAATAGAAATCGAGCGCGCCCCGCATATCGGCCACCGCTATCGCAACGTGGTTCACACCGAGAATCATGCTCCTTCTCCCATCGCAACCGGTCCGGATTCGGGCGGGAGTATCGGTGATCCCCGACCGCCCCGCAATTACGGTTTGGTAGCCTCGCGCATTGGCGCATCGACTCGGCAGTTTCCGTCGCATCGATGATCACATCGTGGGCCTGCGCAGCACCGTCCGGCTGCCTCTGCGCGCCGAACCCCTGGGCCGCTTCGCGCGAGCGAGCCCCGCCAATGGCTGAGCGGCAATCGAGGGCTGAACGCAATTGTCATCCGCTCATGACGCAAATCGCGTTACCGCCGCGCCGCGATATGGGTTATTTTAGCAACCGATCCAATCTGCTCCGCCCCGCGTATCAAGTTCTACGGGATCCACGGGTTCCCGGCCGCTACAAGGGATTGTACCGATTTACCTGGATTCAAACCGACAGAGGAAATTTCCATGCGTTTCGCCTACCACGCCTCGATGTGCGCACCCGATCAATATATCCCGCTGGCCCGCGCCGTCGAAGCGGCGGGGTTCGACAGCTTCACTTTTCCCGATGGCATCTGCTATCCGCAGCAAACCAGCACCAAGTATCCGTACAACGATGATGGCAGCCGCGAATTCCTCGACGGTGTACCGTTTATCGAAACATTCATCGCGATGGCGGCGGCAGCGGCGGTAACCACCCGCCTGCGCATGACAACCTCGGTGGTCAAGCTGGCAATCCGGCAACCGCTGATCGTGGCCAAGCAACTGTCCAGCCTGGCCGTGCTGAGCAATAATCGCATCGCCCTCGGGGTGGGTCTCAGCCCCTGGCCGGAGGACTTCGCCGCCTGCCAGGTGCCGTGGGAAGGGCGCGGCAAGCGCATGGACGAAATAATCGACATCATTCGCGGCCTGATGAGCGGTGACTATTTCGGCTACGAGGGCGAGGTTTTCCAGATCGATCCGCTCAAGATCTGCCCGGTACCCACTCAGCCGGTGCCGATCCTGATCGGTGGACATGCCGATGTCGCTCTCAAACGCGCCGGACGGCTCGGAGATGGCTGGATCAGCGCCGGTACGGACCTGGCCGGCTATGTCGAATACCAGCGCAAGATCAATGCGTATCGAGCCGAATACGGTCGCGACAAGCTGCCGTTCGAATACCACGCGATGACCGCCGAGGCCTACTCGACCGATGGCGTGAAACGCCTCGAGGATATCGGCGTGCATGAATCGATCGTGGCCTTCCGCGACGCCTACGCCAAGGCGCCCGACACCAGCCTCGAGCACAAGCTCGGGGAGATCAACTGGTACGCGGAAAACATCATCGCCAAATCGCGCTGATCCGCCCGCCTCCGAAACGGCAACGCCGGCGATTCCGCCGGCGTTGCCGGGTGTTGCGGACGATTACCAGTTGAAGCTGAACTCCGCGCCGTACATGCGCGGTGGCGCATACACATAACCGCCAAAGCCCCAGGCGTCGTACAGCGGCTGGCCGCCGATCACGTAATCCTCCTCGGTGATGTTGTTGACGTACGCCGACACCGACCAGTTCTGCCCCCTGTCCACCCAGGTGAGGCGCGCGCTGAGGTCTTCGTGATCGGACAGGAAATCGCCCGAGGTGCAACTGATGCGATCGAAACAGGCATCGATCTCGAATTTCTTGCTGTACTGCAGCCGCGGGATCACGGTACCGACCGAGGTATCGAAGAAATACTGCGCGGCAACCGTGAAGGCCTTCTCCGGCAGACGCGGCAGATTCTCGTCCGAACGGTCGATGACACAGGACTCCACCGCACCGACATTCTCGACTACGGTCGCCGAGATTTCGCAACTCGGCCCGCTGGGAACCGGAGCCACGTCGTTTCCCGCGCCCGGAACCAGGCCCGAGGTATTCAGACTGAGCTGTACATCCTCCCATTTCTCGATCTCGCCGTCGTACCACGCGGCATTGACGGTGATCTGCAAGTTGTCGACCGGCAGGATCGTGCTCTCGATCTCCAGGCCCCGCACACTGGACTTGTCGGCGTTGACGGTCGCGCCCGCGATTCGTCCCTGCGGCGAGACCACAATCGTGGTCAGCTGACGGTCGTCGTACTGCAGATCGAACAGCGCCATGTTCACCCGCAGGCGGCTGTCGAGCGCATCGAACTTGAGACCGAGTTCGGCGGAAACCACTTCCTCGGGATCGAACTCCTCGAGATCGGCGGTCGGGGACTCCGATAGCCCACCGGAACGGAAACCCTTGCTCAGGGTGATGTAGGCGGAGCCGGTCTCGATAAAGCCCGTCCCGTCCAGTTGGTAGCTCAGGCTGGCCAGCGGTGTCCATGCGTCATCGTCCACATCGTCGCGGTCATAATCGCTCTGCTCGTAGTCATGATCAGGATTGAAGGTACCCTTGGGCATCAGGAAGATTCCGCTGGTGGGAATCACCGTGCCGGTGGTGGAAATTGTGCTGATGACGGGCAGATACGAGGTGCGCTCGAGTTCGCGGGTTTCCTTGGTGTAGCGGATGCCGGTGGTCAGTTTCCATTTTTCGCCGAATGCCCAGTCGCTCTGCAGGAAAGCCGCGTAGGACTCGTTATCGGTCGCCAGGCCGGTGGCATTGGCGGTGTAGGACACCGCATCAAAGATCGCCGGAATGGCCGGGTTCACGATAAAGAAGGGTCCGGTGATTCCCACCGTGCGCGAGTCGGTGGTCTCTTCCTTGAAGTAATAGAGGCCCGCGATATAGGTGAGCGCCCCGGTTTCGCCGGTGAAGTCGAACTCCTGACTGTACTGGTCGGTGTCACGATCCCTGGCAAACGGAAACTGGTTACTGCGGTGCTGAAAGGGTATTGCCAGCGGGTCCAGGTCATCGGCCTGACCGGCCACCGTGTTGCGCCACGCCGAGATGCTCTTCAGCCCCATGTTGTCGCCGAGATCCCAGTCCAGGGTAACCGAGGCCCCCTTGTTCTCGGCGTCATAACCGCCACCGAGATCCTGGATGATGGTGTCCTTGTCGGTGGCCGCCGAATCCAGACACAGGTCTTCCACCGATTTGCCGCCGTGCGAGGGCTTGATCGCACCGTTCTGCAGGGTCGCCAGCCAGCCACTGCCGAAGTTCTCCGATGAGGGCGAGCACTGCAGACCGCGCGGGCGCTGCCGGGTCTTCGCGTAATTGAGGTTGAGGTCGGCGCTCAGGTTCTCGCTCGCCAGCCAGCGCAACTGCCAGATACCGCTCATGCGGTCCGCATCGTTGTAATCGGTACCGAGCGTGGTGTTGTGGATATAGCCGTCACGATTGATCGACATCAGCGACAGCCGGGTGTACAGCGTGTCGTCGATCAACGGCAGGTTCACGACCAGCGCGCCGTCGAGCTGGTTGTAATTGCCGAGCGTCACGCTGACCTTGCCTTCCAGCTCCTCGCTCGGCCGGTTGGTCTCGATCAGCAGCGCACCACCGGTGGTGTTCTTGCCGAACAGCGTGCCCTGGGGTCCGCGCAGCACCTGCACCGAGCCGACATCGTTCATGTCCAGCAAGGCGCCGTCCGCGCGCGAGATATAGACGCCATCGAGGTAGATGCCCACCCCGGAGTCGACGTTCGGCTCCGTGTTGCGTTGCCCGACGCCGCGTATATAGATATTGGCGACACCGGCGACGCCGTTGCCTGCCTGCACTTCCATGCCGGGAACGGCCTTGTTGAAGTCGGAAATATTGAAGATTCCGCTGCGTGCCAGCTGTTCACCCGAAAAAGCCGACACCGCGATCGGTGTCTGCTGCAGGTTCTCCTCGCGTTTTCGGGCGGTGACCACGATCTCCTCGAGAGCGAAACCGCTTTCCTGGGCAAGTGCCACCGGACATGAGAGTGTCACGGAAATGGACAAGGCAAGGGTATTGCGCGAAGCGCGGAATGTCTTCATCTTGTAGTCCTCGGGATATATACATTTATAGATATTTTCAGCGCGATCAGCCACCGAGCCGCAAATCCGAATCACGCAAGGCTTAAAGTAGCCTTGTCTGCACGTGCAGCGCAAGTCCCGGACGGTCGCGGACGGTCTGCGCCGGCTCCGAAGCACCGGCCACGCACACCTTGTGGCACGATTCCACATCCGCGCCTTTTCCCCTTGCGCGGCCCCCACCGATCATGCGAATGTGCCGCCGCTTTTTGCAGCTGATGAGACACCCCAACCCCTGCCCCAGCCTGGAGCCCGTTCATGCCATTGCCCCTGCTAGCCATCATCGCGATCTTCATCATCGGCTATAGCTGTATCGTTCTGGAGCACAACATCCACGTCGACAAGGCCGCCTCGGCGGTGCTCACCGGGGTGCTGTGCTGGACGGTTTATGTGCTCGCGGCGCCCCACCTGGTGGACCTGAGCGCACTGCCGCAGGCTTTCCTGGACGAACATTCGGGCAAGGAAGCCGCGGAGACCGCCATCTCCTGGGTTAGCCACCATCAGTTGCTGGAAGGCTTTGCCGAGACCGCGAGCATCCTGTTCTTCCTGCTCGGCGCGATGACCATCGTGGAGATGGTCGATACCTACGGTGGCTTCTCGATCATTACCGATCGTATCCGTTCGACCAAGACCGTGACGCTGTTGTGGACCATCGGCCTGGTGACGTTCTTCCTGTCAGCGGCACTCGACAACCTGACGACCACCATCGTGATGATTTCCCTGATCCGCAAGCTGATCAAGGAGCAGTCGGACCGCTATTTTTTCGCCGGGATCATCGTGATCGCGGCCAACGCCGGTGGTGCCTGGTCGCCGATCGGCGACGTGACGACCACCATGCTCTGGATCGGTGGTCAGATATCCACGGTGAAAATCATCCAGGGCTTGTTCCTGCCCGCGGTGGCCTGTCTTGCCGTGCCGCTGCTGTGGCTGTCATGGCGCCTGCATGGTCAGCGCATCACCACGCCCGAGGCGAACGGTGATACCACCTCGCACGTCATTTCACGCTCTCATCGCAACATCATCTTTGCCCTGGGCATGGGCGGGCTGCTGTTCGTGCCCGTATTCAAGACCGTGACGCATCTGCCGCCGTTCATGGGCATGCTGTTCAGCCTCGGCGTGCTGTGGGTCACCTCCGAGCTGTTGCACGACGATCGGGAATCGGCCATGGAATCCGGCACCCATATACTGAAAATCATACGTCGCATCGATACCCCCAGCGTACTGTTCTTCCTCGGCATACTGACCGCCGTATCCGCGCTGCAGGCATCCGGCCTGCTCGGCCAGGCCGCAAGCCTGCTCGATCAGTCGGTCGGCAATATCAGCATCATCGTGTTCCTGATCGGGCTGCTGTCCGCGGTCGTCGACAACGTGCCGCTGGTTGCTGCCGCGATGGGGATGTATGACCTCAGCGTCTACCCGATGGATGCCTCGATCTGGGAGTTCCTGGCTTTCGCGGCCGGCACGGGTGGCAGCTGCCTGATCATCGGCTCGGCCGCGGGTGTGGCCGCGATGGGCATGGAACGGATCAATTTCTTCTGGTATGCGCGCAATATCGGCGGTCTTGCCCTGCTCGGCTATGTGGCCGGCACCGCGGTGATCTTTGTGCCGCGATTGCTGTAAGCACACCGGCGGTACGCAGATCATATCCGCTCGATAATGATCGCCGGCGCCATGCCTCCCCCCGCGCACATGGTGACCAGGCCCCGTTGCAGGCCGCGCCGTTCGAGTTCGTCGAGCAACGTCCCGATCAGGATCGCGCCGGTAGCACCTATCGGATGACCGAGCGCCATGGCGCCGCCGTTCACGTTGACCCGGTCACGATCGAGCCCGAGGTCGCGGATGAATTTTTCCGCGACCACCGCAAACGCTTCGTTGATCTCGAACAGGTCGATATCGGCAAGCGTCAGTCCGGCCTTTTGCAATACCTTGCGTGCCGCAGGCACCGGTGCGTTCAGCATCAGTGTCGGGGAGTCGCCCATGTTCGCCATCGCCACGACACGCGCGCGCGGCTTCCAGCCCCGCTTCTTCGCATAATCCGGCGAGGCCAGCAACAACGCGGCGGCGCCGTCGACCACGCCGGAGGAATTGCCGGCGTGGTGCACGTGCTCGATCCTCAGCTCCGGGTACTTCATGCGCACCAGGCTGGCAAAAGTGGTGCCCCGCTCGTCGAGCGCGTAGTCGGCCAGCCCGGCGAAAGACGGTTTCAGCTGCGCGAGCGACTCGAGCGTGGTATCCGTGCGCGGGAACTCCTCCCGGTCGAGAGCCAGGTGTCCGTCCTCATGATGGACGGGTATCAGGCTGCGCGCGAAGTAACCGTTGGCGATCGCGTGCGCGGCACGTTGCTGGCTGAGCAGGGCCAGTCGATCCAGCGTTTCGCGGCCGATGCCTTCCAGCGTGGCGATGGCATCGGCGCACACGCCCTGGTGCGGTTGCGGATGAACGGCACGCAGCCGCAAATTGCCGTTGTCCATGAACGGCGATTGCTCGCCGCCGCCCTGGCCGAAGGTGGACATCATCTCGGTGCCACCGGCGATCACCAGATCCTCCATCCCCGCCATGATCGAGCTGGCCGCCATACTGACGCTGGTGATCCCCGAACCGCAGAAACGGTCCAGCGTGACCGCGCTCGAACGGACGTCATAACCCGCATCCAGCGCCGCCATGCGCCCGAGATCGCCGCCCTGGATACCGCGCTGCATGCTGGTACCCCAGACGATGTCGTCGACCTCGGCCGTGTCGATCGAGTTGCGCGCTGCGAGTGCCTTCAGCACGGTGGCGCCAAGCTGCTGCGGATGCATACCCGCGAGCGCGCCTTTGCCGGCCTTGCCAATGCCGCGCGGCGTGCGGCATGCGTCTATGATCCATGCTTCGTTCATTGCCAACTCCCAAATATGAAAATTTCAACGGCCTTTTGGCATATGCTACCGGACCATGGCCTGTTTATCAGGACAGAGATGCATACGATCCGGGTTCAATGCGGATACTATCGACACACGTTGCGATGACGACAGCTTCGCTCGCCCGCGCGATACGCTGTTGACCCGAGCCCGAGGAGCCTCCGTGACAATCAGAGTTTATGGCAACGTCCTGTCGCCCTATGCGCGCAAAGTCTACGTCACGCTGCAGCACAAGGGCTTGCCGTGCGAGATCGTCGATGTGCTGCCCCACGACAAGGATGCAGGGTTTGTCCGCATGAGTCCGCTGGGCAAGATACCCGCATTTCGTGATGGCGATGTGACACTTTGCGACTCATCCGTCATCTGCGACTATCTCGAGAGTCGTTACCCCGAGCCTGCCTTCTACCCGCAGGACCCTGTGTACCGCGCACACGCCCTCTGGATCGAGGAGTACGCCGACACGGCATTGCAGGACGGGCTGCTGCGCGGTGTGTGCCTGGAGCGCATGATAAAACCTCTGGTGTACAAACAGCCCACCGATGAAGATCGTGTGACGAAAATCATCGAACACTTTCTGCCGCCCATGTTCGACTATCTGGAGGAGCTGGTCGGCGAGCGGCACTATCTGTTGGGCGGACACTTCAGCATTGCCGATATCTCGATTCTCACCGGCTTTATCAATGCTGAAATGGCCGACTTTCGACCGGACGCAAGACGCTGGCCAGCACTGGTGCGCTATCTGGGGAGCATCAGGGAAGAACCGGTCATCAGGCGGGTGCTTGAAGTCGAGCAGGCTTACACCAAGCAACGGGGACCAAGCGCCGCTGGATAAGGAACGATTCTCGTGACCAACGCACCATTGAAGAAGCGTTTCATGGCCTTGGCCATATTGGTCGGCATGCTTCTTGGCGTGCCGGTTACGGAATTGATACTGCGCACGGCCTATAACCACACAGGCATCCGCAATGGTCCCTGGAGCATGCATCCAGACGCCGGCAGCGCCGACAGCAGCCCCTTGGTACGAGCGGCGATTGCGCGCTACGCCGTCGGTTCCAATACCATCGACGAAGCGATTTATTGGCATGCCGCCCGTACTTCTCGGGATGCGGCGCTGCACTCTTCAAGGAATTATGTCGTCCACTTCAGCGGCGAACCCGATGTCAGCGAGTTCTGGAGCCTGACGCTCTACGACGAGGAGGACAAGCTGTCCCGCAACCCCGCCGAACATTATTCGCTAAGCAACGGCATCCCGCTGCGCAGGAATGCCGAGGGCTCCTTCGATATCGTGGTCTCGCGTGATGCCCCCTCCGGAGAAGCCAACTGGCTGTCAGCCCCGCCCTCGGGAAACTTCAGCTTGTTATTGCGTTACTACGGGGCATCGCGTGCGGTACTGGATGCGCCGGAGACCACAACGCTGCCCACGATCACACAACTCGATGGGGCGCCATGATGAGCAGCATCTCCAGGCTGTGGAAGCTTCTGTCACTCACCCTGATCAGTTGCGCATTGACGACGAGCCTGTTGGTCCTTGTCTTTCCGAGTGGTTTGATTTTTCTCATCCAGAACATGCAAGTGCGAAACACCGGTGCCTGGAACAAGTTCTACCATATGCGTGAGCTCGCCACCGCCAGTGCACGTGATGTCGTCAAGCCCAACCGGGATACGCTCTATTCATCCGCTGTGATCGATCTGCACAATGGACCTGTCGTCGTGTATGTACCGGCTTTTGACAAATACTGGAACGTGCAGATGATGGACGATCGAAGCGACGTATTCGGCTACCTTGGCTCACGTACGCACGGCAAGGGCCACGCGACGGCTGCATTGCTCGTTCCCCCGGGATTCACTGGCGATCGCACACGTCTGCCGATAATCGAGGCCACATCAAACAAGGTATGGCTGGTCTATCGCTTTCTCGCAACGACCGAGGAAGATCTTGCCGCAGCGCGCAAGGCTCAGGACCAGCTTGAATTGATTCCGTTCGCGGACTATCTCGCCAACGAGTAAGTCGACCGGCGCCGTATCAGGCACAGGCAGGTGAATGCCGCATGCGATTGCGGCAGTTGCGGCGCCGCTGCACTTACCGACTGCATGCACTCCACTGTACTTGCCAGGCACTTGCGAAGTGCGACGGGATGCATGATTCACCGCAACTCATTCTGCTTGATTGGCGCGCCCGGAGGGAGTCGAACCCCCGACCAACGGCTTAGAAGGCCGCTGCTCTATCCAACTGAGCTACGGGCGCGTGTCTTGAAACAAGCACTTTCTGCGACTTCCCGATTTCCTCGTTACAATCTGCTGGCAGTTAT
>MTKY01059643.1_pt1 | contig 10315 bp, 7 predicted proteins | sample 1042731 | NCBI WGS metagenome assembly MTKY01 (sample SAMN06212206, study PRJNA360538) | anaerobic digester metagenome | biome: Wastewater treatment plant; material: sludge; isolation source: anaerobic digester fed with sludge from wastewater treatment plant | place: Denmark: WWTP Soeholt ... | reverse complement strand
CGGCAGCTCCACCAACTACGGTCCCAAGCTGCTGGCCGGTATTTTGGTGATGACCGCCTTGTATACCACCAACCTACGCATCATGCGGGGAAGCAACGTTCCCCTGCTGGGCAAGCCGAATGTCTTCGATCAGATGGGCGATTGGTTGGCGGTGAACATGACTGGTTGGTGGGTGATTCTGGCTTTGGCCATATTGATGCTGGTGGTCAAATACGTGCTGGATTGGTTCCTGCACACAGAGGTGGGCCTTGTGCTGCAGGCTACCGGCGACAACGAGCAGATGATCCGGTCCTTGGGCGTCAACACCAACGTGGTGCGCGTGATTGGGTTGGCTCTGGCCAACGGCCTTGTGGCGCTGAGCGGGTCGTTGGTGGCCCAATACCAGGGATTCGCCGACGTGGGCATGGGCATCGGCACCATCGTGGCCGGGTTGGCCGGGGTCATCATTGGTGAAGTGCTATTTGGAGTCAGGAGCATTGCCTGGGTGCTCTTCAGCGTGATCGGTGGTTCTATCGTGTTCCGTCTCCTCATCTCCATAAGCCTGCGGCTGGGCATCGCCCCCATGGATTTGAAGCTGTTCACGGCCCTGTTGGTGGTGGTGGCTCTGTCTCTGCCTGCGGTGAGACGTAAGGTGATGCGGCAGTGAACGCCCTGTCCGGTCTATTTGCCAAAGACCTGCGCAAGGTGTTCTTCTCGAACACCGTGAACGAGGTGGTGGCGCTGCGCGACCTCAGCCTCCACGTGAACCCGGGCGATTTCGTGACGGTGATTGGTTCTAACGGATCCGGCAAGACCACTTTGCTCAACGCCATCGCCGGCACCCTTCCGCTCACGGCCGGAGCCGTCTGGTTGGAGGGTGAGGACCTGACCCGCCTGCCCGAGCACAAGCGAGCTAGGTTGATCGGTCGGGTCTTCCAGGATCCGCGGGCGGGTACCGCCCCCTCCATGTCGATTCAAGAGAACATGGCCATGGCTTACTTACGCGGCCGCCGGCGGAGCCTGCGGCCGGGCGTGCCGGCCAAGTTGAAGAAGCAGATGAGAGAACGCCTGGCCGAGTTGGGCATGGGTTTGGAAGGACGCTTGACCACACAGGTGAACAAGCTGTCAGGCGGGCAACGGCAGGCCATATCGCTGCTCATGGCCACGGTAGCGGAGCCGCGGCTTCTGTTGTTGGATGAGCACACTGCCGCTTTGGATCCCAAAGTGGCATCCACCATCATGGACCTCACCGGCAAAATCGTGCATCAATGCCGGTTGACCACGTTGATGGTCACGCACAACATGGAGATCGCGCTTCAATGGGGCAACCGCCTCATCATGATGCACGCCGGCCGAATCATCTTGGACGTCAACAGTGCCCAGAAAGACACGCTGACTGTGGCCGACCTAGTGGAGAAGTTCCACGAAGTGAGCGGCGAGACCCTGGCTGTGGACAGGATGTTGCTCGAGTAGCGGTATTTGGCCATGGGCGCGGCCCTCGTCCGCGGGTACACGCGACGAGGATGACGCCTCCGGCCACTGTCGTTTCGTGGTAGAGCCAGAGGGTGGGCCTGGGTTCGGTTGTGTTTCCCGCCGCGGCTGCTTTATCATTCGCGGTCACCGCGCCAGGATCGCTTATGCCCTGATCAACGCGGATCATCCTTGAAATCCGGAGGATTCAATGACCACCAAGCACTCGTTCAAAGAAGGCAATCAGATCATCATCCACACCGAGGGCGAGATCTGCTCCACGGTGTCTGATCTCACACGGAGCGAGTCATTCAAGGGTGTGGTCAGACTGTTCCTGGGTCATCTACGCAAGCAGGAGTCCCCGCTGCTCCATCAGTTGGGGCTGGCTTTGCAGGAAGTAGTCCAGGACGATAGTGACAATCGACTCATCGCTTTGTTGAGTGACTTGGCCTTCCACGGGTTGGAGGAGCTGGCGCAATCGGACCCGTACGCGGCGTCGCTGTTGGAGACCGACGCCAGGGCGGCCTTCCATCGGTTCGTCGAAGACCTGTACGACTACTGGCGGTCATTCGATCGTTTTATGGTTCTACACTCGCAGCCGGGGCCGAGCGGCTATGAGCGTCGGCCGTACCGGGCCTTCAACGCCACCATTGAGACCCTGACCCACACCGTACGCTCTTTCTACCGTGACGTGTGCGAGAACATCACCGGCAATCACCCACGTATCTACCGTCAGGTAGCAGCGGGGTGCAACGTGGGTCTCATCGCCGTTCCCGGCGAATGCCCGCTCCCTACGGAATACGCGGGCGCCCTTCGTGACGTGCCGTTCATCCGACATGTGTGGATTGCGCCCCCTCTCATCATTGATCCGCCCAAAAACACCCGCACCGGGCATTTCCAGCGTGTGGACCGAAACCCCCTGGCCGGGTTACACCTAACGCCTGATCAATGGCTGTGCTACCCGGCGGCGGTCGGCCCCCTCCTCATCAACGTGTACTTCCACCAGCGTTTCATCGGCTTGGGGTGCTCCCTGGCCAACCTGTTCGATTTGGCCACGGATGAGCAGATAGCGGCCGGTCCGGATGCCGTATACGTCTACGGAGCGCCCACTGAAGCGTTATGGCAGTTCGGTGACCTACCGACCATCTTCTACGACGACCCCGTAAACGGGATGTTGGCGGCCGCGGTGCCGGGTGAAGACCGCTTCGGGTACTTCGGCTACCTCAAGAAGATGGTTCTGACCCTACACAACATCGTCATGATGAAGCGGGGCCGTCTGCCGTTCCACGGTGCCATGGTCCACATTGAACTCAAGAGCGACCATCGGGCCACGGTGCTCATCATCGGTGACACGGCGGCAGGTAAGTCGGAATCGCTGGAGGCGTTCCGGGCGGTGGGTAGTGATTACATACGTGATATGCGCATCGTCGCCGATGACATGGGCTCGCTGGAGGTGGATGCCGAGGGGCGCGTGATCGGCTACGGTACTGAGATCGGCGCCTTCATCCGGCTCGATGATCTGCAGGCGGGGTACGCCTTCGGGCAGATCGATCGCGCCGTGATCATGAGCCCCCAGAAGGTCAACGCTCGGGTGGTGTTACCTGTCACCACCCTTGATGAGGTGCTGCGCGGATACCCTATCGACCTCATGCTGTACGCCAACAACTATGAACTCGTGGACGGGGAGCACCCCATTGTGGAAGAACTGCAAACGCCGGAAGAGGCGCTGGCCGTCTTCCGAGCCGGCGCAACCATGTCCAAAGGCACCACCAGTGCCACCGGTCTCGTGCACACGTATTTCGCCAATATTTTTGGGGCTCCGCAATACCGTGAGCTCCACGAGCCCTTGGCCGAGCAGGTGTTCCAATCGGCCTTCCGGTCCGGAGTCTTCGTGGGGCAGTTGCGGACGCGCCTGGGTGTTCCCGGCTGCGAGGCTTCGGGCCCCAAGGAGGCCGCTGAGGAGCTCTTCCGGCGCATTGCGGGCGTTTAGCGCCAGAGGATGGCTTGCGGTGGGCCGGCCTGCCTACGCGACGGTGCACTGCGGCTCCTGGTATCATATGCCTTGTCACATCAGAGACTCGGTTGCCCCCTCGCTTGCTCTTCCCGTGAGACCCGCCAAGGATCAACTGCGTCTGTAACCGCAGTGCGATCCTTGTGGGCGCACGACAAAGGAGCACCATGCCCTTCTCTTCTCTCGGCCTGCACGCAGGTCTGCTGGAGGCCGTCCGCGACCTCGATTATCAAGCCCCCACACCCATTCAGGCCGAAGCTATCCCTCTGGCGCTCGCCGGTCGTGATCTGGTCGGCTGTGCGCAGACCGGCACCGGTAAGACCGCTGCCTTCGTCCTGCCGCTGCTTCATCGCTTGAATGGCCGCAGAAGCATCTCCGCCCTCATAGTCACTCCCACCCGCGAACTCGCGCGCCAGATTGAAGAAGTGGCGCGCTCCTGTGCGCGGTATACCAAGCACAGGGTGGCGGCTGTGTACGGTGGTGTCGGCTATCAACCACAGGTGGCTGCGTTGCGACGTGGGGTGGACTTGTTGGTGGCGACCCCGGGCCGCCTCCTCGACCTACACAACCGCGGTAGCGTCGATTTGAGTGGTGTGGAGGTTCTGGTGCTGGACGAAGCCGATCGCATGTTGGACATGGGCTTCTGGCCGGATGTGCGGCGCATCATCAGTCTGCTGCCGGCTGAGCGCCAGAACCTGCTGTTCTCGGCCACGCTGTCCGATGAGGTCATGCGTGTGGCCGGTCCTATCCTGCGGGATCCGGCGCGGGTGGAGGTTGCACCCAGCGCCACGCCCGTGGAGAGCGTCACCCAGGCGATCTACCCGGTGAACGCGTTCCAGAAGACCGACCTGTTGGTCCGTCTGCTCGAAGCGCAGCATCTGGAACGCGTACTCGTGTTCACACGCACCAAGCATCGCGCCGATCGTCTCTGCCGCCACCTGGCCAAGAGCCACATCCGGGGGGCCGCCATCCATTCCAACCGCACACAGGCGCAGCGTCAGGCGGCCCTTGACGGCTTCAGGCGTGGTGACTACCGGGTGCTGGTGGCCACGGACATCGTGGCCAGGGGGATTGACGTCGACGGCATCTCCCACGTTGTGAACTACGATCTCCCTTCGAATCCCGAGGATTACATCCACCGCATAGGGCGCACGGCCCGCGCCGGAGCGGAGGGCGCGGCCTTCAGCTTTCTCTCGGCAGAAGAGACCAAGGAACTCCGCGCGATAGAGGTTATGCTGGGGACGCCCCTCGAGTGTCGGGATCTGGAGGGATTCGACTACGTGGACCGCATCGTCCCCCACCCCGATCGTTCCGCCGTACGTAAGCCCAGAGTCGTGTACCGGGGCAGGAGTTCCCGGCGGAGGAGCAGCGCGCGCCGAGTGTACACAGGGGCGGGCTGGGGCAGCTAGGTAGCAAATGGAGGTCCGTTGCAGATACAGCGGAAGGATTTCCTGGAGCGCATCATTGAGGAGTTCGCGGAGGTGTTGGCGAGTCTAGCGGGCCTGCGTAAGACGCGCAGTCACCTGGCGGCCCTGGAACTCATCGATCGCACCGTAGGTGGGATCATGGGCATGAACGAGGACGTGGTGGCGATGTTGTCGCCGAACAGCCTACGGGGTCTCATTGCCATGGATCCGCTGTTGGATGACAACTACCGTCTGATGCTCGCGGAGTTGTTGCACGAGAAGGCCGGAGTGTTGGAGGCGTTGGGCAGACCGGCCGAGGCGGAGGCCGAGCGGGCGCTGGCCCATGCAGTGAGTGGGATGGTCGTCTCCGGTCTCGACTCCACATGGAACTGAGACGAGCATCGCTGGGCTTCGGAGAAACCGGTGGTTGAGACGAAGGTAATGACGCGAGGCCTGTAGGGCAGGGGTTCCCGGCTGGGATGGTCTCCCGACCGGGGCGGTCACTCCCGGTGGCAGTCAGTCCTAGGTCTACTTGCTGCGGTCGCCCTCCTCTCCGGGCGCGAACTCGTGATCTGTGTCGGCCGCACCCGAATATGGAGCGGTCTCATTGGGCACGCCGGAGAGCCGCGCCGTCATCCCTTTGCGCCAAACCACCAGCCCCAGCATAACCACGATGCCCACCCCCGTAGTGGTGATCACCACTGCCGACATCCCCTGTACCGCCATGGCCACCAGATTGGTGGTCAGCGTGACGGCCCACAGAACCAAGGCGGTGCGGCGTTGCGAAAAACCGCGAGCCAGGAGATGGTGGTGCAGGTGGTCTTGGCCGGGAGTGGAGAGGGGGTTCTTGCGCTTGGCCAGGCGGCGGAAGAAGACCTGAACCGTGTCGGCCACAGGCAGGAGGAGGAAGAGACCGGTAGGCACCAGACCGGCGATGGTGGTGACCTTGACGTTGCCCAGGATACTGGTGGCGGCGAGCACGAACCCGAGGAAGTAGGCGCCGCTGTCTCCCAGAATGATGGCGGAGGGGTGGAAGTTGTGGCGCAGGAACCCCAGGGCGGCTCCTGCCACCGCAGCCAGGAGGATGGTGGAAGCGGCTCGTTCTGTGAACTGGGCCGCCACGGCCAGCAGGCTGATCCCCACGATGAAGCTCACTCCCCCGGCCAGACCGTCCACCCCGTCGATGAGGTTGATGGCGTTGGTGATGGCCACCACCCAGACGACGGTGAAAAGACCCGACAGAAAAGGAGCGAAATCACCGCCGAACCCCACCTCGATGCGGATGCCGGTGGCCACCAGTAGGAGGGCGGCCAGTGTCTGTACCATGAGACGAAACACGGGGGGCAGGTGGAACTGGTCATCGATGAAGCCCGTGAGGACCAAGACCGAACCGCCCAACAGAATGGCGAGCACTTCGGCCTTGACCTCGGCAATGATGATGGGCCGAAGCAGGGTAGCAAGAATGAGTGCCGCCAGAGTCCCGGCGTAGACGGCCAGTCCTCCGGCGTTGGGCACGGGTGCCCTGTTTATGCGCCGGTGATTGGGTTGATCTGCCCAGCCCGCACTGAGCGAGAACCTGCGTACGGCGGGTATGGAGAGCCACGTGGCCAGAGCGGCCAGCAGGAAGGTGACCACCACCGAGATCCAACCCGACCCCAGCGGCCGGTTGATCCCGAGCGATTCAAGGAATGCTATCAGCCATTCGGGCACGCCTTCAGGCTACCACACGCGACAGGCGGGTGATGCGGCCGGGCGGCGCGCCGCGCCACCCGGCCCCCATACCTCTGCGGTTCGGCCGCTTAACGGCCGGAGGCGGTTGTGAACCGCTCTTCCGCTGGAGATGCGTCTGTCTCGGTCTGCCAAGAGCGTGTGAAATCCACGAAAGCAGCCATCTTGTCCCAGGCTCTGCCACTGCTTACGGATTCTCGCGCCAACTCCACGCCTTCCGCGATGGTGTCCGTTTTGCGTGCCAAGTAGATGGCAGCACCGGCATTCAGCAGTACGACATCGAGGGGTGCTCCCGGCAGGCCGGTCAGCACGCGCCGCGTGATCTCTGCGTTACGCACCGGACTACCCCCCACGATCTCATGTAGGGGGTGGCGTGGCAGCCCATACATCTCCGGCGTGACCACGAAGGGGGCCGAGCAGCTTCCGTCTTTGATCTCCACCACCAACGTCTCCCCCGAGATGGACATCTCGTCGAGACCCTCGTGGCCGTGCACCAGCATGGCCTGCGACGAGCCGAGCTTGGCCAAGGCTTCCGCCAGCACCGGCACATATCTGGCCTCGTTGACACCTGTCAGTTGGCGTTTTACGCGGGCGGGGTTCAGTAGGGGGCCCAGGAAGTTGAAGATGGTGCGAATACCGAGGCTTCTGCGAAGCGGGATGACGTTGCGCGTGGCGCGATAGTGCAGGGGAGCGTACATGAAGCCGAATCCCACTTCTAGAACGCACTCGGTCACGGCCTGCGGCGGGAGGTCGATGCGCGCGCCTAGTTCCTGCACCAGCTCTGCCGCCCCCGCTTTGGATGTCTGCCCTCGGTTGCCGTGTTTGGCGATGGTGACACCGGCGCCGGCTGCGACAAAGGCCGAGGTGGTGGAGATGTTGAAGGTGCTCAATCGATCGCCACCTGTGCTGACGACGTCGAGGGCATCGATGTTGGGTGGCAGATCGACCAGGAGGGCGTAGTTGAGCATGGCCTGCGTCAGACCAGCGATCTCCTCAGCCGTCTCCCCCTTGGTCCTCAGGGCCGTGAGGAAGGATGCCGCCTGCACATCGCTGACTTGGCCGTTCATGATGAGTTCCAGCACTCGGGCCGCCAACACATCATCAATATCCTCGCCGCTGGCCAAGCGGTCCACAGCGGTGGTGACCATGGGGATCACCATGGCCTCGAGCGATTGGGCACGGGAGACCAGCAAGTCGTAGACCAAGTCCACGAGCTCTGGGTGGAGGGTGACGGCTTCGGAGATCTGATTGGTGCGGTATTCCACGAAGTACTCGGGGGCGATATTGAGAACCTCCGCCATGGCCTCAACGGCAGCCGGTTGCAAGGTGCGTTCGGCCAGTACCTGCTTGCGCAGGGTGTCCACTCGCCATCCGGGAACACGACGGAGGAATGCCGTGAGGTTGGGTTTGGTATCCGTTCCCCGTGCTTCCTCACGAAGCAGATCCGACAGAGCCTCGGCAAATGGTTTCGTCGAGTAGCGATCTCTGCTGGTGGTTATTGCCATGAGGGTGGTGTTACCTCCCCGTCCGTAGTTTGCCGAGGGCACGACCAGACCCGGACAGCCGTCCGTAGCTTGTTGCACTGCCGCCCCATATTGCACAACTACTTGCTCATTATACAACGTTGCAGTATCATGGACATATGTGTCCAACAACAGACAGAAAGTGCGTAAGATTTTACGTGTTTGTCGGGTTGGGTGCACATGTGGACATCGCAAGAAACGCCCTGCCCGGCAGTCTCGGAAGGCAGTGTGATCGGGACCGGGCGCCCCCCTCTTTTCATTTGCCGAGCACCTTGACGGTTTCAAGAGGGGGAGGATATGAAACGGTCCAGAGTCCTGATATTGGTTTTGTGCATTGCAGTATCGTCCGTGGCTCTAGTGTGCGCCGGCGGTTGCGGCGGGGGTAACAAGGAAGAGGCCCTGGTTATTGGGATCACCGTGGGCAAAGCCTCTGTCTACGGGCAGAACAGCGAACGTTCGGCGGTGCTGGCGGCTGAGGAGATCAACAACGCCGGCGGCGTCGATATCGGTGGGAAGAAGCACCTGATCAAACTGGAGATCGTGGACACCCGTGATGAAGAACCGGGAGTCCCCACCAGCGACGTGCTGCTGACGGTTGAGAAGTTGCTGCTGGAGAAGAAGGTGGATGCCGTCACCGGCGGCCCCAGCATGTCTGAGTGCAGCATGGCGCTGCTCGACCTGTACGCCAAGTACAAAGTCCCCAACATCGTGGCCTCCGGCACGTGGTCGCCGGCGTGGAGCAAAAAGGTCGGCGAGGATGTGCAGAAATACAAGTACTCGTTCAGACTCAGCGGGCATGTGGGCTACTGGGCTGCTGATGCCGGCGCCATTCTGGAGCAGATCAACGAGCAGTACGGCTTTGACAAACTCTATGTGAGCTGCTCCGATGCGGCCCATACCGTGGCCGCGGCCAAGGCCATCAAGGAGAGCGCCACCAAGAGTGGGTGGCAGATAGTCGGCGAAGAGACCCATCCCATGGGCGCCACGGACTACTCGGCTCTGATGCGAGATGTCGCCGCCAGCGGTGCCCAAGTGATCTTCTGGTGGGACTGCAAGCCAGAAGTGGGGATCGGTATCAAGCAATGGTACGACATGAAGGTGCCGGCCATGCTCTTTGGGTTCCTCAACCCCCTTGACGAGCCGTCGGCTTGGGAATCCATGGAAGGCAAGGTCATCTCCACCATGCAGTTCAACGGCGAGGGCGGATGCCTGCCGGATACCAACCTCACGCCTCTGACCAAGAAGTTCTTCGATGCCTTCGTGGCCAAGTACAAAGAGGAACCGCGTGGGTGTGGCAACGTGCCGACCTATACCGCCATGTATCTGCTCAAGGAAGCCTTTGAGAAGGCGGGGTCCAAAGACAAGGACAAAGTAGTAGCTGCGCTCGAAGAGACCAACATGGTCACAGTTGGAGGTCTCCTGACGTTCGATCCCAAGACTCATCAGGCCGTATACGGGATTGATCCCGACAAGGTGCTGGTGGGTCAGTGGTTGCAGTGGCAGGATGGGCAGCGCAAGTGCATCTACCCGCCCGCCGCGGCCAACGCCGAGATCCAACTACCTCCCTGGATGCAATAACCGCGTGAGGTGGGCGCCGCGCGTTACGCGCGGCGCCCACCCTCCCCGTAAGTGTCGGTCGCGAGGAGTGCCATGGACATTCTCATCTTCGGTCTCGTCAACAGCATGACCTACGTTCTGATGGCCGCCGGATTCACGCTCGTTTACGGTGTCAGCCGTCTCCCCAACTTCGCCCACGGAGCGCTTTACGTGCTCACCGGGTTCTTGGTGTGGACTTTCGTGAACTCGGCCGGCGTCAACTACTTCGTCTCTATCGTCATCACCATCGTCATCGTGGCGGTGTTGGGCGCGCTTCTGTACCGCTTCGTGTTGATGAGGGTGAGGGGTATGCCGGTATCAGAGATCATCGTGTCTTTCGCGGTGGCCCTGATCGTCCTGGAAGGGCTGCGGCTGCAGAATCTCGGCCCCTTCAAGGGCTTCATCGGCAGCTCGTACACACTACCGGCTTTCATCAGCGGTACGGTTTCCATAGCCGGCGTGGTCATTGACATACAACGCCTGCTGATCGTGGGCATCGGCCTGGCCATTGTGCTTTTCATGTGGGTGTTCACGCGCCGGCAGAAGATCGGGTTGGCGTTCCGGGGAATGGCGCAGGATGAGCACGCCGCCATGATGCTGGG
>MTKY01053874.1_pt1 | contig 10318 bp, 10 predicted proteins | sample 1042731 | NCBI WGS metagenome assembly MTKY01 (sample SAMN06212206, study PRJNA360538) | anaerobic digester metagenome | biome: Wastewater treatment plant; material: sludge; isolation source: anaerobic digester fed with sludge from wastewater treatment plant | place: Denmark: WWTP Soeholt ... | reverse complement strand
TGCGAAGGTATGGCTCGGCGTTTCGAGGGCCGCGTCGATGCCTGGGAACCCTGGAATGAAGGCAACGCCGGCAACTTCGGCGGTCTGGCCATGGACGAGTTGTGCTCCCTGCAAAAGGCCGCCTATTGCGGCTTCAAACGCGGTGATCCGGACCTCCCGGTCTGCTGGGCCCCTCTGGGCGGTGCGAACACCCCGGCCCAGGCTGAGGCCGTGCTCCGAAACGAAACCTGGCCTTACTACGACGTCTACAGCATCCACTCCTACGACTGGCCCCACGCCTACGCGCAACTCTGGGAGCCCGCGCGCCGGGCCGCATGCGGCCGGCCTGTCTGGGTCACCGAATGCGATCGCGGCATGAACGCGGATCCGGCGTCCCCGGCAGACGATTTCACACACGACGCTGCGCGGCTGAAAGCCCAATTCATGGCCCAGTCCTACGCGTGCAGCCTGTTTGCTGGCGCGTCGCGCCATTTCCACTTCATCCTGGGCCCGTATACCGAAGGCCACGGCGCGATCCAGTTCGGACTGCTTCGTCACGATTACACCCCCCGCATGAGTTACGTGGCCCTCGCCGCCGTTGGACGTTTCCTCGCGGATGCACGGTGCCTGGGCCGGTGGGAAGTGTCGGAGAACCCTGAGGTGCATCTCTACGCCTTCCGCGCCCTGCCCGATGGCGCGCCACGTGATGTGCTCGTGGCGTGGGTGGAGAAGGAAGTGGATTGGCCCGCACGTGGAAAGCAGTCACTGCCCTGGCCGTTGCACGGCGACCTCCGCGTCGAGGCCGCCTTCGACTATCTCGGCCGGCCCATCAAACCAGTCCCGCCCGAGGAAATCACCTCGGCGCCGGTCTTTGTCGTGTTGCCGGAAGGAGAAACTGAGGCCTTGCCGCTGAAGACCATGCCCGCGTCCGAATATCGCGGAGGAAGCCCCTCGCCCGTGGTCCTGCAGTTCGATACCCCCGGCATCGCACCCGTCATGCGTCAGCGCGCCTGGACCCCCGAACCCGAACGCGTCTTCGAACCGGGAACGGAAATCTCGTGCGAACTCATCGCGTACAATTTCGCGGAAACAGAGGTCAGCGGCGCCATTTCGGCGACTGAGATTCCGAAAGAAATGGTCATTGAGCCCGAGACATGGCACGTGACCCTTCCGGCCGGGGAACGCACCGTGCTCGCCGCCCGGATGAGCGTGCCCGCCCCCCATGCGCCATCGGACGCCGATTGGGTCGTGTTTCAGGGCGAGTTCGGAAACGCAGGCAGGCCGGTGCTGGCGTTCCAGATTAATCGGCCGGAATGACATATGCCTGCGTCCTGCCGTCCCTGCGGGGCTTGGGAGAGCGAGAGCATCCCTCGCCTGCGAATGGCACGTGCGCCGAATTCGTGTCCGGTCTTGTGTCCCCTCTGGAGGCTGTACGCAATGCACCCCGTCAGGAGGCAGTGCGGGGGGAGGTTCTTCCTGGACGGCGATTGCCTCTACACGTCCCACGTAATCTGGAACTCGATCTCCTCGCTGCCTTCGCCGCGCTCGTGTTCGATGGTGCAGCGTGCCCGGACGGGGACGTAGATCCGCTCGCCAGCAGTCTGAATCTCAAGTTGTTCGCCAGAACACAATTTGTCACGACTTGGCGTGTGCGTCGAGGAATTCCTGTACCGTAATTCCAGCAGCGCGGATGAGCCCTCGCAAAGTCCCTCTGGCAATTTCGGTGTGGTCAGGGATTGCAAGAGTTGCAGTGGAACCTTCTTTCACCATAATCACATGGCTTCCACGCTGCCGTGCCGCTGTCCAACCCAATTCTTCGAATGCCGCGACCACTTCGCGTGCCCGCAACACCGGAAGCGCCGTCATCACACGTGGACCTCAATCTGGTGCGTCTCGACCGTCAACGGCATCCCGCGTTCGGCCCGCACTTCCAGACAGAGGCGAATGGCTTCCTCAATACCCTCAAGTGCTTCATCGCGTGTCGCACCTTGGCTAATGCACCCGGGGATGGAAGGGCACTCGACGATCCACACGCCGTCTTCGTCGCGATCTATGGTGACGTTAAACTTCATCTTTCCCGCTCCATCTTCGCACATTCTCATTCTAGTCCAAGATAGCACGAGGGGCAAGAAGACCAGAAACGACAGGAAACGGCGAATTCGGTCTCGACCGCAACCGGACCGTCCCGCTCTCCTATACATCCCACGTAATCTGGAACTCGATCTCCTCGCTGCCTTCGCCGCGCTCGTGTTCGATGGTGCAGCGCGCCCGGACGGGGACGTAGATCCGCTCGCCGGCTACCTGGATCTCGAACCGCTCCCCCGCCTCCAGGCAATCGGCCAGCCGCCGCAGCTTCGCTACGAACTCTTCAATGGGATACGTCTTCTCAATGTCGCGTTCGGGTTTCATCTGGGGTAGAGTCTCCCTCTGTTTCGTCGTGTTGACGGATGTTTTCTCCTGCATCAGATTCAGATTCTCGCGCGATGCCCTCCCATTATGCCTCCAGAACGCCGCGAACCCGCATCTACTTGAACTCCTGCACCTTCATGCACAACACCGCGCAACACAAAGGATGGCAACGTCTTACGATTGAGGCGCTTAGCATGCGCCATGCAGACTCGGAAAGCGCGCTCCGGCAGCTTCCCGGATATCCTTGCACGCCTCCCCGCAGGATCGCAACCCGCCTGCGAAATGAGGGCGCTTCTTCATGCCTGCCGGTCCGGCCAGGCCGGGTGGTGCATTTTTGCAGAAAATTCGGCATAATGGACGCTTGAAACCCGACGCGAGTCGCGGTGTAAGGGGGCAGGCACGTCTATTTCCGTGGTTCGACGGGGATGATGCGCAGGACGTGCCGGGGGAAATTCCTGTGGAGGGAATGTTCCTCATCTGGGCGCGAGAAAGGAAGAAACCATGTGGGACGCCAGAATCACGCGAGCAATCGTCTGTCTGGGACTGATGGCATCGTTTGCCGTACTGCTGCCTGCCTGCGGCGGGAAGGGCGGAGAGACCGGCGCGCCCGCTGCCGCATCGATCAAACTCTCGTACAGCATTTTCTTCCCGCCCACCCACCTTCAGTGCATCACGGCGGATGAGTGGGCCAAGGAAATCGAAAAACGCACCGGCGGGCGTGTCACCATCACCCTGTATCCCGGCGGGTCCCTGACGAAGGCCCCGGATGTCTATGAGGGCGTCATGAACGGCGTTTCCGACATCGGCATGAGCTGTTTCGCCTATACGCGCGGACGCTTTCCCCTCCTCGAGGGCCTCGACCTGCCCCTCGGATACCCCGACGGAACAACCGCGACCCGCATCGCAAATGAGATGATCCAGAAGTATCAACCGCAGGAACTCGCGGATACGCACCTTCTCTACGTGCACGCCCACGGGCCGGGCATCCTCGCAAGCAAAAAACCCGTCAACACGCTGGAAGACGTGGCCGGGCTGAAGATCCGCGCCACGGGCCTTTCGTCCAAAGTCGTCGAGAGTCTCGGCGGCGCCCCCGTGGGCATGAGCCAGCCCGAGACCTACGAAGCCCTGCAGAAGGGCGTGGCCGAAGCGACCCTGTGTCCCGTCGAAACCCTCAAAGGATGGAAACAGGGCGAAGTGATCGACTACGTCGTCGACACCTCATGCATCGGCTATACCACGGCCATGTTTGTCACCATGAATCTCGACAAGTGGAACGCGCTGCCCCCAGACATCCAGCAGGTCTTCAACGAGGTCAGCGAGGAATGGATCTCCAAACACGGCGCCGCCTGGGACCAGGCCGACGCCGAAGGGCGTGAATTCGTTGACGGTCTCGGGAAACAAACCATCGCGCTGGACGAAGCGGAACAGGCCCGGTGGCGCGAGAAGGTCGTGCCGATCCTCGACGAATACGTCGCCAACATGACCGCTAAAAACCTGCCCGGCGACACGTTCCTCGCCGATTTGCAGGAAAAACTGGCGGCCTCCGCGGGCCGGTAAAGCGCATAGACAGGAAACACCGTTCGCATGACTAGCAGTCTGAGGTCATTGTACGCGGGGTATAACGCGTGCGTCCGGGCAGTGGTCATGGTCATGGCCTACATCGCGGGCGCCGCGGTATGCGTCATGATGCTGACCACCTGCCTCGATGTCATCCTGCGCCGGGTATACGCCCCGCTGCCCGGCGCGCTCGACATCGTCACCCTGGCGAGCGCCATCTGTATCTCCTGCGCGCTACCCTACACCACGGCGGTCAAGGGCCACGTCTCGATCGAGTTCTTCTTCCACAAACTCTCGCGCCGGAACCGGATCATCGTGGATACCTCCTGGCGGCTGCTGGCCATCGCACTGTTTGTATTCATGTGCCGGAGATGCATTTTGTACGGAAACTCCATGCACCGAAGCGGCGAGGTAACGCTCACCCTCCAGGTCCCCCTGTTCTGGACGCTCTACGTGCTGGCATTCGCCTGCGGCGTGAACGCCCTGGTCGTCCTCCACAACATGCTGCATCCCAACCGGGAGATGATCAAGCCATGACGGAGGTGCAAATCGGTCTTCTCGGTTGCGGGGCGCTGCTCATCCTTCTTGCCAGCAGCATGCCCGTGGCCTTGTCGATGGCCGTGGTGGGCGCCGTCGGCTACGCCATCGTCGTGTCCCCCCAGGCCGCCATGAGCATGGCGACGATGGACCTCTACGGCACGTTCTCCAATTACAGCCTCACGGTGATCCCCCTGTTCGTCCTCATGGGCCAAATCGCGTTCCACGGGGGGATCAGCCGGCGCCTGTTCAACACCGCCTATACCTGGCTCGGGCCCCTTCCCGGCGGGCTGGCCATGGCCACCGTCGCGGCCTGCATGGGATTCGGCGCCATCTGCGGCTCGGGACCCGCCACCGCCGCCACCATGGCCGCCGTGGCCCTCCCCGAAATGCGCCGCTACAACTACGACATGGAACTCGGCAGCGGCGCCGTGGCCGCCGGCGGCAGCCTCGGCATGTTGATCCCCCCCAGCGTCGTATTCATCGTCTATGCCATCATGACCGAGCAGTCCATCGGCGAGCTGTTCATCGCGGGCGTGCTCCCCGGCATCCTGATCGGCGGGCTCTTCTGCCTCACCATTTACGCCAGCTGCAAACGCCGCCCGCACCTTGGCCCCCCCAGTCCCCCCTTCACCTGGTCGCAACGCTTCAAGTCGCTGAGGGGCGTCTCCGAAACTCTCGTCCTTTTCCTCGTCGTGATGGGCGGCATGTTTGTGGGGTTCTTCACCGCCACCGAGGCCGCGGCGATCGGCGCGGCCGGCACTATCGCCGTCTCGCTCTTCCAACGGCAATTGACCTGGAAGATCTTCGTGCGCTCGCTTATCGAAACGCTCCGGACTTCCTGCATGATTATGATTATCGTGGCCGGAGCCCTGATATTCGGGCATTTCCTGGCCGTCACGCGGATCCCCTCCAACCTCGCCGAATTCCTCGCGGGACTCCCCCTGCCGCCGTTCATGATCATGGCCCTCATTATCCTGTTCTATCTCGTGGGCGGCTGTTTCATCGACGCGCTCGCCCTCGTCTTGCTCACCACGTCGATCTTCTATCCGGTGATCCTGGAACTCGGCTACAACCCCGTCTGGTTCGGCGTCATCATCGTCGTCGTGACCCAGATGGGCGTCATCTCTCCCCCGGTGGGCGTCAATGTCTACGTCGTCAGCGGCATTGAGCGCGATATCCCCCTGCAAACCGTTTTCAAGGGAGCGCTGCCCTTCCTGGCCACGCTCATTCTCGCGGCGGCAATTCTGATCGCATTCCCCAAGATCTGCCTCTTCTTGCCCGAATTGATGCAGCAGTAGCGGCTACGGTTAACCTGGAGGGGTGCAAGCCATGACAGAGACCGTTCGAGACACCGGCGCCTACGAGCGCATCCTCTTCTGCACGGACTTCTCCGAAAACGCCGAGTTCGCCTTCGACTACGCCATCGACGCCGCCGTGCGCCGCCCCGGAAGCGTCCTCTACGTCCTTCACGTCATTCCCGAACCCGACGCCCAGTTCTGGAAAACCTACATCTACGAGGTCGAGGACGTCGATCAGAAGGCCAAGCGCGACATCGACGAACGCATCGAAAAAACCTATCTCGTGCGCGCGCCCAAATCCGTCCAGATCGAAGTCGTCATCCGCGTCGGCAAAGATTCCGACTCCATCCTCGAATTCGCCGAGGAAAACGCCGTCGACCTCATCGTCATGGGCCGCCGCGGCCGGAGTTCACTCGGCAAAGTCCTCTTCGGAAACGTTACCGAGAAAATCTGCCGGAAAGCCCCCTGCGCCGTCCTGATCGTCCCCCTGTCGCTGAAAGAACGAAAAGCGAAAACGCAGGAATAACGAGAGACGCGGCGAGTTTTTCACTCTCCCGGGGCGGCCCCCGCGTTGCCCAGGGCCGCTTCCACGCGCTCCATCCGCTGCAACACGTTCAGGACGTCGGCGTGGACCTCTTTGATGTCGCGTTCAAGCCGGATGCGCGAGTTCCAGGTCCAATAGAGCAGTTTGCTGAACGTGATCCATCCGTCGCCGAAGAGAAACACCATCGCCCCCGCCACGGCAATCGCGCCGTTTCCGAGGACCACGCCCAGCACAAGGGCGGGAATTCCGCAGAGCAGAATGAACACCCCAATGCCCGTGCCGGCCCAACCCCACCGTGCCGCTTTCTTCATCCGTTCCTCATACATCGCTCGCACTCCTTCCTTCATGTCAGCCGCGCGGGCTTCCCAGCCCGGCGGCACTGCCAGCAGGCGGTCCCGTATGCGCCGGTCAAAATTGTCCATCATGGGCCTCCAACAGCGTTCGCAGCCTGGTGCGCGCTGTGTTCAGGCGCGATTTCACCGTGCCCAGCGGGATCTCCAGGAGTTCCGCCAACTCCTCGTATGAGAACCCCTCCAGATAATGCAGCGCGAGCAGGCTCCCATCGGCGTCCGGAAGCGAACTCAACACCTCCCGGACATCGCCCTGCCCGGCCGCCGCACTGACATCCGCGTGCTCCGCACGCTCCTGAAGAAGCCTGCGCTGCCGGACCGCGCCCCGAATCCGGTCCGCCGATTTGTTCCGGACGATGCGGAATACCCACGGCCGGAAGCGGGCCGGGGCGCCCAGGCGCCGCAGGTCCCTCAACACCGCCACCCAGACGTCCTGCATCACGTCCCATGCGGCCTCGTCGTCTCCTGTAAGTACGCGCGCAAACGCCCAGAGCCGGGGCTGCCAGCCCTGCACCAGCGCCGCCAGCGCATCGGCCTCGCCCATCTGCGCCCGCAACACCAGAATTTCGTCCCGTATGGCCTGTTCTTTATCCATAGTCACCCAGTAAGTCGTTTGGATGCCCCGAATTGTTCACCATCCTAACAGGAAGATACGGAGCGTGGGACAGGCCGGATTCTCCGCCGCCACGCCGGCACAGACGAGCACTCGGCAGGTCCCGGGCAACCGCCGTCCCGTTCGCACCGGGGTCTGTGGTACCGTATGGGCCTGTAGTCTGGGACAGTGGCCGGCATACCCGCGGTTCCCGGCCGTCAACAACACGAGGGTTCTCTGATGCACCGCCACCTGGCCGTCTTTCTCTGCGGCGTCTTCGTCCTCGCCTCCGCCCGGGCCGAGACCCGGCTCCCGGGCCCGGAATGGCAATCTCGCGCGCCCGCCGAAGCCGGGCTCGACGCCGGACTCCTCGACGCGCTCGCCGATCGCCTCGGCGGACGCGGCTGCGTGATCAAAGAGGGTTGTATCGTCAAGGAATGGGGCGATCAGGCCCAGATAGGCGACTGGTATTCCTCCGCAAAACCCGTGCTGAGCACCCTGCTCTTCTTCGCCATCGAGGAAGGATTGGTGAAGAGCGTGGACCAGCCCATCGCGGACTTCGGCTGGGACCTGGAACCTCGCCACCAGGGCATCACGTTCCGGCATCTCGGCGCCATGACCAGCGGATACGCCCGCCCCGAGGGCGCCGGCAAAGCGTGGGCCTACAACGATTTCGCAATCCAGCTCTATCAGAAGACCCTCTTCGAGAAGGTGTTCAAACAGCACGGAAACGAGGCCGCTTCACAACGCCTGGGCGCTCTGGGCTTCCAGGACGGGCTCCGGTTCACGGACAAGAACCGCCTCAAGGCATCGGTGCGCGATTTCGCGCGAATCGCCTGGTTCTGGACGCAAAAAGGCCGCTGGAACGGCCGCCAGGTGTTGCCTGAGCGCTATTTCAACGAATACATGCGGCCCCAGACGCCTAAAGACATCCCCCTCACCCAACAGACTGGCAACGACGACGATTACCTCGCCATCGGCTCCTACGGGGGCAGCTCCGACCATTTCAGCAGCGCCGGACCCGGCATCTACGGGTTCAACTGGTGGTTTAACGCTACCGGACGCCTCCACCCCGAGGCGATGACCTGGCCCGACGCGCCCCCGGACACCGTCATGTCCATCGGAGCGCGGGGAAACTCCGCGGCGTTCATCCCCAGTCTCAATACCGCTCTCATCTGCGCCGAGGGCAACTGGGGCGAAGTCGAAGGGGGCAACCCCGACGCCCGCCTCAACCAGGTGCTCGGCCTCTTCGCGCGCGCCGCCGGCTGCGTGCCGCTCGATCCGGACGCCCCCTCCCATGCCAAATGGAGTCCAGTCACCCTTGATTTCCGCGGGCCCGGCGCCCACGCCGCGGACTCCGATCCAAACCCGTTTCTCGATTACCGCATGCAGGTCCGGTTCACGGGACCCGGCGGAATTGAATACGACGTGCCCGGCTTTTTCGCCGGCGACGGGAACGGCGGCCTCGAAGGCGCCACCTGGCGGGTGCTCTTCTCCCCGGACGCCGTCGGCGAATGGCGATACCGCGTCGCGTTCAGGAAGGGGGCAGGCCTCGCCATCAGCCTCGACCCACACGCGGGCGAAGCGGCCGCGCCCGACGGCAAAACGGGCGGCTTCACCGTGCGGCCACAACCGGAAACCGCCAAGGGATTCTATCGCTGGGGACGGCTCGAATACGTCGGCCGCCACCACCTGAAACTGCGCGACGGGGGATTCTGGCTCAAAGGCGGCACCGACAGTCCCGAAGACTTCCTCGCCTATAAGGGGTTCGCAAACACGCCGCACGCCGGCCACGCCTATCAGGCCCATGAGACCGACTGGCGTCCCGGCGACCCCGACTGGGACCACGGCCGCGGAAAAGGCATCGTCGGCGCGCTCAACTACCTCGCCTCGATGAACGTCAACAGCATCTACTTCCTTGTGATGAACATCGGCGGCGACGGAAAGAACGTATACCCCTACCTCGGTCCCATTGAACCCCGGGGCAGTGCATCCAACGACAACCTCCATTTCGACCTGGCCAAACTCCACCAGTGGGGTCTCGTGTTCGACCACGCCCAACGCAACAGCATCATGCTCCACGTCGTGCTCAACGAAGCGGAGGAAGCCAACAAACAGGAACTCGACGGCGGCGCCCTCGGCGTCGAACGCAAACTCTACTACCGCGAGCTTGTTGCCCGGTTCGCCCATTGCCCCGCGCTGCAATGGAACCTCTGCGAGGAATACAACATCAAGCATCCGCTTCTCCCGGAACTCGTCAAGGATTTCGCCCAATACCTCCAGGACGTGGACCCCTACGACCACCCCATCACCGTCCACCACGCCGGCAACGTCGACAACGCCTGGGCCCCCTTCCTTGGCGACCCCCGTTTCACCGTCACCTCCTTCCAGACACGCGACATCACCGTCGTGGAGCAATGGCGGGAAAAGTCCCGGGCCGCGGGGTTCCCCCTTGTTATCGGCATGGACGAGTTCTTCCCCGACACGTCCCGCGCCGACAACCTCGACCGGCACCGCCGGGAATACCTCTGGCCAATCTACTTCTCCGGCGGACAGCTCGAATTCATCCTCGACGACCTCCTCCGCACCAACGACTTCCGGAAATACGAACCGCTCTGGCGCGACATGGCCCACGCCCGCCAGTTCATCCAACAACACCTGCCCTTCTGGGAGATGGAACCCGCCGGCGAACTCCTGACCGGCGCGGCAACATTCCAGGGCGAACACAATCGCATTCCCGGACAAGTCTTCGCCAGACCCGGTCAATGCTACGCCGTCTACCTCCCCGTTGCCGAACCCACAGGCGCCCTCGACCTTACGGACGCCACGGGCGAATTCATCCGGCGCTGGTACGATCCCCGCGCAGGCGCGTTCACCGGAGACCAGGAAACCGTAACCGGCGGCCGCCCCCTGCCGCTCGGCCCGCCGCCCGAAAAGCCCGCCGAAGACTGGGTCGTCCTGATTACGCGGCCCGCACCCCCCGGATCGCCGCCATGACCCCGCCAACGCCCCCGCCAACCATTCGCGGTAGGGATGGCCCTTGCGGGCC
>MTKY01008847.1_pt1 | contig 10319 bp, 7 predicted proteins | sample 1042731 | NCBI WGS metagenome assembly MTKY01 (sample SAMN06212206, study PRJNA360538) | anaerobic digester metagenome | biome: Wastewater treatment plant; material: sludge; isolation source: anaerobic digester fed with sludge from wastewater treatment plant | place: Denmark: WWTP Soeholt ... | reverse complement strand
CCACGTGGCGCTGAAACCCTTGTTTGAACACTTCTTGTCGCCTTGCTCGTGGAACTTATTCTTCCTCTAACAGATGAGCTGCCTACCTTAGCCATGTATCTTTACCTCCCTCAGCTAACGCAAAAACTCACTCACCAATGCCTCAATATCTGGCAAACGCATATCCTGAACGATTTGCGCAAAAACGGTGGTTTCCAATAACGGGTTCAACTCGCGCCTGTGTTGCAGGAGCCAATCACGAATTCGGTTACGCGCCGTGGCCCAATCCTGGCGGTAAGCCGCTTGCACCACATCTGCCATCATTTTTTCGTCCAACATTGAGCTTAATTCGGCCCAAATGGACGCTACAACGGTACTTTCTACACCAGACTGACCCACCGATTGGGTTACAACCACTGCCGGACACACCACCCCGGCCTTGCGCGCATGATCGTGCATCTTCCGCAATTCTTCCTCCGGCGCAGGGCACTGGTCGCGTAGAGTCTCCACCATCAATGGCGCGCGCATCAATACCGGTTGCCCCGAAGTCGCGTCGAGGGTCAATGTCTGGCCGGCCCGCAGGCGCGTGCGGGCGTAACGCTGCTGCACCGGGCTGAGGTTGAGGACGTGACTCAGGTGCTCAAAGCCCCCTCGATCGTTGAGGCGGCACATGATGTTGATCATCGCGTTGTCCAACACACCGCCGACCAAGGATGAAGGCCGTTGGTCCAGAATCATAATCCCCTGCCGGAACTTGCGCACTTCGGCCAGCATCGTGTTCATTTCCTCGGCGCTCTTGCCGCGTGTGTTGCCCTGATTTTGGCCGGATGTGGCGCTCGCTTCCGCCGATAGCAGCCGGTGCGCTTCGTCAATGAGCAGTAAATGGGGATATTGATCCTTGCGCTCCTGGTAGGCGTATTCGATATGCCCCACCAGTTGCGTTACCAGAAACGCCATCACTAGTGCCAGGCTGCTAGGATCGCCCAATGCGCCCAATTCGATGACTACCGGTTCCCGCAACAGACGTTGGAAGAACTGTGGATCGTCCTGACGCACATTCAAGACGCGCCCCAGGCTGCTGAGGATACCGCGCACGCGAATTTTGGAAGCCCCGGTCAGAATGCCGCCGGCTTCGGTGCCTTTGCCGTAGTCCGGCAAAACGTTTTCTTCTACTTCATCTATGACTGCTTGCGCAAAATCGGATAAACAGGGGAAAGTTCTGCTGTCGTCGAGCGTCCCTTTCTCATCCAACATCCAGCCAAAGGGGGATTGCGTATAGACGCGGGCCAGCGCGGCCTCGTAGATGGCCGGGAGCGGATCCCACATCTCATACGCGGCTTTAAAACACGACAGCAGCCGGGTGATGTGTGCCCGCACAGTCACGCCGGGCGGTACGGCAAACGGGTTGAAGCGGAAGGGCAGGCCGTCTTCATCCCCCACCATGTATACAATCAGCTCATCCTTGAGCACCGGGGCGGCATAGAGGTAACGGTACTCATGACCGGAGGAGGGGTCCAATACCAGAAAAGGCACTTTTGGGGTTTGTTGCCGCAGTTGCGTCAGAATATACAGGGCCAGGTTACTTTTCCCGCTGCCCGGCGCGCCGACCAGTAAAGAAGGCTTTTCCAGGTCGGACAGGCGTACCTGAAAGGCGATGGCGTTTTCCTCACCCACTTCTTCAGGCGCTAACCAGCGATTACGTTGGTAGAGGTAGCCCAGGCTGATGAGCGGCTCGCCTGGCTTGAAGCGTGAGGTAGAAGCCACCTCCGGCGGGATGACAAACGGCACGTCGGCGGTGCTGAGCGCCGTAGTCTGCCCAGCCTGCGGCATCAGCGGAAGGTGAAACAGTCCTACTGCCTCCTGCGCGGTGACGAGATAGCGCAAGTGGCGCAATTCAGGGATTTCTTGGGACAGTCCCCAATCCTTATTGTCGAGCCAGTACAGGTTGTGCAAGGCCGCAGCGCGCTGGCCTTCGCCTATCGGCCGCACGGCGTCGGGACGGGTCCAGCCCAGCGCGCCGTCCGGCGCATCCGTGGCCGGGAAGCACAACGCGGCACGGACGGCCTGTACCAGCGCGTCATCCACTTGTCCGTTGGCGGCCAGGGTCACACGCATTTTGAACAACTGATCCTGCCCGGCCAGCAGTTGTTGGTAGGCATAAGCGCCGCGTTGCGCCCGCGCGACATCGAAGTCGTTCAACCCAAGTGCGCGGGCGACGCGCACCAGGGCCAACACCTGTGAAATCGAGCGTTCCTGCGCAGCGTCGCCTTGCGTCTGAACGTTCTGAAAAAACAGCGAACGCCGCTGTTCACCGTACTCGACAATCATCCGTAACTTTTCCATACGGTCGGCAATCTCCGGCAGTGTTAGCAACGACGTAGGCTCAAGGGTGATACTGATGACCGTGGGTGTTTTCAGACGCGACAAGTTCTCAATCAAATTGAGCCAGGGATCGAGTTGGGTATCCGCCCAAAAGGGATGAAAGATGTAGCCCTTTTGAGCCTTGGCGTCGAGGCTTTCCAGCGAATAGATGAGAGTTTCCTCTTCATACTTACGCAACTCAAGCACATCCACCGATGCTGAGGCAAGCGCCTGAAAGGTTGCCTGTCGTAATTCGTCTTGCGTCAGCGCAGTAGGCATATCGTAGTTGAAAAGGCTTTCAGTGGGAAAGAGTTGGTACACTTGCTGCGCCAGGTGCGCTGCCGCCTCAAGTCCTTCACTGAAATTGGGATGGGTCACGCGGCACAACAGGTATACCCCGACCTCAGCACCTAAGAGCGAACGTTCAGGGTGCGCCACAATATGCAGTGCGATAGCGCGCCGCGGTTGTGGCACATGCAAAGCGCGCGCGAACACCACAAACCGGCGTAACAGTTGCGCCAGTTGCTGCTGTGGGGAGAGCGCCGTCTCGCGAGCCACGGGCAGCGCAGGAATGCGAAAACCCATCACCGCGCTATCGTCGCCGGGCAAAACGCCGGGGCGGTGGGGCGTCATGCCGGTTTCTCCAACAGCTTTAAAGTCTCGTGGTAAAGTTCACAAATCGTCACACGGCCATAGCTCAGATCGTAGATGTCATCGCGAAGGGCGCGGTACTTGTCGGTCCAGGTTTGGTTGTCCAGATACACATACGGGCGGGTCGTCTGCGGCGCCGGGAAAATGATGACCAACGCTTGCCCGCTTTCCAGGTTGAATTCAAAACGGCCTTCAGCGATATTCAAACCGCGGAAAACGTGGGGCAGCCGCGCCTCCAATTCTTGGGCTTCCCATTGCAGTCGTTGTTTGTAGGAGAGTCCATCTGGGATTTTGGGACATTCTGGTTTAGCGATTTTAGGGCCTTCATTTCCCATCTGTTCTTTTACTGCTTCGACCATCAATGCTGGGAGGCTGTCTTCCTGCTTCAACACGCGCGCTTCGGCCTGGGTCGCGCCGTAAAGTTGCTGCGGCGGGATGCCGGCCGCCAGCAACGCTTCGACCATACGTGTAGCCGCCCGCGAGCGGAATTCCAGGGCGGCCTGGTTGCCTTCATACTCGTGCATCAACTGCACCAGATGATCATCCATCTGTGACATGCCGATGGCAATTTGCTGACGGTCTTTCGCCAGTTGCAGACGTTCAAAGGACTGCGCCAGACTCTGATCCAGCTCTTTGCTGCCCTCGATCTCTTCGATGCGTACCCCGGTGATGTTCAACCCCAGGTCCGCTTGATCCAGATACGTCTTGACCCGCTGCCCCAACTGGTCGCCGGTGACGGCCAGGAGCACGTCCTCGTAACGCTGGAACGGCAGCACCTCCCGCGCGGCAGTCATAACGCTATTCTTGACCACACGCATCGGCTCGCGCACCTGGACGAACTGCTCCACGCACTCGCGGTCAATCTCCAACTGCACCCACACGCGATAGCTGACCTTGATCCACGAACGTTTGCGAAAGTCGCCTTCATCCTCGCCCATCACCGGGATGCCCGCGACCTCGACCGTGGTATTTTCTAGCCGATAGGGGATTGAGACCACGTTGATGGGCGGCGCGCCTTGCACATTGAGTTTCCAGAAGAGTTTTCGGTTGTGACCGGCGCTCTGCGCGTCGTAGATGAAATTGTCATTGAGCCCCACATCGGCCAGATAGAGCCGGTTGGAGGCCATATCCAGCCGCCGCTTCTTGATCATTCCCAAGCTAAATAGGGTGGTGAAAATATCGGGGTGCATGTGCGTTTGCTCGGCGCGGAACCCTTCCGTCTCGCGGACGTGCTGCTTGGTGGCTCCTTTGCGCTCAAGTTCCTTTCCAAGCATTTCCTCCCAGCGGTGGGGAATCCAAAGTTGCGCGAACCCACGCCCGGCCAGGAAACCGACCACCGTTCCCAACAGCGCGCCGATCAGATAACCGTACCAGGGCGCTTGCGTTGCCAGGGTGATCCCCAGACCAATGACAGCGCCCACGATACTGGTGACGGTGAGGATCAGGCGGAATTCATTGATACCCTGATCCTCATATTTATTCAGCCCACGCGCCCAGCGGCGGCCATGGGTGATATAGTGGACATCGGATGCTTGATTCATTGCGTATAACCCCCTTCAAAAAGTTAAAAGTTCAAAGTCAAAAGTTGGAAGTCTCTGCGTTCTCCGCGCCTTTGCGGTGAATATCTCTCTGACATAATGTTCCTATTGACAACCCATCCCCGGCTGTGTGATGACCTCCACTTCTTCAAACGCCAGCGTGCTCAGCAGGCGGGCAAATTCCACTTCGGCGTTTTGGTTGGCTTTGCCTAAAATGTCCTGGGCGCACGCCTGCTCCATTATCAACACCATCGCATTCTGTTGCGCAAGGTTCACCGTATCGGCATCCAACTCACCCAACCAGGGTGTGTCCAGGTCGTAGATGCCGGACTTGTCCGCGTCCAACCCTTTACTCAAGATTTGCGGCGGCGGCAACGTGAGGATGACCTTCTGCCCCTGGATGGTGATGCTATCTTCGCTGATCTGCATCAGATTGAATCCCGCACGCACCTCGCCGTGCCCTTTATAAATTAACTGCGTGGGCTTGTTGGGGATGATGAACAGAATGGGATCGTTCTCCTGATCCACCTTCGTGACCACTTCGGTCTCAACAATCGCCGTGGTCAACTCACTGGCGGAGCGCACCTGCACCATCACCTGCAGCGGCGTGATCTTGGGCGGCGGATTGATGATGTTGTTGACGAGCGCGAGCAGCTTCTCGCTTTGCGAACACAACCCAAAGCCCACTGCAACGACGATGAGCGTGAGCACAATTGCGCCGCCCCAGCGGAGATAGGGAGTGACATCTGTGGTCGCGCTGGGACGTCCGGAAGCACTGCGCAGCGACGTAGGTCGCCCGGGTTTGGGTGGCGGGCGGCGGGTAGGAGTGGTTGGTTTACGCATAGATTTAGGACCTTCTTATGGGTTATGACCGTCGTGCCGGCGGTTTTGGCCGGCTGCTCGACGGGCGACTCGACGGAATCGCCGGACGGCTGCCTGGCGCGTTGTCGGGGATTGCCGGGCGGCGCCTCTCCGGAGCGCGGAGTGTGGGTTTTGATGGCACAGTGGGACGTGATGCGGCTGTGGGTAATTCTTTACGGCTGGCCTTGGGCGTGAATAACTTTTTGACGCCACCCTCTTGTGTCGGATCCGTCCGTGAGGGCAGCGCCCAGGCAGTGAAAAGCATAATTGGGCCAAAGAGAGCAATTAGGACCAATACCCCGCCATACAATACGCCCAGGCAACCAAACATCTCCATTGTATATCCCTTGAGCATCAGCCATCCAGCACCGATGAAGCCGGAGAGCACCCAAACAATCAAAATAATGACAAACAACGCTTCATCCATTACCTTCACCTATCACGCTTAACGTCAACCACTTCCATCGGCAGCGATTCAACCCCCATTTGCTGCGCCAACCAGATGCGGTGACGTCCGTTAATGATGTCGCAGTTGTCTCCATCCTTTTCCACGCGGATATGATCGTCGCCGTAGTAAGAATCATACACAATTTGATATCCATTCGGCACATCCAACCCGTGGGCCTGGTCATAGTTATACCAGTAGTCGCTGCTATTTCCGGTTCCGTTATCAATGACAGGTTTCATTTCCTGGAGCTTTTCAATGCCGGATTGCAGCGTCTCTGAAGAGTACTTCGTGAAATCCTCTGATCCAGAAATACCTTCGGGTTCGGGTAGTTCGGCTATGGAAACATCCTGAATGTTGACGCTTTGCTCCATCATCTCGGTCAGCTGCGCGACATTATCTTTCGCCTTGCCTGCATTATCCCCACCGAGCGCTGGCTTGAGTTGGTCGGTCGGACGTTTGAAATCACCGGACATTGCAATTCCTCCTGTTTTGTTTTCACCGCCGGGATGCAGAGATTTCTCTGCGTCCTCTGCGCCTCGGCGGTGCAAATTCTCACGTCGGGCGCACCGTCGTGAGCCACCGTCCCAACATACTCCACGAGGCGTTGAACGTCTCCCAACTGTACGTGCGCGCCTCGCCCGTCCACGGGTCGTTGACGCGCACCTCGTTGTTTTCGGAGATGCCGGTGACGACGACGGAATGGTTTGTGCCATCTGTCCGCATATTCAACTTCACGGCGGCGATCACCGGGCCTTTGGCGACCTCTTGTTTCAACGTCTCAAGGTTGGCGTTGGCGAGATCCTCCGCCTCATAGCCCAAGGCGGACAGTTCATCGTGAATGTAGGTCACGCTCATTCCATCACCCTTGAAGATGCCTTGTTCGACGTTCTTATCCAAAAGCTTCTGCGCTGAACTTGTCTGGTTGGCTGGGTCCTGTTGATGCCAGTATTCCGTGACCATACTCACGGCAGTGGGCGCGCAGCCATAATCGGTTTCCCGTCCCCCGTAGGTCAAATCCTGCTGGCTGACCGTGGGGACATCATGCCACCAGGAACGCTCGGCAAACTCCACCTGCGAGGTCACAAACGTCAGCTTCCGTTCCTCGACAGGGGCTTCCTGTTCCCGCTCAATGATCGGTTGGGGGATGTCCACCATTTGTACAATAGGGACAGGCTCGGCCCGCGGCGTTACATCGCCGGCTTTTTCCGGGTGCATCATGGTGAAGCCCATCACGCTCGCGGCGGCAGCCACAGCTATCATACCCTTGACGCCGACGGCCTGGAGACTCTCGATGGTTTCGTCGGTATGGGTGGCGGGAGTTTCCTCGGCCTCTAACATTGATGACAATTGGCTTACGTTATCTTTCGCGCGTTGTGTATCAGCAGATGTTGAAGCCGTGTTTTGTTCGTGTGATGATGGGTAATCGCCGCGCCCGTGGTTTTCACTTCCCATCACTGGACATCCTTTCATCTACCAACTTTTGCAGTTCACCAGATGTAAGCCCAATGCTTTGGACTCGATTCAGAATGTGTTCCACTTGTTTCTGTGAAGGATTTTCCGGCAATTGGTAATTACCTGGAAAGGCCCGAATATCTTTTTCAAGTTCAGAACGAATAGGTTGAATATGATCGCCTGGGACACGCAATCGTGCGTTATCCTGTAAATATTTTGTAGCCTCGGTTTCGTTGGCTTGCACCAAAGCCAGTGGAACTGGCCCCTCTGCACCACGAATTTTCAAAATGTTCTTGGCATCTGTTTCTAGTGCGCCCGGGCTACGTCCCCACCCCATCATTTTAGAAAAATCCCGCTTGTAGGCCGCCATAGCGCTCGCGTCAAGTTCACCCGCAGCATTCCAATGTGTTTTGACCGAAGCCACTTCGGTACGTGAGGTGATGTCATAAATTGGGTAATTGTCGCCCTGGAAACCCGGCACATCGTTTTCCTTTATAAAGATATCCAAATCAACGGCGTCTTCGCCGGCAAGCGTGCGCGCGGCAGCTTCGCTGGCATACCGGCGCGCATAAAGAGCGTGCTCTGCACTTATATCGTTCTCCGCGAGTGCTTCCTGAGCCGCATCATGAGCCATCATAGATGATACTTGATCCACATTCGACCGGCCCTGATCGTGACTTGCTGTCCCTGATACTGCTTTCGATTGATCGCCGGATTGTTGACGGTCACTTGTCATAACGCCCCTACCTTTGCCCACTCTCTTGCATCGCGCGGAAACGTTGCTCCCACAATAATTTATCATCTGCCTTGAACATTTGGGCAGCATCCTTTAAGTGCAAGAACAAACAGTATTCAGCCGCGCAGTGCCGTTCACCGGAAAGCGTTTCACTGGCCTTCTCCGCCACGGTATTCCGGCAGAATTCCGCGACTTGCCGAATCGCTAACTCTATGCCTTGCGACGGACTAAGTTCGTCAAGCACTTTCCTGAATTTCTCTACTAACCCCAGCGATTTGTCAAACAACAACCCTTCCCCGTGATCTCGCACTTTGCAGCGCACGGGACACAGCTTACAGCCAGCGTAAGGCACGTAGTGTGCGGCGAACTGCTGTTGATAAGGTGCCATCAGCCGCGCCAGTTCCCCGTCGCTCACCGGCTGGCTTTCGACGCCGACACCCTGTTCTTCCCAGATTTGCCAGAAGTTGGCGGCCCGCATCAGCACCGGCTCCTGCGTGTCCAGCCCGTAGACGGCAGCCTCGCCCGTCTCCAACGTGACGACGTGTTCCTGCTGGAACTCGTCGAATTTCATCGCCTTGCCCATCACGTCGCGGTCGTCTGCCGAAGTGAGGCGCTGCATAATTTTGAGCGCGGTGTTGCCGATGACGTCGGGCACCAGCTTGGTGGGCAACTGCTCGGCGATAATGATGCCCTCGCCGTACTTGCGATTCTCGGCCAGCGCGCGTGCGAAGGCCTGCGCCGCTTGCCCCTTGCTGTTGGACTGCTCCGCGCTGGTTTCCGCGGAAACGTTTTCCAGCAACCGGTGCGCTTCCTCGATCAGGATGATATGCTGCAACTGCCCCTTGCGCCCACGCGCGCGGCCTTTGTCCAGATACTCGTTCACCATCATCAACATAAAGGCCATCATCAGCGCCTTGTCCTCGTCGTCGCCGATGTGGCGCAGTTCCACGAGCGTGGGCCGCTCCATCCACGTCTCGATGGGCAGTGATTGCCGCGCCGAGAGAATGCGCCCGCAGCCGCCCTCCAACAGCGCCTCGATGCGCAGCTTGCTCGCGCCCCGGATGTTGCCTTTCACCTCGCCCTCGTGTTCGATTTCGTCATCTACCACGTGCGCAAGTTGGTTGTAGAAGTCGCGCATCGTGGGAAAGGACGGCTCGCCCGCATTGCCGGTGGGTTTGCGGAACGCCGTCCAGCCGCAGCGGTAGTAGGTGCGGTTGAGCGCCTTGAGGAACAGGCGCGGCAGCGGCTCCCACATCGGGATGGCGGCCTTGAACGCGGTGAGCAGCGCGGAGATGTGCTCGTTCACCGTCACCCCGCGCTGAATCTCGAAGGGATTGAGGCGGAAGGGCGCGGTTTCCTCGTCGCCCAGTGTGAAGACTTGCAGCCGCTCGCGCAGATGCGGCAGGCGCAGCAGCGCGCGGTAGTCGTCGTGTTCAGCGTTTACCGGCTCGATGACCAGGAAGGGTATGTTATGGCGCGCCAGTTCCGCCAGCAGATGCAGACAGGTGGTGGTCTTGCCGCTGCCCGTCGTGCCGACGATGAGGACGTGTTTGGTGAGATCGTGCAGGTGGACGCGGTGGGGCGTCCCATCGGCGCGCTGCCCGATCTCGATCAGCGGGGCGCGCACGTCGCCCTGCGCCAGTGTGACGAATGCGCCAGAGTGGACGCGCAGGCCGATTTCGTCGCGGCGAGGCAGGGCCGGCATCCGGAAGGCGCAACTGGCCTCCTGCACATCCACCAGGTAAGGCAGCCGGGCCAGCGCGGCGCAGGTCTCGCCCAAGCGACCAGCGACTTGCAGCATCGGGTTCTCGCCGGAGTTCTGGAAAGCGGCGTGCAGCGCTTGCATATCCAGCCGCCGCAAGTCCTCGCGGGCCAACGCCAGCCGCTCGCCGCTCAACCAGCCCTCGCGGGGGATGTGCGGCAGGCCCACTTCGTCTTTCGGGTCGCCGGGCGTGGGGATGTGGCCCACCATCTCGGCCTCCAACGCGCCAGATACGCTGGGATCCACCGCGTCCTGCGCCGCGATATAAGGACGAAAAACTAGCGGGCGGTCCAGGCGTTCCAAGTAGCTTTCAATAATCTCCGCGCCAAGTTGCGCCTTGGGGTCGGGCAAAAAGCTTTCTTGCCCGCTCTGCCCCAGGTTATCGCGGTTGGAAATCTGCCGCGCGCCCGCCGCCAGCGTCGAGGTCATCCCCATACGGCGCGACTTCTCGCGGCCTTCGCCAGCCTTGCGCAATTGGCCGGCCAGCGCGTTCAGGGCATCGCGTTCAGCGTCTTCCAACATCAGCGGCAT
>MTKY01002976.1_pt1 | contig 10337 bp, 2 predicted proteins | sample 1042731 | NCBI WGS metagenome assembly MTKY01 (sample SAMN06212206, study PRJNA360538) | anaerobic digester metagenome | biome: Wastewater treatment plant; material: sludge; isolation source: anaerobic digester fed with sludge from wastewater treatment plant | place: Denmark: WWTP Soeholt ... | reverse complement strand
CCTCCGTCACCACTCCCTCCGGCGGTTCCCCGCCAATCTCGACGCGCACTGTGATCTTCAACGGATACCCAGCCGTGACCTTGCCGACCTCGCCGATGAGATCGGCGAGGTCTTGGAGTTCCGCCGGGGTAAGCTCAGCTTCACGCACCCAGATGCCACGTGGGGGCGGCGGGGGCAGTGGAGTCGGCCCTTGCCGTACTTGCAGCTTGACGTGCTGTGCGGCGGGATACTCACACGGCCAGGGACCGGAATCCACGGCAAGTTCCAGGTAGGCTTTCAGCGCGCCATCCACGACGTTGCGCACCAGAGGCCACGGCAAGGCTTTGCCCGCGCGGTTGGCGAGGGCGTTCGAGAGCGCCAGGACGTTGGCGCGGTCGTTGTCCCACGCTTCCGGTACGCTGGAAGGCAATACCTCCGCCACGGGAATAGGCGTAGGCGGCGGCAAGAGACGCACTTGCGGGGCAAGCAGCCCTGGTGGGATGGGTTCGTTCCACAGGCTGGCCGTGTGGGTCAACAGCCACAGTTTGCCGCCTTGCACCGCGCTTTCCACGGCTTCGTTGATGACGGCCTGCGGCGCGGCAGGGATGATGACCGGTTCGGTGTAGCCCGCTTTCTGCACCTCGACGACGTATCCACCAACAAAGTAGTCGTAGAGGGTTTCCAGGGTGATCTCCGCGCCTTCCCATAGCCCTGGTAAAACCCCCGGTGTGAGCAACCCTGTGGCAATCTTGGACAACGTCGCGGTTTCCGGCAGCACCACTTCCAGGCCCGGTTCTTTGAGCACAGCGTCCTCAGGGCGATAGCGCCAGAAGGTGCGGAAAGACCCATCGGGACGGCGCAGTTGGAAGACGAACGCGCCTTCCACGCAGCCGTCGATCAGGGTATCCAAAATGGCCTGGCGGTTGAGCATTTTAGGGAGGTGTGGATGCTCGGCAAAGGCCCCTACCAGGTCTTTGAGCCAGCGCGATGTCTCGCCGGCGCGCCATAGTTCATACGGACCGCCGGGGAGCAGAGCCTCGGCGCTGATGGCTGTTTCCTGGATGCGCGCCCGCTTGTCGGCCTTGATGATCTCGAAAAGGTTCTTATCTTCGACGGTCACCTTGAACGCTTCGATGTCACCTCGCGCCGACCAGGCAATCACAGTGGTATAGGCTTGGCGGATCATCGCCGGAATGGTTTGCTGAGCCGCCTTAAGTTTGGTCAGAAGCAACTGCCAGCGCAGCGGATCGACTTTGTCCAAATCGTGCTGCTTCTTGAGTTGGCTCTGCACTTCCTGCCAGCCCAGTTCGTTCAAGACTGCTTGCCGCGCTTGTTCCAGGCCGCTCACCGAAGGGGCAACCAGGACGACGGCATTCTTGTTGACACGGGGCTTCTCCGGCGTGGTGGTTTCGGTGAGGATACGCCGGGCAAAACCACTGGGTTGCCCTGGATCGCAGGCCGCCTCTGGTCCCAAGATGGCGTAATGGAACTCGCCATCGTCATCCACATCGCGGGGGGCTTTGGGCATCACGTGGACGCGCGCGCCTGCGCCCTTCGCCCCGGCGGTGAGGCTGTTGAGTTTGTCGATGGCCTCGATTAAGGTCGCCTCCACCAACTCAGGCGACACGCGGTTCTGGCACGCATCGTGGTGCATCTGGGTGAGATTGGGGCGCGAACCGAGCCGCCAGGCGCGGGGTAGTGCGCCTTCCTCCCCACTTTCTTGCGCCGTTTCCTCGTCCAGGAACCAGGAACGCTCCACCCAACGGTGCAGCGCCTTCTCCAACTCGATCCTGTCAGGTCGAGTCTGCCCCAGGAGCAGGAACAGATCGCGGGTACGGGCCTTCTGTTGCCCCACAGGTTGTGAGTGCAGGAAGGTGGCAAACACCGCTTGCTCTACCTCACGGTGCGCCAATCCCGGATACTGCTGTTGAATCTCCTGCGCCTTCTCCAATTCGCCCAGCAGGATCGCCGACCAGTCCTGATGCTTGCCCTCGTATTCTTCAGTAGCGGCAATGCCGGTCAGTTCACGGGCGGCTTCGGAAAGGCCCGTTGCGCCAGAAGCGGTGAGGAAAACGTTCGCGCCGATGAGGGGCGCGGTATCCCACGGTTCGGCATCGCGCAAGGCCAGGGCGAAGGTGCGCAGCACACCGCGCGTGCGCTGGAAGCCTTCCAGGTTCGTCCATTTGGTGTAGAAGATGTCGGTGAGGTCAGGATGGAAGGGGTAACTTAGCAGGAAGCGCGCTTCGGCGGACTTGCCTTCTTGCGCTGTCTGTTCATCGAGGGCCGTAATGCCCTTGAGTGCGGCGACGACATGCGGGCGGAAGGCTTCTCGGTCGCGCACCGATTCCGGCGTGAAGAAGCGCCTGCGCAGCACTTCGGCCACATCTTCCTTGAGCACCGGCTGGACCCCCTCCTCGCGCTCGCGACGGAAGATGGCGTAGAGTTCCTGGGTCAGTTCCTTGCCCAGCGAGTCACTCTTGCGCGGGTCGGTCGCCAGCAATGAAGCGACCAGGGCGCAGTGATCCACTTTGGTGACGGCCTGGGTGAGATACTGGAAGAAGTTGAGCAGCCGCGCGCGCCACACGGGGTCTTGCCCCACTTTCTCCCGCGCGTACATTAATACTTCATCGATGAGGATGAGGATGGACAGCCGTTCCCGTTCCGGGATACGCAACAGTTCTACCAGCAGGTTTTCGGCGGGGGCAGTCTCGCGTTCGGCGGCTTCACCCTCAGCGTGGAGCAAGCGCAGACCGTCATCGCCGGCAATCTGGTAGGCCAGCACGCTCCAAGGCTGCTTGAGCCAACGCGCGTCGCCATTCGGCCCACGGACTTCCATCCCCTTTTCGACATCGAGTTTGTCGAAGGGCAGCAAGGCCACACGAGCCTGGGGCGGCGTCATCCCAATGTGTTGGATGAACTCTTGCACCGCCGGTAACGTGGGCAGATGAGCCGGGTCGTTGACCAGGTGGTAGAGCGTGATGAGGGTGTGGGTCTTGCCACCGCCGTAGGTGAGTTCCAGTTGGCGGACGGCTTTCTGGTTCTTACCGGCCAGGCGCTGCACGACATCCTTCGCCAACTCGCGTAGGTTGTAGGTGGGGTAGGTGAGGGCGAAGAATTGCGCCGGGTCTTCGTAGAGCGGGCGCTGCCCCTTCTGCATTGCGACCTCGTAGAGATCGGCGGCGAAGGACGCCAACGAGAGCGCGCCGGAGCGTAGATCATCGCGCAGGGCGACGACGTGATGCCAGGGTGTCCAAGATAATGTTTCCATCAAAACCTCCCGTGGAATTACGACCACACCATTGGGTAAGGTGATAACACTACTTAGTCGTTCACGATATCTGGAAAACTCAAAAAGTGCGCGGGTTAAATAAGAGATGAGCTTATCGCCCAAAGGAATTTCCGCGAGCGCATTATAAATATCCGTATAAAGCGTCAACAAATCTCCCGTGGGCAACATTCCTAACGGTGTAACGCGAAAACTTGTATCAATAAGGGCTATATCGTTTGCCAAAGGCTGCCAAGGTTCACGCTGAAGCAGAGAGGCAGCAATGGTGTACTGTCCGGCATAGTTGAAAACCTTTGCATAAGCTTGGCGAATAGGAAAATCATCATTTGCGTGATCCCATCCACCGCGGTTACCTTCCGGATCTCTAATCACAGTAAACGTGTCTTCATTGCTGACACCTTCAATTGCCAAACTAGTACCGATCACTACCCGGCCACAAGATTGACGTGTACTACGTGTTGTAGATTCCACATTTTGAACTTGTCTCCACCCCTTCAGCAACGGGGCCTGCAATCCCGTCCTCCCTCCTGTGGTACCCTTGCTTTCGGCAAAGACGACCTGATCTTGCCAATCAATGCAATAAAAATCAGGAGTTCCCTTGCTATCGGAAACTAGCTGAACTGAACGCCCAAGCAATGGTTTAACATCCGCGATGTGGACTACACCCAAATATTCACGCAGAAGATAGCAGCATATACCAACCGCGATCTCATCACTGAGTGTTCCTTTGAGATGCGAGTCTCTGTCCTTTACAGCGGTTTTCAGTCTGAGGTTGGGGGCTGTTCCCTGAAAATCTGGGCCATAACGGAGCAAGGCAAACTGAGATTGAGGTTCTATGCTTTTTTCCGCTTCTGTGAGTGCAATCCCAGCCTCAATGAGAATTCGGTGAAGGCTGGCTTTGATTTTCTCTCCTTGGATCTGCTTATGCAATATCGTTGATGGTGGCTCAAGCTCAATTAACCATTGCCGCCAATCCGTCGGCGATGGAGCTCCGCGAACCGGTAATGGGAGGTATCTGGGCAACCAGGAAAACACTGAAAAGTTCATCTCTCACTTCCCGTTATATAGAGATGGGCTTGCGCAGCTGTCTTCGTCCCCTTTACCCCTAAATAATTGCTAATACTCTCCAACAATGCCCGTTCCTCGCTCCCCGCCGACGCCAACTCGATCAGCGCCTGCAACAACTGGTGGAACAGCGCATTGCGTCTCAGGCCGCGTGCGTCGAGGTAGGCATCCACCTTCGTGACGTCGCCGGCGCGCCACAGGTGCATCAGGCGGTGGGCCTGGTCGATGAGCGGTAGTTCGAGCAACACGGCTTCGGGAGCTTCGAGGCCCGGCAGTCGCGGGGTTTCTGCACCCTGACTTTCCGCCGCGTCGAGCACGGGATCATAGCCCACAGACGCGCGTCTATGCCACGGGAGCAGTTGCAGCGTGCTGCCCTTCTGTTCCAGCAGGCGATAACGGTCGCTCAGATCACGGTCAGAGAGGTTGCACGAGATGGCGTAGAGGATGGCAGCCCCGGCAGGCGCTTCGTCCAGCCCAAAGTCGTGACGGTGCAGCAGGTAGTAGGTGGTGAGATCGTCCAGCCCGGTGATAGCCTCCGCGCCGTCGCCGGAGAGGACGCGGCCTACGACGAAATCCACGACCATACGGCGGACGTGGCCCAGGAACTCACTCACCGTCATCACCTGGCCTGGCTCATCGGCCTTTTTGACCGCAGGATACTGGCTGTAGGCTTCCATCGCGGGACCGGTAGCCGCCCAGACGAAGTCCGGGCCGCGAATGCCAGCGTCCCAAAAGTCGCGCAGACGTTGAGTGATGAGGGTGCGCATCTCATCCAGCACGCGGTTGTCCCATCCGGGACGGGCTGTAGGCGGGCGTTTCTTGCAGACGAGCCACACCGATGAGGCCAGCGCCGCCGAAGTCAGGGCGCGGGTGCGGTTCCCCATCTCGGTTTCGATGGGCCAGGAACCGGTCACGATGAATCCGGCGCGGATGATGGCGGAGACGAGGGTTTCCCATGCGTCGGGGTGTTTGTGGGCAAAGACGATGACCAGTCGACCTTCGGGGGTCAGCGCCCGGTAACAGTTCTGGAAGACGCGGGCCATACCGTCTTCGTAGGCAGCCTTCGAGCGATCTTTGTCGCCGTCGAAGCGGCTGGCATCGTCAATCAATTCGCCGTCATTGGTCGCGTAATCCCATTTGGGCGCGAGTGGCTCGGCAAAGACTGCGTCAATCTCCTGAGAGAGGCCGTGCAGTGACCGGTGTAGCCAGACATAGAAGAAATCCATCGCGTCGGAGTAGGGAATGGCATCGTAGTAAGGAGGATCAGTTACAACTACATCTACTGTACCAGATTTCAGGCTAACTGAACTTTGCCTCTCAACACGAGGCGGCGGCGCATAACGCACTCCCGCAAGGGCATGTTCAATGTACCGAGTGATCCAATCAATCTGGCCTTCCATGCTGCCTGCGGCTGCCATGGTCGGGGCAGCCTCCGCATAATCCCAGGTAATCGGAAGTGCATATCGCTGAAATGTACCGGATATACTGTCACGCGAAACATCATAATGGCAGATTGTACTGTTCCGTTCAGCAGTGCGATCTACTGCAAGCGCCAAATATGCACTCACCGCCTCAATCCACTCCGCCGAATAGCCCGCTTCCCGCATCGTCTCGCGGACAGCGCGGGTGTGCCTGACGAAGGTTCCCAGAGCCAGCAGTTGGCGCGGGGTGAATAAGTCACGCCAGCGCATCAGCCCGTAACCTTGCACAGAAAAAGCACGGCTGGCTCCGCTGCCACCCCCAGTAGGCGTCGGTTCATCGGGGATTCCAAACGGGATTTCCGCAAACACGGCTTCCAACGCCATTATAGCTTCCTCGGCCACCTGGCGCTCCTCGGCAATGGGCAAACGGTACTCCTTGCCCTTGTCACCGTTCACTACAACGGCAGTCATTACTGCGCTCAGTCGCCCGGCCTGGCCTTCGGTGCGGATGTCCTCCATCGTCATAATCGCACCACAGCAGGGGCAGGTCGCACCCGCACGGCTCATCGTGCCCTCGTCCACACCTCTGCCCACCTTCTCCCCCTTAGCCAACTCGCGGACAGAAAAAACCACAGATTGCACGGATTTTTCTGCCTTATCTGTGAAATCCGTGTCATCCGTGGTTAGTTCCAACACCACGCGCTTGTTAGCCTTTTTCGCCAGCCAGGTCGTCTTGAGGAGCGGGACAGTCGCCCGGCAATTCTTGCACGTCACCGTCCGCGCCCAGAGATAGGCCACGGTGGGTTTGCCGTCCACGGTGGGATAGTAGCGTTCCAAGTCGGCGCGGGCGCGTTCCAGGACCCAGTTCCCCCAGGCGCGCACGTGCCAGGCCACGTCGGCGTTCACATCGGTGGTTGCGCCCATCCCCGGTAGGCGCATGGAAGCCTCGACATCGGGGAAGAAATCCCGCAATGCGGCATCCAGGTCCTTTCCGCTGAGCGCGCGCGCCTTCTTGAAGAAATCTTCCATAAACCCACGGTCTTCTAACACGAAATCGGGCAACGGGCGCGTCTTACCTGCCAGTTTCTGCGGGTACTCTAACGTGCATTTGAGGATGAACCACGCCACGGGGTTGATGTCTACAGCAGTGGCTTCGCAGCCCAGGCGCATTGCTTCCAGGGGAATCGCACCGCCGCCCGCGAAGGGATCGAGCACGCGCGGAGCGCGCCCACCGTAGGCTGCGCGAATCTGCTCACGGAACCAGTCCATATCCGGGTCCGACTCGCGGCCCCAGTGGAGGATGCCCCCCACCGTTTCTTCCCGGATTTCCTCTTCCACCTCGCCGCTGGCCAGCTTTTTGGTCTTGACCGTGGACTTTACCTGCCCGCCGATGCGTTCCACGAGAGCGCGGCGTTCATCATCATCGCCAGGATCGGGGAGCAGCGTGGCGATCAAGGCCGCGCGGCAGGCCGCTAACGGGCGTCGCGCCGGCCAGATGTGCAGCGTGGAAATGTGCCCGTGCCGCACGTTCTTCTCGTGGACAGAATCCAACGAGGCTTGCTTCAACGGGAAGGCGACTTCGATGAGACGACGATCGGTCATTTAGACTCCTTCAACCACAGCTTCAACTACCAGCCATACTTTTTCTCAAGGCTATACGCCTTGCTTCTTCATATTCTCTCGCTATTTTCAGCCAATATATCAAATCGTCTGCACCACCAATTTGAAAGGGCGTGAAATACAATTCTCCATCAACAAACTGCTGGTAGATGGCATTGAGAATAGCACCCGCAAGTTGTAATATCGAATCAATTTGATTTCGTCCAATTCCAGGAAGCAGGTTTTCTTTAGGGTTGATAGTCGTATTTAGATCGTTGTGACCAACGCGCTTGTTGCGATACTGCCGAACCGGTTCACAAACAGCCACAAAATCTTTGAGTAAGTCAGAGGCGCTCGCACATTCATCGTATTGCTCGACAAGAGTTTTGAGTGATAAATTATCTTTGCCCATCGACTTCGGTGGATCACTCAGACGGCAAATCGCCATCGTTATATCATTTCTAAGTGATTCTTCAATGACTTGAAAGAATCCCAGAGCTAGTTCTGACAGGAGCATGGTATCTTCCTGATTGCTGAATAGCTTTAAGTAAAGACTCCACTTGCTCTGAAGCGACGTGACGTCTTGGCATAACCACATAAAGACTTCACGTATGTTCTCTGGTAATCTGATATCATATCCAAAATCACGATTGGACATTGCACCTCTCAATAACGATTAAAGGCAGTAGCGCAAAACTAACCCTGTGAAGCATGTAGCACACGCAGGTTTTCGGGCTTGGAGCCGCCCAACAGGGTGACTTTTGCGCTACTGCGATTAAAGACTCTCTGCTTCCCTAATATAGTTCACATCTCCGCCGCATCCACGATTTCCTGCTTATCGATGACCCAGCCCTCTTTCGGCGCGCCCAACTGCTTTATAAACGGATTTTGCACGCGCAATAACATCGGTGTGGGTGTGGCGCACCCGTAGACCGCGTACAACCAGTAAGCATCCTGGCCAGTACAGGCCGTCGTCCACTCATTCACGCTCAATTCTACCTTACCATAAGCTGTGGCGCGCCCCTTCACCTCAATCTGGCGAATCTCGCCGTCGGGCCGGTAGGAGAGCATATCGTAGCCAGGATGATCGAGCAAACCCACCGCGCGCGCCAGGGGCGGCGTATGGACATCCACCACCCGCGCTCCGGCGGCTTCTTCGTGAGCAATGGCCTCGCGCATCGCCACGAGTTCCGCGCTCATATCGTAGAGCTTCCTGTCTTCAGGATCGCTGGAAGGCAACGCCAGCGCGTGAGCCAGGAACGTCACCCGCTCCACGGCGATCAACTCCGGCTCCCGGCTCAACGTCGTCAACGCCTGCTCGCGCTGCACCTGCAAAGCCTTCTGGCGCGCCCTGATCCGTTCGTACTCCGTTGTGGCGTGGCCATCGCCAGCTCGCATCTGTTCGCGGCAGTAACTGCGCTGCTGCGCCAGTTCAGCCTCCTGGTAATCGTAGCCTTTCTGCAGGAAGGCAATGCGTTCTGGCAGTGTGTGCAACAATGTCTCACGATGCTCAGCGGCCAACGGTTCGGCGACTGCGTCACGTGCATAAGTCAAGGCCTGGTCACACAACGCCTCGGCCTGGGCAACAAAATGAAGATGCGGCCCATAGACACCTAGCCCGCTGCGCAGCAAAAGCAGATGTTCCACCGGCGCTTCTGCCAACTGCCCCGTTGCTGTCTGCCGCACGCCAACCAACCGCGCCGTCACCGGTTCGGGGTGGGCCAACGCGGGTAAACCGGCATCGGCCTGGCGCACGACTTCCACCAGGAGCAGGTGGAAGAGATAGGCTTCCTGCGCGGTGGGATCGATGAATGTTGCGCCCTGTAAAGCCTGCGCGCCATAGCGTTGGGCGAACAGCGCCGCCAAACGGTCGAACACAGGCTCGCCAGGTCGCACGAAGATAGCCTGGTGTTCCGGCTTGGCTTGTTCCCGGTACAACGTCAGGCGTTCGCGACGATCTGGCGCGTAAGTTTCCAAAACCGGCCAGAGTGCATCCAGCGCCCCGCTGCGACGGGGACGCAACGCGAAGTAACGTGCCCAATCCCCTTCGACGGTGATGTCCAGGCGTGGCACAGCCTGTTCGAGGAAGCCCCGCACGTGGCCGGGTAGCAAGCGCCGGGCCTGTTCCAGGCGTTGTTGCGCCTGTTGCTCCGGCAGTTGCGCCCGTAGATTATCCGCCGCGCCGTAGGATGCGCGTTCTTCGGCCTCCAATGTTTCGACCTGGCGTCGGGTCAGCCGCGCCGCGACTGCGTTCGCCGCTGCCTCTGCACCTTCTTCGGTGAGTGCCTGGGCCATATAGTCCTGAATCGACATCCCCGCCAGCACGCGCCCTACCACATCAAACACCTTGTCGCGCCCCATCTCGACGCTGATGGCCTTGAGCTTGTCCAGGAGGGTCTGCAACACCTTGCCCTCGCGTGTCTTGGCGGCCACCAGGTTGAGGATAATCACCGGATCGTGCTTTTGTCCGTAGCGGTGGATGCGCCCCATCCGCTGTTCCAACCGCGCCGGATTCCAGGGAACATCATAGTTCACCATGATCCAGCAGAATTGCAGGTTGATGCCCTCGCCGGCGGCATCCGTGGCGATCAGATACCGCGCGCCGCCTTCGGCCAACGGCTTGCGAAAGAACTCCCGTTGTCCTTCGCGTTCCGGGTAGGGCATCCCACCGTGAATCTGCGCGATCTCACCCCGGTAGCCCAACTGTTCCAACCGCCGCACCAGGTATGTCTGTGTGTCACGATGCTCGGTGAAAATGATGAGCTTCTCGTCTCGGTACTGTGGATCGCGCAGCACCGCCAGCAATTTGGCGAACTTGGCATCTTCGTGGGTGGGGTCTTCGTGCAGCGCCCGCGCCAGATTGCGCAATCGCAACACTTCTCCGTGTTCGACCTGGAGTTGCGCCAGGTTCACAGCGATGACACCGCCGAGCGCTTCATCTTCCGCCGTTTCGTGCTCTTCCTGCGCCTCGCCCGCCGCTTCTTCAT
>MTKY01051601.1_pt1 | contig 10342 bp, 11 predicted proteins | sample 1042731 | NCBI WGS metagenome assembly MTKY01 (sample SAMN06212206, study PRJNA360538) | anaerobic digester metagenome | biome: Wastewater treatment plant; material: sludge; isolation source: anaerobic digester fed with sludge from wastewater treatment plant | place: Denmark: WWTP Soeholt ... | reverse complement strand
CTGGGGCAGACGCCGGCGGGGCTTCGACGACCGGCGTGGGCGTCGCTGTGGTGGCGGTCGTGGGAACCGGCTCCGGACTGAGCGGCCGCAGCCACTCCGGCGGCGCTTCCGGTTGCGCCTCCGCTTCGGCTGCTGCGCTCTCCTCAAAGACCTCCACCGCTGGCGCGAAGACTTCCGTCGCCACGGCCTCTGTCGTCACGACCTCCGTCGCCACGGCCTCCGTCGCCATGGCCTCTGTCGCGACAGGCTGGGGTACGTCCGTGCCCCACAGCGAGGCCACCGCCGTGGCCGGCAAAGCGTCGAACTCGGCCCGGGCGCGGCTGTGCTCCGGTTCCAGCGCCAACGCTTTGTGCAGATAGACCGCGCGGCGCGCGTCCGAGTCAACCAGTTGGCTCAGCAGATACCACGCATTGGCGTCGTCGGGGTTGTCGCGAATGACTTCGGCGGCCAGCAGTTGGGCGCGCTCGGTTTCGCCGGCGCGGACAGCGGCGATAGCATCTTGCAGGCTGGCGGTCATGGTGTCCCTCTCTGGATGCAGATCATGGCGAAATTGTAACTCTCTTGAGAGGGATGGCAAGCGAGCACGGCCACGGCAGCTAGGCTACGGGGTCAGCCGGCGCGACGCGCGGCCGGATGGTCAGGATGAGAGCCGTCACAAAGACTACCCAGCCGAGCACCCCCGTGCCCGCCCCCAGCCCATAGGTCGCGATGACGTGGATGACATCGACCGACGGCTCCAGCGCCGCGCCCGCGGCATAGACGGCCACGGCCACCAGGGGCATGAACGCCAGCGCGGCCAGGGCGCGAGGTTGCGCCGGCCCCACCAGGTCGCTCAGGACACTACCCGGCGGCTCGCGGCGCTTGTTGACATAAAGCGCTGCCAACACAATGCCCACCAATACCAGTAGTCGCAGCGGCGCCCACGGGTACACCGGCAGCACCAGGGTGACGAAGAAAACGAGCATCCCCGCCGCCACCAGAGCGCCCTCGATCCACGACGGCCGGAACGTCGCCCGCCAGCCGCCACGGCCGAGCAGCCAATGGGCCAGCGCCAGCAGCGTCGTGAACGTGAAGGCGTAGAGAGCGAACGCGGCCACGGGCCACTGCCCCGTCCGTGCCCCCTGGGCCAACAGTTCCGGATCGGCGACATTCTCCGGCAGCCACCAGGCCATGGACCACAGGCCCCACAGCAGCCCGATGAACGCGCAACCCAGCGCCGTGCGCCGCGCCCGCCCGGCGACCAACTCTCGCCGCAGCCACCACCAGCCGAACAGCATGCTCAGCGGCGCGTGCCAGGCCAGGGAGGTGTAGCTGACACTGAACCAGGCCAACGGTCCGCCCTCGTAGAGCGTGTTGGTCATCACTCCCTCAGTGACGAAGCCGAAAATCGCCCCCGCCAGAAAGAGCGCTGCCGGCCGCCGCACGCGAAAGGCTGCGACGATGGTCAGCAGGACGAAGCTGGGGAAGAAGTAGCCGACGAGCAGGTCGAGGATCGTGTAGCCGGTAATGTACCAGTAGAGCTTCTCGGAGAAGACGATCAGGACGGCGGCCGACAGGAGCGCGAAGACGACACGGCCCAGCGCTGCGCCAAGGCGCGGTGCCCACTGCTGCCTATGACCTTCTAATGACATTGCTCCCAGACCTCATCCAGCAAGCGGCAAGGGTAGCCGCGATGGGCCGACAGTAGTTCCGCCCGTGCAGCGCGACAGGGTACGCCGAACGTGCCCAGCGTGGCAATCAGCTCGCAAAGAGACAGGCCAAGGACCGCCAGGTAGCAACCGTCGAGGGCCGCCACGGGATTGAATTGAGGGTGCTGGACGGCGTAGGCGCCGGCCTTGTCAAATGGATCGCCCGTGGCCACATAGGCGTCGATCTCCGCCGGGCTGTAGTCGCGCATGGTCGCGATGGCGGTGTCTACGGTGCGTACCTCGCGACCGTCGGCCAAATCGACCACGCACAGACCCGTGTGGATGGCGTGTGTCCGGCCGCGCAGGGCCAGCAACATTCGGCGGGCGTCGTCGGCATCGGCCGGCTTGGCCAGGATGGTTCCGTCGAGGTCCACAGTCGTGTCGGCGGCGATGAGCAACGTCGGAGTATCGCGCCGGGTGGCGGCCAGCGCGTGGGCGGCCGCTTCGGCCTTTTGCGCCGCCGTCAGCTGGACGTAGTCGGCCGGGCTGGCGCTCAGGTGAACGTCTTCATCGACATCGGTGACGTAGACCTCGAATGGATAGCCCAACAGCCGCAGCAACTGCTGCCGCCGCGGCGATTGCGAGGCAAGAACGAAGTGGTAGGTGTCCATCACAAATAAAAAAGAGACCGGTCTACATGATAGTATACCGGTCTCCCCATCAGAAACTCTGGAAACGTCAGAACTACTTGACCTCGACGACCGCGCCGGCCTCTTCAAGGGCCTTCTTGGCCTCGGCCGCCTGGTCCTTGGTCACGGCTTCCATGATGACGTTCAGTCCTTCGACGGCGTCCTTGGCTTCCTTCAGACCCAGGTTGGTCAGCGTGCGCACGGCCTTGATGACCTCGATCTTCTTCGGGCCGATTTCCTTCAGCTTCACGGAGAACTCCGTCTGCTCCTCGACTTCCTCAGCCGGAGCCGCGGCGCCGCCGGCCATCATGCCCGGCATCATGCCCATCGCCATTGGCGCGGCGGCACTGACGCCCCACACCTCTTCCAGCTTCTTGGTCAGCTCGGCCGCTTCCAGCAGGGTCAGGCTGCTCAGGTCCTCTACCATCTTGTCCAAATCTGCCATTGTCTTATATCACTCCTAGACTGCTTATCGCGCGGATTTTTGGTCCGTCTTATGTTGTCGCTTGGTAATAAGGGCGGCGTCCGTTTAAGCCGCCGCGGCGGCTTCGGCTACGTCGGTGCCCATCGCGGCGGTGTCCGCCGCTGCGTCGCTGGCGTCCTTCCTGGCGTAGGCGTCCAGGACATTGACGACCTGGCGCACGCCGTTGGTCACGGCCGACACAATGCCCTGCGCGGGCGCACTGATCAGGCCCAGAATCTGGGCGCGCAACTGGTCAAGCGGCGGCAGCGTGGCCAGCGACTCAACCTCTTTCGGCGTCAGCAAGCGATTGCCGAGCATGCCGCCGATGATCTGTAGCTTGTCGTTGGCCTTGGCCTGGTCTACCAGCACCTTGGCCAGCGCCGGGACTTCGCCCAGAGCGAAACTCGTCGCCAACTGGCCGTTCAGCAGCGCGCTCGGCGGTGTATGGTCGGTCTGTTCCAGAGCGATGCTGAGCAGCGTGTTCTTTGTCACGTTGATCTGCCCGTGGGCGTCGCCGATCTTCAGACGCAGCGCTTCCATTTCCTTGACCGTCATGCCGCCATAGCGGGTCAGGAAGATCGCCGAACTGCGCTGCAGCAGGTCGCGATACTCGTCCACCAACTCATCCTTGCGTTCCTTGTCGATTGCCAAAGGTTTTTCACCTCCTCTGCAAGAAAAAATCCTCCGTACCGGCGCGGCCGATAGGAGGACTTTACAGAGCGAGCGGATGGGGTTAAGCCACCCGGCGTTTACTGTACTGTCCTACCTCGGCCGGCAACATTAAGGGGCTTGCCAATAGGGCGCTCCCCGCCGGCTGTCTCTGGTAGAGACGACGGTTGTTACTGAAGTGCGACTAGAGCACAGCCTCCACCGGGTCGAGGCGGATGCCAGGCCCCATCGTGTTAGCGACCGTGATCTTCTGGATATAAGTGCCCTTGGCCGCGGCCGGACGGGCACGCTTGACAGCGCCGATGAAGGCGGTCAGGTTCTCCGCCAATTGCTCCTGTGTGAAGCTGGCCTTGCCGATGGGCGCGTGGATGTTGGAGGTCTTGTCAACGCGGAACTCCACGCGGCCGGCTTTGGCCTCGTCGATCAGGCGGGGCAGGTCCGCGGCCGGGGCCACTGTGCCCGCGCGCGGGTTGGGCATCAGGCCACGGGGGCCGAGCACACGGCCCAGGCGACCGACCTTGCCCATCATCGACGGCACGGCAATGGCCACGTCAAACTCAGTCCAACCTTCCTGGATGCGCTTGATAACTTCATCATCGGCGATGATGTCGGCGCCGGCTTCGCGCGCCGTGGCTGCGTCCTCGCCCTCGGCGAAGACAAGCACGCGCACAGTCTTGCCCAGACCGTTGGGCAACACCACCACATCACGGACCTGCTGGTCGGCGTGGCGCGGGTCAACGCCCAGGTGCATGTGCACCTCGACCGTCGGGTCGAAGTTTGTCGTCGCCGTCTCCTTGATGAGCTTGACGGCCTCATCGCGGCTGTAGAGCTTGCTGCGGTCGATCTTGGCCGCTGCCTCTACGTACTTGCGTCCTTGTTTTGCCATGAATTACTCCTTGTGGTCTGGCGACCTTAGTCGCCTTGGCGAACGCTTCTTCAGTCGTTCTCCCACATATCTACCAGGCCTGGCAATCGCCGCGCCTGGACACTAATCCGAAACCGTGACGCCCATGCTGCGCGCTGTACCGGCGACGATCGCCATCGCCGCCTCGACATCGCGGGCGTTGAGGTCCTTCATCTTCTGCTCAGCGATCTCACGCAACTGCTTCTGCGTAATGCTGCCGACCTTGTCGCGGTTGGGCACCGCTGAGCCGTGTCCGACGCCGGCCGCCTTCTTGATGAGGTCGGCCGCCGGCGGCGTCTTCAGCACAAAGTTGAAGCTGCCGTCCTGAAAGACGGTGATCTCCGCCGGGACGATCTGGCCGACCATCGCCGCGGTGCGTGCGTTGTATTCCTTGCAGAACTGCATCAGATTCACGCCCTGGGGGCCGAGTGCTGTACCGATGGGCGGTGCCGGGTTGGCCTTGCCGGCCTGAATCTGAATTTTGACAACTGCCTTGATCTTCTTTGCCATCTTTTTACTCCTGGAGTCCAAGCGCCCGCCATAGCAGGCTCCTCCACTTATGCAGCGCCGGAGGCGGCTGCTCTAAACCTTTTCCACGTGCAGGAAGTCGAGTTCGACCGGCGTCTCGCGGCCGAAGAACGATACCATCACCCGCACCTTGGCGCGCTCGGCGTCGATATCGGCGACCGTGCCAATGAAGTCGGCGAACGGCCCGGTGCCGATACGCACCTTCTCGCCACGCTGGAAGTCGAACTTCACCTTGGGCGCTTCGGCCTCCATGCGGTTCATGATCTTGGCCACTTCGTCGGGGCGCAGGGGCGTCGGGTCGTTGCCCATGCCCACGAAGCCAGTCACGCCGGGCGTGTTGCGCACGACGTACCAGGAATCCTCGGTCAAGATCATCTGGACGAGAATATAGCCCGGAAAGACGCGGCGCTCGACGGTGCGGCGCTTGCCTTCCTTGATCTCTATCTCTTCCTCGGTCGGCACGACGACATCGAAAATGAGGTCTTGCATCCCCATCGTCTCGATGCGCTGCTCGATGCTGTGGCGCACCTTGTTTTCGTAGCCCGAGTAGCAGTGGATGACGTACCACGCGCGGCCGTCAGCCTGCGCGACGTCATCGTCACTGAGCAAGTCCTGCGGGTCGTCCAGCCGATCGTTCTGATTATCCATGAGGACTAACTGCTTTACAGCCCCAACATCCGCTGGATGAGGAACTGGATGGAGTTCGAGAACAGCGCATCCACCACCCACAGGAAGGCGGCGAAGGCGGCCGTGACGCCGAGGACGATGGCGGTTAAGCGCCAGGCCTCGTCGCGTGTTGGCCAGGTGACCTTGCGCAGCTCGCCGCGGGTCTCGCGTAGATAGCGGCTGATTGCATTTTCTTGCGGCACAACCGCCGCTTCTTCTTTCTTCGCCACGTCTAATTATCCTCTCGGGAGCCTGGAGAAGGTGGCCCCACGGCCGACTTGAGTCTCAAAAAAGACAGGCCATCGATCTGTCTCGACAGATCACCGACCCATCTATACAGGGGGTGCAGGAATCGAACCCGCAGCCTACGGTTTTGGAGACCGTCGCTCTGCCAATTGAGCTAACCCCCTTCGGGAGAATTAGGAATTACGAATCAGAAATGACACGTCGTGTAGCTTCCTGGATTCCTAATTCCTAATTCCAAATTTATCTCGTTTCGCGGTGCAGCCGAATGCAGCGGCAACGCGGGCAGAACTTGTTCAACTCGATGCGATTCGGGTCGTTCCGCCGATTCTTCTCAGTGATGTAGTTGCGCTCTTTGCACTCGGTACACGCCAGGGTGATATGAGTGCGAACGGCCTTCTTTGCCATGTTGATTAACCCTTAGGCCAGAATCTTGGTAATGACGCCGGCGCCAACAGTCAGGCCACCTTCGCGGATGGCGAAGCGCTGGCCTTCTTCCAACGCCACCGGCGTGATGAGGGTCACCTTCAGGTTGACATTGTCACCCGGCATAACCATCTCCACCCCTTCCGGCAGCGTAATCTCGCCGGTCACGTCCATCGTGCGGATGTAGAACTGCGGCCGGTAGCCCGGGAAGAACGCCTTGTGGCGGCCGCCCTCTTCCTTGCGCAGCACGTACACCTCGCCCATGAACTCTGTGTGCGGGGTGATGCTGTTCGGCTTGGACAGGACCTGTCCCCGCTCCACGTCTTCGCGCCCCACGCCGCGCAGCAGCAGGCCGGCGTTGTCGCCCGCTTCCACCTTGTCCAGCATCTTGTGGAACATCTCCATCGACGTGACCACGACCTTCTTGCGGTCGTTGCCCAGCCCGATGATGTCCACTTCGCTGTTGGGCATCAACACGCCCCGGTCGACGCGGCCCCCGTCACCACCGTCCCCCGCCCTTTGATCGAGAACACGTCCTCGCGACCGACATCAGGAACGGCTTGTCCACGTCGCGTACCGGCGTGGGAATGTACTCGTCCACCACCCGCATCAGCTCCCAGATGGGCGCGTAGGCCGGCGCGTTGGTGTCCTTCGACTGCTCTTCCAGCGCCTTCAGCGCGCTGCCGCGCACAATCGGCGTCTCGTCGCCCGGAAACTCCTGGCTCGACAGCAGGTCGCGCAACTCTAGCTCGACCAGTTCCAGCAGTTCCTCGTCGTCCATCATGTCGACCTTGTTCAGGAAGATCACCATGGCCGGCACTTCCACCTGCCGCGCCAGCAGAACATGCTCGCGCGTCTGCGGCATCGGCCCGTCCGGCGCCGCCACCACCAGGATCGCGCCGTCCATCTGGGCCGCGCCGGTGATCATGTTCTTGATGTAGTCGCGATGTCCCGGGCAGTCTACATGGGCGTAGTGCCGGTTCTCCGTCTGATACTCCACATGGGAGATGGCGATCGTGATGCCGCGCTCGCGCTCTTCCGGCGCGTTGTCGATGCTGCCGAACTCTCGATAGTCCGCCCAGCCCTTCAGCGACAGCGTCTTGGTGATCGCCGCCGTCAGGGTCGTCTTGCCGTGGTCGATGTGTCCGATCGTCCCCACGTTCACATGCGGTTTCCCGCGCTGAAATTTCTCTTTGCCCATTCCTTACCTACCCTCAAATGACTATAGTTGATTCTGTCTGGCGCGGCGGCTTGCCGCCGGCCCGACGCTCCTCGACTTCACTTTGCCATGTGACGAGCAGCACCCCATTCAACCGCCACTAAAAAGACGGAATTAGAAGCCCACGATGGGATTTGAACCCATGACCTCATTCTTACCAAGAATGCGCTCTGCCAACTGAGCTACGTGGGCATTTCCAATGCACATGCTCGCCTTGGCCGCCTGAAGGCGACCCATCTAGAGCCACAAGCCAGAAGACCCAGAGAACCTCTGGGCCTGGTTTGTTGGTGGGCCAGGTAGGACTCGAACCTACGAAGGCGTTTGCCAGCGGATTTACAGTCCGCCCCCTTTGCCGCTCGGGACACTGACCCAAGTCAATCGTTCAGTTGTACTGGCTAATTCCCGTGCCTCTTCTCAGGAGCCGACACGCAGAGCCGACGATGGGAGTTGAACCCATAACCTATGCTTTACAAGAGCATTGCTCTGCCTGTTGAGCTACGTCGGCCGGCTGAATGGCGATTGCCGCGTCCAGGCTTATAAATGTACGTTCGGCCGTGTGGCACGTTGACTTATGCCCTCTTGCCGAGTGCTGCCAGATAAGTATAGCAGCCAAGCCCATTTCGTCAACAGCCAGGAGCGCCATTTCGCGATCTCGTGATCTTCGGGACGATCACGTCTATGATTACACGCGGAGGCAAGTTATGCAACCTCAACCGACGATCCTTTGCCTGGCTGGCTACTTCAAGGGGGCCAGCTTTCTGACCGCGGCCAAAGACCTCGGTGCCCGCGTGCTGCTATTGACCCGCGAGAATATCGCTGCGGAGCCATGGCCGCGCGAGAGTATCGACGAGGTCTTTCTGATGCCCGATTTGCGTCGCCGGCCGGACAACCTCTACGCCGTCAGCTACCTGGCTCGCGCCAATCGCATTGACGCCATTGTGCCCTTGGATGACTACGACGTAGAGACGGCCGCCGCCCTGCGCGAGCATCTGCGTCTGCCCGGCCTGGGCGAGACGGGCGCGCGTTACTTCCGCGACAAGTTGGCCATGCGCACTCAGGCCGCGGCCGCCGGCATTCCCGTGCCACCCTTCACGCCCGTGTTCAGCTACGACCGGCTGCGTGCCTATATGGAGCGCGTCCCGCCGCCATGGGTGCTGAAGCCGCGCTCCGAGGCCGGGGCGATGGGTATCAAGAAGCTATATTCGGCCGAAGAGGTCTGGCGTTGGCTCGATCGTTTGGGCGATGAGCAGTCGTTCTTCCATCTGGAGCAGTTCATCCCCGGCGAGATCTACCACGTCGATTCGCTGGTGTACGGCGGCCGGCTACTCTTCGCCCAGCCGCACAAATACGCCCGCCCGCCCATGACTGTGGCCCATGAGGGCGGCGTCTTCGTCTCGCGGACGCTACCGCAGGGGGACGAGGCGCAGGCTATCCTCGACCTGAACGGCCGGCTGCTGACCGCCTTCGGCCTGGAGCGGGGCGCAACCCACGCCGAGTTCATTCGCGGAGCCGACGGCCGCTACTACTTCCTGGAGGTAGCCGCCCGCGTCGGCGGGGCCAATATCGAGCAACTTGTGGAAGCGGCCAGTGGACTGAATCTGTGGGGGGAGTGGGCGCGGCTGGAGATAGCCGCCGCGCAGGGGCAGCCATACAGTGTCGCCCCGACACGTCACGACTATTCCGGCGTCCTCGTCTGCCTGGCGCGGCAGGAGTGGCCCGACCTGAGCGGCTACACCGACCCGGAGATCGCCTACCGCATCGACAAGAAGCACCATGCCGGTCTGGTTGTTGCTTCGCCGGACCCCGGCCGCGTGGAATGGTTGCTGGACAGCTATGCCCAGCGCTTCGCCAACGACTTCCTGGCCGTCTTGCCGCCGCTGGACAAGCCGCCGGCATGAGCAAGAGCTAAATCTGGTTCTGTGCCCGGTAATCGGCGATGGCCTGGCGCAGCGTGGTGCGGTTGGTCAGGGCGGCGCGGGCCGGGGCGGCCAGCTGCTGCTCGTAGACTGCGCCGACCTGATTGGCCTGGTCGGCCGTCGTGCGCGCCCGACCGATGACCTCGTCGCGCATGGGACGCAGGAAGCGCCGTTGCAGCGCTGGTTCGCCGTCAATGCGTTGCAGCCACACGTCCAACGGCTGGGCGATGTTGGTGTCCAGCCCGGCGATCGTGCCAGGCGTCTCGGCCAGCAGTGCCGTCAACGCGCCCATGACGCCGGCGGCCTTCTCGCCTGCTCCAAACGGCAGCCAGCGCCGAACGCCCTCGAACCATTCTTGCAGCATCTCCAGGAAGTTACCCACGCGGTCGACGGCGCGCTGTAGCCAACTCTCGATGTCGGCGTAGAAGCCGCGCATCTTCTCCTCTTGCACGCCCAGCCACTGCCGGCCGCTGTCCAGCAAGGGGATGTGGGCCTCGATTTCGCCCAGAGCCAGTTGGCCGCCGTCCAGGCCCGCCGCCAGCGCGGGCACGCCGCCCAGCAACTCGCCCATCTTCTGGCCGACTGCGCCCAGGCCGTTTTCGACGATGCCGCCCAGGTCGGCCCCGTCGAGTTGCTCATAGAGCGCCACCAGCCCGCCGAGCACGCCCAACTGCGTCCGCGCGCCATCCAGCTCCAGCGTCAACGCGTCGTGGGTGCCACGGACGTTGGCCTCGCCCGCCCGCGCCGCGTCCAGGTCGCGCAGCGCCTGGTCGAGCTGTGCCCGCAGTTGCATGTTCTCCGCCTGCAACGCGGCCAACTGCGCCAGCGCTTCCTCGGAGCTGCCCACCGGTTGGCCGACGACGGGGGCCATTGGCGCGAGCGTTGGATAAATATCGACGACGCCACCACTGGCGACCGACGCAGGCGCTGAGCCGGCGGAAATGACGACGGCCGCCGGCGAGACCGTGCGCTTGAGGATCGCCGAGCCGCC
>MTKY01002782.1_pt1 | contig 10344 bp, 9 predicted proteins | sample 1042731 | NCBI WGS metagenome assembly MTKY01 (sample SAMN06212206, study PRJNA360538) | anaerobic digester metagenome | biome: Wastewater treatment plant; material: sludge; isolation source: anaerobic digester fed with sludge from wastewater treatment plant | place: Denmark: WWTP Soeholt ... | reverse complement strand
CCCGCCGTGGGGCTGCACTTTTGCCTTCAGCGGCTCGCCCGCTCCGTACTCCGGATTCTGGGCGAACATCCAGTGCGTCGCGGGCGGCACCCGCCGGGAAAACGCCGCCGTACCGGCCCGCAGCCAGTCACAGCTCCGGTGGCCGGCAGGAATCCAGGTGCTGCCGGCGCCGAGCCGTTGACGCACGCAACGTGGACAGGCCGGCGGCGATCGGCGATCGGGCCCCGGTTTCGCGCGGAATCGGCGTTCCAGGCGGTGTGGATGGTCCGTTGGGGCACCCTCTCCCGAGCGCACCTGGCAAGCCAGGGGGATGCACCGTGTCGACATCAGTCCTCGGGGGCAGACGGGTTGGCGGCCTGTTTCAGCCGGTCCGGCAGACCGGCGATCACTTCGGCGGTAAGTCGATCGGCGGCGTCCAGCCGTTCCGCGGAAAGGGCCCGGTTGGCCTCGTCCGCGGCCTTCTGAAGATCGGGCAGGCCGAACTGCTTCAAGCCGCTGTAGTACTCGGCATATCCCAGGAGGAATCGCAGGCGGTAGTTCTCCTGCTGTTCCAAACGATGCTCGAGGTCCGCCCGCCGAATGTCCAACAGACTGGCATCCGGCGCGAAGACCACCAGATCAATATCGAAGTAGGGGAGCATCTCAAACTCCCGCAATCCCCGCGTCAGGTGAAACACGGCGGACAGATAATCCCCGGCGAAGAGCAACGCGTGCCCGTGTCCCAGTCGAATCAGCGGATTGCGGAAATCGACCCGGGCGGCCGCCGCGTACAGGTCCGCCGCGCGGTAGAACTCGCCGCGCCGGGCCTCCAGCTCGGCGTTGATGATCAGCCGATTCACCTCTGACTCGGCGTCTCCCGCGTACGTTCGCAGCGTGGACCCGACCAGGGCCCGGGCCCGTTCCGTCGCCTCCTCCAGATCGGCTGCATCCGCCCCTTCCGTGGTTCCCGCCTGGTCGACGCGCTCCAGCCACTGTGCGGCATTCACGAAATCCGCATAGGCACTCAAACCGGTCGGCGCGAACGGGCGGACCTCGTCGACCTCCGCCGTCTGCTCGGCCCGAGGGGGCAGAATCGTGGCAGGCGCGATTGACGCCGTCGGGATGTCCGGTTGCCACGGATCCACACGCGGACTTTCGAAACCGGATGGATCAAAAATCCGCGGGGCGAGTTCCGCGGCGTCGACAACAGCGCGATCGACGCCCAGGAGCCCGGGGGCCGCGGGCAACTGGCGCTGCGTGTCCTCGCGCGATCCGACCTCCGGCAATCCGGATTCCAGCCGAGGGGACAGAAGGCCCGGCGTCTCCGGCACGCCCGCAAGCTGATGCAGCGCTGATGGCGCAAACAATGGGCTCTGCGTCAGCGGTGCGGCGTCTTGCCCCCCTTTCGGCTCCAATGGATTGAGCGGAATGGAGGAGTATGGGTTGAACGTGGCCGAGGGCGGCGGATACGCCTCCAGCGGCGGGGAGCTGAGACTGTAAATCCCCGTACCGGCAAAGGGCAGCGGATCGCCCAGCCGTGTACCCAGACCGCGGGTACCGCCGTCATAGGCCGAGGTTGTCCGGGGAATCGAGGAACCCGGCGCGTTCAGTCCGCGGCCGATGGCCCCGGCGCTCAGAACGGTCTGCGATCGGTCGAAATACGGATAGAAGCTGTAATTGGTCCGCCCGACCAGCACATCCTGCACGGAAATCGCATCCGCCTGAAAGGAGCCGATTCCTCCGGACGGCATCGACGTGAACAGGCTGCTCGGATCCCGGATGGGGGAGAAGCCGCGGAACTGCCGGCCGCCGGAGACGTTGCCGGTCACGAACAGGTTGGCCGCATTGAAGTGGTACGTGGGGGCGGCCGCGTTGATCCCTCCGGCGCCGATCTGGTTGCTGGCGTCAATGGCGGTGCCGGTCAGCGGACGAACCTGTTGCCCGGCGGCCGAACTGGCCAGAACCGCAAGCAGACCAGCCCAGACGTACCCGATCGTGGTGCGGATTGCGTTCATGATGGCCTCTCCCGGATACCCGATACGAACGACTCCCTGTATTATAGGCCCGGGCCCCACGCGACACCAAAGGCTTCCGGTGTGGCACACAGGCTCGTCGGGACTCCCAATCGGGCACGGAAACGGCGTCTGGGCCGCCTGGGGTCTGGAAGACGGAATCATGGTGAGCCGCAGAAGCTTTCCGGCGCGTGATCGGCTGCATCGTCAGCGGGACTTCCAGCGTGTGCTGGCGAAGCGCTGCCGGGCGGGCGACAGCCTGCTGGTCGTCTACGTGGCCCCAAACCAGTTGTCCTTCTCACGACTGGGGCTTCGGGCGGGCCGCGAAGTGGGCAGCGCCGTGACCCGCAACCGCCTCAAACGCCTGGTCCGAGAGGCCTTTCGCCTGACCCGCGACCAGATTCCGCTCGGGCTGGATATCGTCTGCATCGTCCGGCCCGCCGGACCGGATTCGCTCCAACCCTACCTTGATCACCTTGTCCGCCTCATTCGTGGCGCGGCGCAGAAGCTGTGAACATGGCCTGGATCCCCGAGGGGCGGGCCCTCCACCCGGATCACGCGCGACCCATACACCAGGAACTACAGCGGGCAATGCACACCCGCAATCACATCCGCCGAGCCGGGCGTGAAAGCCACCTTAACCCGGCCGGTGGAAACGATGGTCGGAACCCCGCCCACCAGCCGCTCCAGGCGCAGCTCCACAAACACCGACGTGGAAAACGGGCTGTGCGCGCCGCAATCCAGCAGGACGCCGTCGATGGGCGAGAAATCCACGCAGGTGTGGTAGATGCCCCCTCCATCGACCCACGGCGGCGCCGTCGGCATGATCTCCACGGTCGATCCGGTGACCAGCGGGACGGCAAAAAACCGCATATGGTCTCCCGCCAGGGGTTCATAGTTGGTCAGGCTGTACTGGATGCAGTAGGGCACTCCCACCTCGAACATGCCGGACTGAGAGGGCTCCGGCGTGGCGGCTATCACGATGGGGGCCGGCGCCACGCAGGTCTGGTGCGCTTCATCGCAAAGCAGATCGGGGTAGCAAGGCGGCGTGCCGGGGAAGCACAGCCCCTCCTCGCAGTACTCTTCACCGTTGCAGAAGATGCCGTCATCACACTGCTCCGAAATGGAGCAGGTTGACGTCACAGTAACGCAGCCGGTGGCCTCGCTGCACGTCTGGCCGTACGCGCACGGCCACTCGCCGGGCACGCACACGCCGCCCTCGCATCGTTCCTGGCCGTTGCAGAAAACCCCATCGAGACAGTCCGCGTCCGTTGAGCACTGCCCGCCGGTCGAAGGAGCGGGCGGTCCGGGCCGGGCGACCACCCGAACCCGACCCGGCGCGCGGGCCGTCCCGATCAACTCGCCGTCGTTGATGACGCCCAACAGAGAATACTGGCCGACACGCACCGAGCTGGTGACGGCAAACCGTCCGGAGTCGGCCTCGGCGCCGTCGGGTTCCGCCGCAATCGGAGGCGAAATCGGAATCTCATCGCCGTTGAACGCGATGCCGTCGGGATCCAGGTAGAACGTGATGTACGCCGGCCCGTCATCCTCGTCTGACCAGGCGACGGCCAGACTGCTGTCCTGAAAGACGGTGACATCACTGGCGGGCTCCAGAATGGTCAATCGGGGAGCCTCGTTCTCCGGGTCGGCAACCACGATAAGGCGGCCCGGCGCTACGGCCTCAACGGCCACCTGCGAATCGCGAATGACGCCCACGACTTCGTACGTGCCCGGGCTGATGTTCTCAATGACCACCCGCAACCGGTCATTCACGCCGTCGGGGTCTTCCGCGATGATCGGCGCCAGCGTGCGCCGCGGCCCACCCGGCTCGATCGATCGCAAGCTCAGTTCGATGCGGGCGTCGTCGTCCGGATCGGCGTCTCGCCAGACCAGCGTCACGACGCCGCCGAGCGGCACGATTCGATCCTCCGCCGGCTCCAGGAAAACAAGCTGAGGCGGATCGTTGACCCCCGGCGTATCCTCCACGTCGTCGTCGTTAACCGGCGTGCCGTCGGGAAGGTTCTGTCCGGGTGAGGGCTCGATCGGATCGCCGCCGATCTGGTATACCGCCTGGGTACCCTCGTCGAAGTCGATCCCTTCGAAAAACTCGCCCGCGGGCAGAGGATTGCCGTCCTCGTCCGTGCCCCCGGCGGTGAATCGATTCGCGCGGTCGGGTCCGATGACCACGGACGTGCTGACCGGCGGCACACGAAGCAGTGTCAGATGCACCACCTTCTCGTTGACGTAGAAGCGCAACGTGACGTCTGCCGCCCTGGAGCTCAGGTTCCGCACCTGCACGCCGATGGCGGCCCCACCGGCAAGCGGCTGGCCGGCCGGCGGCTCGGTAGCCTGCGGCCCTGCAACGTCTGCGACGGACCGAGCACCGTCGCCCTCCAACAGGGTGGTCAGGCCCGGCACACTCACGCAGCCAACCGCCACGATCCCGATCAGAACCAGTACGCCCACAGTACAGCCAGTGACGTTCATGATGCCTGCCCTCGGCGTGGTCATAAGCCCTGCTCTCGATTGAAAATGTGACTGCGCCTGCCCGACTTCGGCGCTGGGCACCCCCCACCTGGTCACCCCTCCTCTTGACGATATCATCGCCGGGGACTTACGTCAACGAGTCGTTTCACGCACGAATGCCGATCCGCGAAACGACTGCTGGTGGGTTCCGGACGCGGCCAGGGTGTTTTCGGACGCTCCCCAGAATCCACTGCGCGTCAGGGAACTCAGCAGGGAACCGCCATCACCTGATGGCCGCGCGGGCCTCCAAAGCGCCAACCAACCGCCCGACCGGGTACCTGCATAGGGCCGCCGCAGTCGGTGCAGTCCAGGATGCGATACACGATGGTCCGCATGAGTCGCCCCGCCGCCTTCCTGACGGCATCTTCCGCGGGTCAGGCCCGATATTCCATGAGAAACAAGGCCCGGAATTGGCAATGCCCCCGGAAGCGAGAGCGGCTGGCGGCCGAGGCGGCAGTCGCTCACCACTCCACGCCACTCTACGGTCCTGCACACAACTGGACGATATTAGGGTGAAGCCCGCTTCAAGAAGGGGCGGTGTTTCGTTGGGGAAGACGCGAATCCGCCACGGATTCCGCGCATATGGGAGGGCTGAGCTGGCTACTATGGATGTACGATTCATCAACCCATTCATCACCGCGGTTCAGCATGTCTTCACGACGATGCTGAAGACCGAAATCATCATCAGCAAGCCGTACCTCAAGTCCGGGGACGACCGGAACACGGACGTCTCCGCCATTATCGGGTTCACCGGCGGAGCAATCGGAAGCGTGGCTCTCTGCTTCCCGATGCGAAGCGCCATCGCCACCGCCAGCAAGTTCGCCGGGGTCGAGTTGAACAAGAACGACGCCGATTTCGCGGACGCGCTCGGAGAACTGGCCAACATGGTGGCCGGACAGGCCAAGGCCAAGCTTCATGGCCTGCGTATCTCCATATCCCTGCCGCGGGTTGTGGTAGGTGAGAAGATTAACATTCTGGATTCTAAGCTTCAGCCCGTGCTGGGGTTGCCCTGTGACAGCGCTCTGGGGCGCTTCACGGTGGAAGTCATGATGAAAATGGTGCAGGCGCCTGTGACGGCGACGGCAGAGCCCGCCGCCACAAGTCCCTGACGAAGCCGGCAATCCGCCGGATGGCCCGCTCAAAGCTTCGTGCGGTCCAGTCGGAACCGGTCGTGGGGGCTGAGATACAGACCCGCGCAGCAAAGCAGCACGTAACTGAAATTGGCGGCGGCCACCGCCTGTTGCTTCAGCACCATCTGCCCGAATGCCAGAGACACCATGAACAAGGACGCGAAGACCCAGCCGGCCTGCAGCCGGATGCCGGTGAGCAGCCAGAGCACGATCAAGGCCTCGGCGAACGGAGTCACGTAGCCGTGTGCCGTGACCAACGGACCGGGCAACCATGTGTCGGCGAACTGGACCTGGAAATAGTGGACTGTCCCCTGCACGGACGTGAACCCCGCGGAGAATTTGGGCACCACGGCCGCCAGGAAAAGCGAAACGACTGCCAGCCGCAGCACAAGCGCGGCCCACTGACATGCCGATGATGGTCGGGCATCTGGTTTGCTGCTCATGGAGCCTTTCTCCGAGGTGCGCATCCGTCCTGCGGAGCCAAGGTAGTTGCGGCGGACGGTCTCCGTCAAGAGCGGATCCTCCGCGCGCCGGCGCACCGACCCGGTGACAGGGTTGCGGCAAGCAGCGGATCCGCCCGGAACGGCATGATCGGGAGCCGCCACCCTGCCGGCGTCGCCGGTTCCTCCGGGGAGCGGGCGGGTCGCCCGAAACCGGGTTTACTTGGTCGGCGGGCGGGACTATACTCCCGCGTTCATCGCCTCCCGCGGCGTGACCGGGCGGGATGATCCGCCGGCGGGCGGCAATGGAGACTCCCCGCTGCGGCGATCTGATGGGATGACGTGTGGATGGCCACCGAGAGCATGACAGTTGAGGGCACGGTCATCAAGACACTGCCCAACGCCCACTTCCTGGTGGAAGTGGACTTAGGCGGAGAAAAGCACGAAGTGCTGGCGTACCTGGCCGGTAGAATGCGAAAGTACTACATCCGTATCACCCTGGGCGACAACGTGACCGTGGAACTCTCGCCCTACGACCTCACCAAGGGCCGCATCGTCTACCGCAGCAAGCAGTGACCGCCACACCCGTCCGGGCCGATCCCCCCAGAAAACCGCGTCATCGCCGATACGTCAGTCGATTGTCTTTTCCAATGGACGAGAATTCGACAACGATGGTGCCCGGAAGGCTCACGTGGTTGTCCTCGCCGACAATCTCGACTTTGCCCACCCGGGCTCCGTCCTCCACGAACACGTAGTTGTCCTCGCCCAGGACGGACAGCTTGGCCACGTCCGAACCCGCCAGAACGCGGACTTCGTTGTCTTCCCCGTTGATGCCCAGCGTGCCGCGAATCACCTGCTCATGCCGTACCCCTTCGCCGTGGATTGCTGTGTGCGAACAACCGGCCAGGACCGCACCGACGACGATCAAACCCGCCGCGATGGACCACCGTCGAACCAGCATGGGAATGCCCTCCGGCAAAAAAAGAGAAACGGCGGCGCCTATGGACCCGTCGGCTGCGACGACGCCGACGCGGCATGATACAATCGGCACAATTCTCGAACCAGAGGATCGCCGTCATCTCGACCCAGACGATCCAGCACCGGAGCGAAAAGGGAACCTTGCGCGTTGGCCAGAAGATCCACCGCCATCATACGCACCAGGAAGTTTCCGTCGGACAACCGCGGCGCGACGGCCTCGATGACCGCCTCGTCCAGCGGCACCAGAACAAGGGCGTCCGTCGCGGCGGCGCGCACCAGCGGGCTCGGGTCGTCCAACGCTCGAAAAACGGCGCCACGAACCGCGGCGGCGTCGATCAACCGGACCGTGTAGTCGACTCCGGCGGCCTCGGCCCGGTGCCGCTCGCCCAGCAAAGCTGCCATCACCAGGGCCGATCCGCAACGCTGCGCCTCGCTACCGGACTGCAGGTCCGCCAATCGGCTCTTGAGGCCCGGTGCGGTGGCATCGACGCCTTTGCGGGTGATTCTCACCGGCTCCGTTGCGATGCCCGGCAAGCGCGATCCCCACCGGCCACGGTCGTCCAATACCGGGTCGAACACGAAGGAGAACTCCAACGGAATGTCCCGCTGCGGCTCCGATTCCAAAAAGGCCTGCAGCGAACCCAGAGCCAGGGGCTCGCGAACCGTAATCGCCTCGCCCGGCAGAAGCACGCTTCGACGCATCAGAGACACGGTCAGGTATGCGTCCGACGCCGGCGCCCCCGGCCAAGTGCCTTTCACCGAAACCAGTACCTGCGGAGCGTTCACCATGCCATCCGCTCCCAGGGTCACCGGATAGGATCCGATGTTCGTCAACGTGATCGTGCAGCGCATCGAATCGCCGAACGGCACCGTGCCCGACCCCACCGAAACACCCAGCTTCAGCGAACGCTCCGGCTCGTCGTAGAAACGCAGCACCGACCGGTCAAACGCTTCGAGCTCCCGCAGGACCGCCGACCGATCCGGCCGATTCGCCGGAGACTCACCCAGCTCCCCAAGCAGATCGACGGCCTGGTCGTGTGCCGGTCCGGAGTACCTCTCGGACTCTGCCTGGCGCAGGGCCTGAACGGCCTCCGCCTTCTTCCCCTGCGCCAGCCGGGCTCGGGCCAGACCGACGGCCGCGTAGGGATCGTCCTCAGCCAGCGGCGCCAGTATCTTTTCGGCGCCGGCGGCGTCACCGCTGCCGAGCTTCGCCCAGCCCAGGACTCGCCGCACGGCCGGATCATCCGGCAGGCGCTCTGAGGCAAACGCAGCCAGACGCAACGCGCGGGCCGCGTCAGTCGAATGCTCAATGTGGAACCAAGCGGATCGGGCCGCCGCGATGGCGTCCTCCCGCCGCAGGAAATCCGGCTCGCTCTGCAACAGTTGAGACGCCACCATGTCCCGCTGCTTCTCGGCCACATCCTTGAGCCCGCGCAGCCGCGCGATGCGGATCATCAGCATCTGGGCCTCCAGACACCCGCGATCGGCGGCCATCACGCCGTTGCAGACCTGGAAGGCCTCCTCATACTGCCCGCCGTCGCACAGGCTCGACGCCAGATCCAGCAGCACTTCCTGCGGAGGCTGCGTCCCCGGATGCCTACGCTGGAAGTGGTCCAGGGCCCAGCGATACCAGCCCACGGCCTCCGCGTGCAACGACAGCTCATCCAGGTAACGGGCCAGCTCCCAGACCGGCAATCCGCGGGCCGGGTTCGCGGCGATGGTGTGCAGCAGAAGCCGAACCCGGGCCGGCGGATCCTCCGTCCGTCCCTCCAGGCTCAGCAAGAGGGCCTGCGCGTTGAGGTTCTGCGCAAGTGCCTCAACGGCCTGCCGGGCGTGCGTTCGGGCGGACTCATTGTCGCCTGCACGATGGGCCAGCTCGGCCAGACGCCGGTGCAGGTCGCTCACCACCTCCGGCGCGTTGTCCGGACGCGCCAGGATCGTCCGACAACACTCCTGCCGGGACTCCACGGTCTGGCACGCGTTGAACTCCAGATCAATGGCATCCAGCCGCGCGGCCGCGTTGGCCGGGTCGAGCTGACAATAGGTCTTCAGGGCCGATCGGGCCTCGTCCATCCGGCCCAGCCGGTGGAGAAGGTCAAACTGCCACAGGTACGCATCGGCCAGGTCCGGCGAGACCCGGGCCGCCGCCTGCAGCCAGCACAGCACGTATTCCGCCTCCGCCCGTGTCGGCTCCGACGAGCCGCTCAGCGCGAAACTCCGGGCCCGGTCCACCAGCCATTCACCAGGCGGAGAATCGAGCGCCCTGGCTCTCTCGGCACGCGAGCCGAACCCGGTCAGAATACACAGACACAACCACCCTGCGCCACGCAGCCCGGACCTGTTCATGACAGAGTTTCTACCGGTTGTTCCCACCAGGGGCAAGACAGACCCCGTCAGGCCCCCGTCCGCCGACTTGTGGCCGGCGCTCCGGGTTCCTATACTTGCCGCTCCGCACAACGCAACCCGCGGAAGAACTTGGAGCGACTGGCCGTGACGAAGATCAAAGCGACGAACATCACCTGGCACGAGGGACACGTCAACCGGCAGGAACGGGAGAAGCTGCTGAACCAGAAAGGTACGCTGATCTGGCTGACCGGGCTGAGCGCCTCGGGCAAGAGCACCATCGCCTTCACCGTGGAACACGCGCTGATGCAGCGAGGCCACCTGGCCTTCGTGCTCGATGGCGACAACGTTCGCCACGGGCTGAACAAAAACCTCGGATTCAGCGAAGAGGACCGGATGGAGAACATCCGCCGGATCGGCGAGGTGGGCAAGCTCTACGTGGATACCGGGATCATCACCCTGACCTCGTTCATCAGTCCGTACCGCCGCGATCGCGACGCCAACCGGGCCCTGCTCCAGCCGGGCGAGTTCATCGAGGTCTTCGTCAACGCGCCCATCGACGTCTGCGAGCAGCGCGATCCCAAGGGCCTTTACAAAAAGGCCCGGGCCGGCCAACTCAAGGGTTTCACCGGCATTGACGACCCCTACGAGGAGCCGCTGAACCCGGAGCTGGTCATCCACGCCGACAAGGTCTCCCCGCAGGAAGCCTCCGTGCAGATCATCAGCCTGCTGGAGAAAAACGGACGCATCCCCCCGCTGGATGCCTGACGCCGCGCCGCCCCGCCGGTTTGCCCCGGGGCGCTCGGCCGGCCTCCCGCCGCTTTGGCACTGTTCTTGCAACCACCTCGGAGGCGTCGGTCCGGGCCGGCCTGCCGTGCGCGGATGTCCGCCCCACGGGTCGGTCGGTCCGCCGGCCGCAGATGCCCTCGGAGC
>MTKY01059515.1_pt1 | contig 10355 bp, 7 predicted proteins | sample 1042731 | NCBI WGS metagenome assembly MTKY01 (sample SAMN06212206, study PRJNA360538) | anaerobic digester metagenome | biome: Wastewater treatment plant; material: sludge; isolation source: anaerobic digester fed with sludge from wastewater treatment plant | place: Denmark: WWTP Soeholt ... | reverse complement strand
GGGTATCAAACCGCTTTTTGTCGCATGGCATGGTGACACTTTTTATTTTGCGTCCGAGGTGAAAGCCATACTCGCTGCCGGTGAGCTTGTGGCGACACCGAATCGGTCTTTCGTGCACCGTTATCTGGTTCTGGATGAATGTGAAAACGGTCACGACACCGCGTTTGCGGGTATCACGCAGCTGTCTTCCGGACACAACCTCGTGGTTACACGTGAAGGCCATCATGAAACACGGTATTGGAGCCATGTGGACCAAACCGGGCACTACGACTACAAGCAGCCCGGGGAGACTTTCCGGGAACTTTTTCGCGATGCCGTGCGAATCCGCTTGCGCTCCGATGTGCCGGTCGCGCTATTGCTCAGTGGAGGTCTCGATTCCTCCTCGATCGCAGTGCATGCAAAGGCGCAGGAGCAGGCCATCGATATCGAAGCATACACCGCGGTCTTTCCCGGATATGAATTCGACGAGAGCCGGTATGCGGCGCTCGTGGCCAAACATGTCGGCATGCCGCTTCATTGCGTAGAGTACAAATCTTCAGGTTTGCTGGAAGATATGGCAGCGGTTACCGAGCACCTGGACGCGCCACCCCGACGGGGACAAGAACTCGTTCGCTGGAAGTTGCTTCAGGCTGTTTCCGCGCAAGCGCGAGTGGTGCTGGAAGGCCAGGGTGCGGACGAGATGCTTGCCGGATATCCGGATCGCTACACAAAATCCTATTTGTGCTCGGAACTCCGGATGCTGCGTCCATGGAATTTGCACCACCGTGTGCCGCGCATGATCAGCGCCCGGCAACATCTGGATCGGATGCACTCCTATCCGGCGCCGATGCCGCCGATTCCGGGCCGCATCCTGGGTGATCAAATACTGAAGGATACGAGCAACAGCATGATCCCGGTGCAATTCAAGGACCCCTTGACACGTACGCTGTTCAAGGACCATGCACTGGGTCTGCTGCCAGAGCTCCTGCATTTTGGCGATGCGATCAGCATGGGGCACTCCCTGGAGTCGCGGCTGCCTTTCCTGGATCATCGACTGGTCGAGTTTGTGTTCAAACTGCCATTCGATGACAAGATGCGTGGCGCCGAAACCAAGCATGTTCTGAGGCGAGCCTTTGCGCGCGATTTGCCCGAAGATATTCTGTCGCGCCGTGACAAGGTGGGTTTTGCCACCCCCCTGAAACACTGGCTGCAATTGCACCGCAGCGAGCTTTTCGATGTGTTGAATTCGCAACGGACGAGAGAGCGCGAAATTTTCAACCCGGCGGGCCTGACGCATTGCATGTCCAATTACCGTGTTGACAATCGAGCAGCGACACGGCTGTTCCGGTGTGTGGCGCTGGAGCTCTGGTTTCGGCGCTACATCGATTGATATTGACAGCGACCGGAGCGCCGCGAACGCTTGTGGCGTCTACTGACCGCGTGTATCTTCGGGTGCACGGATTGCCGTTCCGGAGGGTGGGCAGTGCAGGATCGTGAAACCATCGGATTTGTGGGAGTCGGGCTCATGGGACGCCCCATGGTGTCATGCCTGCTTGGCGAAGGTTTTGATGTCATCGTGTGGAACCGTACGCCGGAAAAATGTGAGGAGCTTGTCGCGCAGGGCGCGGAACTGGCCGCCAGCATTGCCGATCTCGCGACCGACGCCGACATCATCATGTTGTGCCTGAGCGACACCGATGCGGTGCACGAAGTGGTGTTCGGCGACGATGGCATTGCCGCCAATGGTGATGCCGAACAATTGCTGGTCGATCTCTCGAGTATCGATCCCGATGCGACGCGCCGTTTCGCGCGCGAGCTGGATCGGCAATGCGGGATGGGCTGGGTGGATGCGCCGGTCTCCGGTGGCGTGCCGGGAGCGGAAAATGGCACGCTGGTGGTGATGGCCGGAGGCCACGAGGAAGATATCGATCGGGTGCGCCCGCTGCTGGCGAGTTTCAGCCAGCGCGTGACGCGCATGGGTGAGGTGGGTGCGGGCCAGATCACCAAAGTGTGCAACCAGATGATCGTCGGTTGCCTGGCGGTCGCGATGACCGAGATGATTGCCCTGGCCGAGCGCGCGGGGGTGGATGCGGAACTGCTGCCCGATGCGCTGCGTGGCGGTTTTGCCGACTCGATTCCGCTCCAGCTGTTCGCGCCGCGCATGGCGGTGCGCAGCCATGAACCGGTGCTTGGCAGACTGGGCACGCTGGCCAAGGATCTCGACGCGGTGGTGGAGCTGGCGCGCGAGACGCACGCCCCGGTGCCGCTCACCGGTCTCGCGGCGCAACTGGTGAGACAGCACGGCCTGCGCACGCCGCCCGATGCCGACTGGTCGACGCTGATTGAAATGTATTCGGAGTAGGAAACGCCCATGCCAGCTACACAGACCGTCGCGATACTCGGTGCCAGCGCGGATCCCGAGCGCTATGCGTTCAAGGCCCAGCGGCTGTTGAAGCAATACGGCCACCGGGTGATACCGGTCAGCGCCAAGGAATCGGTCATCGATGGCGATGCGACCGCGGCAAGGCTGGCGGATATCGATGTGCCGGTGCATACGCTGACGGTGTATGTGCGCCCGGCGTTGTCCGACCGGCATCGCGAGGATATCGAGCGGCTGAAGCCGCAACGCGTGATCTTCAATCCGGGCACCGAGAACGGGCCGCTGGCAGCGGCGCTCGAAGAGGCGGGAATCAAAACCAGGGACGCCTGCACGCTGGTGTTGCTGCGCACTGGCGACTTCTGAGAAGGGAGCTCAGCCGGCGGGCGACAGCGCAAAACCTGCGTTCGCGCATTTTGCCTCCAGCCGCGCGCACAGATGCGCACCTATCGGCAGCGCCGAGGTTGCCGCCGGCGAGGGCGCATTGCAGACGTGCAGCGTGCGCGGACTCTCCAGGAACAGGAAATCTTCCACCGCGCTGCCATCGCGCCGCAACGCCTGCGCGCGTATGCCGACCGGGTGTGGCTGCAGATCCTGCAATCCGACCTCCGGGCAATAGCGCTGTATCTCGCGCAGATAACCGCGACGCCACCAGGAGTTGCGCAGTTCCCGCGCCGCGTAGCGCAGATGCCGGCGCGCGAAGCGCCAGGTCCCGCCAAAGCCGATGGTGGCGCAGGCATCGCGGATGCTGAATTCCGCGGGCCCGTAAGCCTCCCGGGCGAGACTCGCCAGTGCGTTCGGGCCAACAGTGACGCCGCCGTCGATGGTGCGTGTGAGATGCACGCCAAGGAACGGCAGCGCCGGGTCGGGGACCGGGTAGATCAGGTGCTGCACGAGGTTGTCGAGGCGCGGGGCGAGGCGGAAATACTCCCCCCGGAACGGCACGATACGGAAATCCACCGCAAGTCCCGCCATGGCCGCAAGGCGGTCGGATTGCAGGCCCGCGCAGGCCAGCAGCCAGCGGGTGCGGATCGCGCCCGTGGCGGTGCGCACCAGTACCTGGTCGTGCTGTTCACGGATATCGCGCACTTCGGCATCCAGGACGATTTCGGCGCCGGCGCCACGGATCGCGCTCGCCAGCGCGGCGCACAAGGCCCGGTAACTGACTACCGCGGTGTCGGGTACCCACAGCGCGCTCACACCGCGCACCCGCGGTTCGCGCTCGCGCAACGCGCCAGCCTGCAACCATTCGCTGGTGATGCCGTTTGCGCCGGCCCGCTCGCGCAGCGCCTGGAGTTGCGGCAATTGCGTGGTATCGGTGGCAACGATCAGTTTGCCGCAAGGGTCGGTCGCGATGCCGTGTTCGGCGCAGAATCGTTTGGTGGCGGCCGCGCCTTCCCGGCACAGGCGTGCCTTCAGGCTCCCCGGCGGATAGTACACGCCGGCGTGGATCACACCGCTGTTGCGGCCGCTCTGGTGAGTGGCGAGAGCGCTTTCCTTCTCGAGCAGGACGATGCGGCTGGAAGGATGACGGCGCGCCAGTTGCCACGCCGTCGACAGGCCGAGAATGCCACCACCGATGACGGTGAAATCGTGGATCATTCCGCCTTGCGGGAAACGCGTTTGGGAGCGGCCGCAGCGGCGCTTGCCGTGGCCGGCCGGGTGCGCCTGGCCACACTCTTTTTCGCCGTGGAAGCGGCTTTTTTCGGTCGGCCGCGGCGAGTGCCCGCTGCGGCTTTGAGCGGCACGGCAGCCGCTTTTTTCACCCGCGCGCGCCTGGCCGGCGGTTTCTTCGCCGCGGCGCGAGCTGCGGACGGTGATTTCGCCTTGCGTGGCGCGGCGCTCTTGGCTGCACCTGCCCTGGCAGGAATCGCTTTCGCACCAGCACTCCCCAGCAGCGCCTTGTGCAACTCGTCGTAGGAGGCGTCGAGGCATTGGGTGTAGAACTCGGGGTCCGGCATCTGGTCCCGGTCCGCGAGCACCGAGATACTGATCTGGCCCGAGCAACTGAACACCGCGTGAAACAGTCCGAGGCCCGGATTGATCAGGCCAAGCGGATAGAAGCGCGTCATCCTGGCGCCGGCACAATACAGCGGGAAAGGTGGCCCCGGCACATTGGTGATCACGGTCGCCTGGCCCATCGGCAATTGCCGGGTCAGCTTGTTGCGCACATAGGCCCGGGCGAGCGGCTTGGCGATCAGCGGCGGCAGCGCGCCCGGCAGCTTCATGATGCTGACCAGCGGCGTGTCGATATACGCCTTGGCGTCATCGAGGCTTTTCTTTATCGCCTGCAGGCGCTCCAGCGGGTCGGCGATATTGGTGTGCAGGGAGCCGGACATCGCACCGACCTGGTTGTTGTCGCCGGTTTCACCGACGCGCGCGCGCATATTGACCGGCATCGATGCCAGCAGGCTTTCCTGTGGCAGCTCGTCGTGTGCCTGCAGGTACCTGCGCAGGGCGCCCGCGACGATGGCCACGGCGATATCGTTGATGGTCACGTTGCCGGCATTTTTCATCGCCTTGATGTCGTCGAGACTGAACAGGCGTGCATCGAATACACGGTTGTGTCCCACCGGTTCGTCGAATCGCGTTTTCGGCCCCGACAGCTGAGTGGCAGGCAGTTCATCGCGCATGATCCGACGCAGCGTCGAGTACATCGAACCAACGAGTTCCGCGCCGCCCTTGGCGTTGCCCCAGATGCGCGTCGGCAAACGCAGCAGCGTTCTGCCCAGCAGGCTGATGTCGGAGGCCTGCAGTTCAAAAAGCCGCGCCCGCGGCTCCTCGGCCACGCTCCCGTCATTGTGTGGCACCGGCTCGAGATCGTGAATGGCCGCCATGAAGTCCTGCCCGCCGGCGCCATCGACCAGTGAGTGGTGCATCTTGGTGTAGATCGCAAATGATCCCTCGGGCAGGCCGGGGATGTTGTCGAGACCTTCGATGATGTAGGCCTCCCACAACGGGCGGCTCATGTCGAGCGGGCGTGAGTGCAGACGCGCGACCTGGATGCACAGCTGGCGCCAGTCACCGGGTTTGGGCAGCGCGATATGGCGAATGTGGAACTCGACATCGAAGTGCGGATCGAGCACCCAGTAGGGGCGATCGAGCCCCAGCGGCACCTCCACCAGGCGGGTGCGGAAAATCGGCAAGCGACTGAGTCTTTGCTCGAAGTTGGCGAGTACGTTCTTGAAACGCACAAAGCCACCCGGCGCGGTGGAGGGATCATAGATACCCAGGCTGCCGATCTGTTGCGGAACAGTGGGGTTTTCCAGGTTGATAAATGCTGCGTCAATTATTCCGAGCTGTCGCATGATTCAACATCCAGGTGGGTTGGTCGCCAGTTTAACGATCGCGCGCCCCGCGCGCCATGCGTTCTTTGCCCCGTTTTGCGCCGGAGCGCTGCGCGCGATGCCTTGCCGGGCGCCGGGCTGTTCCAGTGGTCCGGCGACGGCGTGTGCCGGCCGGTTCACGCTGCGCCGGAAACAGCGCCCCGCGCAATTCCTGATACGCGCTCTCGATACATTGGCGGTAAAACTCCGGATCCGGCATCTGCTCGCGGTCGGCAAGCACCCCGATACTGACCTTGCCAGTGCAACTGAACACGGCGTGAAACAGCCCGAGGCCGGGGTTGAGCAGCCCGAGGGGGTGGTATTGCACCAGCTGCGCACCGGCACAATAGACCGGGAATGGCGGCCCCATGATATTGGTGATCACGGTTGCCACGCCTATCGGCAGGTGCCGGGTGAGCTCGTGGTCGAGATAGAAGCGCGCGAGGCGCCTGGAGATCATCGGCGAAAACAGCCCCATCACCTTCGAGACATTGACCAGCGGCGTGTCGATGAAGGCCTTGGCCTCGTCCAGACTTTTCTTGATCGTGTGCAGCCGCTCGAGCGGATCGGCGATATCGGTATGCAGCCTGGCGGACATCGCCCCGACCTGGTTGTTGTCGGTGGTTGCGCCGATCCGGGTGCGCATGTTCACCGGCATCGTCGCGAGCAGCGATTCGGCGGGTAGCTCGTTGTGCGCGAGCAGGTAGGTGCGCAGTGCCCCCGAAACGATGCAGACGGCGATATCGTTGAGGGTCAGGTTGGCGGCATTTTTCAGCGCCTTTAGATCCTCGAGATCGAACACGCAGGCGTCGAACACGCGGTTCGGGCCAACCGGTTCGTCGAAGCGCGTCTTGGGACCCTGCAACTGGACGGCAGGCAACTCGTTGCGCGCCATGCGCATTGCCATGCGCGCGAGACCCGATGCCAGGCGGGCGCCACCGCTTGCCTTGGCCACCAGGTCCGGTACCCAGTTCAGCGCGGCCTTGCCGAGCAGCCGGATATCGGTAGGCTGCAGATCGGGTACCTGTTGGCGTATCGAAGAGGGTGCGCACTGCCTGGGCGGTACCGGCTCCAGGTCGTGCATTACCGACATGAAATCCTGCCCGCCGGCGCCGTCGACCAGGCTGTGGTGCATCTTGGTGTAGACCGCAAAGGAACCCTTCGGCAGATCGGGGATCCGGTCGAGGCCCTCGATGATATAGGCCTCCCACAACGGGCGGCTCATGTCGAGCGCTCGCGAATGCAGACGGGCGACCTGGGTGCACAGCTGGCGCCAGTCGCCAGGCTTTGGCAGCGCGATATGGCGGATATGGAATTGCACATCGAATTGCGGATCGAGCACCCAGTAGGGTCGGTCCAGGCCGAGTGGGACCTCGACCAGGCGGGTACGAAACAGCGGCAGGAGCTGCAGCCGCCGCTCGAAATTCGCCAGCACATCCTTGAAGCGCACGACCCCACCCGGCGCTGTCGACGGATCGTAGATGCCAACGCCTCCGACCTGCTGCGGAATGCGTGGATTCTCCATGTTGATGAAGGCGGAATCGATGATGCCGAGTTGTCTCATGCCGGGTGCCTCGAAGCTCAGTTCGCAGTGGGCGCGAGCAGTTCCAGCACCCGCAGATCGGCGCCCATTTCTCCATCGGGGCGAAATGGCTGTATGCACACATGATTGGCGCCCGCGCTCCGGTGTGCCTCGATGCGCGCGCGAATCGCCGTCTCGTTGCCCCACGCCACGATCGCATCGACCAGCCGGTCGCTGCCGCCATCGGCAAAATCACGATCGTCGAAACCGTACTCGCGCAGGTTGTTCTGGTAGTTGGGCAGTCCGACGTAGACGGCCATGTGCTTGCGCGCCACCGCGCGCGCCTTGCTCGCATCGGTTTCGAGCAGGATCATCTGTTCGGGACAGAGCCAGGCTTCGGGCCCGAGCAATTCGCGGGCGCGCGCGGTGTGCTCCGGCGGCACGAAGTAGGGGTGCGCACCGCGGGTTTTTTCGGCTGCGAGCTGCAGCATGTTCTGGCGCAAGGCTGCCAGCACGATCGGTGCCTCCGCGGCCGGTTCGGGGCCCATGTACAGTGCTCTTTCCATCCCCTCCAGGTAGGCGCGCATGGTGGCTACGGGTCTTGCCGAGTAGTCGTGGCCGCGCACCTTGTTCACCAGGTGCGAGTGCGAGACGCCGAGGCCCATCACGAAGCGCCCGGGCGCCATTTCGGCCAGCGTCTTGCGGATACCCTTCATGGTCATGGGATCGCGCGCGTAGATGTTGGCGATTCCGGTCGCGAATACGAGGGTGCTGGTGTGCGCGGCCAGCCAGGCGAGAATCGCGAACGGATCGCGCCCGACCGCCTCCGGGACCCACAGCGCGGAATAACCCCAGCTCTCGAGTCGCCGGGCAAACACGGCCGCCTCCGCAGCCGAAAGATTGTCGATGTACGACCAGACGCCGAGTCCTCCGATATCCGTGCTCATGCCGTGCTCCTAGATCGTGCAAATTCGAGAAATTTGCCGCAGTGTACCCAAGGAGCCGCACGGCTTCCATGATGCTCTCGGGCGAGGGGGATGCCCTCCGCTGCTATTCACGATCCGCTGCGCGACGGTAAAACGTCACAGCGGACGATCGCGGCACCTTGTTAGCATGGGCAATTACCGCTCGATGTGCAGTTTCCGCCATGCGCAAGGTTTTGTTTTCGCTCTGGGCCCTGTTCACGGGCCTGGCACTGTTGATGCTCGGCAACGGCCTGCAGGGCACGTTGCTTGGCGTGCGCGCGAGCCTGTCGGGTTTCGAGACGCAGGTGACCGGTGCGGTCATGGCCTGCTATTACGTGGGCTTCCTGCTGGGTTCCTGGGTGACGCCGCGCCTGATCCGGCGGGTCGGTCCGATTCGCGTATTCGCGGCATTTGCATCGCTGGTCTCGTTCGCGCCGCTGGCGCATGCGCTGTTCGTCCAGCCTCTGGTATGGGCGCTGGTACGGATGCTGGCCGGGGCCTGCATGGTGGGTGTATTCATCGTTGCGGAGAGCTGGTTGAACGGCGAGGCCAGCAATGCCAATCGAGGGCGGCTGCTGTCGCTCTATATCATCGTCTGCCAGGTGTCGCTGGCGGGTGGGCAATACCTGCTCGGTATTGCCGACCCGATGGGTTTCGAGCTGTTCGTGCTGGTCAGCGCCCTGTGTTCGCTCGCCGCGGTACCGATCGCGTTGTCCCGTCGCAGCGCACCGCGTTTCGAGGAAAGCGCCACGATCGGCTTCGGGGTGCTGTTCCGGCGCATTCCGCTCACGCTGGTCGGGGTGCTGCTGGTTTCGCTGAGCTACGGCAGTTTCTATGCAATGGGTCCCGTCTATGCGATCAATATCGGCCTCGATCGTTCACAGATCGCCACGTTCATGGCTGCCGCGATCATGGGCAGCGTGATCCTGCAGTGGCCGCTCGGTCTGCTCTCGGATCGCGGCGACCGACGCCGCCTGATCGCGCTGCTGTGTGCATTGGTGACCGCGGTCGCGCTATGGCTGGCGCTGATCCCGGCGCAGTCATCGATGCTGATGTTCGTGCTGATGTTCCTCTACGGGGGCTTGTCGTTCCCGCTTTATTCGCTGTTCCTGGCGCTGGCCGGCGATTACCTGCGCCCGGAGGAAATGGTCGCGGCCTGCAGCAAGATCCTGTTGGTGAATGGCATCGGCTCGGCGCTTGGCCCGCTGATGGTGGCGTGGCTGATGGAGTCGGTGGCAACGGTGGCCTACGTGCTGTTCCTGGCGCTGGTGCATGCCGTCGTCGGACTGATCGTGCTGCGTAACATGTACAAGGTGCGGGACCTGGTGATCGGTCAGCAGGCGCACTACGCGCCGGCCACGCCGCAGTCCTCGATAGTGGCAACCGAGATGGCAGGCCGGGTGGCGGCCGAGGCCTGACAACGCGCGCGGCGCGCAGGGGAGCAGTGACAATGGCCGGTCTTAAACCACTGGAAGGTCTGCGGGTACTGGAACTCGGGCAGTTGCTGGCCGGACCCTTCACCGGCTCGCTGCTGGCTTATTTCGGTGCCGAGGTCATCAAGATCGAGGCTCCCGCCGGCGATCCGATCCGCGGCTGGCGCGAGCTCGACGAGAACGGCACCTCGTATTGGTGGCGCAGCCTCGGGCGCAACAAGAAATGCATCACCATCGACCTCGGTACGCCGGAGGGACGCGCGTTGGCGCTGCGGCTGGCGAATCGCTCGGATGTGCTGATCGAGAATTTCAGCCCGGGGGTGATGGAGCGTTGGGGGCTCGCGCCGGCTGATTTGAAGAAGCGCAATCCACGGCTGGTCTATGCACGCATTTCCGGCTATGGCCAGGACGGGCCCTATGCCTCCAGGCCCGGTTTCGCTTCGGTCTGCGAAGGCATCAGCGGCTTTCGTTACGTCAACGGCTATCCGGGCGAGGCACCGGTGCGACCGAATCTGAGCATCGGTGACACGATCGCGGCGCTGCACGCGGCGCTTGGCATCATGCTGGCCTTGCGTGCCCGCGATGCGCTACCCGATACCGGTGGGCAGGTCGTCGACGTGGCGCTGTACGAATCGATGTTCAACCTGATGGAGGCGGTGGTGCCGGAGTTCTCCGGTGCCGGCGTGGTGCGCGAACCCTCCGGTACCACCGTGACCGGAATCGTGCCGACCAACACCTATCGTTGCGCCGATG
>MTKY01050746.1_pt1 | contig 10355 bp, 9 predicted proteins | sample 1042731 | NCBI WGS metagenome assembly MTKY01 (sample SAMN06212206, study PRJNA360538) | anaerobic digester metagenome | biome: Wastewater treatment plant; material: sludge; isolation source: anaerobic digester fed with sludge from wastewater treatment plant | place: Denmark: WWTP Soeholt ... | reverse complement strand
CCCGCCCATCAGTCGGTTGCACGCTGGGCGAGGTTCGCGGGTCGATGAATCTGCCATACAGGGCAGCCATGTCATCAGCATCAACAACACCCTCAAGCCCCAGCTCAACCCGGCCGCTGCCCGCCCACACACCACGCGCCTCCCCGCTGCCGGTGTAGTACTCGTGACGCGAGGTCGCCACCTCACGCGTCAAATAGTCATACCCGCGACCCGCAGTGATCCGACCCACACTCGCAACCATCCGCCCATTCAGGCCAGAACCCGGCCACCGGATCTACGGGTTAACGCACCCGCGCATCGATGATGCAAGGGTGTGACCCCAAAATCAACGACCGCAGCCAGCTGGCGAGGGGGACCGCCGGAGCGCACGCCGCGGCTTCGGCGCCATCGTGTAACCCGCCACGTCAGCAGTCGGATCGCTGCGACCAAGGGCCGCACTCTGTGGCACCCACCAGCCGTGATCCCTCCGTCGGGCAACCCGTTCGACCGCTACCAGGGCACGGTCGACGATGAACTCGTCGATCAAGACAAGATTGGTCTAGGGAGTCGCGTCACCCAAGGTCGCGCCATCTCGTCACGCCGACTCAGAGAGCTCGGCGAGGGGATCGCGGGCACCATCGATCTCGGCTAAGCAACGGCTAGCAACCAACGACCGGCGGTAGGGGGCTGCAACCGCCTCCATCCATGACGCGGGTCTACGCTCAGCAGGTGGCAACGAAGGATTCTGCTGGGCGTCAGTCGCCGCACCGTCAGCGGTCGAAGGATCAGATCGCAGAGGATGAGGTCGCGAGCATCTACCGAGCTCTCGGCTATCACGTAGACACGAACGTGGTTCGTAGCGGCGCGCAGATCGACGTGTTGGCCACGAAGCAGATTCCGGGCATCGGCATAACCGTTGTGCACATCGAGGTGAAGTCGACCGAGCGTCCTTCATTACCGAAGGCGGAGGTCGAAGAGTTCGTAATGGTTGCGGGCAACCTGCAGCGCTCTGGGAGTGCTCACCGGTCGGTTCTTGTATCCACCGGCAACCTCACACCGCAATCCAAAGCACTCGTTGCTGACTATCCAAGCATCTCCATCTCGACGCTGGAGGAGCTGCGAAACGAGCTGCTGCCCGTCGATCGAGGTCTGAATCTCATAGTGCTGAATCAACGAGACGACCGTCGCAACGACTTGTATCTGGACCTCTCTGTTCATCAGGTCACGGGCGCTCCATTCGAGCCAGCGGTCACCCGAGTCTCGCATCTGAGCAACGCGGCTCGCCAGCGTGCCGGTGCCGCCGTTGCCCTGCTTGCTGACTATGGCGGCGGAAAGACCACAGCGCTTCATCACCTCAACTTCGAAGCGGCGCGTGCCCGCCTCGAGGACCCCACAGCTCCGGTGCCATTCCTTATCGAACTCAAGCGTCTGGAGTCCTTCTCCGAGCTTGCCGACTTCGTTGCCGACGGGTTCCGTCGCTGCTTCCAAGTCGACTTGCCGCCCGATCACTTGATGCGCCTCGTCGACGACGGCCGGTTCCTCTTGCTGCTCGACGGCTTCGACGAGATCACACTTCGCGCCGACCAAGGTCGCCGCGCGCGACTGCTGCAACGCCTCGCTCCGTTGCTCCTGTCGAGTTCGCCAGCGGTGCTCACGTCTCGGCCTTCGTTCTTCATCAGTCGTGCCGAGTATGAGGCGGCGCTCGCGAGCCTCGCCGATCCACTCGAGCCACGCCTCGGTCATAACGCGGACATGAACCGAAGGGTGAACCAGGCGATGCGAGGTATGGCCAAGGCAATGCCGCACTTGCTGCCCCAGCGTCACGCGGTCGAGGCTCCGGATACCGTGACCTTTGAACTGGGACTCCTCGAGGACACTCAGATTGACGAGTACCTCAAGCGTTGCGAGCCACGCTTCGCCGAGGTCAATCTCGGTTGGCGCGATGTTCGAACCTTCATCAACTCGATCTACGATCTGAGCGACCTGATGAAACGCCCGATCCAGCTCGAGATGATCGTGACCACCGTTCTTCAGGGCGTTCTTGATCCCAAGAACGAGGTCGTCGAGATCGGCCCTTCTGGGCTCTACGAACTCTACGCCACAATGAAGGTGCAAGCCGATGACGCCAAGGCGGAGTCACGCCGGGAGGTCTTGGCGACCAGCGACCGCATGAGCTTCGCCGAAGACTGTGCTGAGCGGATGCTCGTGGACGACGCGTTGGAGTTGACATCGGATGAGGTCACAGCAATCGCGATCAAGCAGTTCGGTTCGCGAAATCTCGAGATGCATGATGTGCTGACCGACCTGCGGACGTGCAGTTTCCTGACGATTCGCGACGACGGCTCGATGCGGTTCATCCACCGGTCTTTCCAGGAGTTCTTCCTCGCGCGCCGCATTGGCCACAACCTGGGGAACTCACAGCATCGGCTCATTCGTCGCGTGCTCACACCAGAGACACTCGATTTCGTCGGCGGCTCTGCCGCCTTCGACAACGACGTCTACGAAACGTTGCGGGCAGCGCTCCGAACATCGGGAACGCGCGACACTCCGTATCGGGACAATCTGGCCACAGCGTTCATCGCGGCCCGAGAGTCCATCGACGGACTTGAGCTCGGTGACGCGGGAGTCCAGGCCCTCAGTCGCAAGCGACTGAAACTGCGACGATCGAAGCTCACTGGAACGACCTTCCTAAAGGGGCGGCTCGAACACGTCGACATCGTCGACAGTCGGCTAGACCACGTTGAGTTCAACTTCGGCGGTACGGCCGAACTTTCGATCGAAAACAGTGAAGGCAACGTCAGCGTGTACGGCGACATGGTCAACGTGAATGCTCGGTCATGCCCCGCCCTATTGCTGACCGGCGACGAGACGACGTGCCTGTCCATCGACGTCTACGACTCGGATGTCAACGTTGCAGTCGGCGCGCAGATCGAAGATGTCCGCGCCGAGAAGGCGACGGTCACGATGACGCCGCCGGCCCCCGGGAGCATCCAGGCCTTGCTGTCGATCGTCGACATTGAGGCGGTCGGAAATGCGTCGATCGAGGTCGACATCGACTCCAGCATCCTCCGACTCCGGGGCGCAGACCGAGCAGTACTGCGCGGCAGCATCAGCGCTTCGACCATCGTCGTTCAGCCCTCCCGGCAAGGCAATGACTACGACCCCAATCCTGTGACCATCGCCAACTCAATCCTGTACACCCCGCCCGGGATCCCCGTCGACGCCACGAACTGGACCGCCACCAACGTCGGTTTCATCGGAACGATGCCCACGATGTCCGCCAACGTTCAAGCAGCAGCACGCGGAGTGTGCCTACTCAGCGACAGAGACCCGGACCGCTCGGCATCCGGAGAGGACCGCGAGAAGGGCCTGGTGGAGTGGGGCCGACTGCAACGCCTCGTCGTCGCCGGCGGCTACGGAGCCGCAATGCGAAACCTCCGTGACGAACTCACCAGGTGGGCCCAACCTGTTCGAGGTCCAGAACACCTCACCACGAACGGACTCGTCGCCCTGCTCGTGAAGCACGGCTGCGAACACGACCTGGCCGCCGCAGCTGCGGCCGACATCGATGACGTCCGCAAGATCATTGTCGAACGGGGCTCACCTGGCCGGGACAGGTGAGCCAGGTCCTCGGAGCCAACCGTCGCTGCCCGAGCAGTCCCCAGCGTCACTGCATGAGTGCGCTGAACCGGCGGTAGGGGCGGTCGATATCGGATGGTCTGCCCTGCTGAAGCGACGGTGCCTACATGCACCGTCCTTCTTGGGCTGAGTAGCGCGACGTTTGGGCAAGCCAAGGTCCTGTGAGCCGCCGTCGGGAGTTCCGTCATACTTGGTTGCATGGCATTGCCCGACCCTGATGTGGTTTCAGCGCTACCGCTCGACGAACTCGCGCTCCTGGTGCTGGGCGAGATCGCCGCCAGCAACGAGTGGCATGAATGGAACTTCATGAACCACGTCATTCAGGACCAAAGGTTCCAACGCCAGGACGCAGCACAACGATGCGTCGCAGAGTCGTTGGGCTGGCTACGCGGTCAGGGCTTCATCGCTCGAACCCCGAGCCAAAGTGAACCTCTGGCGATCTTCGTGACGCGAGCGGGACGACAAGCACTTAGCGGCGGCCTTCGTCTCACGCAGGCGAATCTGCGCCTACAGCGCGGGCTCCATCCTCTCATTGAGCGTCGTGCGCGCCCACAGTTTCTCCTCGGCGAGTACGAACAGTCGGTGTTCGTCGCAATGAAGGCAGTGGAGATACGGGTGCGCGCCCTCGCTGGCCTGCCGGACAAAGCGATCGGTGTGGACCTGATGAACAACGCGTTTGGACCGACGGGCGGGCTAACCGACCTTGAGGCAGTGCCCGGTGAGCGGGAGGGAACCCGCGCGCTGTTCGCCGGTGCCTACGCCGTGCTACGAAACCCGTCCGGACATCGAGATGTCGACTATGACGATGTCGTCGAAGCGGCGGAGGGGGTCGGACTTGCGAGCTTGTTGATGCGGATCCTCGATCGGGTCGAGGCCCGCATGTCATCTGGCTAACATCAAGCTCCCGCATTCGCGCGTTGCGCTCCTATCTGCGAGTGATCCATCGATCGGCTCCTGCGCAACCTGGGGCGGCTTGGCGAGTGCTGGCAGTCGACCTTGGCCTTGGGACTGTGGCGATCGTGACGGTGGCCGACGGGTCAGCCGGCGCGTGCGATGTCGGCAGCGAGGTCTGTCGCCAGCGCGCTGATCGTGGCTTCGGTGCTACCAGAGCTCAGCACAGAGACGGCGATGGATTGGTCGGGCCGACGGACGGTCTTGGACAGCCAACCCGACCATGTTCCGCCATGCGAGATGAGTCGTCCACTGTCGGTCTCAACGATCCGCACTCCCCAGGCGTAGTCGAGGAGATCTCCGTTGTTGAGGATGCCTCGCTCCTCGATCCGTGTGCTGATACGCGGGTTCGGCCAGCGCCGGTTGAGGGCGGTGAGCCATGTGTTGAGGTCGTCGATGGTGGTCCACAGCCCGCCGTCACCGATGGTCCCGGGCGGGTTTGGACGTGACGACGCAGCCGCGGGTCCACCCAGGCGGGTATCGGTCATGCCGAGATGAACGAACACTGTCCGGGCTGCGAGCGACCCGATCGGTTCCTGGTATGCGTTGGCGAGTGCTTCTGCGAGGAGCACGTACCCGGTGTTGCTGTAGGCGTAGGCCGTGCCGGGTGGGTTCGATGTGGGGGGCGCTTCTCGTAGCCGGTCGACCACGGCTTGGTTGTCACGAGCGATGCCGGCGATGGAGTCCGTGACATTGGGGAGTCCAGCGGTGTGGTGCAGAAGATGGACGATCTGGACCGGGCGCAGCCACGCCGGGAGTGCTGGCATGTAGTCGCGGATCCTTGCGTCGAACTGCAACCGGTGGTCATCGACGGCAACGGCAACAAGTAGACCGACGATCTGCTTCGCGAGAGATGCGCCGTACATGAGCGTCGTGTTGTCGACGGGATGTCCATTGACTGAGCCGTGGGTCCAAACCGCCGTCGCGCCGTCAGCGGTTGCCGCGACCGCGATGCCATCGCCATCGTTCGGCAACCGGGCGACGATGAGCGACCGAAGGTAGGTGTCGTCGATCTCGCGCACCCGTTGATCATGGCGTGATCGGCGGCCACTCCGCGTTCGCGAACAGGACCGAACCGTGTTGGGCTAACGCAACAGGGTCGAAAAGGGGACCGTTCTCGGTCACCGATCGACGTAGGCACGGGCGGACGTCGCACGGAGGGCGTCAGAGCCGATGCTTCTATGAATGTCAAGCGGCGAGTGCTGGTGGTCTTGCGGTCTCGATGTTGGCGATGTCGTGGAGGATGGCGCGGTGGACTTGGCGGGCGACGTAGCGCTTGAGGCAGCGGATGAGCTCTTTCTTGGAGCGGCCTTCGGCGAGCCGGCGTTGCATGTAGGCCCGTGTCGGTTGGTGCCAGCGGAGCCGGCTGACGACGATGATGTAGAGCGCTGCGTTAGCGGTGCGATCACCACCGCGGTTGAGGCGGTGCCGTTGTTGGCGGCCGGATGACGCGTCGATCGGTGAAGTGCCGCAGAGCGCAGCGAAAGATCGTTCACGCTCGAGTCGATCGGGGTTGTCGCCGGCAGCCAGCAGCAGCGCGGCTGCGGTCTGGGTGCCGACGCTCGGCAGGTCCCGCAGGGTCGGCGCGAGGTCGGCGGTGAGGTCGTCGAGTTCAGCGTCGAGCTCGACGATCTCGGTGGTGAGTGCCTGCCAGCGTCGGGCGAGGAGCCGCAGTGTGCGCCGGGCTGCTCCGAGCGGGGTCGTTGCGGGTGTGGTGTGGAAGCGGGCGCACCGTTCGACGAGTCGTTTGGTGTTGAGCCCGGCGAGTGTGGTGCGCAGCTCGGCCGGTGCGGTGGTCACGACGGCGTGCATCTGGTTCGCGGCCTGGGTGCGGGCCTTGATCGCGCTGCGCCTGGCGACGCTCAACAACCGGATCGCTTCGACGCTGCCATCGGCGGTCTTGGGTTCGCCAGTGGCTTCGCCGGACTGCACGGCGCGGGCGGCTCCGATCGCGTCGGCGGTGTCGGACTTGCCGTGCCGGCGGCGGAACTGGCGGTTCGGTCGTTGCACCTCGACCACCCGCACGCCTTGACCGGTGAGGTGGCGGGCGAGGCCGGCACCCCAGGCGCCGGTGCCTTCGACACCGATCACGGTGAGATCACCGAAACCGCGCATCCAGGCGAGGAGCCGCCGGTAGCCGGCGGGTGTGGTCGGAAACTCGGCGGTGCCGAGCACGACACCGACCGGGTTGAGCACGGCGGCGACGTGGGTGTCTTTGTGGGTGTCGACCCCGCCGGTGACGGGCATCGTTGAATCTGTCATTGTGGACCTGCCATCGCTTCGTAGTGGTTGTCGATGGCACGCGCAGCCGGTCCACGGACAGGCCAGTGACGAGGCTCCTGCACGAGCTTCTATCAGGTCACGTTCGACCAGCCGGTTGTGCCGGTGGTGCCACGCTCACCGAGTCGACCGTTCGGTTCAAAGACATCTGCGAAAGAGTCCGGCGGTAGGAGGGTCAGACCCGGCGAGCGTGGCACCACCACCCAACATCATCACTGGCGGTAGGTGGCACGTTCTGGTCGTGACACACGTCTGAGCACGGTTTCATCCCATGAACTCGATGACGGCCATGGTGATCGCCGTCAGCGCTCGAATGCTTGCATGAACATCGCCGGGCACTTCGAGCGAATGGTCCGCCTCCGCAACGATCAACGTCGACGCATCGAGTGTTGTTGCGACGAGATCGAGGCCGTCGCGATAGTGGTACGGGTCGGCATCGCCGGCGATGATCAGCGAGCGCAATCCGGAAGCTGCAGCAAGGTCTCGGACTTCGGGCGCTCCGAACAGAGGCGTCAGCCAGATCGCCCTAGCCGGCAGGTGTCTCGGGATGCGCTGGCTGATTCCGGCGAGTGCTCGTGTTCCAAGCGACTTGGCCAGGAATACGACTTCGTCGGCTTGAGCATCATGGATCACCGAAAGCACCTGCTCGGCAACAGCGTCGGTGAGCACCGAGAAGGCGTCCGCCGTACCCGCTGGAATCGTGGGATATGAGATGAGCTTCCAGTCCGATGGGCCAAGCTGCTCGATTGCGAGGAGCGGGAACCGAAGCGCGGCGCCTTGCGGGCCGTAGCCGCCGCCGGGGAGTACCAAGACCAGTCGCGATCGCATGTCCTCAGCCTCGCACGCAGCGCCAAAGTAGAAGCGCTGAGAGTCCGGCGGTAGGTGGCAGTGAAGATGAGGTGATCTGTGCGCCAACGCGGCGGGCGGCGCGCCCATTGCGACATTCGGCCCGGCTGCAGTGGATGGCCTCGGTCGCGTTGGAGGATCGGGTGGCAGGCTCCGCTGCGCATCGCCCGATATGCATGCGGACCCGGGGCTCGAGATGGCCGAGAGAAGTGTGCGGCCCCGACCAGCTGCGATATGGGGCGCCGTTGACGCGCGCCTCACGGTGAGGTCAACCACGATTGCTGGAAGCCGACGCGCCAGAATTGCACCGTGAAAGTCGGTGACTCGGTGAGACTCGCGATCGACGCGTTCGAGAAAGCCGAACTCGAGCTCGCGGTGATGCTGAGCTGCGCCGCGGTCGATGGCACGGCGAAGAGGGCGTTGCCGGGCATACCGCGCAACCGCGAGCGGTTTACAGCGCTGATACGCAGCTACTACTGGCTGCTCGAACCCATGGCGATGAGCGGCGTGAACCTCAAGGAAACGCGATGGACAAACGTTCCATTGCCGAGCAATCCGGCTCCGGACTTCGCTGAGATCGTGTACCACGCGCACCGGAATGCCCATATGCACGGCGACTCGGTCCCTAGTGCACACGTGGAGTTCACCGCCTCTGTCGGCAGCGGTCGTCTGCAACTGGAGTTCGGAAATGGCTGGCTCAAGCTCCCCGACAATCTTCCCTTCGGTCTCATCGCGATCGCCGTCGTGGACCCATCGAACGTCGGCGAACGCGTACCGGAGGGATACCACCTCACCTTGGCGGGGGAGGTCTTCGAGATAAACGAATGGTGGGGACGAGCGGCTGACTTCGAGCAGGTTGCGTCGGCAGCAAACACCGTTCGGGTGAAGCTCGACATGGGCGACTGGAAAGGCGCACCCTGACCCCCGGCGGTAGGGGAGGCGCTCAGAGCGCCAGGGGTTGAGTCCAACGACAATGATGACGAAGGCGCTGAAGGGCGCTGGCTATGTATCGGTAGATGAGGACATCGACGGCATCGCGGACAAGGTCCTTCGAAACAAGAAGATGGAGCCGTGGTCGCAAAGACGATCGCCGGCATGGTCGACCGGGATCTTGCCCGCATCGAGAAGAATGGCACGCTGACGTTTGCCCGATGGAGCGCAGAGGATTGTGAGCTCCGCGCCACGACGCCGATCGGCTTGTTCGTCGCGACCGCGGCTGCCCAAGTGCGAAAGGACTGACGTGAGCAACCCGCCGTGGCGATGCGCAGTCTCACTGCCCCGGATCGGCGTCGTCGCGAAGTGGCACGACCGACGCGAGCCACCGTTTCCCCTCGTCGATGAGCGGCTGAATCTCGAACCCGGAGAAGTCGGCGTGGCGGAGTACACCCCAGGTGGTCATTCGACTGGCGAGCCTCAGCACCTCGGTCATGGCCGCAACGTCGGGCACGCTCAGGGTACGCATCTGCCCGGGTTCGTGCTCGTCGACTGGAACGACGTGTTGGAGCGCCACCGACGGCCAGAACTTGCCGTGTGCCGCGCCGCTCGCGGCTCGCCAGACCCGCTCCAGTTCGTCGGCGGACACGCCGATCACCTGGGCTGCATCTCGAAGGACAGCAATGAGGCTCGGCACGATCAGTTCGTCGACAGACAGGCGTTCTTCAACCCGGGTGAGAAGCGTCTCGTCCATCGCACGAATCCGTTGCTTGACCGCTGGGTCCTGGACGCTCTTTCGGTGCTCTGCGTAGTCCCATCGGATGAGTCTGAGGTGACGACGAGCGCACTCTGCGGCAGAGCCGCCCGCGGACACCCACACCGCCTGCGACGCCGCCTCAAGCGCTGCGCGGCTGAGCGTGTACGCCGGCCGAAGAGTGTGGATTAGCTCCTGCTCGGGGTGGAACCTCAGCGGCGCAACCAGGTCCGCCCAGACCAGGAGGTGCTCTAGCGCAGCACTCAGGTACGACCGGTGCCAGATCGACGCACGCTCGTACGGGTACAAGGCGTCGACCACTGCAAACTCCGCGCCGTTGATCGGGTCCGGAACGTTGCCCAGGATTCGGTTGTGTAGCCGAGCGCCATGGGCGATCTCAACCCATGCGAGCGAGGTTGCTCGATCAACAGGAATCCGGCGGGTCATCGGCCAAGCGTACGACTGCGGAACCGACCCCTCTCGTACCCCAAGAGCGTCTGCGGTCGAGCCAGCGGTGGGGGCATCGAGTAGGCGAAGCTGGGGGGATCTGAGGTGAGCGGACCCGTCTGTCGTCACTCCCGTGTGGACGGGCGGTCCTCTGCGGCATCGAGGATTCCGTCGACACTCATCGAGATGGCGGCCTCTACCTACAACCTTGACAGCCAGGAGTGCAGAATCTCATCGTCGGTCTTCACCAGCCGTCCCCGGTCGTCTCGTTCGTACCTGAAGCCGACATCGAAACAGACGACGGGACCGCCCTCATGCAACAGAACAGCATCCACGATCCGGTGCTCCCACTGTTGCGCGCGCAACCGTCGTGCCATATCCGTGCCATAACGGTGAGAAACGCGGCGCATTTCGGCAGGATCAGACGAACGGCACGGACTGTCTGAGCAGGTCTTTCGCGAATCCTGCCTGCTCCCAGAGTTGCCAGATACCGATTCCCAAGCTGAGAACGCGGGTTCGATTCCCG
>MTKY01051039.1_pt1 | contig 10356 bp, 13 predicted proteins | sample 1042731 | NCBI WGS metagenome assembly MTKY01 (sample SAMN06212206, study PRJNA360538) | anaerobic digester metagenome | biome: Wastewater treatment plant; material: sludge; isolation source: anaerobic digester fed with sludge from wastewater treatment plant | place: Denmark: WWTP Soeholt ... | reverse complement strand
CAGGAAACTGACGCTGGAAACCGCAAAGGAACTCCATTCCTTGATAAGTGAAGGGCGAACACCCCCTCCAGAACGAGGTTTGAAATGTGAGCATTGCTCGTTGAAGGAGCTTTGCCTCCCGGAAGCAAACTGGTCAAGACGTAAGTTTACTTCTTATATGAAAAATTTTTTCAAAGAGGATAAAGATTGATGCGAAAGCTTTTAAACACCCTTTTTGTAACGACACAAGGGGCTTACCTTTCCAAGAAGGACGAAACTGTTCTCGTCCGGGTCGAGGACGAGACAAAACTGCGATTACCAATCCATACGCTTGAGGGGATTGTCTGTTTTGGGCAAGTTTCCTGTAGCCCCTTTCTCATGGGTTTTTGTTGTGAAAGAGGAGTAGGCCTTTCTTTTTGCACTGAGCACGGGAGATTTCTGGCTAGAGCTACTGGGGGAGTTTCGGGGAATGTTCTTTTGCGTAAAGCCCAATACAGAACTAGCGAAGACACGACCTCTTCAGCTGACATTGCACGGAACATTATTATTTCAAAGATCGCCAATTGCAAACAAGTGGTACAAAGAGGAGCAAGAGAGGATCACATATACGAAAATGATGTACTCGTTAATTCGGCGCAAATGTTAAACCGTATCCTTGAAGAACTGAAAGCCCCACTCGACCTTGAAGGACTACGTGGAAAGGAGGGGGAGGCGGCGCGTTGTTATTTTTCTTCCTTTGGGGCCTTGATAACGGCGGAGAGAGATTCTTTCCCTTTCAATGGTCGTAATCGCAGGCCTCCTCTTGATAGAGTAAATGCTCTCCTTTCGTTTGTTTACACCCTCTTGTGCCATGATGTTGTGAGTGCTCTCGAATCCGTTGGCCTTGACCCCCAGGTTGGGTTCCTTCATCGTGATAGACCCGGAAGACCAAGCCTGGCACTAGACATCATGGAAGAGCTTAGGCCGGTCCTGGCCGACAGGCTTGTTCTGACACTCATTAATCGCAGACAGGTTAACGCTGCCGGTTTCAAAATAACTGAAAGCGGTGGTGTGGTAATGGATGATGAAACCCGTAAAACAGTGATTGTCTCCTATCAGAAAAGAAAACAAGATGAAATAACCCACCCCTTTATTGAAGAAAAGATCCCCTTGGGACTCATCCCATACACACAAGCCTTGCTACTCGCGCGACATTTAAGAGGGGACATCGCTGGATACCCACCTTTCCGGTGGAGGTAGGAAAAAGAGGTGGTCAGCCATGATGGTTCTTGTGACTTACGACGTAAACACTGAAAATACAGAAGGGAAAAAGAGGCTTCGCAAAGTATCAAAAGCCTGTGAAAATTACGGTCAGCGGGTTCAGAATTCTGTTTTTGAATGTTTAGTTGATCCTTCGCAATGGGTTGTGTTGAAGAACCATCTGGAGTTGATTTTCGATCCAGAAAAAGATAGCTTGCGGTACTACTATCTGGGGAAGAATTGGAAAAACAGAGTAGAGCATCGAGGTACGAAAGCAGGATACGACCCGGAGGGCTCCCTGGTCGTTTAGTATGCTGCGAACCTCTAGTTGTGGAGCAAAACTCAATAGGTTCGCGCAACAAGGATGTTCAGGCACTATGAGCCTTTTTGGCTGGTCAAGATATTTCTTCATTCTTTGACTCGGTGATTTCGTGGGGTCCGCGAAAAGAGCGAGAGAAAAGCAAACAACGTAAGAAGAAGGGAATAAACAGTCGCCCCCCACGCGGGGGCGTGGGTTGAAACTCCACCATGAACGTGCCGTCCTCATTGAAATACACGTCGCCCCCCACGCGGGGGCGTGGGTTGAAACAAGTTCCACGGCAAGGAATACAGCGTGCCCTCTTGTCGCCCCCCACGCGGGGGCGTGGGTTGAAACCATGCCGTCGCCGGTAGCCAAGGTGAGCAGCGGGGTCGCCCCCCACGCGGGGGCGTGGGTTGAAACCCCGGGCGATAAAACGGAGGAGTTTAAGGCGTCGTCGCCCCCCACGCGGGGGCGTGGGTTGAAACATGAATTTTGCAAAGGTCTCCGGTCAGGACATCGTCGCCCCCCACGCGGGGGCGTGGGTTGAAACCCCGCATTGATTCAGCGGCTCCGAGAGGGGAAACGTCGCCCCCCACGCGGGGGCGTGGGTTGAAACTGGCGGTGCCAGCGGTCCACCATCTCCGCCGTGGTCGCCCCCCACGCGGGGGCGTGGGTTGAAACTGTAGGTCTGCCAGTTGCACCCCGCCACCTCCTGTCGCCCCCCACGCGGGGGCGTGGGTTGAAACAGGTGTTAAATGACAATGCATTTGAAGCGCTTGGTCGCCCCCCACGCGGGGGCGTGGGTTGAAACAATCATGCCAGCACAGTGTTGGGCTATCTCAACAAGTCGCCCCCCACGCGGGGGCGTGGGTTGAAACTATCTATCGAACTTCGAGATGATCGAAGACGAGGTCGCCCCCCACGCGGGGGCGTGGGTTGAAACCGCAGCTCCCCGGGGCGGACTATCGTCAGTATCTGTCGCCCCCCACGCGGGGGCGTGGGTTGAAACTCGAACTGGTCACCACATCATCGCTAGACAGGCTCGTCGCCCCCCACGCGGGGGCGTGGGTTGAAACGCGTGCCAAAATTTGTTGTTACATGCCACCTTCCGTCGCCCCCCACGCGGGGGCGTGGGTTGAAACAATGTCAGGGCATGGGTTGGATTAAGCGTCATTGTCGCCCCCCACGCGGGGGCGTGGGTTGAAACAATAAACATCGTCAACGAGTGGGCGGTAAGCACCGTCGCCCCCCACGCGGGGGCGTGGGTTGAAACTAGTCGGCAGGACGACCCTAGACTGGAACGTCAAGTCGCCCCCCACGCGGGGGCGTGGGTTGAAACTGCACCATCCCCATCGCTTATTGGTGGCGTGGAAGTCGCCCCCCACGCGGGGGCGTGGGTTGAAACATGAGGGCATCCTATTTCAGTCTCCTTGAAAGTTGGTCGCCCCCCACGCGGGGGCGTGGGTTGAAACTAATTTTTGATATTCCCTATCCTCCGGTTGCAGGTGTCGCCCCCCACGCGGGGGCGTGGGTTGAAACCCAGTACTTTATCTCCCGCCTCAGCCTGGTGTTCGTCGCCCCCCACGCGGGGGCGTGGGTTGAAACTTTGGGTGTTTGTGATCATCGAATATGTCGCCCTGTCGCCCCCCACGCGGGGGCGTGGGTTGAAACGCTATGCCTCGCTCCCGAAGGAAGGCCCCCCAAAGTCGCCCCCCACGCGGGGGCGTGGGTTGAAACTACTCCCGTTGATTGTGTTACGGCCTCCATCGAGGTCGCCCCCCACGCGGGGGCGTGGGTTGAAACACCATCCCCGCCGCACAGGGAAAAGAGACCGCTTGTCGCCCCCCACGCGGGGGCGTGGGTTGAAACGTCGAGACCGCCCCTGGTGATCATCGTCCCGCTGGTCGCCCCCCACGCGGGGGCGTGGGTTGAAACGCACTGTTCGTACTTAATCCCGCATGATGTATGTCGCCCCCCACGCGGGGGCGTGGGTTGAAACATTATCTCCCGCATTATGCCCACGATACTTGCCGGTCGCCCCCCACGCGGGGGCGTGGGTTGAAACCAGACGTACAGGACGGTGCCGACGAAATAGGCGGTCGCCCCCCACGCGGGGGCGTGGGTTGAAACTTCGTCATAATCGTATTCATACTCGGCAGCCCGTCGCCCCCCACGCGGGGGCGTGGGTTGAAACGTCCGGAGTTTTTCGTTGCCCCCGTTGCGCTGGGTCGCCCCCCACGCGGGGGCGTGGGTTGAAACACAGGCACCTATGTCGGGTTCACCATCCCCGCTGGTCGCCCCCCACGCGGGGGCGTGGGTTGAAACGTACTGGGTAGATAGCATGACGACCCCTGGTGAGTCGCCCCCCACGCGGGGGCGTGGGTTGAAACATTGCCGGGGGGCCCGAAGGCACCCCGGCTCCGTGTCGCCCCCCACGCGGGGGCGTGGGTTGAAACACACAGGGTCCATCCGCGAGGTCGAGGTGTATCTGTCGCCCCCCACGCGGGGGCGTGGGTTGAAACCAAAAAGGTCATGTCCGGTCGCTCTGCCTCGTGGGTCGCCCCCCACGCGGGGGCGTGGGTTGAAACTGTTTTTTGGACTTGCTGATTGTCGACCTCCTTTGTCGCCCCCCACGCGGGGGCGTGGGTTGAAACAACGAGTCGGCGATGGCAGAGTTTGAGGCGACGTGTCGCCCCCCACGCGGGGGCGTGGGTTGAAACGTTCACGTGGACACTCACAAGACTGGCAAACTTCGTCGCCCCCCACGCGGGGGCGTGGGTTGAAACTGCCACCCTTCTAGGTTGTCCACCCTGGTCACCACGTCGCCCCCCACGCGGGGGCGTGGGTTGAAACGTGACCTTATAGGTCACAACGGCAGGAATGGCGCGTCGCCCCCCACGCGGGGGCGTGGGTTGAAACGACCTGCATGGTGTAATCGTCAGCATCGGCATAGGTCGCCCCCCACGCGGGGGCGTGGGTTGAAACTCTCGGCCCTCAACGGCCTTTTTGACCAGCCCGGTCGCCCCCCACGCGGGGGCGTGGGTTGAAACTCTCGGCCCTCAACGGCCTTTTTGACCAGCCCGGTCGCCCCCCACGCGGGGGCGTGGGTTGAAACTGCCACCCTTCTAGGTTGTCCACCCTGGTCACCGTCGCCCCCCACGCGGGGGCGTGGGTTGAAACAACAAATCCGCCATGCTTAAATACGGCGGTCTTTTGTCGCCCCCCACGCGGGGGCGTGGGTTGAAACAGCATTACTAAAATCTGTTAAGTCTAGTTGCGCTGTCGCCCCCCACGCGGGGGCGTGGGTTGAAACATGCAGTGTTGATACTGCAATATCAAACGCTAACGGTCGCCCCCCACGCGGGGGCGTGGGTTGAAACCTGTAGACAGTATCAGCGTCAAAAAGATAATGTCGTCGCCCCCCACGCGGGGGCGTGGGTTGAAACCAAGCAAGGAGGAAATACTTGCGAGGGCTCATGCTGTCGCCCCCCACGCGGGGGCGTGGGTTGAAACTTTAGCGGCGATCTTGGCTTCCTTTCTGGGGTACGTCGCCCCCCACGCGGGGGCGTGGGTTGAAACTACGGTTCCTGGACCAACGGGACCAACCGGACCCACGTCGCCCCCCACGCGGGGGCGTGGGTTGAAACTTCTTTCGGCAGCCACATTGCCGTTGACGGGGTGTCGCCCCCCACGCGGGGGCGTGGGTTGAAACATTGTGGAAATCAGAGGAGAAAGCGATGGCTGACGTCGCCCCCCACGCGGGGGCGTGGGTTGAAACCTCACGATATCGCGCCAGCATCTCGTCGCGCGTGTCGCCCCCCACGCGGGGGCGTGGGTTGAAACACCTATCACGGCGACTAAAAAACGCCGTAAACGAGTCGCCCCCCACGCGGGGGCGTGGGTTGAAACGACAAGGGCGATGCCATCAGGATTGAAGGACGCACGTCGCCCCCCACGCGGGGGCGTGGGTTGAAACCGGAAGCCGCGTAGTTGTGGTGATGGGTATTGGTCGCCCCCCACGCGGGGGCGTGGGTTGAAACCAGGTCGTCGGCTCGGCCCGGACGGTGGAAGACGTCGCCCCCCACGCGGGGGCGTGGGTTGAAACAGGCAAATCAAGTGGACAGACGAGCTCCGGGACGGTCGCCCCCCACGCGGGGGCGTGGGTTGAAACCCCCTTGCACTTCCCCCCATTGAATATATACTGGTCGCCCCCCACGCGGGGGCGTGGGTTGAAACTGGGCATGGGGGTGGCGATATCAGGCGCAAACTCGTCGCCCCCCACGCGGGGGCGTGGGTTGAAACTTACTCCCTGGAGCCGGGAAACTAAACAGGTGGTGTCGCCCCCCACGCGGGGGCGTGGGTTGAAACCCGTCATCGGGAGTTTGTGGCCCTAGTGAGTGCCCGTCGCCCCCCACGCGGGGGCGTGGGTTGAAACACGACCTGACCTCCCTTATGTGGAATAGGGGCGGTTGTCGCCCCCCACGCGGGGGCGTGGGTTGAAACATCCGGGTGTTGCATTCCTCGTCGGTCAGTTCGTAGGTCGCCCCCCACGCGGGGGCGTGGGTTGAAACTGTCAACCCGTCTGGGAAGAGTTTGTCTGGCAGAGTCGCCCCCCACGCGGGGGCGTGGGTTGAAACTCGCTCAGGCTGGATAATGCTCCCAAATCCAGATAGTCGCCCCCCACGCGGGGGCGTGGGTTGAAACCCATCAACCAGGGCGTTTATCAACGCCTCAACGCGTCGCCCCCCACGCGGGGGCGTGGGTTGAAACATCGACCTTCTGCAAAAACTCCGCCAGCACGTCGGTCGCCCCCCACGCGGGGGCGTGGGTTGAAACTTCGTGTGGTTCCACGCCTGCGCGAAGCCGTCGGTCGCCCCCCACGCGGGGGCGTGGGTTGAAACTTCATGTTCGATCCCCTCCGATTGGCGATGGCCGTCGCCCCCCACGCGGGGGCGTGGGTTGAAACTCCGTCAGTTTGGCAAACTCGTCCGCCGTCGCCGTCGCCCCCCACGCGGGGGCGTGGGTTGAAACATCGTCATGTCCGAAGAGTTGGCCGCGTTCGTAGTCGCCCCCCACGCGGGGGCGTGGGTTGAAACACATGGTGGCAAAGTCCTGACGAAGACGCTGTCAGTCGCCCCCCACGCGGGGGCGTGGGTTGAAACACACCCCCATCCTCTTGATCGCCCGCCGGGCGGGTCGCCCCCCACGCGGGGGCGTGGGTTGAAACGCCTACCAGGTGGCGAATAGGCGCCTCATGCCGGTCGCCCCCCACGCGGGGGCGTGGGTTGAAACAATCCGTCGTGGGAAACCGCCCCAGGGTCCTTGGTCGCCCCCCACGCGGGGGCGTGGGTTGAAACATTGGACAGCAGGCAATGTATGGAATTACATTCGTCGCCCCCCACGCGGGGGCGTGGGTTGAAACTGCTTGCCAGTTGAACTTGGCTCGCCGTGCCTTTGTCGCCCCCCACGCGGGGGCGTGGGTTGAAACGACGACGGCGGGTCCTTAACGTTGATGCCGAGGTGTCGCCCCCCACGCGGGGGCGTGGGTTGAAACGTAAGCCCTCGTTTTCCGCCCGATCCGCCTCCAAGTCGCCCCCCACGCGGGGGCGTGGGTTGAAACGATGATGTAAGGAGGGGCCGGGTGTGGTACCCGGGTCGCCCCCCACGCGGGGGCGTGGGTTGAAACAGCCAGAAAATGCATGCCGTTGTATCAGGGGGCTGGTCGCCCCCCACGCGGGGGCGTGGGTTGAAACTGCCCTAATATCAGCCCGTCAACCGGGCGCCCTTGTCGCCCCCCACGCGGGGGCGTGGGTTGAAACAGCCAGAAAATGCATGCCGTTGTATCAGGGGGCTGGTCGCCCCCCACGCGGGGGCGTGGGTTGAAACCTCGTAATTACGGCATTCCCTCCTTGGCTTCTGTCGCCCCCCACGCGGGGGCGTGGGTTGAAACTCGTCCATCACCTCGGTTATGCGTTTTGCCGTGGTCGCCCCCCATGCGGGGGCGTGGGTTGAAACTGCAGAAGGTTGATAAATTAAGGACTGACGCACAGCGGGTCGCCCCCCACGCGGGGGCGTGGGTTGAAACAGAGATGCATCATTCGAAAAGACAGAGTTTGACGGGTTGCCCCCCACGTAGGCATAGGTGTCAGACCTACAAAATTGATGAATAATATCCAGGAGAGGACAGAACTCCATCTTCCTGCGGCTGGCTGCTTTGGGTGGAGCTTTATTTATAGTTGCCGTGAACCTTTCGATGCCGGACATTTTTTTATCAGACCGAAAAGGGCGTGGTACCCCTGGCGGAGTAATCCCACCAGATCATGGAGTGGTAATGCTGGCTCTGTCAATTGTGTGATACCGAAAGATTTTGTTCCGTCATTCCTTTGCCGCGCAACTCCTGGAAAGCGGCTACGACATCAGGGCTATTGAGGAACATCTCGGCCACAAGGACGTCAAGACTACGATGATTTACACCCATGTCCTGAACCGGGGCAGCAAGGGCGTCAAAAGTCCGTGGACGATTTGTAGAGGAGGAGCGAAGGTGTCTTGTATAGAAACCATATATCCCCCGTGTTCAGTGCAGAACATGGCCTAATCTTCTGCGAATGCAGATGTTACGATAAAATTACAGGTGGGGTGTTATATTGCGATGTCGCGACCCAAAAGTGTAATGAGGAAACCATATAACCATTGTTAGCGGTCAAATTGAGGGAGCTATGGCAGACCAACGCGAATTTGATATTGCACTTTCGTTTGCTGGCGAGAACCGAGACTATGTCGATCAAGTGGCAAATCTTCTGAGGGACTCGGGCGTGAAGGTGTTTTATGACCTTTTCGAGGAGGCAAATATTTGGGGCAAGAATCTGTACGACTACTTATCCGATATATACATGAACAAAGCGTTATTTACGATCATGTTCATATCGGAGCACTACGCTAAGAAGTTGTGGCCAACCCTCGAACGCCAGACCATGCAGGCTCGGGCGTTCCAAGAAAACCAAGAGTATATCCTCCCCGCTAGATTTGATGACACAAATATACCCGGGCTTCTACCAACTATCGGTTATATCTCACTAGTCGATCTCGCTCCGGAAAAGTTTGTTGAGATTATTCTCAAGAAGCTCATTAATAGTGGGAGAACCGTGCCATCTGAGGCAATTCGCAAGGCGCAATTCTCAACCATGGCGATCCCGCGCGTTGACCCAAAGACGCCGCGGATATCCGTAATGTCCACGTGCGGGGTTGCCGTATCTGCTGCGACGGTAGTTGCCATAGCAGACAACGGCACGACGAAGACAGGACAAACCGACTCCAGCGGGGTCGCTACCCTTACGATTCCAACCCGTCGTAGCTATCAACTACTCGTTGCGCATGCGGACTTTCCCGGAGCCGTGATTCCATCGTGGGATCCGGCGGAGGATATACGGGTCTTGCTGGTGCCCACTGAGAATACTGGGTCAGTGTTGTGTCATAGTACCTGCTACATACCAGGCCTAGAGGGGCGCCTGAACCCGATCCTGGATACCAGCAACAGAACATATCTATACGCCGACAATATCGCGATTAACGGAGGCCAGAACCAGCCTGCTTCATTTAAAGTCAATCATCCCTTTGAGTTAGAGGACTGCAATGGGGTGATCATGCAGGTTCGCGTACTGCACATTTAGGGGCGCACGTCACTCTTACAATTCGTACGGTCGCGATATGACCGCTAACAAGTGGTTGCAGCCGACGTTTCTGTCTCAGCGTATGCTCCGTCAGAAACGTGTCTGAACCACGGCGTTGGGTGAAAGGAAGGATAATACATGAAACTCGGAAAGCTAAAGCGACTGGATCCTCGAGAGTACTGGAAACACGAGGCGCTCGACTTTACGAAGTGGTTGAGCGAACCGGAGAACATTGCCATCTTGAGCGACGAAATCGAAATTGGTATCGAAGTTTTTCAGACAGAAGCCAACGTTGGTTGCTTCAAGGTAGACATTCTTGCACAAGAAGAGAATACAGGCAGGAAGATAATTATCGAGAATCAGCTCGAAATGACCGACCATACCCACCTTGGACAACTGATTACATACGCCGCAGGACTCGAAGCGGAGTATGTGATCTGGATCGTGAGGGGGGGCAGGGAAGAGCACCGCCAAGCCGTCGACTGGTTGAATGAACATACTGACGAGGACATCAGCTTCTTTCTTGTCGCTCTGGAGCTCTGGCAAATCGGAAACTCGGATCCTGCTCCAAAGTTCTCTGTGCTATCTAGCCCGAACGAGTGGAAGAAATCTGTAAAGACGAGTGCCCAAGACGGCGATCTTACTGATACCAAAACGAAGCAACTTGAGTTTTGGCAGCAACTCAAAGAGTTCGCAATTGACAAGTATCCTGAACTCCGCTTACGGACTCCTCGACCCCAGCACTGGTACGACATCTCAATCGGACGATCCGATTGCCACATTTGTTTCGTTGCAGATTCCAGGGAGAATCAAGTCCGTTGTGAGCTGTACATTCCAGACTCTAAAGACCTGTTCAAGACCTTACTCGCATCAGCTGCACAGATAGAGAAGGAGCTTGAACTTGGCGCTCCCCTAGACTGGCAAGAACTGCCGGGGAAAAAAGCCGCTCGTATCCGCGTCTTGCGCGCCTTCACTTTCGCGGACCCATCCACATGGCAGGATGCCTTCCAATGGTTGAGCGAAGCAGCAATCAAGTTCAAGAAGGTCTTTGGCCGAGAATGGAAAATCACCCGACCAGAAAAAGCTCAAAGGTGTCAGACCTACACATTTGATGAATAATATCTAGGTGAAGGCAGAACCCCCTCTTCCCGCCGGCTGGCTGCTTCGGGG
>MTKY01056902.1_pt1 | contig 10360 bp, 12 predicted proteins | sample 1042731 | NCBI WGS metagenome assembly MTKY01 (sample SAMN06212206, study PRJNA360538) | anaerobic digester metagenome | biome: Wastewater treatment plant; material: sludge; isolation source: anaerobic digester fed with sludge from wastewater treatment plant | place: Denmark: WWTP Soeholt ... | reverse complement strand
AGCGGCCCATTGCGCATCTGCTCGACGCGATAGCGTCCGCGCGAAATCCAGCCTCCGACCGTGTGTTCATATCTTAAATCGCGCTCGAAACGGGTGAGCGCATCGACCTGCTTCGTGCCGCGCGTTTCGCTTTCGTCTTCGTCGCATTTTTCGCCGACCATTTCCCATGCGCCGAGGATTTCGTCAGGCACGACCGCGAAATCGCCGTAAGATGATAAGCGCGGCGGATCGGCCGCGGCGGACGGAATGCTGAACGCGACCAGAGCCAGCGTTACTGCGATTGTGCCGGTCCGCCGCGCCATAATCAGCCCTTCTTCAAATGCCGCCGTCCCAGCAGTTCGGCGATCTGCACCGCGTTGAGCGCCGCACCCTTGCGGAGGTTATCCGAAACGCACCACAGGTTCAGGCCGTTTTCGACCGTCGGATCCTCGCGCACACGGCTGACGAAGGTCGCAAAGTCACCGACGCATTCGACCGGGGTGATATAACCGCCGTCTTCGCGCTTGTCGTGGAGGACGACGCCGGGGGCTTCGCGCAGGATGCGCTGGGCATCTTCGGCAGACAGTTCGCGCTCCATCTCGATGTTGATCGCTTCCGAATGACCGACGAACACCGGGACGCGGACGCAGGTCGCGGTGACCTTGATCTTCGGATCGAGGATCTTCTTGGTTTCGACGACCATCTTCCACTCTTCCTTGGTCGATCCGTCGTCGAGGAAGCTGTCGATGTGCGGGATGACGTTGAAGGCGATCTGCTTGGTGAATTTCTGGATGTCCTTTTCGTCGCCGACAAAGATCTGGCGCGTCTGGTTCCACAGTTCGTCCATGCCCGCCTTGCCGGCGCCCGACACCGACTGATAGGTCGAGACGACGACACGCGTGATCTTGGCGGCATCGTGAAGCGGCTTCAGCGCAACGACCATCTGCGCGGTTGAGCAGTTCGGGTTCGCGATTATGTTACGCTTGGTGTAGCCGTCAATCGCGTCGGGGTTCACCTCAGGCACGATCAGCGGCACGTCGGGGTCCATGCGATAGAGCGACGAATTGTCGATCACGACGCAGCCCGCAGCCGCGGCCTTTGGCGCGTGGATCCTGGTCGCTTCGCTGCCGATCGCAAAAATCGCCATGTCCCAGCCAGTCCAGTCGAAATTTTCGATATTCTGACATTTGAGCGTGCGGCCGGTATCACCGATCTCGACGTCGAGCCCCTGGCTGCGCGACGAGGCGACGAGCGCCAATTCGTCGATCGGGAATTCGCGCTCGGTCAGGATGGCAAGCACTTCGCGCCCGACATTGCCCGTCGCACCGGCGACAACGATCCGATAACCCATGATGAAATCCCGTTCTGAAACTGATGTGCTGAAACGAAAAACGACCGGTTCTGCGCTTTGGCGGAACCGGTCGTTTTGGAAAGCTGTTTTCGCTTGGGGTTGGGAAAGCCTCCCTTAGCCCTCGCTGGCTTCCGGCCGGTAGTCGCGGCGCTCCGCAATACGCGCCGATTTACCAGTGCGGCCGCGAAGATAGTAAAGCTTCGCACGACGCACGGCACCCTTGCGAATGACGGTAATGCTGTCGAGGTTGGGCGAGTACAGCGGGAACACGCGCTCGACACCTTCGCCGAACGACATTTTGCGGACGGTGAAGTTGGAGCCCATGCCCTTGTTCGAGCGCGCGATGCACACGCCTTCGAAATTCTGGACGCGGGTGCGTTCGCCTTCGACCACCTTCACGCCGACTTTCAGCGTGTCGCCGGGGCGGAAGGTCGGAATTGTCTTTGCCGCTTTGGCAATTTCTTCGGCTTCGATCGTCTGGATGAGGTTCATGCCCCTAGTCCTTTTCTTTTCGCCGCGCGCCAGAGGCAGGTCGGTCCCGAGCATCGATATGACGCTCCCAAAGGTCCGGCCTGCTTAACCGTGTATGATCTTCCGCCTGTTGTTTCCGCCAGGCTGCGATCTTCGCATGATCCCCCGATCGCAGCACTTCGGGGATCGTGCGCCCTTCCCATTGAACAGGTCGGGTATAGTGCGGATATTCGAGCAAGCCGTTTTCAAACGACTCATCGTCCCCGCTAGAAGCCGCGCCCATTACGCCGGGAAGCAGCCGAATGCAAGCGTCGAGCAGCAACAGCGCCGCCATCTCACCGCCCGACAATATGATGTCGCCCATCGACACCTGCTCGATCGGCCGCGCATCGAAGATGCGCTCGTCAAATCCCTCGAACCGGCCGCAGAGGATGATCGCCCCCGGCCCCGCCGCGAGGGCGCGAACGCGCGCTTGCATGATCGGCGTCCCGCGCGGGGTCATGGCGAGGATCGGCAGGCCCGGATGCGCCTCGACCGCATGATCGACCGCCGCCGCCAGTACATCGGCCTTGAGCACCATGCCCGCTCCGCCGCCCGCCGGCGTATCATCGACGGTGCGGTGCTTGTCGGTCGCAAAATCGCGGATCTGCACCGGCGCGCAAGTCCAGGTTCCGCTTTCGAGCGCGCGCCCCGCCATGCTGTGCCCCAGCGGACCTGGGAACATGTCGGGATAGAGGGTCAGGGGGACGGCGGTGAAGGTCATGGCAAGGTCCAATTCTCGACCACCAAGCCAGGCACGTCGGTGAACTCGGCTTCGTTTGCGGTGACGAGGGCGATGCCTTGGGAGAGGGCGTGCGCCGCGATCAGCCGGTCGTAGCTGCCGCGCCGGAACGGCAACGCCGCATAGGCCAGCGCAGCTTTATAGTCGAAGTCGAGCACCGGCACCTCTTCGACAAAGGCTTGCAACTGATCATAGGCAGGCGCCCTGCCGCGCGCAGAACCATGGGCGACCTCGGCATAAGCAATCGCGGACGTCACCAGGTCGCCCTCGTCGCACTCGCCCGCCCGCGACACCAGCCGGGCGTCGAGGTTCATGACAAGCCCAATGATGGCATTGCTATCCAGCAGATATTTCACGCGCCGTCATTTCCATCGGCCTTGCCAGTCAACCAAGCCCGATCCTCGAACAGCCTGTCTTCTGGCGCGATCAGATGCAGGTCGGTGGCCGAACCCGCCACCTTCGCGATGTTGAATTTGCGTTTGGGTTGATTGGCAGGCTCATAGGAAAGAAACTGGCCGTGTTCGACAATCAAATCCATTTCGGTTCCCGCCATCAATTTTGTCCCCGCCGGAATTCGCACCGCCAGCGAGTTGCCCGATTTGAAGACCTTGACCTTGTGGCGGGTTTTGTCGGACGTCTTCAACCAAGGGGCGGAGCTGAAAACCCGATTCAAGGCGAACGCGCGTCGGTCCTCTTTGACTTCACTTCGCTCCGTCATGGTTCATCTCCGTATATACATGATGTATATACGCTGTGCATCAAGTCAAGCCAGCGGTTTCCACAGTTGATCGGGAAGCCGGGGGCGATCCTTGTCGAGTTCGGCGCGCAGCCATTCACGGAAACGTTCGATCTTGCGGACGCCGACGCGGTTTTCGCGATGGACGAGATAGTGCGCGGTGCCGGGCTGGAAGAGCGTATCGAACGGCTGGACCATCCGCCCGGCGTCGAGTTCGGCGCGCCACAGCAGCGGCGTCATCATCGCGATGCCGTAGCCGCCCTGCACCGCGCTCGCCTCCTGCAACTGGCTGTCGAGTTCGATGCCGCTGCGCTGCGGCGGCGGCACGGTCGCGACGCCCGCGGCGGCGAACCAGCCCGCCCACCAGGGGTCGTTGGGTGCCAGCCGGTCAACACGCAACAAATCGGCGGGCGCTGCGATGTGGTTCACGTCCAGAAAACCGGGCGCGCAGATCGGCGTCACATGGCTGCGGTACAGAAAGTCGGCCCGCAGGCCAGGCCATCCGCCGCGGCCAACGCGGATCGCGACATCAACATTGGTGGCGTTGAAATCGACCAGATCATTGTTCATCAACATGCGCACCGCCAGGTCGGGATAGGCCAGTTGAAAGCCGCCGATCCGCGCGCTGAGCCAGGTGCCGCCAAAGGTTGTCATCGCACTGATCGTCAGCACGTCGGCCTCGTCATTGCCTAGCGCGGCAAACGCGTCGCCCATCGCACCAAAGGCGCCCGAGATTGCGGGAAGCAGCCGCTGTCCGGTTTCGGACAGGCGCACCCGCCCCTTTTCGCGCACGAACAGGGCGCGGCCCAGCCGGTCTTCCAATTGGCGCACCTGATAACTGACCGCCGCCTGCGTCAGTCCCAGCTCCTCGGCGGCGCGCGAGAAGTTTTCCAGCCTTCCGGCGGCTTCAAAGGTCCGGATCGCGGCAAGCGGCGGTAACTTGGGCATCACTCATATATAAGCTGACCTTATGATGTATCGCAAAGCTTTTGTTAGCGCGGCGCGCCGCAAAGGCGCATTTTGCACCCATCGGATCGCAGGAGAAGAGTGATGAAAGACGAAATTTGGATGCGGACTTGGGACGAGGGTCATCCCCGTTTCAGCGCGGATCTGCACCGCGGGCTTGTGTGGCTGGTCAAGTCGTTCCGGCGCATCGGCGCCCGGATCATCGGGCGCGCCACCCATGCCGAACCAATTCGCTCGTCGGCACCCCAGCGCGATGCAGCGTAATCAAGCGGCACAAGACTGGCTAATGGCAGCGGCTGGCACGACATAGTCGCGAGCTGGTCGAAGGGAGTCCCCGACCCCTGGGCGCCCTTCGACCAGCTCGCTGCTATGACCCGCAAACAGCGCCACTTTCCGAACGCGCCGTTAACCAAAAATCAGCCGCTCGGCGCCTAGCGTTCCCCAGTGGACATGACGGGGGTCGCATGGTGCGAGGTGCGCGAATTTTGGCGTTGGGCGCGGGGCTGTTGGCCACCGCCGCACCGGCGCGCGCGCAATCTTCGTTCGCCGATGCGACCAGCATGAGCTGGGACGGGGTGCTCACCGGCATCTTCCTGGGCCTATTGCTGTTCTCGCTCGCCTATAATGCGGTTTTCTACCGCCTGCTGCGCGAGCGTTTCCTGATCTGGCAAAGCGTGCGCGCCATGTCCTATTTCGCGCTCGCGATTGCGCTGTCGCCGCTGGCAATGGGGGCCTGGCTGGCGCCCGACAGTTTTGCGCGCCAAGTTTGGATCACGATTTTCTTCGACCTGAGCGTCGTCGTGTCAGGGGTGTTCCTTCGGTCCTATCTTGAACCGGGGATGGTCGGACCGCGGCTGTATCGTTGGCTCGGATGGCCGCCCGCCCTGATCCTGTTGACGACCCCCGCTACGGTCATGCCCGACGCGACGGCCTATATGATGCTGCGCAGTGTCGTGCTGGTCGGTATGCTCGCGCTGTGCGGGACGGCGGTGGTGCTCGCGCTGAAGCGCGGCAGCCGCACCGCGCGTTATCAGGCGGCGGCGTGGAGCGGTATCGGCGGAGTGTATGGCGTCAGCCTGTTTCACGACATCGTGCTGGGGCAGCCCTTTGCGAGCTTCCTGTTCCTGCTGTTCCCGGCGCTCGGGCTGGAAGTCATGCTCACCGCCTTTGGCATCCTTGACCGCCTGATGCGCCTGCGCCGCGAGCGACAGGAGGCGCGCGCGCAGGCCGAGGCGATGCGGATCATCGCGCATACCGATCCGTTGACCGGCCTGCCCAACCGCCGCGCGATCGAGGAAAGTTTCGACGAAGAGCCGCCCGTCGCGATCGCGCTCGTCGACCTCGACCATTTCAAGGCAATCAACGACCATCACGGCCATGATGTCGGCGACCGGGTGATCTTTGCTGCAGGGGTCGCGCTTGGATCCGGATCGGCGCTGGCAGCGCGCATCGGCGGCGAGGAGTTTGCGCTGCTGTTCCGCGGCGCGCCCGCCGCGGTCGCGATCGAGGCCGAACGGCTGCGGCAGCGGATCGGCGCTTATGTCGCGCAGATGGTGCCGCTGCTCGAACGTCCGGTGACCGCGAGTATGGGGCTGGTCCATATCAGCCGCGACACGAGTTTCGGCGCGGCGATGAAATCGGCCGACATCAACCTGTACGCCGCCAAGGAAAGCGGACGCAATCGGGTGGTGTTTATCGAAGCAGCGTGACGCCTTTTTTCAGGGCACCGCGACGCGAAAGCGCAGCGACTGGACGGTCACCGGCGTCGTCGGCGCCAGCAACAGCATGCCGTCGAGCCGACCCTTTGTGCAATTCAGGCGGAAGGTCGCCGACATCCCCCCGGACGGTGCCAGCGGCTCGGCAGTCGGGCAGTCTCCGACCGCGGCTTTCAGCCTCGCAAGCTCCGCGACCCAATTCTCTGCAGACCGGTCGAGCAGGAAATTCATCGCCAGTTTGCCCTGAAGCGGAGCAAGATTGCCCGCCGCATAGGCGGCCCGTGCCGCAGCAAAGGCATCTGCCACCGCAGGCGTCACCGGCACTGCGCGGCCGACCAGCAACCCCGCCTTGTGCATCGCCACCGCGCTGTCCCATGCCGGCGCCGACGGCCCTGCGTAAGTGCGGTTCGACAGCGCGAACACGCCCACGCCATGATCGGGCATCAGCATTACATGGCTGCCATAACCCGGATAGCCGCCGCCATGCGCCAACGTCAGGCCAAGGTCGCAATCCTGCGCGACGCGCCAACCCATGGCATAGGCTGCCGCCTGTTTGCAGGCGGTGGCGCCGCTCGCGCCGATACGGTTCGCGACGGTCACAAAATTTAGCCCCTGCGCCATTTCGCGCACGGTTGCGCGCCGGACCGGTCCGGTGTCGGCGTCGTCACGCGCCGGCCAGGCCGACAGCAGGAAGGCGATCCATTTGGCATAGTCATTGGCGCTGACCTGCAACCCCCCCATGCTGTTGAACGCGCCGTCGATCATTTCGGGTTCAGGCGTCCAGGCGTCATTTTCCCACCGATAGCCGCGCGCGTACCGCGCCTTGGGCGTTTGGGTCACGTCGAAGCCGCTGCCGGTCATGCCGAGCGGGGTCAGGATCGTCTGCTGGACGTAGTCGGTGTACGCCATGCCCGAGACTTTGGCGACGATCCGGCCGAGCAGCGCGTAGCCGAAGTTCGAATATTCATGCTGGCTCTGCGGGGCACGGCTGAACGGCACCCCGGCGGCAATCATTTTCGTGAAGACGTCTTGCGGCAATATCTGTTGCCGGTCGCCCCATGGATCATCGGTGACGAGACCGCCGACGTGGTGGAGCAGGTCGCGGATACGGATGCGCGGGCTGTCCGTGGTCGGGTAGACCCAGCCTTTCATTTCAGGGATATGCTGTTCGGCCAGATCGTCGAGGCGCAGCTTGCCGTCGTCGCGCAGTTTCAGGATCGACAGCGCGGTGAACGCCTTGGTCATCGATGCGATGCGGAACCGGCTGTCGGCGGTCACCGCGCGCTTGTCTTTGAGATCCTGGACCCCGATGCCTTTTACATAGGCAAGCTCGCTGTCCCTGACGACGCCATAGACTATGCCCGGAACATGCGCTTCAGCCTTAAACCTGGCGAACAGCGCGTCGATTTCGGGGGTTATTTGCTCAAGGGTTTTCGGCTCCGAATCCTGGGCCAGCGCGGGCAGCGGCAGCGCCAGCACCCATGTCAAAACCAAACCCGATTTCCAGCCCATCATATTTTCCTCTACCCTGTGAGGACGCTATCAGCGCGCCGCGGTAACGGCAACGGGCGGCAAGATATCGGTCGCTCTATTCGATAAATGCCGCCGCGATCGTCACGCCGTCAGCGGTCCATGCGGGAACGGCTTTGTCGTTCATCGGCACCATGAAGCGTTTGCCGTCGGGCTTCGCGATTTCAAGGATGTCACCGGCGCCGAAATTGTCGATCGCGACCACCTCTCCCACTGCGCTGCCGTCGGTCGAGACGCATGGCAGGCCGAGCAGATCGTGGTGGTAATATTCACCCTCACCCAGCGGCGGCAGCGCCGAACGCGGGACGGTGAGGACGGTGCCGCGCAGCGCTTCGGCCCCGCTGCGGTCGGTGATTTCGGCAAATGTGGCGACCGCGCCCTGGTTGGCGGGGCGCACGGATTTCAGCGTGAGATTACGGTCGCCTGCCGCAAAAACGGAAAAGGCGCGGAGGGTATCCGCGCCTTCACCGAATAGCTTGAGGCGCACCTCGCCCCGTACCCCATGCGCGCCGGCGATGGCGGCAAGGGTGACGGGGCGGTCGGCATTGGCCAAGATTTAGGCCTTGGCCTCTTCTTCGCCGGCTTCTTCAGCGGGCGCTTCTTCGGCAGCAGCTTCTTCGGCAGCAGCTTCCTCGGCAGCGGGAGCCGCCGGAGCTTCTTCGGCGGGGCCGCCTTCGGAAGCCTGTTCGGCCATTCCGGTCGCGTCGCCGGCGGTCGCATCAGCAGGCGTGTCGTCAGCAACCGCTTCGGCGACGGCTTCAGCAGTCGCTTCGCTCTTCACCGAACCGGTCGAATCCGATTCAGCCGCGGCGGGGGCGGCGGCGTCGTCGGCAGCAGCAGCTTCAGCAGGTGCTTCATCAGCTGCCACTTCGGGCGCGGCTTCTTCGGCCGCTTCGGGTTCGGGTGCCGGAGCGGCGGCTGCGGCGGCAGCGGCTTCTTCGGCGTCAGCCAGCTTCTGGGCCTTTTCTTCGGCGCGTTCCTTGGCCTTTTCGCCCGGGACTGCCTTGTTGGGGTTGCTGCGCGCAGCGCGCTCCTTGATGCCAGCGGCGTCGAGGAAACGGGCGACGCGGTCGCTCGGCTGGGCGCCGACGCTCAGCCAATGCGCGGCGCGTTCGCCGTCGAGCTTGATGCGCTCGGGATTGTCCTTGGCGAGCAGCGGATTGTAGCTGCCGATGCGTTCGATGAAGCGGCCATCGCGCGGGCTGCGCGAATCGGCGACGACGATTTTGTAATAGGGACGCTTTTTCGAGCCGCCGCGAGCGAGACGAATTGAGGTAGCCATGATATTTTCCTTCGGTTTAAAGTTTAAAGTCTGATCGAATTATTTCTTTTTATTCATCAAATTAGCAAGCTCTGGCGGGATCGATCCGCCACCGCCGAGGCCGGGCAAACCACTGCCGCCGCCCATGCCGGGAATGCCGCCGCCTTTGCCGAACAGCGCGCCGAGGCCCTTGAGCCCGCCCATCTTGCGGATTTTCTTCATCGCGCCGGCCATTTCCTGATGCATCTTCAGCACCTTGTTGACCTGTTGCACCGTCGTACCCGAGCCGTTGGCGATACGGATCTTGCGCTTCGCGGTCAGAATTTCGGGCTTGGCGCGTTCCTTGGGGGTCATCGATCCCATGATCGCGTCGAAATGGATGAGCATCTTGTCGTCGGCGGCGCCTGCAGCCATCTGGGCCTGCGCCTTTTTGATCCCCGGGATCATCCCCGCGAGCGCGCCAAGGCCGCCCATGCGGCGCATCTGGTTGAGCTGAGTGCGAAGGTCGTTGAGGTCGAACTGGCCCTTGGCCATCTTCGCCGCCATCGCCTCGGCCTCGTCGGCCTGGATTGTTTCGGCGGCGCGTTCGACGAGGCTGACAACGTCGCCCATGCCGAGGATGCGGCCGGCGATACGCGAGGGTTGGAAGAGTTCGAGCCCGTCGAGCTTTTCGCCGGTACCCGCAAATTTGATCGGCTTTCCGGTGACCGCGCGCATCGACAGCGCGGCACCGCCTCGCGCGTCGCCGTCCATGCGGGTAAGCACGACGCCCGTGAGCGGCACCTGGTCGCTGAACCGCTGCGCGACCTGCACCGCGTCCTGACCGGTCAGGCTGTCGACAACGAGCAAAGTTTCGGTCGGCGTCGAGGCGCGGGACACCGCCTGCATCTCGTCCATCAGCTGCTGGTCGACGTGGAGGCGGCCCGCGGTGTCGAGCATCAGGACGTCATAGCCCTGCAGCTTTGCCGCCTGCAGCGCGCGCTGCGCGATCTCAACCGGGCCCTGCCCCGCGACGATCGGCAGCGTCGCGACGTCGATCTGGGTGCCGAGGACAGCGAGCTGTTCCTGCGCGGCGGGGCGATTGACGTCGAGCGACGCCATCAGCACCTTCTTGCGCTCTTTTTCCTTGAGCCGCTTCGCGATCTTCGCGGTCGTGGTCGTCTTGCCCGAGCCCTGCAGGCCGACCATCATGATGACCGCCGGGGGCGCAACATTGAGGTCGAGCTCGGCGGTTTCGGAACCGAGCATTTCGGTCAGCGCGTCGCTGACGATCTTGACGACCTGCTGCCCCGGGGTGACCGAGCGCAGGACATTCTGGCCGATCGCGAGTTCAGTGACCTGATCGACAAAGCTCCGCACCACCGGAAGCGCGACATCGGCCTCGAGCAGGGCGATTCGCACTTCGCGCATCGCAGCGCGCACATCGGCCTCGGTCAGCGCGCCGCGGCCGCGGAGCTTTCCGAAAACATCGCCAAGCCGATTGCTCAGACTGTCGAACATAGGGCCACAATTCCTTCTTCGAACGCCCGCAACGCAAAACACGCCGGTGAGCGAAACCTCGCCAACCAGC
>MTKY01052666.1_pt1 | contig 10369 bp, 9 predicted proteins | sample 1042731 | NCBI WGS metagenome assembly MTKY01 (sample SAMN06212206, study PRJNA360538) | anaerobic digester metagenome | biome: Wastewater treatment plant; material: sludge; isolation source: anaerobic digester fed with sludge from wastewater treatment plant | place: Denmark: WWTP Soeholt ... | reverse complement strand
ACCCATTCCGGCTGGGATTTGTCCGGAACCAGCCAGTCGAAAAAGATGAACGCCACTGCGCACAGCAACAATCCCCTGGCAGCCCCGAACACGAACCCGAGCGAACGATCCAGCGCGCCGACCTTCGAGTCGAGGATCATGTCCGAGATGCGGACGGTGACGATCGAGACGACGACGAGCGCGACGAAGAACACGGCCGCGGCCGCCGCCGCCAACGCCAATGTGTCCTTGGCTATGTAGGGCTTCACATAGGGCAGCACGAGGGGGTGCAGGTAGAGCGCCGCAATCGCCGCCAGCGCCCAGGAGGCGATCGCCAGCACCTCGCGCGTGAAGCCGCGCAGCATGGCGAGAAGGGCGGAAACGAGAATGACGCCGATCAGACCGAGATCGAGATAGGAAGGCATATAGCTGGCCTCGCGCCCCCAGAAAGTCGCCGGAACGACGGACCCGCCCTCCGTCGGCGCCGGGAATCAAGACCTTGGACCGGCCGGCGCGTGAGGCGGCTTATAACGGAGGCGACGGCCTGCGTCACTATGGCCCGGCCGGCTCATGGCAGCCAAAACCGCGGCGCGGGACGGTTTCGTTGCGCCGCCCGCGCTTGCCGCGCTAGCCTCCCGCCCCGGGGAGAAACGCTCGCATGTCCAATAGTCACGCTTTCGCTACGCCGCTCGTCCTGTCCGGTCCGCTGCGCCGCCCGCACCAGATGCTGGCCGACCAGGAATACGGCGGCCACGCCTCGATCCACGACGATTCGATGGCCGAGAAGCTCGGCTTTCGCGCCGGGCCGATCGAAGGCCCCACGCATTTCTCGCTGTTCCCGCCGCTGATGGAGCGCATCTTCGGCCGCGAATGGTACGAGCGCGGCTGCATTTCCGCGCATTACCAGAACATGGTGGTGGAGGGCGAAGAGGTGCGGGCGCTGGCCGACATGCCCCTGCCGGGCGCCCGCCGCACGCTGGTCCGGGCCGAGAAGGCCGACGGCACGCCGGTGCTGGAAGCCTCCGCCTCGCTCGGGCCGGACCACGGCGAGACGCTGCTCGAAGCCCGGCTGAAGCAGCTCCGCCCGCCGGGCAAGCTCGTGATTCTCGCCGACCTGCACGTCGGCATGAAGGGCGCCGAGGAGGAGCGGGTTCGAATGGACCCCGACCAGAACATGGGCAAGCTCTATCCGTTCTCGCTCGCGCAAAAACTTTCCGTCATCACCGAGAATTCGCCCTGGTATTCGGACGGCAAGGCCTCGCCGTGGGGCCGGCCGATCGTGCCGCTCGAAATGGTCAGCGTGCTCGCGGAATATTCCTCGACCAAAGCGCGCTTCCCGGTGAAGGGGCCGGCGGTCGGCCTGTTCGCCGACCAGGAGATCCGGATGATCGAGGGGCCGCTGTTCGTCGGAGAAGAATACGTCATCCGCCGCGAGATCGCCGCGCTGACCGAGAGCAAGCGGACGGAGAGCTACTGGGTGCGTTCACGCATCTACGATTCGACGGGGAAGAAGCAGGTCGCGGAGATGCTGCTCAACCACGCAACGCTCAAGCATTCGTATGCGGGGTACGAAGCGGCGGCGGGGTGACGCGACTGCCGCGCAAAGTAAGCTAGTTCAAAACGCTGGTGCATGATGGCGTCCCAATGGAAGAGATCAGCGACGATCAGCTCTTGCAATTGATTATGGAAGCGGATGACGCCGCGCTAGAAGGAGGCCGCGATCCAGGTTCGCGGACCTTTGGCGTTGGGTCCGAAATTATGAGGAAGCTAGGCTATTCTACGTTCGCGCTTGGGCGGGACGCACCGCCGCTACTTCAGCGCATTTATGCTCTGCACTCCAGTTTATACCGTAAGTCAGATCTTCAGATCGGCGCCCCGCACGGCGGAATTTTCATGTTTCGAGATGTTTTCGCGCGTCTCACTGTCCCTTACGCACACGGAAGAGTTCACATAGATCCGCTCACACTCACCGATCTGAATGAAAATCAGTTGCGCTGGTTGGTCTCCAGACCGCACGATTATCATTGTTTTCTAGATCAATTTTGGGACGTGTTCGATTTCGGAGCGCCGCTTGGAAGATACGCTGACTTCGCCAATTTAGGACCGGAGGCGGCACCGGTGTTCCGTCTCGCAGGCTTTCAGCTTCAGGCTGCGGCTGCGGCTCTTAGCGTCGCATTCGATTGGCAAGGCGCGATTCAGTCGGCTCTGATCGGAGCGGAGCTCGCGCTCAAAGCAGCCCTTGCTGCGAAAGGGTGGGATGATGTTGCTCGCAGGAGGCTAGGACACAATCTCACTGAAGCGGCTGACGCGATTTCAGCACTCAGCCCCGCATTCGACGCCAAACTTGTTCGGGCAACGGTTGCGCGGATGCCCAGCTACGTCGCGAACAGGTACTCGATTGAACAGCCGGGCAGGCGAGAAACGGGCCGTATTGTGATGGACGCGCAGTTCATAGCGGCGGAAGCGATGCGGTCGGTTACGGGTCGCGCGAGCCGCTCCGACCCCGGTTACGTAGCAAAGCGAGCTTATCCAGACATAGAGGCCGTGTAAGATCTACCTTCTCTCCATCTCCATCACATCCAGCAGCGACTCGTATTCCGGCTCGGGAAACTCCAGCCGCATCCGTTTCGGCCCGAGCGCGAAGGCGTAGGCGATCATGTTGCGCTTCTGGTCGACGCCGTAGCGCATCGGCTGCTCGTCGCCGTAGTGCAGCGCACCGAGGTAGATCATGCGCGTGTCGCTGTCGTCGTAGAGCAGGCCGGACGTGCGCTGCGAGCCGGACTTCTTTTCCAGTTGCAGGCCTGCGCCATCCTCGGACATGCGGCAGGAAAACCACGGATAAACGACCAGCATGGGCTCGGTCTTGCCGAGCTTGATGACCCGGCAGCGCCAGTCGCCCTTTGCGTCGAAACCGTTGCGCAGGGAAATCGGCTTGCCGGCGACCGCGCGGTCGAGCGCCGCGACGTCCTGCTTCGATCCGCTTTTCCGCGAGTCCGAGAGCGCCCTGGCGCGGGTCGTTTCGTAGCTCTCGAGCTTCGTCTTGTCGGCGGGCGTCATCTTGTTGAACACGACGCCGTCGGCGCCCGCGGCGGTCGCCGCGAGGCAGGCGAATGCGAGAAGGACGAACCGCCTCACGACTTCAGGAAGCCTTCGACCAGCGCGATATGCTCGGGCACATTCAGCGCCGGCGCATGGCCGCAGCCCTTCACGTCCACCACGCGGCAGCGCGGGTTCTCCCGGGGCATCCGTTCGGCGATCTCCTTCAGCAGCAGGTCGGAGTTTTCGCCGCGCAGGCAGAGGATCGGGCAGTCGATCTGCTTCCACTGCGCCCATTGCAGGTTGTCGTCGGGGTGATGGATGAACTGCATCACCATGTTCGGATCGTAATGCGTCGTGATCCCACCGTCAGGCAGGCGGCGCGTGGAGGTCTCGGCCATGCGCCGCCATTGCGCGTCGCTCAGCCAGCCGTAGGGGATGTAGATCTGGCGCAGATAGGCTTCGAGTTCGCTGACGCGGTCGAACCGCGGCGGCTTGCCGGCGTAGGAACGGATGCGCTCGACGGCGAGCGGATTGATCTCCGGCCCCATGTCGTTGAGCACCAGCTTCCTGATCCGTCCCGCGAGCGGCCCGGCCGCGGCGCGGATGGCGATGGCGCCGCCCATCGACGTGCCGACCCAGTCGAATGTCTGCCAGCCGAGGGCGTCGACGAAGCCGGTCGCGAGCTTCGCGTAGAAGTCGTAGCAATATTCGACTTCCGGCTTCGGGCTCCATTGCGACAGGCCGCGGCCGATCGTGTCGGGCGCGACGATATGCCAGTCGCGCGACAGCGGCCCGGCCAGATCGTCGAAGTCGCGGCCGGTGCGCGCCAGCCCGTGCCACATCACGAGCTTCGGTTTGGAAGCATCGCCCCATTCGACGTAATGCAGTTCGCGGTCGAGCACGGTGACGTATTTCGAAACGGGTCCGCTCATTTGCTGTCCGCCCGCAATTTGCCGACGATGCCGGTCGGGAAGAAATAAACCGAGAGAATGAACAGGACGCCGAGCCAAAGCAGCCAGCGGTCCGGATTGAAGAAGCCGGCGACGACCGGCAGGCCGGCGGCGCCGAGCGCCTTGAACGCCGTGCCCATCAGCGCCTGAAGGTAGTTCTGCGCCAGCACGAAGAAGGCGGCGCCGACGATGGCGCCGTAGAGCGTGCCCATGCCGCCGATCACCACCATGACGAGAATGTCGAGCATGATGGAGAAGGACAGCGACGTGTCCGGCCCCGTATAGCGCAGCCAGATGGCGTTGAGCGCGCCGGCGCAGGTGGCGAACAAGGCGCCGAGCACGGTCGCCGTCGTGCGGTGGACGACGATGCGATAGCCGAGCGCCTCGGAGCGGAACGGGTTCTCGCGGATCGCCTGCAGCACGCGGCCGAACGGCGATTCGACGATGCGCAGCAGCAGCAGGAACAGGACGACTGCCGAGAGGAAGACGAGATAATAGGCGAGCGTGCGGCCGTTGATCTCGATGCCGAACGGCCCGTTCTCCAGCAGCTTGTAGCCGGGGCGCAGGACTTCCGGCACCCGGTAGGTGCGCCCGTCCTCGCCGCCGGTCAGCCACGACAATTGCGAGGCGAGCACGAGAAAGGCCGAGGCGACGGCGAGCGTCACCATGGCGAAGAAGATCGTCTGCACGCGCAGCGAGAACAGGCCGACGGCGAGCGCCAGCAGGCCGGACAGGACGAGCGCGGCGACGAGGCCGATGCCGATCGGCGCCCAGCCGGCGCCCATGCCGTGCAGGGCGATGGCGACGCCATAGGAGCCGATGCCGAAGAACATCGTATGCGCGAACGAGACGATGCCGGCATAGCCGAGCAGCAGGTCGTAGGAAGCAACCAGCAGGGCGAAGACGCAGATCTTCGCCGCGACGTTCAAGGGCTTGGCGCCTTCGAAGACGAAGGGCGCGAGCGCCAGCACGCCGACCGTGACGACGAGGATCAGGGTCAGGATTTTCCCGCGCGGCGGGTTGCCGGAGAGGATCATCATGCGCGCGCCCTCACCGGCTCGTTACGGCGTAGAGGCCGCGCGGCCGCCACAACAAGACGACGACCATCAGCAGGATGGTCGAGACGAGCGCCGCCTTCGGCATCAGGAAAGCCGCGTAATTGTCGAGCAGCGCGGCGAGGATCGCGCCGATGAAGCAGCCGCCGACCGAGCCGAGGCCGCCGATGATGATGACGATGAAGGTCAGCACCATCATCTCCTGCCCCATCGAGGCGTGCGCCTGCTCCTGGTTGAAGGCCCACATCAGGCCGCCGAGGCCGGCGAGGCCCGAGCCTGCCATGAACACGCCGACGAACAGCCGACGGATGCGGTAGCCGAGCGCCTCGACCATTTCCTTGTTCTCGACGCCGGCGCGGATCAGCAGACCGATTCTGGTGCGCGTCAGCATGAGCTGCAGACCGACGAAGACGATCACGCCGACGACGACGGCGAGGATGCGGTATTTCTCGATCGCCGCGCCGAGCACGTTGATCGAACCGTGGAAGGCCTCGGGCCGGATCAGCGGATTGATCTGCGGACCGAACGAGGCATAGAGCAATTGCTCGGCGACGATCAGGCCGCCCATGGTGATGAGGATCTGCTTGAGATGCTGGCCGTAGACCGGCCGCACCAGCAACCGCTCGAACACGTAGCCGGCTGCGGCCGAGCCGACCATGGCGAGCGCGATCGGCGGCAGCAGCGAAACGATGCCGGGTCCGAGCGCATTGGTGTGGGCGAGACCCGCCATCGGCGCGAAGGCGACGAGCGCGAGATAGGCGCCGACCGAGACGAAGGCGCCGTGGCCGAAGTTCATGACGTCCATCAGGCCGAAGACGAGCGTCAGGCCGGAGGCCATGGCGAAGATCATCATGCCCATCGCCAGCCCGGCGATGGTGAGCGTCGCCCAGGTCGACCACGAGCCGACGAAGGGAAAGGCGATCAGCGCCAGGGCGAACGGCAGGATGATCGGCAGGTAGTCGGCCTTTTGCTGCGGCAAGGCGGCGCCGACATCGTCGTTGGAGGCTTGGATCGCCGTCATTGGTGGCTGTCCAGGGAAAGGCCGAGCAGGCGCTGCTGCAGCCCGTCGTCGGCGGCGAGATCGGCCATGGCGCCGGAATGGATGATGCGGCCAGTGTCCATCACATGCACGGTGTCGCCGACTTCCTGCGCCACGCGGAAATTCTGCTCGACCATGAGGATCGTCGCGCCGGCGCGCTTGATCTCGCGCATGCATTCGATCAGCGCGCCGATGATGGCCGGCGCAAGGCCCTTGGTCGGCTCGTCGATGAGGATGAGCTTGCGCTCCTCGACGATGGCGCGGGCGATCGACAGCATCTGCTTCTGCCCGCCCGACAGCGTTCCCGCGCGCGACAGCCAGAATTTCCGGAGCGCCGGGAAGAAGCCGAAGATCCATTCGAGGCGCTTGTCGTCCGGCGGACCGGAGCGCGCCGCCAGCACGAGATTTTCGCGCACCGTCAGATCGGAGAAGATGGCCATGCTTTCGGGCACGTAGGCGACGCCGGCGCGCGAGATTTCCGGCGTCGGCAGCGCCTCGACCGAGGCGCCGTCGAAACGGATCGAGCCCTGCGAGGCCTGCCACAGGCCCATGATCGTGCGCAGCGTCGTCGTCTTGCCGGCGCCGTTGCGGCCGAGCAGCATGGTGACGCCGCCCTGCGGCACGCTGAAATCGACGCCCTGCAGGATGTGGTAGCGGCCAATGTGCGTGTGCACGCCGGAAAGGGTGAGGAGCGCGGAGGTCATAACGCCACGTCACTCTGGCAAGGGGCCGTCATGCCCGCGCTTGTCGCGGGCATCCACGTCGATGTGAGCAGCGGGTGCGTCAGGAAGGCCTCGGGTGCAAGCGCGATCGTTCGCCGCAGCGGGCCGGCGTGGATGGCCGGGACAAGCCCGGCCATGACGGAGAGACTTCCGACTCTCATACCGCCGCCTTCTGTTTCGGCGCGACGCCGAGATAGGCCTCCTGCACGACCGGGCTGGCGATCACCGTCGCCGGGTCGCCGTCGGCGACGCAGGCGCCGTTGGTGAGCACGATGATGCGGTCGGCGAGCGAGCGGACGACGTCCATCTTGTGCTCGACGAGCAGGATGATCTTCGACGTGTCCTTCTTCAGCCGCGCGATCAGGTCGAGCACGACCGGCGCTTCGTCGACGCTCATGCCGGCGGTCGGCTCGTCGAACATGAAGACGCGCGGTTCGAGCGCGATCATCAGCGCCACTTCGAGCTTGCGCTGGTCGCCGTGCGACAGGGCGGCCGCGGGATGGGCGCGTTTGGGTTCGAGCGCGACCTCGTTCAGGATTTCGTCGGCGCGCGCGACCAGGTCGCGGCGCAGCGCCCAGGGCCTGAGCATCTCGTAATGGACGCCGCGCGCGGCCTGCACGGCGAGGCGCACGTTCTCGGCGACCGTCAGGTTCGGGAAGAGATTGGTGAGCTGGAAGGCGCGACCGACGCCGCGACGGGCGCGCAGCGGCGCGCTCTCGGCGGTGATGTCGATCCCGTCCAGCAGCACCTGGCCGGCGCTGGCGTGCAACTGGCCGGAGATGAGGTTGAAATAGGTCGTCTTGCCCGCGCCGTTCGGCCCGACGATCGCGGTCAGCTCGCCGGGCCGGAACGTGCAGGAGACATGGTCGACGGCCACATGGCCGCCGAACCTGATCGTCAGATCGCGCGTCTCGAGCGAGACGGCCATGGGATTGCCCCTCGCAATCGCGTCAGCGCTTGTTGCGGATCGGAATCGGCATGTCCTCGATCTTCAGCTCCTTCGTCAGCTCGAGCTTGGCCCAGGGCGTCTGGACGTCGGCGTTGACCTTGAAGCCGTACATCGACTGCAGCGCCTGATGGTCTTCCTTGCGGAACATCATCTTGCCCTTCGGCGTGTCGAATTCCATGCCTTCCATGGCGGCGATCAGCTTTTCCGTGTCGGTCGACTTGGCCTTCTGCACGGCCGTCACGGCGGCCATGGCGGCGGAGAAGCCGCCGGCGGTGAAGAAGTCCGGCGGCGCGTTGAAGCGCTTCTGGTGTTCGGCGACGAGCCAGTCGTTCACGGGGTTCTTCGGGATGTCGTAGTAATAATAGGTCGCGCCTTCCATGCCCGGCAACGCCTTGTAGGCCGCCAGAACCGGAAGGATGTTGCCGCCGGTCGACAGTTCGATTCCGTAGCGCTTGGGATCGAGATCCTGCAGCTTGAACGGATTGCCGGCGCCGGCCCAGATCACCCAGATGATCTTGCGGCCGGGCTTGTCCTTCAGCGCGTCGAACAGGCGCTGGCCGACCGCCGTGAAGTCGGTCGTCGCCAGCGGCGCGTATTCTTCGGCGACCAGCGTGGCGCCGGTCTTGGCGAGGGCTTCCTTGAAGGCGGCGACGCCGTCGCGGCCGAAGGCGTAATCCTGCGCGAGCGTCGCGATGGAGACGCCGGGCTTGCCGATGGCGATCGCGTTGGAGATCGCATCCTGCGAAGAGTTGCGCCCCGTGCGGAAGACGTAGCGATTCCACTTGTCGCCGGTGATCGAGTCGGCGACCGCCGGCTCGACGATCAGGATCTTCTTCTGCTCTTCGGCGACCGGCAGCATGGCGAGCGCGGCGGCCGACGACGACGTGCCGATCGCCAGCGCGACCTTGTCGTCCTCGTAGGCTTCCTGCAACGCGGTCTTGGCGAGGTCGGGCTTGGACTGATCGTCCTTGGTGACGATGACGATCTTGCGGCCGTCGATCTCCATCGTGCCCTTGGTCGCATATTCGAAGCCCATGCGCAGGCCGGCCTCGGTCTGCTTGGCATAGGCCTCCAGCGCGCCGGTGCGGCCGTGGATCAGGGCGATCTTGAGGTCTTCGGCGATGGCGGCGCCCGCCGAAAGCGAGATTCCCGCCGCGAGGGCGAAGAAGATTTTACGCATTCCCGTCCCGTCCTTTTTTGCCGTCGTCCCGATGACGACGAAATGGATCGTTCACGTCTACACGACCGTATCCGGCCGGGAATGGCAAGGGCTCAGGCCGTCTTTTTTCCGGCGCTCCTTTCCTCGGCGCCGAGGCCCGAGAGCATGTGCCGGAGGCCGTCGAGCAGCGACCATTTCTGCCGCGCCTCGGACAGGCGCGTAAGGAAATTGTCCGCCCATCGGCCGACATCGTCCTCGATGACGGAGCGCAACATGCTGCGATGGCGTTCGACGCGCTCCTGCAGCGGCATTTCCAGCGCGCGGCGCATGGCCTGCGCCATGCCTTCCTTTTCGTACGGGTTGACGATCAGCGCGCCTTCGAGCTGCGCGGCCGCGCCGGCGAATTGCGAGAGGATCAGCACGCCCGGATCGGATTCGTCCTGGGCCGCGACGAATTCCTTGGCGACGAGATTCATGCCGTCGCGCAACGGCGTGACCAGCGCCACGTCGGCGACGCGGTAGACGCCGGCCAGCGTCTTGCGGGAGTGCGACTTGTTGACATAGCGGATCGGGGTCCACGCCGCCTCGCCGAAGCGACCGTTGATCTGCCCGACGAGGCCGGTGACCGTGGTCTCCATCTCCTTGTAGCCGCGCGCTTCCTCCCGGCTCTTCGGCGTGATCTGGAGAAACGTGACATTGGTGACCCAGTCGGGGTTTTCCTCCAGAAAATGTTCGAACCCCTGCATTCGCTGAACGATGCCCTTGGAATAGTCCAGACGGTCGACGCCGAGCAGCAGCTTGCGGCCGCCGAGACTGGCGAGCATTTCCTGAGTGAAGGGGGATTGCGCGGCGGTGCGCGCCGCGCGGGCGTAGATGGATCCTGAAATGCCGACCGGGAATGCGCCGATGTGAATGCGCCGCCCGTCGAGATCGTAAATCCGCGCCGCGCGCGCCACGGTCGCACCGCGCGTCTCCAGATAGGCTCCGAAATTGGCGGCGTCGTTCTCCGTCTGGAAACCGACGAGATCGAAGGCGCCGAGCGCAGCGATCGTCTCGGCGTGCTGGGGGAGCGCCAGCAGGATGTCGGGCGGCGGACAGGGAATGTGCAGGAAGAATCCGATCGGGTTCTCGAACCCCCGCGAGCGTAGCTCCGCCGCGAACCGCATCAGATGGTAGTCGTGCACCCATACGACGTCGTCGGGCTTGAGGAAGCGCGCAACCTGATCGGCGAAATAGGAATTGACGCGCATGTAGCCGGACAGATCCGTGCGCGAATACTCCGCCAGATCGCTACGATAGTGGAGGATAGGCCACAGCACGCTGTTGGCGAAGCCGTTGTAATATTCCTGATAGTCGGCCGCAGCCAGATCGAGCGCCACGTAGCTGACCTTCCTGCCTTCGACGACATCGGGCGCGGACGGCGCGTCCTCGGTCACGCGGCCGCTCCAGCCGCACCAGACGCCCTGCCGCCCGCGCA
>MTKY01049925.1_pt1 | contig 10377 bp, 7 predicted proteins | sample 1042731 | NCBI WGS metagenome assembly MTKY01 (sample SAMN06212206, study PRJNA360538) | anaerobic digester metagenome | biome: Wastewater treatment plant; material: sludge; isolation source: anaerobic digester fed with sludge from wastewater treatment plant | place: Denmark: WWTP Soeholt ... | reverse complement strand
CCACGCGAAGCTGGCCGCTATCGTCGATGATAACCTCGTGTGGCGCGGGCTTGAGCTTGCGCAGTGGCGCGGTTCCCTCGGCGATCACCTGCCCGCCGGAAATCGCACGGGCACGCACGGTGTACTCGCCCGCGGGCAACATGGCGCTGGAAAAAGCAACCTCAAGCGACCCGGAGAGGGGGATGCGCGCCACATTCCGGGTGGCCAGTTCAGTCTCGCCCAGGCAGAGGGAGGCCTGGAGTTCAGACCCGACCAGTTGCTTGCGCGGCACGTTCACCTGCAGCGCGCAGACGACTTCGTCCGACGGCATGCTGGCGTAGATGGTCCCACGGTATGCGGGCTTCAGGAAGGTGATATCGACGGGCTGGTGGGCCAGCATCACCACGTGCTCGGAGCGGTTGAGCAGATCGCCATTGGCGCGCCGGGTGATCTCGATGCTGACGCGTGCATAGTCGGCAGGCTCCACACTCACGGGAACGCGCAGCTTTCCCGCGCCTTTGGCGAGCACGGAGACAGCATCGCTCTCTGAGCGCATCCCTGCGCTGGTGGTGAGGGTGACCAACGCCCTCACGCCCACCGGGCGCCCTGTCAGGTTCGAGAATGGGACCACCAGTTCGCCGTTGAGCCGATCGTTCTCGATGAACGGGCTCTCCAGCGTGGGCGTGCCGACCGTCACCATATGCGCCCGAAAGTTGGCATCCAGGCCCTGCAGGAGCCCGAAAGCCTCCGGGTGGTGGAAGCCGTCAGCCATGGGCGGCGACCAGCAGGACAGCTCGGCCGGCGGTGTCTTTTTCTCGCGACAGACGTTGATCCCCCACTGTGATCCGGCGTCGCTTTCCATGCGCAGGCCGACGTACGGGATGCTCAACTCCACCTGCCAGGAATCCGGGTTCTTCTGCGCCGCGGCGGTCGCTCCTGTTTCGAAATCAGCATCGATGCTGGCGCCGGCATTGGTTACCCAGGAGTCGTAGATCGCGCCTAGCGGGTTGACGATGAGGTGCACGTAGCTCTGGCGCGCGCGACCCGTGTCGATGAGCAGTTCCACGCAGTCGTCCGACCACAGCGTGTCATCGTGCCCACTGAACCGGGCCACCAGGGCGTCCACATTCGGGTCCATGCACACCATGGCGAAATACACCGCGCGGTCGTCGTAGGCCACGCGAAAGAGCGTCGCAGCCTGCGCAGGTGTGCCATCCCTGGGGGCACGGAAGTCGCTGATCAGCGGGGCTCCCTGCCAGCAGGCATCATCCAGCGCCCCGTCGATCGTGGGGGCTGTCTTTGCGCGAACGGCCGTGGCGACCGGTGGGTCGGCGAAAGCGCTGATGGCCGCGAACAGCAGCAACGCAGTGACGAACAGGGGTTGGGGCCGTCTCACAATGAACCACGTCCTTCCATTCAGGCAGGCCGCATGGGAATTGGTGCGCGATCTGCGTTCATTTCGCCACGATGTCCTGCGCGGCCTTGCTGTCGAGGAGCCAGAGTGCATCCCGCACCAGCGCCGCCGGAGGAGCCTCGCGGCAGCCCTTTGCCGCGTCTGCCAGGCGTCCGATCTCCGCCACCCTCTCGGCTTTGTCCGCGCCCGCCACCAGAAACACGGCCCGGCGCGCGGAGTTGATTGTGGGGAGGGTCAGCGTCAGCCGCCAGGCGTCCAGCCGCGGCACGAAGTTGGCGGCAACCAACCGCACGGTCTCGCGGAGCGCCTCGGTGCCGGGGAAAAGCGAGGCCGTATGCCCGTCCGCGCCCATGCCCAGCAGCACCAGGTCCAGAACCGGAGGGTCTCCCAGTGCATTGCGAAGGGTATCCTCGTACTGCTCGGCGGCGAGATGGGGCTCGATCTCGCCCGACATTCTGTGTACTCCGGCCGGGGGAACGGCAAGCCGCGAGAGCAGCAGCGCATGGGCCATCCGGTAGTTGCTGTCCGGGTGATCGGGCGGCACGCAGCGCTCGTCGGCCCAAAAGACGTGGGTGGCCTGCCAGGGCACGCGTTCGCACCATTCGGGCTGAGACAACAGCCCGAACAGGCTCGCGGGGGTGGCCCCTCCGGACAGCGCAATGCTGAACCGGCCGCGTTCCTGCACTGCCTGTCGTGCAGCATCTGCGACAAGCAAAGCCGCGCATCGGGAGAGGTTGTAGATGTCGTCGAAAACCTCGTACCGCATATCGGACACTCGCGACAGCAGGGCACTCGCTCAATCCATCGGGCACTCCCGCGATGTCAGGAGCGGGACCTGCCAGGTATCGCCGGTTTCGTCTGTCAGCCGGTCTGCCTCCGCCGGACCCCAGGTGCCTGCGCGGTACTGCACCGGTGGCGAGGCCCCTTCCTGCCAGGCCTCGAGGATCGGGGTCATCAGGCTCCAGGATTCCTCGATCCCATCCGCGCGCGCGAAGAGCGTGCTGTCGCCGAGCAGGGAGTCGAGAATCAGCCGCTCGTAAGCTTCAGGCGGCTCGTTCTTGAAGGCGGTTGAGTACAGGAAGTCCATGGGGACCCGCTGGATGCTCAGGCCCGGCCCGGGCTCCTTCGTGGAGAAGCACAGGTGGATCCCTTCGTTCGGCTGGATGCGCAGGACAAGGGTATTCGGCTCGATCTGGGTTCTCTGCCCTGCGAAGACAATGTGCGGCGCCTGTTTGAAACGGATCGCGATCTGGGTGATGCGCTTCTTGAGACGCTTGCCCGCACGGATGAAAAAGGGCACCGAGCCCCACCGCCAGTTGTCCACGGACAGGCGTATCGCCGCAAAGGTTTCGGTCTGGGATCCTTCGGAGACCCCCGGCTCCTCCAGGTATCCGGGTACTTCGCGCTCGTCCGCCTCGCCGGCCACATACTGGGCGCGCACCGTCCAGCGCTCTACGTCCTCGCGGGAGTAAGGTCTGACGGCGCGAAGCAGCTTGCTCTTCTCGTCGCGCACGGCGTCTGGGTCCATGCTGACGGGAGGTTCCATTGCCACCAGTGACAGGAGTTCGAGCAGGTGGTTCTGCACAACGTCGCGCAGCATCCCGCTTCGGTCGAAGTACTGGCCGCGGCCTTCGAGCCCCACTGTCTCCGCCATGGTGATCTGCACATTGGCCACATACTTCTGGTTCCAGAGGGGCTCGAAGATGCTGTTGGCGAATCGCAGGACGAGGAGATTCTGCACCGTCTCCTTGCCCAGGTAGTGGTCCATACGGTAGATCTGGTTCTCGTCGAACAGCTTGCGCAGGCGGCGATTGAGGTGCTGGGCGGACTCCAGGTCATGTCCGAAGGGCTTCTCGACCACGATGCGCGGCCAGCCCTTGCGGCCTTCGATGGGGCGAGACAATCCACTGCCTTCCAGATTGTCGATGGTATCCTCGAAATAGTGGGGTGGTATCGCCAGGTAGAAGAGAGAGTTGAGCGGCCGGTGAGCCCGTTCGCCAATCTCAGCAAGGATCTCCTTGACCGATTCGTACGTCGCCGGGTCGTTGAGATTGCCACGGACGTAATGGATGCCGGCGGCCAGCCGTTCCCAAAGGTCCTCCCGGAACCGTTTGCGGGCCTTGGTTTCGGCGGCCTCGCGGAACTCAGCCAGGAGTTGGTGACGGTCCTCAGCGCGCCTGCCGATGCTGATGATCGGCAGTCCACAGGGCAGCAGACCGTCGGCGGTAAGCGAGTAGATAGCCGGAATCAGCTTCCGTCGCGTCAGGTCGCCAGTGGCCCCGAACAGCACCAGCGCCGTCACCTCCGCGCAACGCGGGCACGAAGCTCCGGGCGTCCAGGGACCGTCCTCCGCAACGTCGGGAATCTCGATGGCAGGCGAATCGCTGTCAGATATCATGCCTGGCAGTCACCGTCCCTGTAGTTAGCCTGTGTCTTTCGGGGGCTTTCAGTCGTCAGCCTTCTGGACCGCATGGCCGCCGAATTCCCGGCGCAGCACCGCCAGCATGCGGTTGCCGAAGGAGTTGTCATCCCGCGACGCAAACCGGGCAAAGAGTGAAGCGGCGAGTATGTTGGCCGGCACGCCCAGATCCACTGCCTCATGCACGGTCCAGCGGCCCTCGCCGGAATCGTCCACGTACCCGCGCACCGTCTCCAGGGCCGGGTCCTTCGCGAGGGCGGACGCGCCCAGTTCCAGCAGCCAGCTGCGGATCACGCTGCCCTGGTTCCACAGTTCGGCGATGGCGGGCAGGTTCAGGTCATACCGGGATTTCTCCATCAGCTCGAAGCCCTCTGCATATGCCTGCATGATCCCGTACTCGATCCCATTGTGGACCATCTTCACGAAGTGCCCCGCGCCGCTGGGACCGCAGTGCAGGTAGCCATTTTCGGGGGCGAGTGCCTTGAAGATCGGCTCCATGTACTCGAAAGCGGCGTCTTCGCCTCCAATCATCATACAGTAGCCGATCTGCAGGCCCCAGATTCCCCCGCTGGTGCCTGCGTCCATGAAGCGCAGGCCAAGCTCTCCGGCGGCCTTTGCCCGGTTGATCGTGTCTGTGTAGCGGCAGTTGCCGCCGTCGATCACGATGTCTCCTGCCTGGAGCAGCGGATACACCTGCGAAAGCATGTCGTCCACGGCATCGGCCGGAACCATGATCCAGACTGCCCGCGGTGGTTCGAGTGCAGCCGCAAGCTCCTCCAGCGTCTCCGCCCATTCCGCACCCGTGGCCAGCAGGTCGTCCTTCTTGGACTTGCTGCGGTTCCAGGCGACCACATCGTGCCCGCCTCGCTGGATGCGCTCAACCATGTTCATTCCCATCCGACCAAGGCCGCAGAAGCCGATTCTCATCAGTAGTCCCTCCGGTAGGCGCTTATGCCGCCGCCATGTTCGCAATTCCGATCCCAATGATACCACAGGCTGCAGACAGCGTGGAAAAAAGCATGGAAAAGCGTGCGTCCGTGGAATAGAATTGCTTGCCGCAAGTCACGCAACACAAGACTCGGAGGACATGACATGTCTGTCAGGATGGGCTTCATCGGGACCGGCGGCATCGCACAGGGCCATATGGACCGCATCTCGGCCATCGAAGGCGTTGAGATGGTTGCGTTCTGTGACGTGCAGATGGATCGGGCGCAGGCTGCGGCGGACAAGTTCGGGGGCGCCGCCTACGACAGCTTTGAGAGGATGCTCAACACCGAGGACCTTACGGCGGTTTTCGTGGGCACCCCGCCCTTCGCTCACGGAGACATCGAGTTGGCCTGCTGCGAGAAGGGCCTGCACATGCTCATCGAAAAGCCCATCGCGGTGGACTGCGACATGGCTCGCCCGATCCTCAAGGCCGTCGAGGATAGCGGCATCATCACCGCGGTAGCCTACAAGTACCGCTGGGACGACCATGTCATCAAGGCTCGCGACATGCTCAAAGGCCGGAAGATTGGCCTGGTCTTTGGCAACTTCTGGGGCGGACTGCCCGGGGTTCCATGGTGGCGCGTTCAGGCCCAGTCCGGCGGGCAAGGTGGAGCAGACCACCCACATCGTAGATATGGCACGGTACCTCGCGGGTGAGGTGGTGAAGGTGCAGGCCTTCGATACTCACCAGGTCATGCATGAGAAGGTGGAGAACTGCGATGTCGCCGATGCTGCCACCGCCAACCTCGTGTTCGAGAACGGCGCAGTCGGGAACATCAGCAACACCTGCATGCTCGAGGGCTGGGGACAGAGCTCGTGCCGCGTGATGGCCGAGGCGTTCACGCTGAACATTCTGTGGGGAACGCTCACCTGGAACTCCCCTGAGGACAGCGGCGAGTACCAGGTGCAGGAGGATGGCTACACCGGCGAGGACGTGGCCTTCATCAACGCGGTGAAAACCGGCGACCGCAGCGCGATCTACTCCGACTACGCGGACGCCTACAAGACGCTCGCAGTCACTGACGCCGTGAACAAGTCCGCGGCGGCCGGCGGCGCTGTCATAGACGTTGCGGATGTGATGTAGTCCGCTGTCCGCCGCTGGCAAAGCGAACGGGCCGGGAGCAGTGTAGGCCCGGCCCGTGGTTAGACTCGCGGAAGAGATGGACTACCAGCCCGGCGGGTAGCTTGTGCGGTTCATCCAGGGCAGATAGGTGACCACCATGGCCTGCGGCGCATGGGCGCGGGAGCTCTTCTCCCACTTGGCATGGCCATCGGCGAAAGCGATGTTTATCCCGTCATTGTGGATGGTGGACACGCCGGTGTCGCAACCGGTCTTGTCGTTCGCAGGGCGCCAGTAGTTGGTGCCTACGGTGTCTCCCCACATGTAGAGCTCGGCCGGTTTCTGAATCTTCGCCAGTTCGAGAGCGCCATCCCGGGCAAAGCCGCATCCCAGCGCGTAGCCAGCGCGAGGCAGTTCAGCGAGCGCGGCGGCGGAGCAGTTCCCGCAGAATCCAGGGGGAGTCTTGTTGCTGGGGCAGAGGAAGACCTGCTGGTTCTTGACGTAGGGAAGAATCGCGTGCTGCGCGAGACCACCAGTCCGGAGTGCTGCGTTGCAGTTGGCCCCGCAACGAACAGCACAGAACGTCTCGTCGTAGTCCTGGGCATACGCGAGGGTAGCGAGGCCGATCTGCTTCAGGTTGCTGAGACAGGACGCTTGCCTGGCCTTCTCACGAGCCCTCGCAAAAACGGGGAAGAGAATGGCAGCGAGGATCGCGATGATAGCAATGACGACCAGCAGCTCAATCAGGGTGAAACCTTTTCTCAACGTCGTCACCTCCGAGTAGCGCGGATTGTTACAGCATAAAGATGTTACCACCTTGCGAAGATAGAATCAAACTGGTTCTTATTCCCTCGAAATTCTCTGGAGAGGTACTGTGAAGATGGCCCTGCCGGATGACGTACGATGCGCGTTCTTGCCCGTACTCACCTGGACCGCGCCCCTTGCGGCCGCGTCGGACTGTGCGGTTCGCCTGGCCGCGCTTGTTGAGGCGCACGGTGGCACAATGTCCCTGATGGCGTCCGCGCAGACCGCGACTGCGAGCGCTGAGCTCCTGCGCCGTCTGTTTGAGCAGGGGCACGAGATCGACCTGTCCCTCGATTCGCGCCTGCCCCTGGGCGAGATGAGCCCGCTCGAACTCGAAGCAGAGCTTGATCGCGCCACCACCGCCTTCGGGGACGCCGGGCTCCCTGCCTTCATAGGGCTGCGACCGGCAACGATGCAGCGCATCGGCATCCAGAAACACGAGGATATTCAGGCAGTGCTGCAGGCGCGCGGGTTGCGGTTCGTCAGCACCGACTACTCCACAAAGCTGCCCGACAACCCGGCAAGCCCCGGGTTTGCGGACAAGAACGCGGCAATGCTCATCAAGCACTCGCAGCCGCGAAGATACCCGTCCGGTCTGATCGAAGTGCCCGCTGCCGGGTATTCCGCAAGGGACTTCCTGGAAGTCCAGCAGCGTTCCGTAGAGGCCTGGGGCGAGCACCTGAAGGCTTGCGTGGATTTCGCGTACGACCTTGGCGGGCTCATGTTCGCGCCCTGCCTCGACCTGGGCGTGCTTGCGGAGAGAGATCCTGAGTGCCTGGGCATCCGGGCGGCACTGGAGCATGCGCGGGCCAAGCGACTGGGCAAGGTCCTCATCTGCGGTCTGCGGCGGATCGTCAGCGCGGACGGCGCGTAGCCTGCCCTATGGGGCGGAGTCGATTTTGCGGGTAATCACCCGTCATCTGAACGCCGGCCTGAGCGTGCCCGCGCCTTCCGGTCCTGACCATCGGCTTACAGCCCGCGTAGCTACGGCAACGGCCTGCGGGATTGCGGCGCGTGGTCGACGAAGGGAGCGTTCCCGGATGGTTTGCCCCACCCGCTTCTCCCGGTCAGATCTCTGTCCTTTCGTTGCCTTGCGAACGCGCGCGCGCATTGCTACAATCCACCTGTTCACCGTCTCCATGGCGGGGGACGCTCTTCCGCGTCCCTCGTTCGATCTTGCGGAGTGATCTTATGGCCCTGACTCCTGTCATCGGCGTCGAAGTCCACGTCGAGCTTCTCACCGACTCCAAGATGTTCTGCGGCTGCCGCAATGAGTTCGGAGGCGAAGCCAACAGCCGCTGCTGCCCGGTCTGCATCGGCCTGCCGGGTTCCCTTCCGGTTGCCAACCGCGACGCCGTGGGGCTTACGATCCTCGCGGGCCTCGCGCTCAACTGCAAGGTTCTGGATCTTGCCCGCTTCTACCGGAAAAACTACTTCTACCCCGACTTGTGCAAGAACTACCAGATCAGTCAGTACGACGAGCCGCTGACCTACGACGGCGAAATCCACCTCAACGTGGACGGAGAGCCGGTCTCCATCGGCATCGCCCGCGCCCATCTGGAAGAGGACACGGGCAAGAACCTGCACTTGCCTGACGGCAGGACCCTCGTGGACTACAACCGCTGCGGCGTGCCCCTCATGGAAGTTGTCACCAAGCCCGACTTCCGCTCCGCAGAGCAGGTCCGCGAGTACCTGCTTCAGTTGCGCCGGCTCCTGCGTTACCTCGGCGTGTCCACGGCGAACATGGAAGAGGGCGCCATGCGCGCCGAAGCCAACGTCAACTTCATCGACTTCGAGACCGGGCAGAAGACCCCGGTCATCGAGGTCAAGAACATCGGCTCCATCACCAACTGCTACAACGCGATCCGCTATGAGATCGAGCGACAGCGAAAGGAGATCGCCGACGGCACTCTCCCGGCGCACCGCGAAACCCGGCGGTGGGACGAGACCCGCAACATCACCTCCCCCATGCGCCAGAAGGAATCCGCGGACGACTACATGTACTTCCCGGAGCCCGACCTGGTTCCCATGGCGCCGGAAGTCGAATGGGTCGAGGAGATCCGCGCGTCGATGCCCGAGCTGCCCTGGGACCGGGAGCGCCGGTTCGTCGAGGACCTCGGTCTGCCGCAGTACGACGCTGGGGTACTCTGTGAGACCCGGGCCATCGCCGACTACTTCGAAGCAGTGGCCGGGAGTTGCTCCGACGCAAAACTCGCGAGCAACTGGGTCATGGGCAACGTCATGGCGACCCTGAACGAGCGGGGTATCGGCATCGAGGACTTCCCTGTTCCAGCAGAGCAGATCGCCGCCCTGATCGGCGCCGTCTGCGATGGTACGATCTCCAACAACATCGCCAAGGATGTTTACGCGAAGATGCTGGAGACCGGGGATGCACCGGCCACCATCATCGAGCGCGAGGGCCTGCGCCAGATCAGCGACACGGGCGAGCTTGAGGCCCTCATCCAGGCGGCGATCGAAGCGAATCCGCGGGCGGTGGAGGACTTCCGGGCCGGCAAGGGTAAGGCCCTGGGCGCAATCGTCGGGTTCGTCATGCGCGAGACCAAAGGCCAGGCCAATCCGCAACTCGTGAACGACCTGCTGATCAAGGCGCTGGGAGGGTAGAGGAGACGGGCAGGAAACTGAACCTTGGTGACTAGACACGACAGGAGATTCCGATTGATGCCCACCCCTCTTGATGTCGCCGCTCTGCCCCTCGCGCTCAAAGCCGACGTCGTGGTCTGCGGATCGGGCCCCGGTGGCTTAGCTGCCGCGGTTGCTGCCGCCGAATCCGGCGCGGATACCCTCCTGATCGAGCACTATGGGTTCCTCGGCGGGATGATGACCGCCGGACTCGTGAACCCCTTTATGAACTACCACGCGGGGGGCGTGCGCATCAACGCCGGTCTGTTCCAGCGGTTCACCGACACCATGACCGAGCGCGGGGCCTACGGCCTACACCCTCACGGGAAGACCGCCTTTGACCCGGAAGTGGCGAAGCTGGTCCTGGATGAGATGGTCCTCGCGGCGGGCGTGCGCCTGCGCCTGCACAGCACGGTCTGCGGTGCATTGGTGCAGGACGGCGTCGTCAAGCGCGTGGCGATCTGCGGGAAGTCGGGCCTCGAGGCGGTTGAGGGCCATATCTTCGTGGACGCCACGGGCGATGCCGACCTGTCCTGGTATGCTGGCGCGACTATCGAGAAGGGCCGTCCAGAAGATGGTTTCGCCCAGCCGATGACCACCAAGTTCCGCATGGCCGGGGTGGACGAATCCCGGATGCCCGACCGTGCCGCCATTAACGAACTCTTCGTGGCCGCCAAGGACGCGGGGGAGCTCGAGAACCCCCGAGAGAACTGCCTGTGGTTCTTTACCACGCGCTCCGGCGAGATACACTTCAACACCACGCGCGTTGTGAAGCACGACTCCACCAATGCCGCGGAGTTGACTGCCGCCGAGATCGAGGGCAGGCGGCAGGTGGGGCAGATGGTGTCCTGGCTGCGTGCGAAGGTCCCGGGCTTTGAGAACGCCTGGCTGTCCACCGTGGCCAGCCAGATCGGAATCCGCGAGTCGCGCCGAGTCATGGGCGATTACGTGCTTACGGAGGAAGATGTCCTGCAGGCGCGGAAGTTCGAGGATGGCATTGCCCGGGGATCGTACCCGGTGGATATCCACAATCCCGCCGGGACCGGCACGGTCATCAAGCACCTACCGCCGGGC
>MTKY01004678.1_pt1 | contig 10386 bp, 6 predicted proteins | sample 1042731 | NCBI WGS metagenome assembly MTKY01 (sample SAMN06212206, study PRJNA360538) | anaerobic digester metagenome | biome: Wastewater treatment plant; material: sludge; isolation source: anaerobic digester fed with sludge from wastewater treatment plant | place: Denmark: WWTP Soeholt ... | reverse complement strand
GCGCCCTCGTGGGCGGTCTCGCTGGAACTGCCCGACTGGTATGCCGCCGCGCCGCCACCGGACGGGGCGGACCCGGCTGGCCCCGTGGTCGCCGCCGGGCGAGGTGCCGCGACCCCCTGGACCTGGCCCAGTGCCCGCGCGTCGGTGCGCGGCGTCGGGTTGCCACCGTCGAACCCGGCGGCGATGACGGTGACCCGGACCTCGTCGCCCAGGGCGTCGTCGATGACCGTCCCGAAGATGATGTTGGCCTCGGGGTGTGCCGCTTCCTGGACCAGCCGCGCTGCCTCGTTGATCTCGAAGAGCCCGAGGTCCGAGCCGCCGGAGATCGACAGCAGCACGCCGTGCGCGCCGTCGATGCTCGCTTCGAGCAACGGCGAGGAGATCGCGAGCTCGGCGGCCTGGACGGCACGATCCTCACCACGGGCCGAGCCGATGCCCATGAGTGCGGACCCGGCTCCCTGCATGACCGACTTGACGTCGGCGAAGTCGAGGTTGATCAGACCGGGCGTGGTGATGAGGTCGGTGATGCCCTGGACACCCGAGAGCAGGACCTGGTCGGCGCTGCGGAAGGCGTCCATCATCGAGACGTTGCGGTCGCTGATCGACAGCAGCCGGTCGTTGGGGATGACGATGAGGGTGTCGACCTCTTCGCGCAGCCCGCCAATGCCGGCCTCGGCCTGGTTGGCCCGGCGTCGGCCCTCGAAGGTGAACGGTCGGGTGACGACGCCGATGGTGAGGGCGCCAAGTGACTTGGCGATCCGGGCGACCACGGGGGCGCCACCGGTGCCGGTGCCGCCGCCTTCGCCCGCCGTGACGAAGACCATGTCGGCCCCGCGCAGGACCTCTTCGATCTCCTCGGCGTGGTCCTCGGCCGCCTTGCGACCCACGTTGGGGTCGGCGCCGGCGCCCAGACCGCGGGTGAGCTCGCGGCCCACGTCGAGCTTGACGTCGGCGTCGCTCATCAGCAACGCCTGGGCGTCGGTGTTGATGGCGATGAACTCCACGCCTTTGAGACCGACGTCGATCATCCGATTGATGGCGTTGACGCCACCACCACCGATGCCGACGACTTTGATGACGGCGAGGTAGTTCTGCGGTGCTGCACCCACGGTGGTGGCCTTTCGTTGCATTCCGGCGCGATTCGTTCTCGGATCGGGCCCGACCCCGGCACCCCGGCCTGCGGTCGGGGTGCTGTCACACCCCGTCCGACACGCCGGAGAACCGCTGTCGACCCTGAACGTCTAGTCGAGATAAAGTGTTCAGTTGAGTCTTCTGTCGCACCGACCGTAGGCACAACGGCATGGGTTTCCAACGACCTTCGCGGCGTGTCTTCGACCTACCGTGAAGATTCCGGTATGCCGCTGTGACTCACGTGGCGCACGAGGCCGATGGGACTGGCGTGACAGATGTCAACTCGATGGATGGGCTGCTCACCGGACCCGCACGGGCGGCCTCGTTCAGCGGGTGACCGGCGTGTCCGGGGCACTGACGTCGATGACCTTGGGCTTGGTCGTGAGCAACGTCGCAAGCACCTTGACCTTCTTGTCCTCCGAGCCGCGTCCGCCCCAGATGACCTTGACCTCGCCCAAGGTGAAAGACACCAGGCTGGCGCTGGTCACGGTGATCTCGGAGATGGCCACCCGGTGCTGGGACGGCAAGACCCGCAAGACCTCGATGACCGCCCGGATGCCTTCCGGCGCCGGTTGGTCGCCCGTGCCGTTGACGATGGCCAGGCCCGCAGGGGCGTGATCGACCTCCCGGAAGGCGACGCCATCCTCGTCAAGCACTTGCAGCGTGCCCGACGAGGTGCGCACCACCAACAGTCCCACCCGAGGGGTGACGGTGATGACGACGGTGCGCGGCCAGCTCCGGGTGACCGCCGCCCGTTTGACCACGGGAAGGCTGCCCACTCGCTGGGCGATTGCCGCGGAGTCGATCCGCGCCAACGGCTCACCGACGGGGACCGAGGCAGCCAGCAACGCTGCCTCCCGATCAGCCCCATCGACCCCGCTGACGAGCACCTCATCGACGACGAGCAGCGGGCTGGCCCAGACCACCCAACTCAACCCGAGCACGAAGGCCACGGTTGCGGCGACCATCGCAAACACTCGCCACGGACGCCGCCGGGCGGCCGCGGCCCGCTGTTCGAACCTCACCCGAGCGGACGGAGTCCGGCGCACCTGCGCATCGCCCCGACCGAGGGCAGCCCGCCCGCTCTGGGTGGCCCGACCGACCCAGGTGCGCAAGGTCGGCATCAGATCGCCTCCACCGTCGGGTCGGCCACCCGGCCACCACGCTGATCCGGAAGCTCGAGCCGCTCCAGCAACGCTGGTCCGACGCCGGTGATGTCGCCGGCGCCGATGGTGATAACGAGGTCCCCGGGGCGCACCGCGCCGATCACCGTGGGAACGAGATCGGCCGGCCCAGGCACGAACTTGACCTCGGTCTGCGGGCGCACGGCCCGCACCGCATCGGCAACCAGCGCCCCGGTGACGCCCGGGATGGGGTCTTCGCGGGCGGCATACACATCGGTGACGACAACGAGGTCGGCTGGAGCGAGCGCCGCCCCGAACTCGGCCGCGAAGTCACGCGTGCGGGAGTAGAGGTGAGGCTGGAAGACGACGACAAGTCGACCGCCCGGCGGGAGCGCTCCACGGCCGGTCGCCACGGCGGCCCGAACCTTCGCCGGGTTGTGCGCGTAGTCATCGACGATCGTCACGCCGCCGGCGTCGCCCACTCGCTCAAAACGCCGCCGCACCCCCCTAAACCTCCACAAGAGGTCCAGCCATTGGGTCACCCGTTCCGGGGTTCGGCGCGCCGGGGCTGGCTCGTCCCAGGCGAGCGCGCTCACCGCCGCCGCCAGCACTCCGGCAGCATTGAACAGGTTGTGTTCCCCGGGCACGGACAACCGCAAGGGGTATGCCGTCCCGTCGACGTGGACGCTCGCGCGGGCTCCCAGCCCGGTCGGGTCGAGGTCGGTCAAGCGCACATCGGAATCGTCGCTCGTGCCATATCGGACGACCCGCACGCCCGCCGCTGCAGCAGCGTCGGCCAGCCGTCGAGCGCCCGGGTCATCGACGCAGGCGACGAGCAGCCCGCCCGGCTCGATGGTCCTGACGAAGGCCCGATAGCCCGCTTCCACGGCCGCGGCCGTCCCGTAGAAGTCCAGGTGGTCGGGCTGCACGCTCGTCACCAGCGCGACGTGCGGGCGATAGCCGACGAACGACCCGTCGCTCTCGTCGGCCTCGATGACGAACGTGTCGCCCTGGCCGAGGTGAGCGTTGACCGGCAGCTGCACGGGGTCTCCCCCGACGGCATACGACGGGTCCCATCCGGCTGCCGTGAGCACCGCAGCGAGCATCGACGAGGTGGTCGTCTTGCCGTTGGCTCCCGCCACGGCGATCCGGCAGCGGGAGTCGGCGGCAAGTGCGGCCAGGGCCTGAGAACGGTGCAAGACTCGCAGCCCAGCGGCCCGAGCGGCCGTCAGCTCGGGGTTGTCCTCGCGGATCGCCGAGGATATGACGGCCGTGTGGGCCGCGGTCACGGCCGTGACGTCATGGCCGACCTGGACCGAGATGCCCTCGGCGGCGAGCGCCTGCAGGGCGGCCGAGTCGCGCGAGTCCGAGCCGGTCACGCGGACCCCGCGGTCGCGCAACATCCTGGCGATCCCCGACATACCGGCCCCACCGATGCCGATGAGGTGGACGGGGCCGAGCGCCGCAACAGCGACCGCGGGGGCGGTGTAGTCGAACCGGGTCGGTGGCAGCCCCACAGGCACCGTCATCAACGCCTCGCGAACGCATCGAGGATGAGATCGACCAATGCTTCGTCGCCGTCACGTCGACCGACCGTGGCAGCGGCAGCGCCCATCCGGGCGATCCGGGCGAGGTCGGTGAGCAGCGGCAGCAGGACGACCTCGACCCAGACTGGGGTGAGGGCCGCGTCCTCGACGAGAATGCCGCCTCCTGCCGCGACGACGTCGGCCGCGTTGAACCGCTGTTCGCCGTTGCCGACCGGCAGCGGGACGTAGACGGCGGGCAGACCTACTGCGGTGAGTTCGCACACCGTCCCGGCGCCGGCGCGGCAGACGACGACGTCAGCGGCGGCATACGCGAGGTCCATCCGGTCGACATACTCCAGCACCACGTAAGGCGCCGCCTGCGGGTCCCGCTCGGGGACGAACCCCTTGCCCGCCCCGGTGGCGTGGAGCACCTGGACGCCGGCTGCGGTGAGCTCCCGGCTGCGCGCCGCCATCGTCTGGTTGAGCCTGGCCGCGCCGAGCGAACCGCCGGTGACGAGCAGCGTCGTGCGGTCCGGGTCAAGCCCGAAGGCGCCCCGAGCCTCGGCACGGAGCGCGGAACGGTCCAACCCGGAGATCTCCTGACGCAACGGCATACCCAGGCAGGTGGCGTGTGGCAGTCGGGTGGAGGCGAAGGTCGTCGCGACGTGGCGGGTCAGGCGGGCGCCCAGTCGGTTGGCGAAGCCCGGTCGCGCGTTCGCCTCGTGGACGACGATCGGTATGCCGCGTCGCCGAGCCGCGAGGTAGGCCGGTGAGGAGACATAGCCCCCGAAACCGACGACGACGTGGGCGCCGGTCTGGTCGATGGCCTGGCCAGCGGCGTCCACCGCGGCACGCAGGGCCCCAGGGAACCGGACGAGCGCGGCATCAGGCTTGCGGGGCAACGGAACTCGCGGAACGAAACGCAGGTCGTAGCCGCGCTCGGGCACGATCCGGGCCTCCAGCCCGGACTGCGTGCCCAGGGCCGTCACAGTGATGCCCGGGATCCGTCGGCGCAGCGCGTCGGCGGTGGCCAACAGTGGGGCGACGTGTCCGGTCGTGCCTCCTCCTGCGAGGAGCACGGAACTGGGAGTTGTCGGAGTTGTGGGAGGTGTGGGCGTCATGGGAGTCGTGGCTGCGGGGCCGTCGGGCACGCCTGAAGATGGGGTCATGTCAAGGGACTTCCGGTCGGGTCACCGCTGACGGCGGCGGGGCAGGACGGCCAGGGACCGTTTGATGACCCCGGGCCGGGCCGCGAGGATCTCGGCAGCGCCAGGCTCGGTGCGCGCGAACGACACCAACATCCCCATGGCCAGCAGGGTCGTCACCAGGGCCGAGCCTCCCGCCGAGACGAGCGGCAGCGGGACCCCGATGACGGGGAGGAGGCCGATGACGGCGCCGATGTTGATCATCGCTTGGCCGAGGATCCAGGCCATCGCGCCCGCGGCCGCGATCCGGACGAACTGGTCGGTCGAGCGGCTGACGATCCGGTAGCACGCAGTCGCAATGACGGCGAACAGCGCCAGGATGATGAACGTCCCAGGCAGCCCGAGCTCCTCGCCGATGATGGCGAAGATGAAGTCGTTGTGCGCCTCGGGGAGCCAGGACCACTTCTCTTTGCTCGCCCCCAGCCCGACCCCCCACCAGCCACCGTCGGCGAGGGCATAAAGCCCGTGGACCGCCTGACCGCATTCCCCGTTGGGGTCGTTGCACGAGCCGGAGAGCCAGTTGGTGATGCGATCCATCCGGTTGGCGCTGGTGAGCACGAGGACCGCCGCGAGGACAGCGGCCGCGGCCCCACGGCGGCCACGAACAGCCGTCCAGGCACGCCCGCGGCATACATGACGGGCGCCGACGATCGCGATGAGGACCAAGGCGGTGCCGAGGTCGTGGCCGACGAGGACCAAGCCGATCGTCACGGCGGCCACCGGGACCAGGTAGGGAACGATCGCGTGCGACACCCGGCCGAGCAGGGCGCGCTTGTTGGCCAGGATGAGGGCCCCGACGAGCACCAGGCCGATCTTGGTCAGTTCGGAGGGTTGCAGCGACAAGGTCGAGGTGAGCTTGAGCCAGTTGCGGTTGCCGCCCTTGGACAGACCGAGGCCCGGGACGAAGACCAGGGCTTGCAGCAGGACGGCGACCCCGAGGGACGGGATGGCCAGCCGCTTCCACCAGGCCACCGACAGGCGCGCCGCGATGACCGCACCCACCAGACCGATCCCGGCGAACCGCGCCTGGTTGAGGAACACGGCATACGACGAACCATCGTCCTTGTAGGAGGTCACCATCGAGGCGGACAACACCATCACGAGACCGATGAGCAGCAGCGCGGTGGTCGTGCCGACGATGAGGTAATACGAGGTGACCGGGCTGTCGAAACGGCGCGCCAGCGACGCGAGCGACGAGGACAACCCCGGCTGGGCGGCCCCACCGACATCCGCGACCCGGGATCGGGCGCCCCCGTCCGCGGCACCCACCGAACGCGGTGCCCGCCCCGGGCGGTCGATCGTGCTCGTCACTGCTGGGGCCCCGACCGCTGGGCCAGCCGCGCGACGGCTCGCTCGAACGCGCTGCCGCGCTGTCCATAGTTGACGAACATGTCCATCGACGCGGCCGCAGGTGCCAACAGGACGACGTCCCCTGGGCGCGCCAGGTCGGCAGCGCGGGCCACGACCCGGTCCATGATCAGGTCGGCGTCATCCCCCGTCGTCTGCATTCCCCCAGTGTCCGGCCCACCGGCATCGACGACCGGGACATCCGGGGCGTGTCGGGCCAGCGCATCCGCGATCTGAGCCCGGTCGGCGCCAATGAGGACAACCCCGCGCAACCTGCCGGCGACCTTCTCGACGAGCGCATCCACGTCCGCGCCCTTGAGCAGACCGCCCGCGACCCAGACCACACAGTCGAAGGACGCCAACGCGGCCTCCGCGGCGTGCGGGTTGGTCGCCTTGGAGTCGTTGACATACCGCACGCCCCCAACGGTGGCCACCTCGGCGATCCGGTGCGGGTCGGGCCGGAACGACCGCAGCCCGTCACGGACCGAGATGGGACCCACGCCATAGGCACGGGCCAAGGCCGCGGCCGCCAGGGCGTTGGCAAGGTAATGCGGAGCAATCGACGGTGCGTCCCCTTGCACGTCGGCGATCGTGGCCAGTTCGGCGGCGGAGTGGTGCCGCGCTTCGACGAACGCCCGGTCGGCGAGCACGTCATCGACCAGCCCGAGCATCGACGGCGCGGGCACCCCCAGCGTGAAGCCGACGGCACGACACCCGTCAATGACGTCGGCGTCGATGACCAGCTGTTCGGTGAGCGGGTCGCCGACGTTGTAGATGCAGGCGATATGGGTGTTGCGGAACACCCGCCCTTTGGCCAGCAAATAGTCCTCGAAGGACCCATGCCAGTCGATGTGGTCGGCCGCGAGGTTGAGGCAGGCCGAGGCGACCGGGGACAGCGAGCGCTGCCAATACAGCTGAAAGCTGGACAACTCGACCGCGAGCACGTCATAGGGCTGCGGATGCAGGACGGCCTCAAGCAACGGCGTGCCGACGTTGCCAGCGCTCGTCGCCCGCAGCCCGGCCGCCCGAAGGATGCTCGCCAGCATGTTGACGGTCGTCGTCTTGCCGTTGGTCCCGGTCACCGTAAGCCAGGGAGCCGCACCTTCTCGGGCGCGCATCCGCCAGGCGAGCTCCACCTCCCCCCAGATGGGTATGCCGTGCGCGGCCGCATCAGCGAGCACCGGGTGGGTGGGGCGCCAGCCCGGGGAGGTGACGACGAGGTCGTGAGCCGGGGACGACGGCATACCCTGCGTGTGGTCCGGGCCGAGGCGGACGTCCACGCCGAGCACGGCAAGGATCTGGGCCCGTTCGTCGACCGCCTTCGACGCGCCGGGAGGGCTGGCGTCGACAACGGTGACGACGGCGCCGCGCTCCCAGAGCGCGTCGGCGGCGGCGAACCCACTGATGCCCAGGCCGGCGACGAGGACCCGCAGGCCCGACCAGTCGGCGTCGCGGTGGGTGAGCCCGGGCCGCGGTTCGTAACCGTCGGCTGCCGCCCCCGAGAGCTCGTCCAGCTCGGTCATGTCGAGCCCACCACCCATTCGGCGTAGAAGATGCCCAGGCCGAGCGCGGCGAACAGCCCGGCGATGATCCAGAACCGGATGACGACAGTGATCTGCTCCCACCCGAGCATCTCGAAGTGGTGATGCAGGGGCGCCATCCGGAAGAACCGTTTGCGGGTCGTCTTGAAGACGCTCACCTGGATGAGCACGGAGAGCGTTTCCAGCACGAACAGGCCCGCGAGGATGACCGAGAGGAACTCGGTGCGGGTGGTGATCGCCAGACCCGCGATGGCGCCGCCGAGGCCGAGGGAGCCCGTGTCGCCCATGAAGATCTTGGCCGGGGACGCGTTCCACCAGAGGAAGCCGAAGCACGCGCCCATGCCGGCCGCGGCGACGATGGCCAGGTCGAGGCTGTCGCGGACCTCGTAGCACTTCAGGCCCGGGTTGGTCTGACAGTTCTGGTTGCTCGTCCAGATCCCGATGAGCAGGTAGGCGCCGAAGATCATCGTCGAGGCACCGGTCGCCAGGCCGTCGAGGCCGTCGGTGAGGTTGGCGCCGTTGGACATCGCCGTGATGATGAAGTTGGCCCACAGGACGAACAGGACCAATCCGATGGCCGGGCCGGCGAAGGCCAGGTCGAACTGCGTGTCGCGGACGAACGAGATCGCTGTCGAGGCCGGGGTGCGATAGCCAGCGTTCTCGAACTGCAGCGCGAGCACCGCGAAGGTGACCCCGACCAGGCCCTGCCCGAGCAGTTTCTGCTTGGTCCGCAAGCCGAGGCTGCGTTGCCGCGAGATCTTGATGAAGTCGTCGAGGAAACCCACCAGCGCCAGCCCGGTCATGAGGAACAGCACGAGCAGTCCGCTCACCGAAGGCCAGGTGCCCAGGACCAGGTGGGAGAGGAAGTAGGCCGCGAGGGTGGCGCCGACGATGACCGTGCCGCCCATGGTGGGAGTGCCGCGCTTGGTCCGGTGGGAGGTGGGTCCGTCGTCGCGGATGAACTGGCCGTATTGCTTCTTGACCAGCCACTTGATGAACCACGGAGTGCCCAGCAGGGCGAGCACGAGCGAGGTGGCCGCGGCCACCAATACGCCCTTCACGACCCGACCTCGCTCCCGGTGACCGTCTCGGCGACGCGGTCCCCGAGCCACCGTAGCCCCGCCGCGTTGCTCGACTTGACCAACACGACGTCACCGGGGCGGAGATTCTCAGACAGCAGCTCGTATGCCGTGTCCGTGTCCGGCACGCGCGACAGGTGGGTGGGCGGCATACCGGCCGCCACGGCTCCGTCTCCGATCGGTGCGGCGCCGGGCCCGACGACAACGAGCCGGTCGACGTCTTGAGCGACCACGGTCGCGCCCACGCCCTCGTGCTCGGCTTGAGCGTCGGCCCCCAACTCGAGCATCTCCCCGAGCACCGCCCACGTGCGCCGTTCGGGACGGCCCTCGGGCTGCCCCATCGCGTGCAAGGCGCTCAGTGCCGCGCCCATCGAGTCGGGGTTGGCGTTGTAGGCGTCGTTGACAACGGTCACCCCGTCCGGACGCTCGGTGACCTCCATCCGCCAGCGGCTCACCGGGCCGGCCTCCCCAAGGGCGGCTCCGATGTCGGCCAACGACAGCCCACATTCGAGCGCGACCGCCGCAGCCGCGAGCGCGTTCCCGACGTGGTGGCGACCGTGCAGCCGCAGCATCACCCTGGCGCTGCCCCCGGAGGTGACCAGGACGAAGGTCGGTCGACCGCTCGCGTCGAGCATGACCTCCTCGGCGCGCACGTCAGCGTCGGGACTCTCGCCGACCCGGACCACCCGGGCCTGCGTGCGCGCCGCCATCGCCGCGACCACCGGGTCGTCAGCGTTGAGGACGGCCACACCGTCGGCGGGCAATGCCTGGACCAACTCAGCCTTGGCTCGGGCGATGTTGTCGCGGCCGCCGAACTCCCCGACGTGGGCGGACCCGACGTTGAGCACGACGCCGATCTGAGGGGGTGCGATCCGGGTGAGATAGGCGATGTGGCCGATCCCCCGGGCCCCCATCTCGGCGACGAGGAACCGCGTGGTCGGGGTGACCCGGCAGACGGTGAGCGGCACGCCGATCTCGCCGTTGAAGGAGCCCACCGGCGCCACGGTCTCGCCGGCGGTCGCGAGCACCTGGGCGAGCAGGTCCTTGGTCGAGGTCTTGCCGGACGAGCCGGTGATCCCGATGACGGTGACGTGGGGGGCCGCGTCGAGCACGGCCCGGGCCAGCGCTCCGAAGGCGCTCTGGACTTCGTCGACGACCAGGTGCGGAACGCCGACGATCGGCCGGGAGGTGAGCGCGGCGACCGCACCCGACTGGACGGCCGCGTCAACAAAGGCATGTCCGTCGGCGTGCTCGCCGATGCGGGCCACATAGAGGCTGCCAGGCCGACACTCGCGCGAGTCGGTGACGACCGGGCCGTCGACGACGACGGCCGCCGCCTCCGAGCCCAGGGCGGCCGGAGCTCCCGCGGCATCCAGCAGCCGGGCTCCCGTCGCGCGGGCGAGGTGCGCAAGGGTGCGCGGGATCATCGGTCG
>MTKY01054294.1_pt1 | contig 10388 bp, 12 predicted proteins | sample 1042731 | NCBI WGS metagenome assembly MTKY01 (sample SAMN06212206, study PRJNA360538) | anaerobic digester metagenome | biome: Wastewater treatment plant; material: sludge; isolation source: anaerobic digester fed with sludge from wastewater treatment plant | place: Denmark: WWTP Soeholt ... | reverse complement strand
CCGGCCTTCACGAAGTTGTCCTCCACCCACTTGTTCGGGAAGAGCACGTAGATGCGCCCGGAGGGCGTGAAGTTCAGCAGGGTCAGGTAGCAGTCCCTGTCGGACGTGAACGCGAACTCGATCTTGTCCCCTATGTTGTAGACATCCCCCTCGGCGGTCTTCGAGGTCTCGAGCACGAGCTCGAAGTCGGACCTGTGCATCTCCTCCACCGCCAGCCGCGAGGCCTTCTCCTCGCCGCCCATTACAGCCTTGTCGGACTGCTGCGCCTGTTCCTCCTCCTCGTCCTCCTCCTCCACCAGCACTATGTCCCTGGTGGCGCTGGTTGTACGCGGCAGGACATCCGCGAACGCCCGTGTACCGACGCAGACTATCGCTAACAGAACTACCAATACCAGCCAACCCGTCCTCCTCATTCGACACACACCTCCTGCGGGATATGCAACCTGAAATTATGGATACTTATTGAACACACTGTTCTGTACAGAATTATACCACGAATATGCGCATGCGTCACCGTATAAAAAAAGAGCGGGGCTGGCCCGCTCCTTTTCGTACCGCGAAAAAAACCTAGCGCTTCGAGAACTGCCGGAGTCCCCTCGCTCCCTTTCGGCCGAACTTCTTGCGCTCGACCATGCGCGGGTCCCGTGTGAGAAAACCGTTCTTCTTCAGCAGCGGGCGAAGCTCGGGGTCGAGCTTCAAAAGAGCGCGGGCCACCCCGAGGCGCACCGCGCCGGCCTGGCCGGAGAGGCCGCCGCCGGAGGCCCTGACGAATACATCCATCTTGCCGTCGAGCCCCGCGACCTTAAGCGGCTGCATGGCGCTGATCTGCCAGCAGTCGCGGGGAAAGTACTCCGCCACTTCGCGCTCGTTCACCTTGAAAGCGCCGTCGCCCGGACGAATACGGACGCGGGCGAGGGCGCACTTTCTCCTGCCTGTTCCCCAGAAATACCCTGAACTCTGCATTAAATCCGTCCTCCTCCTGACGATTACACCTCAAGGGGCTCCGGCTGCTGCGCCGAATGGGGATGCTCGCTCCCCGCGTACACCTTGAGTTTCCTCTGAAAGTTCAACTTGTTCTTGGGCAGCATGCCCTTGACGATGCGGTGCATGAGCTCCTCCGGCTTCTTGTCCATCATCTCGCCGTAGGTGGTCGAGCGGAACCCGCCCGGCCATCCGGTGTGGTAGTGGACCGTGCTGGTCTCGCGCTTGTTGCCGGTGAGCCTGGCCTTCTTCACGTTGATGATTATCACGAAATCCCCGGTGTCGACGTGGGGGGTGTAGGTGGGCTTGTTCTTGCCCATCAGTACCTTGGCCACCTGGGATGCCACCCTTCCGAGCGGCTTGTCGGCGGCGTCGACTACGTACCACTTCCGCTCGACCTTCTCCTTGGCGGCCATATAGGTGCGGTTGCACAACATGGTCTTTCCTCCTTAAATTTCGCTTCTGCTGCTCCATGTGCGGTCCATTTATCGAAAAACCGTCTCGTTTCACCGGAGGAACGCTCGCGCCGCGGAGGGCGTGGCAGGGGCCCTCCCGGCGGCATCCATCCGGCGAATGAGCGATACGGACTATGCAGCTGCTTACCCCGGGTCAGAGAACGCGCCCCAGCCTCGGGTTGTCCAGCCTCCCCGGCAGGCGTCCGCGCTTTGCTATGGGGACGCCGCCCACCTCCTTGAGGTCCATGGTCATATCGATGGGGGCCGCGTGGGAGATGTAGCTCCCGACCCCGAAGCTGTCCGCGCCCGCCCGGGCCAGCTCTCGTATCCTGTCGGGAGACAATCCCCCGGAGGCCACGATCCTGACGTTCGGGAAGCCCGCCTTGTCGAGCCTGTAGCGGACCTCGGCTACGAGCTCCGGGGATACGCCGCCCCTCTCGCCCGGGGTGTCCAGGCGCACCGCGTTCAGCCTGTCGCCCAGGGCCGCGGCCACCCTCAGGGTCTCCTCGGCCTCGTCCTTGAACGTGTCCACCAGGACGATCCTGGGCTCGCCATCCGGCATCACGGCGTCGTACCGCAGGGCCAGCTCCACCGTGTCCCCCATTATGAGGACCGCGGCGTGGGGCACGGTCCCGGACGGCTCAACCCCGGCCAGCTTGGCACCGAGGATGCAGCTGGCCCCGGCACAGCCTCCGACCTTGAGCGCGGTCCGCTCCATCACCGGGGCCACCGAGGGGTGCACGTGCCGCGCGCCGAAGCACAGGACGGGCTTCCCCTCCGCCGCGTCGACGCACTCCCTTGCGGCGGTGGCCCAGGCAGAGGCGCTCGCCAGCATCCCGAGCATGACGGTCTCGAACACGCCGAAGGCCTCGTACGGGCCGCAGATGCGCACCAGGACCTCCTTGGCCGCGAAGGCGTCGCCCTCGCGCAGGGAGTGCACGGTCACCTTCCGCCCGTCGAGGAGGGTCAGGACCTCCTCCAGGCCGGCGAACACGCCGCTCTTCCTGGCGAAGATCTCGGCGGTCACCTCCGTGTCCAGCCTGCCGCCGTCCCTTAGGACGTCGCGGGCCTTCACGAAGTACACGTCCGTCGTGCAGCCCGTCAGGATCTCCTCGTGAGTCGCCGAGTGAAGCCTTCTCTCGCCGACCCGGAAGGAGCGCACATCGGCGATTCCGTCCATCTCCGGGCACGTGTCGCGCCCGTCTGCGCCGCCCTTCATCGTCGTCAGGCCAGAACCAGGACGACCGAGGTCACCATGAATACGGCTGTCAGGATCACCGTGAGCTTCGTCAGCCCGGTGAAGCGCTGCCACTGGCTTGCGCCCATGTCGGCCTGGGTGCCCCCGCCGAATATACCGGAGAAACCGCCCTCTTTCCTCTGCTGCAGAAGAATCACGCCGGTAAGGGCCAGGCAGAGAAGAATGTGGACGACACCGAGAAACGTCTTCAAGTCGCGCACCTCCTAAAAAATTGAAAACCGAGTCCAAACGAAGAGTAATTCTACCACACAACTACCGAAAAAGGACATCGATCATACGACGACCTGCCTCGGCTCTGTGGGAAATTTGTCTTTTTACCTCTTCGGGGAGCTCCCCGAAGGTCATGTCGAACCCCCACGGCCTGAACACCGGGTCGTAGCCGAAGCCGCGCCCTCCGGAGGGAGACATGGCGATATCGCCCCGGCACTCCCCCTCCGTGACTACGCACAGGCCAGAGGGCATGTACAGGGCGAAGGCGGCTACGAACCGGGCGTGCCTGTCGGGCTCGCCGCTCATCATCTCGAGTATCCCTCGAATCCTGTCCGCGTCGGTGACCGCGAACCGGGCGGAGCGCACCCCCGGCGCCCAGCCCAGCGCCCTGACCTCCAGCCCGCTGTCGTCCGCCAGCGCGGCCATCCCGGTTTCCAAAGACCAGGCCCTGGCCTTGAGCCAGGCGTTGACGGCGTAGGACTCGCCGGTCTCCTCCACGTCGAGCCTTGCCAAATCGGGCCCTAAGACCACCTCCACCGGTGTCCGGGCGAACAGGTCGACCACCTCGCGGTACTTGCCCCTGTTGCCGCTGGCGAAAAGTATCCTGTCGAGCGGGGCGACGAGCTGCGGCATCAGGCCCTGGGCAGCCTCCACGGCACGCTCAGGTCGACCGGCGCGTTCCCCTGTTGCTCCTTGCCGTCGACCAGGAAGCGCACCTGCACTATAGGCGAGAAGTTCTCGCTCATGGTCTGCACCACTCCCGTGATGAACAGCGCGCTCTCCTTCGCGCCGCCCGCCGAGAGGAATCCCAGGAACGGCGCGTTGAAGTTCAGGTACAGTGTGTCGCCGGAGCGGAACAGGTTGAGCAGCCTGACGTCGGCCGCGGCACCGGACCCGGTGGAGGAGAGTATCCTGGTCACCACCTGCCTGATGTCGTCCTCCATTATGCCCGACAGAAACTCCGCGCTCTCGGAGACCAGGGAACCCTCCCTTGGGTAGTAGAAGGTGAAGGAGACTTTCTTGGCGTTAAGCTTTATCTCCTTCGGCTCCTCTTTCATGATCCTCTCCGCGTCGCCAGGGTTGGAGGCTACGTCCTCCCTCTGCAGTATCCCCTGGCGGTTCAGCATTCGCAACGCTATGGACGTGCCGACGTACCCGGCCGCGAAGCAGAACACCAGCACCCCGCTCCAGGCGATCAGGCGGACCAGCAGGGGTGCCTTCCTGCCCCCGGCCCGGTCGTCGCGGCGCGCGGGGCGTCGCGCCCCTCCGTCGCGCCTTAGATCGTAATCGTCCTCGTAATCGTCGTCTCTTCGCCGCATTCAGCGATCGACCTCCTAGCTCCAGATCAGTTGTTCTTCAGATAGCCCTGGATTCCCCTGGCGAGGGCATCCGCCATCTTCTTCTGGTACGCCTCGTCGAGCAGCAGCTTCGCCTCCGCCTTGTCGGTGACGAACCCGAGCTCCACGAGCACCGACGGCATCCCCGCCCCGCGCAGCACGAAAAAGGGGGCCTGCGCGACGCGGCGCATCTTGATGCCGCCCGACTTGCCCGAGTTGAACAGGTACTCGGCGAACCCGGTGCTCTCGCTTATCTTGGCGTTCTGCTGCATGTTGCCCAGTATCGTGAGCAGCAACCTGGTCCTCTCGTCCGACGCCTTGGCCGAATCTCCCCCGTTCGACGCCAGCTCCCTGTTCTCCACCAGGGCCAGCTGCATCGCGTCCTTGTCGGTCGGTAGAGCCATCAGGTATATCTCCATCCCGGTGGCGCTCTTACCCGCGGGCAGGGCGTTGCAGTGGATGCTGACGAACAGGTCTGAATCGAGATCATTCGCGATCTCGGTGCGACGCTGCAGCGTGAGGTAGACGTCCGTGTCGCGCGTCAGCCTGGCGTCAATGCCCAGCTCCCTCAGGCGGGCGGCTAGCTTCCTGGCCACCGACAGGTTGACGTTCTTCTCGCGCACCCCGTTCCCCATCGCCCCGGGGTCCTTGCCGCCGTGCCCGGCGTCCACCACCACGACGCGCTTGCCCGTCCTCGGCGGCTCCCGCGGGATCGCCGGGGGCTTCGGCACTGGCGCGGGCGCGGGCTTCCCGGCGACGTCGGGCCCTCTCCTGAAGTCGACGACAAGACGCTTGGGCGAGTCCAACGACAGCACCTCGTGGATCGGCAGGGAGGAGGACAGCTCGAGCATCAGCCTGTCCCCCATGTTCATCGCCCACGCGCTCACGTCGGGGTAGGGCGACGGCACCCCCGGGACCGGCCAGGTGCCCGCGGAGAAGAGGATCTTCACCCCGCCGGCGCCCCTCTGCACCTCCGGCGCTCCGTCCCCCTCGCAGTCCATCACCGCGCGAAGCTTGCCGTCGTCCTCCCCCCAGCGAATGCCCTTAAGCACGGGGCGCGCTGTTGAAGACGGAGGCGGTGTCACCGGCGGGACGGGCTTGTCCACGGGCGGAGCCGGGGTCGGCGCAGGTTTTTCAACAGGCGGAGCGGGAGCGGGCGGTGGCGCGCCCTCCGCGCCGAAGCTCAGGGATGCCGCCCTCCCCGACCGGGCCAGCAGCAGGTTGAACATCTTGAGAGCCGACCTCGCCTCCAGGAACCATCGCCCGTTCCACTCGACGCAGGAGGTAGCGAGCGGCACCAGCTCGACGTCCAGCCAGGCCGCGGACGCCCCTGACACCAGCTGCATCCTGTGGTCGCCCGCGGTCACCACCAGGGTGTCCCCCTTCACGGCCGCGCCGAGCTCGAGCAGCGATGCCATGTCCTGCGCGGAGACCAGGGTGTGCGCGCCCTGCTTCACCACCTCGGCGTTGCCCAGGGTGCGCTCGCCGCACACCAGCACGATCCCACCGGCAGCGGCCGCGACGGCGGCCAGCAGCAGTACCGCCAGCACCGACAGCAGCGCCGGTCGCTTAAGAACCGGCCGCCGCGACATCCCTTATCACCATGGAGCAGGCACCCACGCTGCCGGAGAACTTGAAGTCGGAGCCGACCAGGTCGACGGAGCGCAGCAGATCCATGAGGTTTCCAGCTATCGTCATGCCGCCTACCGGCGCGCCGACCTCGCCGCCCCTTATCCGGACCCCCTTGACCCCGAGCGAGAAGTCGCCGCTCACCAGGTTGATCGTGTGAAGCCCCAGGAGCTCCGTCACGAGTATCCCGTCCTCCATCCTTCGGATCATCTCCCCCGGCGACAGCTCCCCGGGCGACAGGCACAGGTTAGAACATCCAACGTCCGGCGTCCCCGACAGGGAGCGGCTGGCGTTGCCGGTCGATCCGACCCCGTCCATTCGGGCATACTTGAGGTTGTACAGCCACGACCGGACCACGCCATCCTTCATTATGCAGGTCCTCGAACAGGGGTGTCCCTCGCCGTCGAACGGGGCGGTCCCCAGCCCTCCCCTCAGGGTCCCGTCGTCGACCAGGGTGACGGCTGCGGAGGCCGCACTGTCTCCGAGTCTTCCCTTGAGCAGCGACCTGTTCTTGTGAATGTTGGAGGCGAGAAACAGCTCCCCCACGGCGTCGATGAAGGAGGCTGACGTCTCCGGGTCCAGCATCAGGTCGTACCTGCCGGTCGGGGCCGGCGTCCCCCCCAGCGTCGCGGCCGTCCTCCTGACCGCCTCGCGCGCCGTGTCCCTTGCCGACAGGGCGGACAGCAGGCGGCTCTCGTCGCCGTACCCTCCCATCTCCATGTCGTCGCCCGACGACATCACCACCGAGACCCCGCACCCTGCGGTCGCACCAGAGTACCACATCATGGACCCGGCCGAGGAGACGTACAGCACATCCTGCACCCCGTCCCCCCACGACGCGCTTCTGACCGAGATCACGCGAGGATCAGCTCCCTTGGCCTCCTCCCACATCTCCCTGCAGAATGCCAGCCTGGCCTCCGCGTCAAGCCCCGCTATGCAGGGGTCGCTCAGCCCCAGGTCGTCGTCCGACGGCGACCATCGCGGGGCAAGGGCGACATACGGGTCCTCCTCGCACGCGCGACAGTTGGCGAGGCTCCACTCCACGGCCTCCTCGAGGCGATCCCTCCCAAGGGAGCCTACGCGCGCCGCTCCCTGGCGGCCCGCGGAGTCAAGCGTGCGAACTCCTATCGCCTCCGAGAAGCCCGAGACCGTCTCCTCCGGTTCACCGTCGATCAGCGACAGGGAGTGCTCGACGCCGAAAATGTACATGGCGTCCGCGGCGGCCGCTCCCCTCTTAAGGGCCCGTTCTACCGCGAAGGCCGCGGCGGCCTCTGCGGCTCCCCTGTCCAGAACGCCGGTCACGAAGCGGCGGCCTCCTCCAGGATGACCGCTGCCGCAGCCTTCACCTGCTCGGTCGACACGTCGAGGTGGGTGACGAGGCGGAACCGGCCGTCGGCGACCGCGTTGAACAGCACACCCCTGGCGGCGCAGCGGACGTGCAGGTCCTCGCCGACCCCGTCCGGCACCGTGCAGTAGACCATGTTGGTGGGCTTGTCGTTCCTCTCCACCATTATGACGTCACCGGCGGAGAGCAGGTCTGCCAGCAGCGCCGCGTTCTCGTGATCCTCCTCCAGCCTGCCGATGTTGTGCTCGAGCGCGTAAAGCCCCGCAGCGGCCAGCACACCGGCCTGTCTCATGCCGCCACCGAGGCGTTTCCTCCAGTGCCTGGCGGTATCCACGAAGTCTCGACGCCCGCACAGCACGCTGCCCACCGGCGCTCCAAGCCCCTTGGACAGGCAGAACTGCACCGAGTCGACGCTCGAGGCGAAGTCGGCCGCGCGGCAACCCCACGCCGTCGCTGCGTTGAAGATTCGCGCGCCGTCTATGTGCACCGCCAGCCCGTGCCTTCTCGCCTCGTCCGCCGACGCGCGGATGCGCTCCGGCGACGACGCCAGCCCGCCCATGCGGTTGTGGGTGTTCTCCAGGCAGAGCAGGCGCGCCGGGGCGAAGTGCACGTTGGACGGACGGCAGTGGGCGCGCACCTCCTCCGGCGGTATGCAGCCGGAGCTGTCGTCCGCCAGCAGAGGCACCGCGGAGCCAAGCGCCGCCACTCCGCCGCCCTCGAAGTTCTGCATGTGGCTGCCCGCGCCCAGTATGAGGGCATCCCCCCTGCCGCAGTGCGTCAACACGGCCGCAAGGTTCCCCATGGTCCCGGAGGGCATGAACAGCGCGGCCTCCATCCCCAGGATCCCGGCCGCGGCCTCCTCAAGGCGGACCACCGTCGGGTCCTCGCCGTAGACGTCGTCGCCAACCTCGGCCTCGTACATGGCCCTCCTCATCTCGGGAGAGGGCTTCGTGACAGTGTCGCTCTTCAGATCGACGGGAAACACAGCATGCACCACCCTGTTCATAATATTTCGGAAGCTCTGATCAAGCGGATTTCACCCGTCGCAAGGCCCGCGATACCAGGCGCCCTGGCGGATGGAACAGCGTTGTTCAGAGGTTCCTTGTACTTGTATATTATCTCCTTCGCGGATGGCTCAGGCTCACCCCGAGCCTCGCCCACGGCAGAAAGTCCTCCTTCACCGACACCCCCATCGACACCGAGGGCCGGTTCGCCCCGTGAAAGTCGCTGCCGGCGGTGGCGAAAAGCCCGAACTCCGCCGCCATCGACATGCAGCGAAACACCTGCTCCGGTGACGACCCCGGGGACAGGCACTCCATCCCCCACAGCCCGGCCTCCTTCAGGCGCTCCAGGATGTCGAGAAGCTCCTGCTCGTCCTTCGTGGTCTGAGCCGGATGGGCCAGCACCGCCAGGCCGCCCGCCTCTCTTATAAGACGGATGCAGTCAGCCGGAGGCAGCCGGTCCCTCCTGACGTAGGCCGGGGCCGACGATCCCAGGTAGCGCTCGAACGCGGAGCGGATATCGGGAGAGTAACCCTTTTTCATCAGCACCCGCGCCATGTGGGGGCGCGCGACCACCTCGCCCCCGGCCTCAGCGGCAACTTCCTGCATGGTGATGTCCACTCCCATGCTCTGCATTTTCTCGCACATCCGCTCGTTGCGGACATCCCTGCCCCGCCTCAGCCTCTCAAGGGCCTCCCCCAGTCCGCCGGGTGCCCGGAAGTTCAGTCGGTAACCCAGGATGTGAAGCGTCTTTTCATGGTCGGCGGACAGCTCCACCCCCGGTATCCCCGCGACGCCGAGCCTGTCGCACGCGGACATGAAGGGCGCGAGCCCGTCCAGCGTGTCGTGGTCGGTGAGGCTCATCACCGACAGCCCGCCGGCTCGGCCCCGCGACACCAGCTCCTCCGGCGACATTGTTCCGTCGGAGAACGTACTGTGCATGTGAAGGTCGATTCGAATCATCCCGGGGCCCGCCGGGAGCCCTACGCCTCCTCGTCCAGGTACTGATCGTAGTCGAACAGCGCCGGCAGATCGAGAAGCAGTATCAGGCGACCGTCGTCGTGCCTCGCCACCCCGAGCAGGTACTTCTTGTCCATCGTGGTACTGAGCTTCGTCGCCGAGTCTATCTGGTGGTCGTATATCGTGCACACCTCGCGGACCGAGTCCACGACGATGCCGAAGAGGTTGTCGTTCCAGGACACCACCACGATTCGCGCCTCGTCGGTCAGCTCCTTCTGCTTCATGCCGATCTTGAGCTCCATGTCGAACACCGGCACGATCGAGCCGCGAAGGTTGATCACTCCGCGAATATACTCCGGCGAGTTGGGCACTCTCGTCGTGAATGGGGGCACGCGCACTATCTCCCTCACGCAGGTGACGTCTAGCCCGTAGTCCTCGTCGTAAAGGGTGAAGACAAGCGTTATCCGCTCGGCGCCCCTGCTCTCGGCATCCTTCGCGTCCGAAACACCGGTTTTTACGAGCGTATCGTTCATTCGAGCAATCTCCCTCCCAATAAAGCATCCTCCCGTTGAACAGGCCATCCGAAGAATTATATCAGCAAATCGCGACGGCAAGTTCGTCGGCGTCAAGTGTATAATTGCAGGATGCAGCCTTCAACCCTATTCTAACACGCCTCAGTAAAGGAGATCGTGCAATGAACGACGAGTATGACGAGAGAGCAATGTTCAAGGAGGTAAAAAAGCTGATAGACTCGGAGGGACTTGTCACGGCCCGCCTGGTCGAGGCGGTGAACCGCACCGCGCAGATGGCTTCATCGACCGTTCCGGAGATCCAGGACCTGTTCGCTACCTGGCTGTCGCTGGTGGGGGGCGAGGTCAAGCGAATGGCCGAAGGCTCGCCGGAGCTTGACATCGCCGAGACGGCCAAGGGCATAGGTATAGACGAGTCGTCGCTGCTGTCCTTACTGCTAATGCTGCACCGGGAGGGGAAGATTTCGATAAAGTCCGTGCGGACAACCCTCGGCGACGGACGCAACCGCGAGATCTGCTCCTGCCTGATGGACGAGGACTAAGCGAGCCGTCCGGCAGTAGCGTGCCGGAGGCTTCGCGCAGTCGATCGCTTAGGCGGCATTAACCTGGCCGCCCGGCAGGCGACCGGGCGGACGCGAGGCGGCCCCTGTCGTCCCGAGGCGGGTTTTGCCGAGGGACCTGG
>MTKY01048095.1_pt1 | contig 10391 bp, 7 predicted proteins | sample 1042731 | NCBI WGS metagenome assembly MTKY01 (sample SAMN06212206, study PRJNA360538) | anaerobic digester metagenome | biome: Wastewater treatment plant; material: sludge; isolation source: anaerobic digester fed with sludge from wastewater treatment plant | place: Denmark: WWTP Soeholt ... | reverse complement strand
CGCCACGCGGATACCTTCCGCCTCGTTGACGCGGGTGAGCAACACGATCCCGCCGGCGAAGAACGCGATGAGCGAGACGATGCTCAGGCGGCTCGACCCCATCAATTGACCGACGACGCCGAACAGCAGCGGCCCGAAGATCCCCGCGAACTTGCTGGACACGTCGTAGAAGCCGAAGAATTCCGCGCTGCGCGCTTTCGGCGCCATCACCCCGAACAGGCTGCGGCTGAGCGCCTGCGTGCCACCCTGCACCATCCCCACGCCGAACGCCAGCGCCCAGAAGTGCCACGGCTTGCTCATAAAGAAACCGCCCACCATCAACAGCGCGTACCAGCCCAACCCCACCATGATCGAGCGTTTGGTGCCCAGCTTGTGGCTGAACTTGCCGAACAGCAGCGAGAAGGGGATGCCCACGAACTGTGTCAGCAGCAGCGCGCCGATCAGGTCGATCATCCCGATGCCGATTTCTGCACCGTAGATCGTCGCCATCTTGATGACCGTGCCAATGCCGTCGTTGTAAATCCAGAAGGCGATCAGGAACTTGAACAACTCGCCGTATTTGCTGATTTCGCGAAATGTCTGCCCGATGCGTTGGAAACTGGCGCGCACGGGGTTGGCGCCGACGCCGATGCCTTCGGTGTTAGCGGGCGGTTCGGGGACGCGCCGCAGCAGCGGGATTGTGAACACGGCCCACCAGATCGCCACTGTGAGGAACGACAGGCGTGTGCCCAGGGTGCTATCCGGCCAAATCACCATTATCATCACGATGTTGATGGCGAGCAGGATGCCGCCGCCCAGGTAGCCGAGCGCGTAGCCTTTGGAAGAAACGTAGTCGATCTCGTCCTCTCCTGCGATGTGCGGCAGCAGCGCGTCATAGAAAATATACGAGGCCGACAGGCCAATGGTACCTAAGAAGAACAGGATCAGGGTCGGCCAGACCATACCTGTATCCATAAACGTCAGCAGCGCGGTGGCGAAGATGCCGATCCCCGCAAACGCCGCCAGGAGCCGTTTTTTGTTGCCCAAATAGTCAGCGATGCCGCCCAGAACGGGAGCCAGCAGTGCAGAAACTAACAATGCAAGGGAGTTTGTGTATCCCCAATACACTGTGGGTAAGTTCCCGCCCAAATGTGCGCCGACCACACCTTCGAAGAAAACCGGCAACACTGCCGCTTCGATCGTCGTCGAAAAGGCGGAACTGCCCCAGTCGTACATACACCAGGCGTTGATAATTTGACGTTGCACAAAGGTTTTCGCGGATTCGGTGCGGGTCATAGTTAAATTCCTTTCGCTACAGGATGGTTTTATTGATGCGCAAAACGCAGGACGCTAGGGAGACCTGCGTCGCTTATCGCGCGCTACACGCTACGCTTCGCTTTCCGTTAACGGCAAGGCAAAATAGAACGTGCTGCCTTGTCCGATTTCACTTTCGACGCCGACTTGCCCGTTTAACTTTTCGGCAATGCGCTGGACGATGGACAGACCTAGCCCGTAACCCTTCGCTCTGATTTGATCGAGCCGCGTGAAGGGAACGAATAGCCGGGCCTGTTCTTCCGGCGTCAATCCTCTGCCGTTGTCGCGCACCCAAAAGCGCACGTAACCATCATTGTATGTCGTCGCGCCGACTTCAATATGGGGAGGCTTTCCCCCATACTTAATTGCGTTGCTGATGTAGTTAGTCAGGATTTCCTCGACCCACGGCTGGTGGCCTGTCACCTCAGGCCAGCAATCCGATATAACGATCTTTGCATTGCTCGCGGCGATAACATCAGCCAGCCGTCGTTGGACGTCCGCTATAATGCCAGGCAGGTCGAGTCTCCCGGTCGGCACTTCGTCGATTTTACGCACGCTGGCTAACAACAGTAACGCATCGACGATGTTGATGGTTTTGCGGCTGTTTTGAGCGATGATGCTGCAGTAGTAGGCGAGTTTATCCTGAGGTATTTTGTCACAGCGTTTTTCCAAAAGCTCGCTAAACCCAATCACAGAAGCTAACGGGGCCTTCAAATCGTGCGCTACGGTATGGGCGTACGCATCCAGTTCTTCGTTTTGTTTTTCGAGTTCGAGGGTGCGTTGCGATAGGATTTCTTGAGCGTGCTGGCGTTCGGCGATCTCCGCACGCAACTCGGCGGTGCGTTCTTCGACGAGTGCCTCGAGTTGGAGGTTGATGTGGGCGAGTTCGGCAGTGCTTTGGGCAATGAGTTGGTCAACTACCCGCGAGGGGAGTGTGAGCGCAAAGGCGAGGAAAACCGGTACAACAATATACGCTGGCAGAAGTCGGTAGATGATGCCAACAATAACAATGATGGCGGTTGCAGCTAACGTGTAGCGCATAGCAGATCGAAACCCTAACACTAAACCTAATGTGAAAATACCCACATGAAACATGAGCATATTCATTAGGTAATCTCGTTGTAATTCGAGTGTGTAAATCAACAATCCGGTGATGCAAGCCATAGCCACCCAGCCAAAGGTGAACATCGCGCGCGATAACGAGAGCGAGAGTCTGTTAAATGAGTAAAGCGCGGCCGTGCTAATGGTCAACATAAAGGCAATGTATAAGCCATCTAAAGGCTCTTTATAAACGTTGCGCATTATGGTATGGAGGATAACGCCAAGTATGGGGAACATGGTATATCCTCCCAGAATCCACCGTGCTGCGTTGATTCGCGCCTTTTCTCCAGGCAGAGTATGCATGCAAGCTACTCCCAGAAGGGGCCGATTTTCGTGATTCTTTGCTCTTCGCGTGCTTTGTCGTAAGCTTCCCACCAGCGTTTGACTACTTGTTGCAATTGTGCGTCCTCAAAGGCGTTGCGAAATACAATTTTCTCCTGCTCGGTGAGATCGCCATAGGGACATGCCGCAAAAATAGCGTCGAGTCCCTGTTCCTCCGCCTCCTTGACGAAGTTCCGCGAGAGAAGAACCTGTCCTGTCAACCACAACATATCCTGATGGCCCTTTAACATAATACTCCTTTCGGTGGATTTCTTACTCATCTTGGTGGAAACCAGGTACACCCCTATTTTATGCCAATCTGTATATTATGCCAGAGGGCAACAAAAAACCCCCCTCTTTCCCCGGCCTTTAGGCCGTATTCAGTTGCTAGAAGTGACCAAACGCGATAGCCCCGGTTGCAATACCGCGCAACCTGCACGAGTTTTTCGCGTAGGAATACTAGCACAATTGGTTCAATTGTGAAATTTTGCCCTGGGTCACAAAAAGAGGAATATGGAAACCACAGCTTTAGTCGAAGTCCAAAGCCTGTACAAACGTTACACCCCCAATGGCCTGTACGCGGTGGCCGATGTGTCTTTCGAGATTCACACGGGCGAATTGTTCAGCCTGCTCGGACCGAACGGCGCCGGCAAAACGACCACCATTTCGGTGATTAGCACGCTGTTACAGCCGACTTCCGGCGCGGTGCGCGTGGCCGGCCACGACGTGCAGCGCAATCCTATGGCCGTGCGGAACGTCATCGGCGTCGTACCGCAAGAACTGGCGCTCTACGACGATCTGACTGCGCACGAGAACCTGCGTTTCTGGGGTGAGATGCGCGGTCTACACGGCGCGGAGTTGGCGCAAGAAATCGCCGAAAAACTGGAGTTGATGGAATTGGCGGACCGCGCTAAAGAGCGCGTCAGCACGTTCTCCGGCGGGATGAAGCGCCGTCTCAACCTGGCGGTGGGGCTGTTGGGCCGCCCCAAACTACTTATGCTCGACGAGCCTACCGTCGCCATCGACCCGCAAAGCCGCCGCTACATCCTGGACTGGGTGAAGAAGTTGCGCGAGCAGGGTGTGACGATCCTCTACACCACGCACTACATGGAAGAAGCCCAGGAATTGAGCGACCGCATCGGCATCATCGACCACGGAAAGTTGATCGCGCTGGGGACGTTCGATGAACTCATTCAGCTCGTTGGTCAGCACGAGACGTTGCGTTTGCGACTGTTGCAAGAAGGAGGAGGCGCAGAACTGGCAGCCGCGCTGCAGTCACTCGAAGGCGACCGCATTGCGGGCATCATAGAGGCCAGCGCGACCAATGGCGAGGTGCTGATCAATGTGACGTCGGCGGAGGCGACCCTGGCCGCCGTCATCGGGACGGCGACCGGTTTGGGCCTGAGCGTGCGGACGATCGACATCCGTGAACCGAACCTGGAGGCCGTCTTCCTGCGCCTGACCGGTCGCGCGTTGCGGGATTGACGAGGGCGTATGCGTAAACTGACCGTTCTCGCATTCAAAGAAGCCTTGGTGGCGTTCCGTGACAGGGGCGCGTTGGCGATGATGCTGGTGACGCCCCTCGCACTCACGCTGATCATGATGGCGGCGTTTGGCAGCGGCAGCAACAGCACCCCGATTTCCGACATCCCCGTGCTCCTGTTGAACCGGGACACGGGGACGTTTGGGCAGGTTCTCACCGACATCTTCTTCTCGTCGTCGGTAGGCAATCTGGTGGCGCCGACGTTGATAGAAGACGAATCCGAAGCTGCGGCGCGCGCGCGTGTGGACGCCGACGAAGTCGCTGCGTTGGTGATTATCCCGCAGGATTTCAGCGCGCGCATATTCCCATTCGGCGCGCGCGCGCAGGCATTGACCGGTGTGGATGTGATGGCGCTTTCGTCCGATGCCGCACTCACTCCGGAGCAGCAGGCGGGTCTCGCCCAGGCCTTCATGGAAAGTCAAACACGGAGCGAAGAAGCACGCACCGACTCAGTGATCGTCGAAATCTACGCCAGTCCCGACCGGCGCATCGGCGCGTTAATCGTCAAGGCCATCGTCAGCCAGGGGCTTGAGCGGCTCAACATCCAGATTGCGGGAACAACGAACATCGTCGCCCGGTTGGCGGTGGGGATGCTCCAGGCCGGGCAAACTAATGTGGATGTGGCGGCGGCGATGGGAGCGATGTCGGCGGGGAGTGTCGGGCAGGAAACGGCTGGCGGTGCGGGCGTCGATCTGCCCATCAAGCTGGTGACCACCTCCACGACGGGGCGCGGCTTTAGCTGGCTCGGCTATTACGCTTCGAGCATGGCGGTGCTGTTCCTGATGTTTGCCGTGACCTCCGGCGGGCGCACGCTCCTGGCGGAACGCCAACGCGGCACGTTGCCCCGGCTGCTTATTTCCCCGACGTCTGCCTTGACCATTCTGCTGGGCAAGATGGGTGGCATCGTACTGACCGGCGTGCTACAGATGCTCATCCTCTGGGGAGCGACCACGCTTATCGGCGCGTACTGGGGCCATCCGGGCGGCGTGCTGCTGACGATTGTGCTGCTGGTGACCTGCGCGTCCAGCGTCGGCGCGCTCATCTCCGCGTGGGCGCGAACGCCGGGACAGGCCAGCGCCATCGGTTCGGCCATCACCTTGATCGGCGGCGCTCTCTCCGGTAGCTTCTTCGTCCGCTGGAACTTGCCGCAGTGGGTGCAATACCTCAGTCTCGTCACGCCCAACGCTTGGGGCATCGAAATCCTCTCGCGCCTGCAGGCTGGGCGCGCTGCTACTACCATCCTGCCCTGGCTTGGCGGTATGGTGCTGTTGACCATATTCTATTATGCCCTGGCGCTGGTGGGATTCCGGCGGCAGTTCAAATAGAGGAGCGACTATGTATCGTCTATGGGGCTTGATTCGTACGGACTTTTTGCGCCGGTTCGATGGGCCGATGGCGTGGGTGTTTTTCCTGCTTTTGCCGTTCCTGTTCACCGCTGCGGTGGGCGCGGGGATGGGCGGGATGATGAACGACGCGCCGCCGGAAGAGGTGCGCATCTCCCTTGCTGTGATCCAGCGCGACGAAGGCCCGTTGGTAGATGCGCTCTTCGCGGCGTTGAAAGGCGTGAACTTCGATCTGGAGGTGGTGGAGACGTTTCCTGACGACGTCTTCGGCCTGATCGTTCCGGCGGAGTTCTCCGAGCGTTTACTGGCCGGAGAAGAGGCCGAACTGACATTGCACATCCGCAGCGATAGCAGCAATACCCCGGCCGTAGAGCAGGCTGTGCAGGCCGCGATCGGGCGAGTAGGGGGCGCGGCGCTCGTCGCGCAGAGCGGGGTGACGCAGGCGCGCGACGCAGGGCTGGTCACTACACCGGCAGAAGAGACTGCGCTTTTCTCTGAACTGCTGCTCGATACGCTCACCGCCGTGGAGAACCCTGCGGCCGTTGCGGAGGTCGTATGGCCCGCAGGGGTGACGTTGGAAACAGATGTGCGTGACATGGCGAACAGCACCGAACATGCCTCTGCCGGACAGATCGTCACCTGGGTGCAAATTACCCTGCTCGGCGCGGCGGCAGTGCTGGTGGACGAGCGTCTGCGCGGCGCGCTCAAGCGGATGCTGGTCATGCCCACGTCGCGCGCGCTCATCTTGGGCGGCAAAGTCCTGGCGACGGTGCTCGCGGGGTCGCTGCAGATCGCCATCTTGCTGGTCGGCGGCGCACTGTTATTCGACGTGGGGTGGGATCGTGCGCCTTTGGCCGTGGCGGCGGTCTCCGTCGCGTTCGCACTGGCTGTCGCGGGTATGGGTTTGCTGCTGGCGACGTTCGTCAAAACCAGTGGGCAGGCCAGCAGCGCCGTGGTCGGAGTGTCGATGACGACCGCAGCCTTGGGCGGCGCATGGTTTCCGCTGGAGGTGACGCCGCCGCTGTTTCGCCAGATCGTGCAAATCCTGCCCTCCACCTGGGCCGTGCGCGCCTACGAGGACATTCTGGCGCGCGGCGCGACGTTAAGCGACGTGCTGCCGGCCGTTGGGGTGCTGCTCGGTTTTGCCGTCCTGTTCACCATCATCGGCGTGTGGCGCTTCAACCGCTCGAGTGATTGACAAATTCCCGCCCTGTGGTATCATCCGCATCGTTCAGGGGGCGTAGTGTAGTGGTTAACATGTCGGCCTGTCAAGCCGAAGATCGCGGGTTCAAGTCCCGTCGCTCCCGCAGCGACAAATCGCCCAAATAGGAAGGAAAGCAACGGACAGTTGAATTCCCGTAAGCGATTTGTCTGAAACCAGAGCTACTTCGAGCGCTAGTCGAAGTAGCTCGTTTTGTTTTGTAAAGGACAATTCAGGCCACAAGACATCGAACTTTTCCAATCTTTGACCTGCAGTCATTATATCACTGTATCTCTCTGGGCGCAACCCCACCATTGCCAAATGATACGCCAGTTGTTGTTCCCGCAAGCGTTCTTGGGTGATGAGGCCCGCCAGATAGAGTTCTGCCGCCCGTCCGATACGTTCCTGAGCAGCTTGCGCTTCCTGAGCGGCTTCCGGACGCTCTTGGGCCCACTGTGCTTCGAGTTGCGCCTGCCAATCTGCCGGAAGCTGGCTCTGCCATTCCAGGAACAGATCAACGACCTGCGACTCGATCTCTTCAGCTTTGAGCAAAGGCTGGTTGCACTCACCACTTCGTTCGATGCGCGTGCTATCTCGGTAATAGCGATAGCCCTCCACCGTAGTGGTCGCGCGAAAACGCTTTCCGCAACTCGCGCAAACCAGCAAGCCTGAAAGGGGATGGGCGACGATAGGATTGCTGCCATCCGAGTTGCGATAACGTGTTTTGACTTGCAGGCGTATTTGCTGTACTTGCTCGAAAAGGTCTTCATCGACTATGGGAGGGTGTTCCCCTGGATACCAGGCGACTGCATCCCCGCGCCGGCGTTTGCGCCCATCCTCGTTCACGCCGTAGTAGGGGACTACACCGGTGTAGAAGCGGCGGATGAGCAACGTGCGTACAGCGTCCCGTGAAATGGGGCCAGGCCGCTCTCCGGGCCTGCCTTTGGTGCGGTAGGGAATCGTAAGCCCTTCACGAAGTCTGTAAGGCTCGGCGTTGAGCCGCTGGGCGATGTCGCCGTCGGAGAAGTCTCCGGTGGCGTACCAGGCGAATGCTTGTTGCACGGCTCTGGATTCGATGGGGTGGGGGATGAGACGGTTGCCCGGCCCACGATCGGCGCCGCCAGCATAGGGGCAGTAATCGGGGCCATTTGGATCGGTGCAGGCCGAGCACGTGCCACGACAGTAGCCAAAGGGGATACTGCCGTTCCATTTGCCGTTGCGCGCCCGGGCGAGTCTGCCTTTGCGGGTTTCCTGGCGCAGGTTGTCGATGTAAACCTCGGCCAGAATCCCCAGGATGGTAAGGGCGATCTTGCCCCAGGAACTGGAGAAATCGAGATTTTCCTTGACGGAAACAAAGGCGACGTTGGCCTGGTTGAGCTGATCCAGAGCGGTTAGCAATCCCTTGAGATGGCGGTAGAATCGGTCGACCTTATCTACCACGACGACATCGAAATAACTGTGCTGGGCGTCGGCCAGCAGTTTTTGAAAGGCTGGACGTTCGACGTCGGCCTTGGCGGAGTAGGCTTCGTCCACGTAGTCCTGGACCAGAGTCCAGCCGCGTTGTTGAATGAACATGTGCGCGGCATGACGTTGGGCGTCGATGCTGAAGCTATCCGCTTGTTCTTTAGACGAAAAGCGAAGATATGTAACAGCGCGCATTAAGAGCACCTCCTGTACGATGAGATGCCCTGAATGTAGCGCAAGAAAACGAAGGAGGCAAGTCGTATGCCAAAACGGATCGAGGTTTATGATCCCGAACCTGTTGTAGCATTTCTGCGCCGCTTGTTGGCTGAGCGGGGGCTTAGTTATCATCGGGCGGCGTTGGAGTCCGGATTGGATCGCGCCGCTGTGTTCCGGTTTGTTGAGCAGCGCCTCCGTCCCTCGCGTAACAGTTGTATTATGTTGTCGGACTATTTTGGCATCAATCCCAACACACTGCTCGAATTGGCGGGATATGCCCCGTTGCGCATTTTTGACGAGACCGGGCAGCGGGTCCCGCCGGAAGCCCGTGGCGTGATTGAGCGATTGTCGGCGATCGACGATCCGGTAGCGCGCAGCCGCGTCATCTCCGCCTTGGAGGTGCTGCTCGATGGTTGGGCGTTGGCGCAAGTCGCGAAGGAAACATAGTTTTGCACACATAACGGGCTCCAGTCGTTGGGCTTGGGGCGGGAGTGGCAGTTTACCCCTCCCGCCTGTTGCTTCTCAGGCCGTGCGCTCCCAGGCTTGGCGCGTGTGTACCAGGCAAGGAGAAGCGTGTATGTAAGGCCGCGAAGGGCGGATACACCTCCATAGCGACGATCTCCTGCCCTTTGACAACGATTGCAGTGAAGAGACTCCGGTAAAGCAAATTTTCTTCTTCCGGTTCCAATTCCGCCAGTACTGTGGTAAGATTGTTCAGTAGTTCCAGCGCTTCTTTGACGACCGGGTTGAGCGTGGGTTCCAGAGCGCCCAGCGCGTTGAGGATGGCTGTGCGACGTTGGGCGAATTCGGCGCTGGAAATGATCCCCTGTCGTACCAGGTAGGTCTCCGCCTCAAGGCGTTGATGGAGCGCCAGGCGATCCTGGAGAAAGGCGCTTTCGCCCTCGTCGCACAGCAAGTAGCTGATGACGCGCCGTAGCCAGGCTTCGGGCAGACGGAGCTGACCAACGACGTGACGTACCGTATCCTCCAAGGGTGAGGCTGTCAGATTGGGCTGATGACGCTCATGGTGTTTGATTTGGCACATACGGTCCGCGTAGTAGCGGTGTTTCCCGGTGGAAAACGCACGCATCGTGCTGTGTCGGTGCGAACATACCAGCAATCTGGACAGCGGATAGGGCCGCGCGGGATTCGCTTGGGCATCCGAGCGGTGGGATCGACCCTGCCGGATGTGTTGGATGCGCTCAAAGGTGAGTGGGTCGATCATAGGTTTGTGGTCGCCGGCGAAAAGCTCGCGCGGCTTGCGGAACTTCTCGCCTTCCTGCGTGGAACCGGCATAGGTCACAAACCCTGCATAGATCGGATTGCTGAGAATATAGCGCACGGCGTCGGCATCGAAGGGGCCGGGAGCTACCAGGCCGGGGCGTCCTTTGGTGCGGAAGCGTACCTCGTTGCCATCTGGCAGGGTGAAGACCTCCGTGTTGAGCCGGTTGGCTATGTCCGCAAAGGATGATTGTCCGGTCACATACCAGGAGGCCATCAAGCGCACTGCGTGAGCTTCGACCGGATGGTGAATGCGGAACTGGCGAGCGCCTTGATCCGATTGCCCGTAGTAGGGGCAGTAATCTGGTCCGTTGGGATCGGTGCAGGTGCTGCAGTCGCCTTTGCAGAAGCCGAAACGATAGGTAGGGGCGAGTTTGCCGTTAATGGCATCCATCAGGCGTTTAGCGCGCAGTTCCTGGCTGAGATTGTCGCTGTAGAACTCGGCCAGTGCGCCGAGGATATAGACCACCAGCTTTCCCCAGGGCTTGCGGTAGTCGATCCCTTCGCGTAGCGAAATCAGTTTGACGTTGTTCTTGCGAAGCAATGCCATAAATTCCAGGAATGTGGGCAGATGCCGGGCAATGCGGTCTATACGGTCGACTACCACCACGTGAACGCGATTTTGCTG
>MTKY01052884.1_pt1 | contig 10393 bp, 9 predicted proteins | sample 1042731 | NCBI WGS metagenome assembly MTKY01 (sample SAMN06212206, study PRJNA360538) | anaerobic digester metagenome | biome: Wastewater treatment plant; material: sludge; isolation source: anaerobic digester fed with sludge from wastewater treatment plant | place: Denmark: WWTP Soeholt ... | reverse complement strand
CGCACCACCTCTCGTTCAAGCTCGCGCGCCACTTCGTTACCGACCAGCCACCGCTCGATCTGGTGCAGGCCATGAGCAGACGCTGGCTCGCCACCGGCGGCGAGCTGCGCGAAGTGCTCGCAACCATGCTCGGGCATCCGGCCTCCTGGGCGTTGCCACCGGCAAAACTCAAGACCCCCCGCGAATTCGTGATCTCGGCAGCGCGCGCCGCAGGCACACCCGGGCGACGCACGCGCGGCCTGATCGCGGTGCTCGGCACGCTCGGACAACAACCCTTCGGCGCGGGCTCCCCGGCCGGCTTTGGCGATATCACGAGCGCCTGGGATGGCTCCGAGGCGCTGATGCTGCGCATTGACTGGGCCGATGAGCTCGCCAGCCGGATTCGTGATGAGCCTCTCGATGTCGCGCGCAACGCGCTCGGCTCGCTGCTGTCCACAGATACCGCCGGACTGATGAAAGGCGCCGAGAGCCGCCAGCAGGCCTTGGCGATATTATTGATGAGCCCGGAATTCCAGCGGAGGTAGCGATGTACAGACGCCAGTTTCTGGGCCTCGGTTTGGCGGGGATGGTGTTGTTGCATCAGCGGCGGGTGCTCGGCGAGCCGGCCCCGGCAACACCAAGGAAATTCGTCTGGATAATCCTGCGTGGCGCTCTCGACCCGCTGCATACCGTGGTGCCGGCCTTCGATCGCGGTCTGGGCGCGGCGCGCGGCGTGCTGTTCGGAGCAATCGATGAGCGGTTGTTGCCACTGGACGACGGGTACGGTCTGCATCCTCAACTGAAGACCCTCCATTCGTGGTACCGCGAGCGCAGCTTCGCACCGGTGGTGGCAGTTGCCACGCAGTACCGTTCACGATCGCATTTCGACGCACAGGATGTACTGGAGTGCGGCCTGATGCCGGTGGAGCACGACAACGGCTGGCTGGCGCGCGCACTGGGCGCTTACCACGGCGAAAGCATCGCCATAGCGCGCTCGCTGCCGATCACCCTGCGCGGCACGGGGCATGCCCAGACATGGTATCCCTCGACGCTGCCGAGCGCCGACGAGGACCTCTACCAGCGCCTGCTACAGCTCTACCAGCACGACGATGCCCTGCGCACACGTCTGCAGGAGGGGCTCGCCACGCGCGAGGGCCTCGAGATCGAGGGAGCGCAGTCACGCCGCCCGCGTTTTGCCAACCTGACGCGCGCCTGCGGGCAACTGCTGGCGGATAACGCGGACGCGAGTTGCGCAGTGCTGGAGATGAGCGGCTGGGACACGCACACCGCGCAGATCAATCGCCTGGACAGACAGTTCAGGCAATTCGATGAGGGGCTGCAGGCGCTGCGCGAGGCACTTGGCGCGCAGTGGAGCAACACCCTGATCGCGATCGGCACCGAGTTCGGGCGCACCGTGGCCATCAATGGCACCGGCGGCACCGATCACGGCACCGCATCGGTGCTGCTGCTCGCGGGCGGCGCGCTGGGTGGTGGCAGGGTGTTCGGCGAGTGGCCCGGTCTCGCGAGCGCGGACTTGTTCGAGGGACGCGATCTCAGGCCGACCTCGGATATACGCTCATGGATCGGTGCGGCGCTCGCCGAACACTGGTCGCTCGACGGACAGCAGCAGCGGGCGATTTTTCCCGGCGCGGAGCCGGTGCCAATGCGCAGCGGCACGCTCGCCTGAGCAACCCCTGCTGCTGCACGAGGGTTTCGTCATTGAGTGTGATCGCCGGACCCATGCGGTACCGCCGGCAATCCGATCCGGCGATCGAGATTGTCCGGCAACGAATACGCGGCATGCGCCCGGGTGCGGACAAGACGCGCCGCAATGATGCAGACCTAGTGCTCCTCGCGCATAATCCATCCCGGGAGCTTTATTGCGACCCGGAACCCGGGCCTGAAGTTGCCGAAACCCGCCATCCAAAACAGCGGCAATCACCTGCCCATCGACAGAGCGAATACACCATGCAGCGACTGACCCTCCCCGGCACCGACATGACAACGAGCCAACTGTGCCTGGGCACCAACCAGTTCGGTACCGTGCTGGACGACGAGCGCGTGGCCGATATTCTCGCGGCCTACACTGCGCTCGGTGGCAATTTCCTCGATACCGCGGCCGCCTACGGCGACTGGATGAGCACCGCGCCGCGAGGGGCCTCCGAGCTCGCGCTGGGCCGCTGGCTGGCGCGCCAGCGCCGCGAAGACTGGATCATTGCCACCAAGGGCTGCGAGTTCGACTATCGCGCGGACTTCACGCTGCGCGTGAGCCCGGAACATCTCGAGCGCGATATCGCGGGCAGCCTGGAACGCCTCGGCATCGGCCATATCGACCTCTACTGGTTGCACCGCGACGATCCCGGGCAGCCCGTGCAACCCATCATCGATGCGCTGATCGCCCAGCAGCAGGCCGGACGAATCCGCCATTTCGGCTGCTCCAACTGGAGTCCGGCGCGGATCCGCAAGGCGCAGGCCCACGCCGCCAGGATCGGTCACCAGGGCTTCGTGGCCTGCCAGCCGATGTGGGGGCTCGCGGAACCGGATCGCACGGCGATGCACAATTACGCGCCGGGCGGCTATTACGAGGACGGGTACCGCGAATTGCACGAGCAGGGACTCTCCATGATTCCCTACTCGGCACAGAGCCGCGGCGTATTCTCGAAGCTGGCCATCGGCGTGCCGCTGGCGGCCGATGTCGCGGCACTCTATGGCAACGATGCCAACCGCCGGAAACTGGTGGTGATCGAGATGGTGGCGGCGCGCCACGGTGTCTCGATCAACGAAGTGGTACTGGCCTACCTGCTGTGCCAACCGCACCCGACCATTCCGATCATCGGCTGCAGCAACACCCAGCAACTGCGCGACAGCGCGCTCGCCTGCGAGTTGCAGCTCGATGCGAGCGAGCTCGCCACCCTGCGCAATGCCTGAACCGTGGACGCCGTGAAACGCGCCGGTACCGCCGATGTCTGCATCGGCGGACTCTTCGCGATCGGCAAACAGCTCGCGATTGCGGACAATCGCATCGACCTCGATCCGACGCGGTCAGCGACGAGCAGATTGCGGGAACCGACTGCGCCGATCGTGGCAACACCCGAGCGCGGACCTCAGGGCGTGGCGGCGCTGTCTGCCATCGGCAAGCCGAGATGCGCGTGCATCAGGGTATACAACTCACGCTGTGCGATCAGGATCGGCACCCTGGCGCTACCGGGTCCCTCGATATAGGCCGGCACATTGCCGCCGGTATGCAGCTCCTCTTGGGTGCCCGCGGCATTGGTTGCGTAACTCACGCCGAGCAGTTCTCCGCGCGGCGTGCGCAGCACCGCGTAGAAGCCGGGGTTGTATTCCGCGCGGCCCGACCACTCGCCATACTCGCGGTAGAGCGCCGGCGCTCCGACCACCTGCCCGGCCTGGGCGTGGTCGGCCGTCACGATCAGCAAGGTATCGGGATTCGCGGCGACGAACTCGCGCGCCGTCTTCACCGCACGGTCGAAGGCCTGCAACTCGCCGATTTCGCCACAGGGATCACGGTCATGCGCGGCCTTGTCGATGGATGCGCCCTCCACGACCAGCAGGAAACCGCGTGGATTGTCCGTCTCGAGCAGCCGCAGCGCCTGGCGCGTCATCGCCTCGAGTGTCACGGGTGGCTGGTCGGCGATGTTGGGGACGCAGCCAAAAGGCTGCGGAAACCGCGGCTTGCCCTGCGCATCGAGCGCAATCGTCTCCGCCACGCGGGCGTTTTCACCGCTCCATTCGCGCGCGAGGTTGCCGCGCGCAAACAAGCCCAGCGCCCGCGCACCCGGCTGCAACTCCGTCATCTGCCGCGCATCGTGCAGCACCCGGAAGCCGTTGCGCTGCGCGATCCCGGCGACGGTGCCTGCGCCCGGAGCCGGCTCGGCGAAATACTGCGCGCCGCCACCAAACAGCAGATCGAGCTTCGAGGCGGCCAGCTGTTCCGCGATCGAACCCCTGCCACCGGCGCTTTGCAGATCGGCAGGGCACCCAGACACTCCGGCGGCGGGCGCAGTGCTCCGCGGTCCCTCGCATTCGCGCGAACTGACATGGGTCACGAATGCGGCCGGCGTGGCATCGGTCACCCTTGCCGTGGTCACGATGCCCGTACGCAAGCCGCCCGCCCAGGCCTGTTCGACGATGGTCGGGAGCTCACGGTCGTCGCCGGCGCTGGTCGCGAGGCGCCCCTGGCTGGTCAATTCACCGGTTGCGATCGAGGTCGCGGTGTTGGCGCTGTCGGCAATGAAATCGGTGCCATGCGGCGGAGCTTCCATCACGGTCTGTACTTTCACCGATACCCTGCGCGGCATCTGTTCCATCGCAAAACCGCCCTCGGCTCCATGGACGTAATCACGTGCCAGCGTGATCTGCTGTTCATCCATGCCGTCGCCGATCATCAGTATCACGTTGCGCGCCTGGCCCGGCGCGGTTGCCGTTGCGGCGCAGGAACCGAGCACCGCAACATACACGATGGCGGCGGCGCCCCTGCGGACTGCAGTACCCGGCGGGCAATTCATGGCCGCACCCGCGTTGCGGTTCTTGTCCTGCCACGGCGCGCAGCTCCGGTTTTTCGCGGCGCCTTGCGCAGGCCCGCTGTCACCTCGAGCTCGACCAGTGCTTCCTCCATGTAATCGATCAGCCGTTGCACCCGCGGCACCGAGCGACGACAGGCCGCGATCCCGAAATCCAGATTCCCGCCGTAGCTGACCAGCGTGATATTGAGCGCGAATCCGTGAAACGGAATCGACGCCGGATAGATGCCGTCGAGACGCGCGCCGTTCCAGTACATGGTTTCGCGCGGCCCCGGCACGTTGGACACCACGGTGCTGAACGCGGGGAAACGGCTGGCGAGTCCCAGCACGGTGCTGAGCAGCATCGGCCCCTGGGTAACGACGGTATACAGTTCGATCTCGCGCGGCGTCATCCCGGCCAACTGTTGCTTGCCTGCCTGCATGGAATGCCTGATGGCGGCAAAGCGTTTGTCCGGATCGGCAATGTTGGTGGCCAGATCGGCGGTAAGAAAGCCCACGGCGTTGGCCGAATCGAGATCGCCCTCGGCCCGCAGCGATATCGGCGCCATGGCCTTCAGCGAATGCGCGGGAAGATCGCCCTCGGCGATCAGGTGACGCCGCAACGCACCCGCGCAGACCGCCAGCACCGCATCGTTCAGGGTGCCATCGAATGCCTTGCCCACCGCGCGCACCCGCGCAAACGGCCACGATTGCGCCACGAACCGGCGCGAGCCGCTCACCGCGGTATTGAAATGGGTGTGCGGCACGTTGCGCCACGGCACCGCCAGGTCGCCGCCTCGTCCGAACCATACCCCGGCGTAGCGTCCAAGCGCGCTCGCTACATTGACCGAAGTGCCGAGTTGCTCCTTTATCGCATCCGCCACCACTCGCAGATCGCGCGTGTCGGGAGTCGGCCTGGGGCGTGCCCTGGTCCGGCCAAGTCGTTTGCGATAGGCCTCGTAGGCCTCTATCGAGAACGGCGACTGGCGAATCCGGGTCCGCGGACTGCTCGAGAGCATGCTGTTGGTGAGATGCATTGCCCCGACACCGTCGATCGCGCAGTGATGCGCTTTCATGTAGGTCGCGAACTGGCGCTTCTGCAGCCCTTCGATCAGGTGCATTTCCCACATCGGGCGATTGCGATCGAGCAGGGTGCTGTGCAGCCGCGAGACCAGTGCGAACAGCTCGCGGTAACGGCCGGGCTTCGGCAGCGCCGAGTGCCGCACGTGGTATTCCATGTCGAGCTGATCGTCACGCTCCCAATGGATCGGGCCGGCGACACCGAGGGGCCCCAGTTTCAGGCGCTCGCCCAGGGGCCGGCGCAATTCCCCGTCGTAGCGCAGTACCTCGCCCAGATGCTGCAGAAACTCCTGCTCGTCGGTGCCTTCCGGCAGGGTAAAGAGATTGATACCGCCCACATGCATCGGTGTCTGGCGGGTTTCGTTCATCAGGAAAAAGGCATCGGTAATCGCCATTCTGCGCATCGTTTTACTTCCGATCCATTGGCCCGGGCCACTTCTCGTCGCCTCTCGAGCGGGTTATCAGGATTGTAAAAAGCCTCTTATACCATCGCGCCAAGCACCTCGAGCAGTTGCTCGACCTCGGCCAGGGTGTTGTATTGGGCAAAACCGATGCGCACGCCGCCGCTGCGCTCCATGCCCAGCTGCCGATACAGTTCGAGCGCGTAATTGTGCCCGTTCCAGGCAAAGATATTGTGCCGCGCCAGCTCGCGCACGATTGCCTCCGGCGTGTGCTGCTCACGGACAAACGACACCGTCGGTACCCGCCACGCCATGCGCGCCGGGTCGGTGATGCCGAGCACCCGCAGCCCCGGCAACTTCGCGAGCCCCGCGAGCAGCGCCCGGACCAGCTCGTTTTCGTGTCCCTGCAACAGCTCGAAAGCGCGCCGCAGCTGAGTCCGGCGCCCGCTGTCCGCGGCAAGCCCGCCCATGGCCTGGCCGACCCAGGCGATATGCTCCACCGCGCCCAGCGTGCCGGCCATGCCCTCGTGACTGAGCGTACCGGTCTCGAACTTGTGCGGCAGCACGTCACCCGCCGGGCGCACACGATAAGCCGTCAGCCCTTCGAGCAATTCGCGGCGCCCCCACAACACGCCCTGGTGCGGACCGTAGAACTTGTAGGGTGAACAGACCAGGAAATCACAGCCGAGTGCACGCACATCGATCAGGGCATGCGGGGCGTATTGCACCGAATCGACGAACACCAGCGCATTGTGCGCATGGGCGCGCTCCACCACGGCCGCCACATCGGTGACGGTACCGAGCGCATTGCTCGCATGATTCACCGCCACCAGCCGGGTGCGCTCGCCGAGCAGGGGTTCGAGGGCGTTGATATCGAGCTCGAACGTTGCGGTATCGACCTCCCACCAGCGCACTTTCAGCCCGAGGTCCTCCGCCAGCATCAGCCACGGTCCGATATTGGCGTCGTGGTCCATGCGCGTCAGCACGATCTCGTCGCCCGGGCTCAGGGTGCGCCCGATCGAGCGCGATATATGAAAAATCAGCGAGGTGGTGTTCTGGCCGAACACGATCTCTTCGGCCGAGCCCGCGCCGAGAAAATCCGCCATCGCCTGGTGTGCGGCGTCCACCAGCTCGCAGGCCATGCGGCTGCTGGCGAAATGTCCACCAAGGTTGGCATTGGCCCGCACCAGGCAATCACTGATCTGCTCGATCACGCGGCGCGGCACCTGGGTACCGGCCGGGTTGTCGAAATAGATCCGCGGCAAACCCCCGTCGCACAGGTTGATCGAGGGAAATTCATTGCGGATGGCAGCGCTGTCGAATGGCATCGGTTGTTCCATGCGGCTACCCGGACGCGGGGCCGTCCCGTCGGGGGGCCGGAGATAGTAGCCGTTACGACCGGAGTGGTGTAGTGGCGGAGCATTTACCCCGGGAATAGCGCTTTTATTGAACAGTTGTTTAGAATAGGTGGCAACGACTCTCGCCCCCTGACACCTGACTCGAAAGGGATAAGCACCATGACAACACCGGCCGACGACAACCAGGACATCATTCTCGCGGACCTTTCCGATGCGGAGCTCGTCGAACAGATGTTCGATGACCTCTACGACGGTCTCGCCGACGAGATCAGCGAAGGCACCCACATCCTGCTCGGACGTGGCTGGGCGGCAAAAAAGGTACTCGACGAGGCGCTGGTCGCGGGCATGACCATCGTGGGTGTCGATTTCCGCGACGGCATCCTGTTCGTGCCCGAGGTATTGCTCGCCGCCAACGCGATGAAGGCCGGCATGGCCATCCTGAAACCGATCCTGGCCAGTACCGGCGCGGAGCCGGTCGGCAAGATGGTGATCGGGACCGTGAAAGGCGATATTCACGACATCGGCAAGAACCTGGTCGGGATGATGATGGAGGGCGCCGGATTCGAGGTGATCGACCTCGGCATCAATACCGATGCCGACGCCTACATCGCGGCGCTCGAGCAACACCGCCCCGAGATCCTCGGCATGTCGGCATTGCTCACCACCACCATGCCGTACATGAAAGTCGTGATCGACACCATGACCCGGAAGGGACTGCGCGAGGACTACATCGTGATGGTCGGAGGCGCGCCGCTCAACGAGGAGTTCGGCAAGGCAGTGGGCGCCAACGCCTACTGTCGCGACGCTGCCACCGCGGTGGAAGTGGCCAAGCGCCTGGTGCAGGAGCGACGCGCGGCACGCGCGTAGCGGGCAGCGAGATGGGCGGCCCGGTGTTGCTGATCGCCTGTGGCGCAATCGCGCGCGAACTCGCGCAGCTGTGCCGGCAGCCGGGCTGGTCGCACCTCAGCCTGCGTTGTCTCGATGCGGCGCTGCACAACCACCCCGAACGCATCGTGCCGGCGCTGGAGCAGATGATCCTCGCCCAGCGCGCACATTTCGACCGCATCTTCGTGGCCTATGCCGATTGCGGAACCGGCGGCGCCATCGACCGCCTGCTGGAGCGCCACCGCATCGCACGCCTGCCGGGCGCGCATTGCTATGAGTTCCTGGCGGGTTCCACGAGCTTTCATGCGCTCGCCGATGCCGAGCCGGGGAGCTTCTATCTCACGGATTTCCTGGCGCGACATTTCGATCGCCTGGTGCGCGAAGGGCTCGGACTGGACCGGTACCCGCAATTGTTGCCGCAGTACTTCGGCAACTATCGCCGCCTGGTGTACCTGGCGCAAACCGAGGACCCGGCACTCGATCGCCTCGCCGAGCAGCATGCCAGCTTTCTCGGCCTGGCCTACGAGCGGCATTTCACCGGGCTCGCGCACCTTCGGCACGCCGTCGGCGAACAGGTCATGCAATGGCAAAACTGATCAGCATCTTCTGGCGCGACATTCCGGCACAGGTGATCGGCCGGGTCGGGCGCAGCAACCACAAGCAGGTGCTGGCACCACGGTTCGCCAAGGCCATCGACCGCGCGGCGATGCGCGCCGGTCGGGGCTCGAGCGATGCCTACCTTGCCGACTGGCGTCGCGAATCGGAGGAAGTCACGGGCGATATCGAACAGTTGGTCAGCGCGCGCGTGGCGGAACTCGAGAGCCACTTTCCCGAGCCCCTTCTCGAGGCCGTGATCAAGACAGGAGGGCTCGTATCCGGATTGAAAGCGCCCGCCAACGCAGCCACCCTCACCGCGGCAAAGGAACCCTCCGATGACTGACACCGTGCTCAGCTCTCGCACCCGCGAGGTCGTGATCGGCTTTGATCGCCCCTTCGTGGTGATCGGCGAACGCATCAATCCGACCGGCCGCAAGCTGCTCGCCGAGGAGATGAAAGCCGGTGACTTCAGCCGGGTGCAGGCCGACGCGCTGGCCCAGGTCGCCGCCGGCGCGCGGATTCTCGACGTGAACGCGGGCATACCCCTGGCGGACGAACCGCGCATGCTCGCCGAGTGCATCCGCCTGCTGCAGTCGATCACCGATGTCCCGCTCAGCATCGATTCCTCGATCGTCGAGGCGCTGGAAGCAGGACTTGCCGCCTACCAGGGCAAGGCGCTGCTCAATTCCGTCACCGGCGAGGAGGAACGCCTGCAACGGGTGCTGCCGCTGGTGAAAAAATATGGCTGCGCGGTGGTCGCGATATCCAATGACGACAGCGGCATCTCGGAAAACATCGACGTGCGCTTCGCGGTGGCGAAAAAGATCGTCGAGCGCGCCGCCGACCATGGCATACCGGCCAGCGACGTGATCGTCGATCCGCTGGTGATGCCGATCGGTGCCATCAACAGCGCCGGACGCCAGGTGATGTACCTCGTGCAGCGCCTGCGCAATGAACTCGGCGTGAATACCACGTGCGGGGCCTCCAACCTGAGCTTCGGTATGCCCAACCGCAACGGTCTGAACGCCTCGTTCATCAGCATGGCGATCGCCAGCGGCATGACCTCGGCGATCACCAATCCACTGCATCCCGAGCTGATGCAGGCGGTGCGCGGCGCCGATACCGTGATGGGTCACGATCCGCAGTGCGCGAACTGGATCCGCAATTACCGCAATCCGCTGCCCGATGGTGTCGAAGCGCGCGGAGGGCGCCGCGGTGGACGCCGCGGAATCGCTGCAGAACCCGTTCCCGGAGACGCAAGATGACGACGGGATCGGATTCCGCCCTGGTCGTGTTCTCGCCATCGGGGCGCCGTGGTCATGTCGCCCGCGGCACCAGCGTGCTGACCGCGGCGCGCAAGCTGGGCGTCGATCTCGATTCGGTCTGCGGAGGCCGCGCGATCTGCGGTCGCTGCCAGGTACAGGTCACCGCAGGCGAACTGCCCAAGCACGGTATCGTGTCACGCGCCGCCAGCCTGTCGCCGGCCACCGCCAGCGAGCTCGACTACGGTGCGCGCCGCGGCCTGGACCCGGAATGCCGGCTCGGCTGCCAGGCGCTGGTGCTCGAAGATGTC
>MTKY01057924.1_pt1 | contig 10397 bp, 10 predicted proteins | sample 1042731 | NCBI WGS metagenome assembly MTKY01 (sample SAMN06212206, study PRJNA360538) | anaerobic digester metagenome | biome: Wastewater treatment plant; material: sludge; isolation source: anaerobic digester fed with sludge from wastewater treatment plant | place: Denmark: WWTP Soeholt ... | reverse complement strand
GACGAGTGGCGAACTGCATGGCCGGAAGCGTGATGTCGGCATCCCCGCTCAAGGATTGGTGTCCATGGGTCTGGCCCAGTGGCTCGTCGTGCCAGGGCTATGCATGATGACGGTAAGTTGCGTTGCTACCGAGGACCTCGAACCGTGGGCGTCCCGGAGACATGCCGAGGACCATGTCTGCCGGCATGTGCAGGAGATCACCGACGGGCAGTTCGAGTACACGGTGTTCCAGGGCGGGACCATGGACGGCGTGAACTGCCGGCCGCCCATTGGTTACGGGGCCTGGAGCCAGCCGTGGGAGTCCAATAGGGCGGTGCGGTTGGAGAACGTGGGCGAGACGGACGTGGTGAACCCGTGGCTGTTCAATGGCCGCAACGGGTTCCGCACCCTCGATGAGATCCTCAGCCGCGCAATTGAGCCGGGCATGACCGATCGCGAGAAGGCTTTCGCGCTCTACTGGCAGCAAACCCAGCAGCGTTTCCACGCATACACCGCGGACAATGAGGTCAACGATCCGGTCAAGGTCTACAACGTGTACGGCTACACATTGTGCGGGAATGACGCCACGTGCCTTGCGGGGCTTTGGAAGTCGGCGGGACTGAAGGTTGCGCCATGCCGGCCAATTGGGCACAGCATTACGCAAGTGTTTTTCGATAACGCCTGGCATGTGCTGGACGGTGATGAGCACTGCGTTTTCCTGCTGCGGGACAACTACACCATCGCAAGTGAAGCGCAGGTCACGCGGGACCACGATCTGATCAAGCGCACTCACACGTACGGGATACTGGCGGGGGACGACCGCAACCTGGACGAGTTCTCGGCGTCTTTGTACATCACGGATACTGAGCCCACGGGAGACAGGGACTGCGCGCGCGGGCACACGATGAACATGACGCTGCGGCCCGGCGAAGCGATCACGTGGCGCTGGGGTCGCCTGACTCCGGTGAAGTTCCACGGGTACGAGGATGTCAAGGACTGGGGCCAGAACGCGGTAGACAAGATCAGCAACGGCCTGTGGGAGTACAGGCCGGACCTGAAAGGCGAGGTCTGGAAGCGGGGAGCGGAGGCGGTGGAGAACCTGGGGTGGTTGGATGGCGCGCTGCGGCCCACGGCACGGGAAGGGGGAAGCGTGACGTGGCGAATCCGCAGCCCGTATGTTTTCGTGGGAGGGCGGCTGGAAGCGGAAGGCGACGGCGCCCAGTTCGAGCTGTCCTGGGACGGCAAGGACTGGCAGGCCTGCGGAGCCGATCTGGACGGGTTCTTCCCGCCGGCATCCCCGGCGCGGTACGAGTTCCTCCTGCGCTGTACGCTGCCCGACGGCGCGGCGCTGCGGAGCATCGGCATCGTCTGCGATCTGCAGATGGCGGTGCTCACGCTCCCAGGAATGGTGGTGGGAGACAACCGGTTCGTTTACACGGATGACACCCAGGGCCCGCGGGATGTGCGGGTGACCCACGACTGGGTGGAGCGGTCGCTGTCGTCGCCGCCGCCCGCGCCGCCGGGACCTGTGTTCCCGGAAGACGGGGCGACGGTGGAGGGGACGAAGATCGTCTTTCGATGGACCCCGCCGGATGCACCGGAGGGGCACGAGATCACGGACTACGAGTTCCGCCTGTCAGACCGCCCGGACATGCGCTGGGCGCTGTCGCCCAATTTCACGAAGCTAATCTCGAACACTGCTGACAGGGGCAAGGCGCAGTACAGTCTGCCGAGAGAGGGTTTGATCTCGCCAGAAAGGGTATACTATTGGTCAGTTCGCGCACGGAATTGCCACAATCTTTGGGGTCCGTGGAGTGATGTGTGGACGTTCCGGGCGGAAGGTCCGGCTGTTCCGGAGGCGGTAGGCCTGGAACTGGATGACACCAGGAACGTCTACGTTCTCAAGTGGCAGCCCCATCCGGAAGGCCGCACTCCGGTGAGGTACCGGGTATACGGCAGCGACGAGAAGGGGTTCAGCGTCAGCGACGAGCCGTACGCGGTGAACGTGGGGAACCAGAAGGAGAAGCTTCCGACCCCGTTCCCGGCGAACTTCGTGGCTGAGACCGCGGATTGCCACTTGGATGTGATCGGGGACGGGATCCGCCTGCCCAATGCAAACCGGGCCTACTACCGCGTGGTGGCGATTGACGAGAAGGGGAATCGGAGCTGGTCGTCGGACTATGCGGAATCGCCCCGGCCGCTGATTGTGGTGAACGGGAATCTGAAGGCAGAGGTTGGGCAGGAGTACCGGTGTTCCGTGACCTGCATCCGTTCGCTGGGGGATCTGCGTTGCCGGATGATCGACGGGAATAGCTACAACGCGAACTACTGGGATCAGGAACAGCCGCGTTGGGAGCTTGAGGGTGGCCCGGCGTGGTTGAGTCTGGACGGCGACGAGCCGGCTCTTGCGGGAGTTCCGGACCATGCCGGGAGTTACGACGTAGTTCTGAGGGCGACGATCGATGGCCGGGGGGCTACTTCGCGCTTACTGCGGATCGAGGTGAGTCGGTAGCCTAGTTGGGCAGCATCGCAATGCCGGGGGGCGTTGCGCGTACCACGGCAGGGGTGCCGCGGGGCCATCCCGCCGACCGATGGGGGGAAAGGGGCAGATTGTTCAGGTCCGCTTTCGCGGGTCGAGGGATCTGTTGTCGGTCACAGGGAATGCTGTGCTGGGAGGCAGGGCCGTGGATATGAGCATCCACTATCTGGTGTTTGGTGCGGTGGTTTGGGCGTTTACGTTCTTCGGGCTGGCGCTGCACGTGGCGGATGTACAGCGTCGCGGTCGCAAAGGCGAGATGCCTTTGGATCAGTACTGGCGCCCCAGGCCGATTGAGTGGCTCCTGAGCGGCATGCTCTTGCTTGCTTGTGCCGCGGCGGTGCTGGGGGCAATTCAGGTGTACGGCCTGGGCCGCGAGGGAACGGGTCTGATGATCCGCGGGCAGTTGACGGTGGCTGCGGCCCTGACGGCGGTGGCGCTGGCGTACGTGGGGCTGCGGGGGAAGAGCTGGCTGATCTGGGCTAAGGACCAGTTCATCCACAGTTCAGGCGCGACACGTCCAAAGGACGGCAAGGTTGTGGTGAACCTCGAGCTTGAGTCGAAGTTCGACATGACCATCATCCGGAAGGTGGCCTGGCAAGTGTACGCGCTGGGCTGTATCCCCCTGGTTCTGGCCGCGCTGAAGGGGCTTGGAGTGGTGGTGCTGCCGTCGATCGCGGCGCTGCTGGCCACTGTTGCGGGCGCGATGCTGGTGCATATCATCTTGGGCGCCGCGCCGAGCTCGGAAGAGGATGAGGACTGGTAGCGGCGGCGGGCAATAGCATGGCCGGGCCAAAGACGCGCCCTTCCGGGCGCGTTTTTCGTTGACGGGTCGCAGTGGCCTTTGATACACTGACGAACCGTGTCAGCAGTAAGGCAGGGGCGGATGGAATCGGCGATGTCGGGTTGACCGAGGGAACTCAATTCATTATAATGAATATAATGAATTGGTCCTAACGGTGTCTCAGTGCCTGCAGGCTGGTTTCCCCGGCCGCACCTCACTTCAGACCCGAAATACGGCGCAGTACATAACCAGGAGGGATGTTTGTGGCTATCAAAGTCGGTATCAATGGGTTCGGCCGCATCGGCCGCCAGGTCTTCAAGGCTCTGTGGGAGAACTTCCGCGACGACGTGGAGATCGTGGCAGTGAACGACCTGACGGACGACGCAACTCTGGCGCACCTGCTGAAGTACGACAGCATCTACGGCAAGATGGATGCCTGCATCAAGGTCGGCGACGGGGCGCTGGTGGTTGACGGGGTAGAGGTCAAGAGCCTTGAGGAGCGCGACCCGGCTGCGCTGCCGTGGGGAGACCTCGGCGTGCAGGTGGTTCTGGAGTCAACCGGTCGTTTCACGGATGAGGAGAAGGCTGCCCTGCACCTGCAGGCCGGCGCGAAGAAGGTTCTCATCTCGGCTCCGGCGAAGGGCGACGGCGTGAAGACTATCGTTCTGGGCGTCAATGATGGCGAGTACGACCCGGCGAAGCACAACCTGATTTCGAATGCAAGCTGCACCACTAACTGTCTGGCGCCGATGTGCAAGGTGCTCGTGGACAACTTCGGCGTTGAGATGGGCCTCATGACGACGATCCACAGCTACACCAACGACCAGGTGATTTTGGACTTCCCGCACAAGGACCTGCGCCGCGCGCGTGCCGCCGCGATCAACATGATCCCGACGACCACCGGCGCCGCCAAGGCGATCGGGCTTGTTGTGCCGGAGCTCGTGGGCAAGATGCACGGCTATGCCATGCGGGTGCCGACCCCGACCGGCTCCGTCACGGACCTCACCGCGCTGCTGAGCAAGAAGACCACCGTTGAGGAGATCAACGCCGCGTTCAAGGCAGCCGCGGAGTCGGGCCCGCTGGCGAACGTGCTGGATTACACCGACGAGCCCATCGTCCTCGCGGACATCGTGGGTTCGAAGGCGTCCTGCACCTTCGACGCTGGCTGCACCACTCTGCTCGAGGGCAATTTCGTGAAGATTCTCGGCTGGTACGACAACGAGTGGGGTTACAGCAACCGCACCGCGGAACTGATTAAGAAGATCGGCGACATGGGCGGGTTCTAGTCACCGCGAGCACCCGTCGCAAGATGCTCTCCGGGGCGAGGCCCGCAACTGGCCTCGCCCCGTTTGCTACGCGGTGCGCAGACAGACCCTCAATCATCAGGGGAGAGTGAGACCATTGGCGAAGAAAACCGTTCAGGACGTGAACCTGGAGGGCAAGAAGGTGTTCGTCCGCGTGGATTTCAACGTCCCGCTGGACGGCGCCACGATCACGGATGACACGCGGATTCGCGCGGCCCTGCCCACGCTCGAGGCGCTATCGGGTTCGGGCCTGGTGCTTGCTTCCCATCTTGGTCGGCCCAAGGGCAAGCGCGTGCCCGAGGAGAGCCTGGCGCCATGTGCGGAACGGCTGAGCGAACTCCTGGGCAAGCCCGTCACCTTCGTGGACGACTGCATCGGCGAGGCGAGGAACGCGGCTGTGGCGAACCTCAAGCCCGGCGAAGTGGTGCTCCTGGAGAACACGCGGTTCTACAAAGGCGAGGAGTCCAAGGACAAGGACGAGATGATGGCCTTCGCCAAGGACCTTGCGGCTGGCGTGGATGCCTACGTCAACGACGCTTTCGGAAGCAGCCACCGCAAGCATGCGTCGGTGTACGGAGTGCCCTCCATCGTGAAGCCCGCAGTGATGGGGCTTCTGGTGCAGGCCGAGGTCGAGGCGCTGAGCGCGGTGTACAACGCGCAGCCCGATGGCTTCGTGGTCATCCTCGGCGGCGCTAAGGTGGACGAGAAGATCAACGTGATCCTCAGCCTGCTGCCGCGCTGCGGCAAGATGCTCATCGGCGGCGCGATGGCCTGGGCGTTCTTCAAGGCCAAGGGCATGGAGATCGGAATGTCGTACTGCCCCGAAGGCAGCCCCGAGGCGGCGGAGAAGGTCCTTAGCGAGATGGGGGACCATCTGGACAAGCTGGTGCTGCCGGTGGACGTACACATGAAGAACGAGCAGGGCGATCATTCGATGCTGTTCGCCCCGGCAGACGGCATCAAGCCTGGCTGGGACGCGCTGGACATCGGCCCGGAGACCCGCGCGTTGTTCTCCGGCCTGATCAAGGGCGCGAAGGTGATCTTCTGGAATGGCCCGATGGGTAAGTTCGAGGACAAGCCCTTCGACGAGGGCACGCTGGCCGTTGCCCAGGCTGTCGCGGACTGCCCGGGCTACTGCGTGGTGGGCGGAGGGGATTCGGTGGCCGCAGTGACCCAGATGGGTCTCGCGGACAAGATGGAGCATGTGTCCACCGGCGGCGGCGCCTCCCTGGAGTATATGGAGAACGGCGGCCTGCCGGGGATCGATGCGCTCGAAGACAAGTGAACGAAGACCGAGAGCGCTCCGGGGTGGAGGATGCTACTGCCCCGGGGCGCGCCTTGCCGGGACGACCGGAGCGCGATAGCGCCGCAATCAACCGAGGGGGTACGACTTGCCATGCGCCGGGGGTTCACGCTCATCGAACTGCTGGTTGTGATCGCGATAATCGCCATTCTGGCGGCGATCCTCTTTCCCGTGTTTGCTCGGGCCCGGGAGAAGGCAAGACAGACGTCGTGTCTGAGCAACCTGAAGCAGCTTGGCCTTGGGATGCTGATGTACGCCCAGGACTATGACGAGTGCACACCCATCGGGTACAGCGGGATCAACTGGTGGAATGGGTCGTGGCGCGAGCGGTTGTTGCCGTACGTGAAGAATTACCAGATCTACGACTGCCCCTCGCGGAGGCTGGGAGTGCCTCCGTCGGGCAACGGCTGCTACGGGATCAACGCGTACATCGGCGAGGCCCAAGCGTTCGTGACGCTGGCGCAGATTGAGGAGCCGGCGCAGACTTTCGGTCTCGGCGAGAACAACGAGGGCGACTGGGTTATCGAGCCTTCGGACGCCTTCGTGAATCCGCCGCCCTTCGACCTTGGCGCGGGACGGGTCGCCGCGCACCATAACGAGGGCGCGAACTTCGCTTACATGGACGGTCATGCGAAGTGGATGAAGCTGTCCACGGCGCATGAGAATAACCTGTACTACTGGCTTGTGAACAAGCCATAGAAGGGCGCTTTGTCCGCCCCGATGAGAGCCGGATGAACGCGCCCTCTTCTGCGAAAACCGAGGGAACAAAGAGAGGAGCAGCAGCATGCGAACGCCCATCATGGCGGGGAACTGGAAGATGAACATGAACAACACGGAGGCCTGCGCCCTGGCCTGCGCGGTCAAGGAGCAGGCGGGCGATACCACCGGCGTGGAAGTGGTTCTGTGCCCGCCGGCAACCGCGCTGACCACCGTGGTCGGCTGCGTCGAGGGCTCGGCCATCGAGGTCGGCGCCCAGAATATGTTCTGGATGGACAGCGGCGCGTACACGGGCGAGATCTCCGCCGACATGATCAAGTCAACCGGCGCGAAGTGGGTCATCATCGGGCACTCCGAGCGCCGCGGGCGCTTCGGCGTGGCTGAAGAGGGCTTCACCGAGGAACTTCAGAAGGTCTTCGGGGATACCGATGCCAGCGTGAACAGGAAGATCACCAAGGCTCTTGAGTCTGGCATCAAGCCCATCGCTTGCTGCGGCGAACTCCTGTCTGAGCGCGAGGCGGGCAAGACCGACGAGGTCGTGTCCGCGCAAGTCCGGGCGATGTTCGAAGGCATGTGCGGCTGCAATGCGCGCAATGTTGTGATCGCCTACGAGCCGGTGTGGGCCATCGGGACCGGCGAAGTCTGCGACGCCGAGGAGGCAGACCGGGTGTGCGGCGTGATCCGGTCTGTTGTTGCTGAAATCGGCGGCGCGGAAGTAGCCGAGGCCGTGCGGATTCTCTACGGCGGCAGCGTGAAGCCGGACAACGTCTCAGGCCTCATGGCCAAGCCGAACATCGACGGCGGTCTCGTGGGCGGGGCATCGCTCAAGGCCGACAGTTTCGTGGCGCTCATCGAGGCCTGCAAGCCCAAGGGCGGTTGCTGCTGCTGCGGTCAGTAGCCCCGAAGGGCCAGAATGCTCCCCCGGGGGCCGCTTCGATTGCGAGGCGGCCCCCTCTCTGTACCCCTGTCAGATGTTCCGCCGCTTGCGATACCTCGCCACGCCTTCCCGGTACCTGACCATGTAGCGGGTCAGCGACTCCTGCCTGCGCCGGAGCACGTCTGCCCACAGGCTGAGGGCCTTCATTCCGAGTTCGGTGATGAAGTACCTTCGGCGTGGGTGGCCGTCGCCGGTTGTGTCCCAGGTGGAACGCACCTGCTCGTGGCGCTCGAGCCAGCGCAGGGAACGGTAGACCGCGGAGGCGTCGATGTCGCTGTCGGTAAGACCGAGGGCAGCGATCTGCTCGGGCATTTGGTAGCCGTAGACCCCGTCAGTCTCCAGCAGGAGAAGAAGAACCGCGGGCTCCAGGAGTCGAGATTGCTCGCGCGCGGCGGCAAGCACTCGCGACACGGCGAGTGCTCGACACTGTGAGCCCGGAGGGACTCTCCATGCCGCGATCCGTGCCAAACGCCAGTGCCGCCACCGAAACCCACCTTCGTACGCGCAGTTCATACTCGCGCCTGAGCGGGATGTGCGCCACCTGCCTCGACGGCTGCCCGGGGTACTGCGAGGTCGGCCGGTCCGCATACCGTGGCGCGGAGGCCATCTACCCGCAGCCCTTCGGCGACGTGACCGCCGGGGCTGAAAAGCAGTACCCGATCGACCATTCGGACTTCAACATCAGCGGCACCGCCGTGGGCGCTGTCGGTGTTGAGGCCGACAGTGACAAGGCGATCTTCCCGGCCCTTGACCTCACCGTCTCCCTTGGCCACGATGGCGGCATCAAGCTGAACCTGCCTTTCGTTATCCCCGGCCTGGGCAGCACCAACATCGCCGGCAAGAACTGAAGCGGCCTGGCATCCGGCGCGGCATTGACCGGTACGCGTCTGACCATCGGCGAGAGCGTCCGCGGAATGGACGATGGGGCCGAGTTCTCCCGGGACCCAGTTCCGCAGGTGCTGCAGTCGCCGGACATGCGCCACCGCGTGCGCACCTTCCGGGACTGGCAGGAGAATGGTCGTGGCGTCATCGTTCCGCAGGAGAACGTCGAGAACAGCCGCCTGGGCATCCTTGTGTGAAGGCGGTCGGCATGGCCCGGGCGCCGATCTGCGCCGCGCATGTTGCCAAGAACATCGCCGATCGCGTGAAGAGCGGAGAACTGGACAAGATCCACTCGGCGTACGGTGACAAGCTCAACAACATCTTCGTGTGGTTCCACGAGTTGAAGAGCCATCTTGGCCCGCGGATGGAGGAGCTCCCTGCCGGCGGTATCGGCGTGTACCATTACTACATGCGCCTGGCCCAGGGCATGCGGCAGCTCATGTGCGGCGCCCGGAAGTTCGGGCTGGAGCACCTGACACGGGACGACGTGTTCGCATTGACCCGCGAAGCTGCAGAACTGACCGGCGTGAAGTATGTCATGGACGTAGACCGCGACGAGGTGGACAAGATCCTGGGCTAAGCCCAGCCAGCAACGCCGAAGAACCGAAACGGGCCGCCGGAGATTTCCGGCGGCCCGTTGGCATGCGGGGGGGGATCAGTTGGACTTGCGGCGCAGGAAAGCCGGGATGTCCAGATCGTCTTCGTCGTAAGTGGGCATGTCGTCGGAGAAGGCGGCGCGGCGGCGTTCACGGCTCTCGTCGCGCTTCTTGGCCTCCTCCTCTTCGACGGGCCTGCGTGCGGCGGGCTGGCGCTGCTCGCGGCTCGCTTCAGCAGGCTCTTCTTCACGCTCCGGTCCGCGGGTCTTTTCGGTAGCCTGCGCAGGCCGGGCTTCGTCGAACCCGGTGGCCACCACGGTGATGCGGATCTCGTTCTGCAGGCCGTCGTCGATGACGGCTCCCAGGGTGAGGTCCACATCGCCCATCTCGCCGCCGGCGGCTTCCTGCACGATCTTGGCGGCTTCCTGAACTTCACTGAGGGACAGGTCGGGCCCGCCGGTGACATTTAGGAGCACTGAGCGAGCGCCCTTGATGCTGGTCTCCAATAGCGGGCTGTCGATGGCGGCTTGGGCGGCGTCAACGGCGCGCTTCTCGCCCTCGGACTGGCCGATGCCCATCATGGCCGTGCCCGCATTGAGCATGACGGCGCGCACATCGTTGAAGTCGAGGTTGATGAGGCCGGGGACGACGATGACTTCGGAAATGCCCCGCACTCCCTGCTGGAGGACCTGATCGGCCATCTGGAAGGCCTCGCGCAGGGACAGTTCGCGGTTGCTCATCTCTAGGAGGCGGTCGTTTGGGATGATGATGAGCGTGTCTACGTTCTTCTTGAGGTTCGCGATGCCCTCGGCCGCAAGTTGAGCGCGGCGCTTGCCCTCCACAGCGAAAGGCTTTGTGACGACTCCGACGGTGAGGGCGCCCATCTCGCGGGAGATCTCGGCGACGACAGGGCTGGCGCCGGTGCCGGTTCCGCCACCCATGCCGCAGGTGATAAAGACCATATCGGCGCCGTCCAGGGACATCATGATGTCCTGGCGGCTTTCCTCGCCCGCCTGCCTGCCAAGGTCTGGGTTGCCACCAGTGCCCAGCCCGCGGGTAAGGTTCTCGCCGATCTGCAGCTTCTTGTCCGCCGCAGACATGTCGAGAACCTGCTTGTCGGTGTTCATGGCGATGTACTCGACGCCCATGAGCCCGGCTTCGATCATTCGGTCGACTGCGTTAGAGCCGCCGCCACCGACACCGACAACGCGGATCTTCGCGTACTCCTCGACATTTGCGCTGAGCATGTAGAAAGGCCCCTCCCTGGGAGCAGAGCAGGGTTGGAACAAGTATTCCAGAGTAGTGTGGAATTATAGCCCGCGTTTTCACAGGGAGTCAAGCAAGCCAAGATGGCGGGTG
>MTKY01005136.1_pt1 | contig 10408 bp, 12 predicted proteins | sample 1042731 | NCBI WGS metagenome assembly MTKY01 (sample SAMN06212206, study PRJNA360538) | anaerobic digester metagenome | biome: Wastewater treatment plant; material: sludge; isolation source: anaerobic digester fed with sludge from wastewater treatment plant | place: Denmark: WWTP Soeholt ... | reverse complement strand
GACACAGCCCGAAAAGGCCTTCCGGCTGGCGGCTTATATCTCCGCCGGCGGCGGGCAGGAGACCCTGCAGAACGGGGGTTTCACCTGCCCGGCCTACAGGCCCGTGGCCGAGACGCCGGTCTTCGAGAGGGTCATCGGGCAGACGCATAATGCGTATTATGAGGGCCTCAAGGTGGCCCGCCCGGTCCCCGCCACGCCCCGCTACGCCGAGATCGCCAAGGTGTGGGAGGAAGAGTTGGCTAAGCTGTGGTCCGGGGAGGCCGGGGTGGATGAGGTCACCAAGCGCATAGATGAGCGTGTGGACCGTCTCCTGGGCGAGGGCCAGCCCGCCACCGCCTGGCTGCGAGGATTGGTACCGATGGGGTAGGGGCGGGCGATATCCGTTAGTCCCCAACGGGGGCGACCGCATCTTGCCACCGGCGGCAGCCGGTGGAGTCCGGGCAACCAATCATTCCAAGCCCCGCAAGGGGCGCCCGCGGGCCGCCCGCCATCCGGCAGGCACAAAAACAAGCGCCCCGCGAGGGGCGCTTGTGGTGTCACGCGGTGCGAGTGCGGCTAGCTCTGGACGGCGGCGACCCGCTTGGCCAGGCGCGCCTTGCGGCGGGCCGCGGTGTTGGGGTGGATCACATTGCGCTTGGCGGCCTTGTCCAGAGCCTTCTGCGCGACACTCATGCGCTGGGCGTTTTCGCCCGGCGCGGCGGTGTTGAGGTTATCCAGCAAGGCGCGGCGGGCCTGCTTGGCCGCGACCTTCCAGGTCCGGTTGCGGTCGCGCCGCTTCAGTGACTGGCGCAGCGCCTTGCGCATGGAGCGAGTCTGTGGCATCGGTCTACTACCCTCCGCGAGAGACGTCCGCACGTCCCCGTATTGGAAACAATAAAGCCGCGCAAGGCGGCTCTTGCATTCACAGCGGGCAAAGTATACCATACCGCCTCTGAGCAATGCAAGAGTCAATGCCGCCGCGCCTGCCTGATTGCGCAGGCGTTTGCTGGTTCTGCCTTATGGCCCGGGAGGGCTGAAGCGTTCTATGTCCGACTCCGACTTGCCCGCCGCATCCGGCCCGTCCGGCGTCCAGCGCGGCCTCGCCGCGGCGGCCATCCTGATGGTCGTCGCCACCCTGGGCAGCCGGGTCACCGGCCTCCTCCGCACCATGGTCTACGCGCGGGTCTTTGGCCTGTCACCCGAGTACAGCGTGTTCGTGCAGGCCTTCCGCATCCCGGACCTGGTCTACTTCCTGATGGCCGGGGGAGCCCTGCGAACGGGGTTCGTGCCTGTCTTCGCCGAGTACCTGGCGCACGGCAAGCGCGAGAAGGCCTGGTATACGTTCAGCGCCGTGCTCTGGGCCCTCAGCGCCTTCGCTGTGGTCCTCGTGGCGCTGGGAATGGTCTTCGCGCCCTGGCTGGCCAGACTGGTCGCTCCCGGTTTCAGCGAGGACCAGATCGCGGCCTGTGCGCGCATGATGCGCGTGCTCTTCCCGGCGGAGCTATTCTTTGTGGTGGGAGGGCTGCTACAGGGCACGCTCAATGCCAACAAGCACTTCCTGTGGCCGGGCCTGGGGCCCATCATCTACAACCTGTTCATGATCGCCGGCGCCGTGGCCGCGCCGTACCTGTGGGGTCTGGACACGGTCACCTACGCGGTGGTGGTCGGGGCCCTCGTGGGCAACGTGCTGGTGCAGATCCCGCCACTGCGCCAGGCCGGCGCCCGCCTCCTCAAAGCCTTCGACCCGCGGGACGATGGCCTCCGTCGGGTCATCAGGCTGGCCCTGCCGGTCATCTTCGGCCTGGCCATCGCTGAGATTGTCTGGGTCATCATCACGGCCCTGGCCACCCGCGTGGACCCGCTGCAGGGCGCGGCCATCATGGAGAACGTGAACCGCTTGTGGAAGCTGCCTTCCGGCATTTTCGGCGCCGGTGTGGCCATCGCTCTCTTCCCGACCCTGGCCGAGCGGTACGCGCTGGGCGACGCCGCCGGCTACCGGCGTGACTTCTCCTTCGGCATGCGCAACACCCTGTTCCTGACCTTACCGGCCGTGCTGGTCATCGGGATCATGCGCGTACCCATCGTGCGTCTGCTGCTGCAGGGCGGTAAGTTTGGCCCGGAGGACACCCTGGCGGTGGGTCAGGTCCTGCTGTGGCTGACCCCGGGGATGCTGGCCCTCGCCATCGTCTACATTCTGACCCGTGCGTTCTACGCGCGGCATGATGCCATGACGCCGGTCCTGGCCGGGGTAGCGAGCGTGGTTGCCTGTGTGGCTGCACTCCCGCTGATGCGGTTTGGGCTGCCGGGTCTCGGGATGGCCACCTCGTTATCGGGTATCATCAACGTTGCCATCCTGCTCGTGTTGCTGAAGCACCGGGTGGGCCTGCTGGACGGCAGGCGCATACTCCTGTCTTTGGCCCGCACGCTCCCAGCGAACCTGTTTCTGGCGGGGGCCTGCGGCTTGTTGCCGCCGCTGGTGGACAGCTACGCCGGCACCGGCGGCCTGGGTCGCCTGCTGGCGGTGGTCGTGCCCCTGGCGGTGGGCCTGGGGGGCTTCCTGGCGCTGGCGACGCTGTTCCAGGCCGAGGAGCTGCACACGGCCTTGCGGATGGTGACGCGGCGGGGGAGAGGGGCAGCGGCGGAGAGGGAGTAGGCGGCATCTGCGACTAACAGATGGCGTGTTGTGAATCAGCGAGTTCCGGCTATAATATCTTGGGAGGGCAGGAATGGCGCAACGACCCCAATGCTCTGGACTTCTACCGATTGCTGAGCGCAAAGCTACTGGCCGAAGCGGACCTGGTAACCAGTTGGATCGGGGACGCTCATTGGGGTGAGGTCGGCCGTTCCCGCGAGGGAGCTCTGCGCACCATGATCGCCAGTTACCTGCCCCGGGGCCTTGGGTGCGGGACGCTCTATCTGTGGGACTGGCTGCTGCAGCAATGCCGAACGGACCCGGACCGCGCGGGGGAGGAGCTGCCACAGCTTAGGGAATACCTCAGCCTGGGACCGCCCGGTCATCAATCTGTTGGAACTTATCGCCGAGAGGAGGGGCGCGCGTGACTACCCTGGCAAAGCCTTATGAAGGTCGCAAGGACCTGGCGAAGTTCCTGGAGCACGCCAGGAAGAGTCAGGTCAAGGAGATATTAATGCGCGTGGTCACCGACTCCGCGGTCGTCGAGGAGGGCGGCCTGTAGTACACATATCCGAGCCTTCGGGTCGTATGCACCTTCGACGAGACGCGGCGAGAGGGGGAGACCCCTCTGGATGACGAGATCCATACAGTGACCTGGAGCCTTGACGAGGTCGTGAAGACCAGCCATGCCGAATATGAGTTAGTTCGACGGATCGAGTCGGCTCTACGCCGTAATGGTTTCGCTGTAGCGAGGCGGTAGGCCGGCGGTTGCATGGTCTGGCGAGCCCGCATCGGAGGTGGCGCGATGGACGACAGTCCGATCGCAGTGCCCCACCGCTTTACCGGCGACACCCTCGTTGGCTGGCTCGCCGTGGGATTGGGCGCCGTGGGCGTGGCGCTCATGCTGCCGGCGTCCTTGTCCTTCACCCGCCACACCCGTATGCCGGCCAATCCACTCGAGGCCGGGCTGGACCTCGCCGGGATCATGATAGCGCTGAGCATCCTTTCGTTCTGTGGCCTTCTGATCTGGGCGGGGTACCGGCTTGCCGGCGGCTACGAGACAGGCCGTCGGGCGCTTCAGCATGTTTTCATTGCATTGGCCGTCGCCCTCACGAATACTGCCCTGGTGCTCGGGCTGAGTGCTCTGGACCGGTTTCTCCGTGGCGACCGGGGTCATGCCGCGACGCATCTCGCCGCTTCGATAGTGCCCGACGTTATCATCGTTGCCCTTGCCGCCCTGGCGTGGGCGGGGTTTCTACATATCACCCACAAGCGCGGCGAACAGCCGCGAGGCCTCCTCTTCGCCACTTGGGTCTTCCTGGTGGACGGGGCGGTCTTATTTGCCTGCTTACCTGTCGCTGTGGCTTGGGCAGGGGCCAATCTGTTCGGCCTTGGGCAGGGGGAGCCGGATAGCCTCGTTTTCGCGGGCGTGCTGGTGAGTGTGATGGTCGGCGCCCTGGGGTTATGGCTGGTCAGGATCGGGATAGGGCTGCTGGCGGCTCAGACCCGAGCGTGGCAGTCCGCGGTGAAGACTTGCACCTACGTCTTCGCCCTGGGAGTGCTTGGGCTGCCGTTCATGGGCCTGGTGTATTTCCAGGCTCACTTCCCCGGTCTGTTTGCGTGGCTCCCCGATAGCGGCCACCTTCTACTCCCCGGCGACCAGCCGAGGGGTCTCGGAGATCTCATCATCCACCTCGTCTTCCTCGGTGGCGTCCTGCTGGTGGGGCGCATCCTATGGCAACGATCCGTAACCGAGGCCTGGCGCCCGGACGAGGAGGCCAGCACTCCGCTCGCGCCGACGGTCACGAGGCCTGTATAACATAGGGAGAAGGAGCCGGGGCGTAACTGTCAGCTTCGGCAGATACCTGCGGAAGGGACTGTGATGACTGTCGCGCTTGGCGCATCTACAGAAGCCAGACTGCTCCCGCAGGTGCTGGGCTTTCTGCTGCTTGCGGTCGCCCTGTCCTTCGTGGTCCAGAGCGGCTGGGCGGTCAGTCTGAACGCTCGCCAGTTAGTGGCACAGGGTAGCGGCTGGCCTCTCGTGGCGGTAGTTCCTCTCTGGAAGGAAGCTGGTTACTGGCTGGGTCTCCTCGCGTTTACGGCGTTCCTGGCTCTCACAGGCGCTGGTCTACTTCGGCGCGCCGAGGAGCCGGACGAGCACGTGGCCGAGGTCGCAGTCGCGTCCCTGTGCGGGTTCATGGCCGCCAGCGTTGTGGCGGTCGCGGTACGTTTCGCGATGGTCGCACGCCCCCAGGGCGAGTATCTTCTGGTCGGTGTCGAGCCTGTTGCTCTCGCCATCCTGCTGATACGGCTGGCGCTGGTGGCCTTGGCCGCCTGGGCATACTGGCGCCTGGTGCGGCCTGAGCGTCGGTTCGCGCTGTTGGCGCTGGCGTGGTTCTGGCTGGTGCTGGGCGGGGCCACGGCAGGCTTTGCCATGGACCTTCTCGGAGGGGTCATGGGTGACTGGGGGCGGCTCGTTCCGGTGCTTGTCCTGAGCTGCGTTGTGATTGTGGTGTTTCGCGCGGGTCTGGCTCTGCTTTCGAGGCAGTCCGTGCCGCATCTTGCCCGCCACGAGCCGGGCCTACCGACCTAGCCGTCATGTCGCCCTCTGTCACATCCGCGCCGTTTGTGCTATCATCATCTTGCTCGTGCCCAAGCCCTGCCAGGCCGGCGTCTGATATGCTATGATTACTGCCGGGCGCGAGCGCGCCGCCGACAGATGGAGAACAATCGTGCCCACGCAGATGCAGAGGTTCTTCGCCAACGTCTCGGCCCAACTGCTCAGCGAAGCCCGACTGGCCAACGACTGGCTATCCAACCGGCACTGGGGCGAGGCCGGACGCTACACGGAAGCGTCCTCAGACGGTTCCTGGATTCCTATCTACCCCAACGCTTCGCCTGCGCGACCGGGTTCGTCAGCGATGGCGATGACGTCAGCAACCAGTGCGACCTGATCATCTACGACTGCCTTGAGTGCCCTCTGCTGTTCCGCAGCAATGAGTTCGTGATAGTGGACCGCAGCGCGGTACGGGCGGTAGTGCAGATCAAGGGCACCATGGCAAAGCGGGAACTCTTGGAAGCCGTGGCGAACATCCGAAGCGTCAAGGACATGGACAACAGCATTCTAGGCGCGGTGTTCAGCTACGCCGGCGCGGCGAAGACGCGCGCCACGCTGGAGCAATGGTTTAGGCCCCTTCTGCAAGAGCCCCAAGCGCTGCCGGACTACCTCCACTTCGGCGGCGGCGTGCAGTTGCAATATGTCCGACAGACCGAGAAGCTGTGTTACAGGACCTTCAGAGCGGAGGATGGAGGGAACGCGCTGGCCGACTTCTGGCGCTGGATGCTGCGGGCGTGCGACCCTGACGCAGACTACCCCGCCATCCAGAACGTCATCGCGTACCTACCGCTGCTCGATGACTGGCATGACCTGAACTGACGAAGGGTGAGAGCAGTGTACGACAGTGTAGACAAACTGATCGAGGCTATCGGTGATCGTCGCGGGACCGTGCGCCTCTGGGTCGTACTAGCGGTGGACCAGCAGAGCCTGGGGCGCGGGCGCACGCGACTGCTCCCCGCCGCGCGCATCAGGGCCGAGGCGGAGGTATTGAAGGACCCCGCGTCCAGCCGCCTGGATACCGAAACCCTGGAGGCCGACGAGTTCGTGCCCCACGACCGGAGCGCCAGGGACCGCGTGAGAGCCATAGAGCGTATCTGTGAAGCCAACGGCCTGAACTTCATCTATGGCCGACGCCCGAGTGTCGTGCGAGTCGGATGAACCTCGATCGCATTCCCCAATCCCATATCCGCAACTTCTGCATCGTGGCCCATATTGACCACGGTAAGTCCACGCTGGCGGACCGCATTCTGGAAGTCACCCATGCCGTGGATGAGCGGCAGATGCGCGCGCAGGTGCTGGACTCGATGGACCTGGAGCGCGAGCGCGGCATCACGATCAAGGCCAGCGCCGTGCGGCTGCTGTACGAGGCCCGCGACGGGCAGACCTATCTGCTGAACCTGATTGACACGCCGGGGCATGTGGACTTCGGCTATGAAGTGAGCCGCGCCTTACATGCCTGCGAGGGCGCGGTGCTGCTGGTGGATGTGTCCCAGGGGGTGGAGGCCCAGACCGTCGCCAATGTTTACCTGGCGGTTAACGAGGGGCTGGAGATCATCCCCTCGATCAACAAGGTGGACCTGGCCGACTTCGACCCCGACCTGGCCCTGGGGGAGATGGAGAAGCTCTTTGGCTTCGAGCGCGAGAGCGTGCTCTACACCAGCGGCAAGACCGGGCAGGGCGTGCCGGAGCTGCTGGAGGCGGTCATCGCCCGGGTGCCGCCGCCCCAGGGCGACCCCGAAGGGCCGCTGCAGGCGTTGATCTTTGATTCCAAGTTCGACCCCCATCGCGGCGCTTATGCCTATATCCGCGTCTTTGAGGGGACTGTCAAGCCCGGGGACGAGATCTTGATGATGGCCAATGGGCGGCAGTTCCAGGTCACCGAGGTGGGCGTGTTCACACCCGAGATGCAGCGGGTGCCCCAGCTTTCCGCCGGGCAGGTGGGCTATCTGGCGGCGGGCATCAAGACCGTGGCCGACTGCCGCGTAGGCGACACCATCACCGAAGCGCGACGGCGCGCTAACGCGCCGCTGCCGGGCTATCGCGAGCCGCAGGCGATGGTGTTTTGTGGTCTATATCCGTCGGACAATGCCGACTATCAGGCCCTCAAGGACGCGCTGGAGAAGTTCTCGCTCAATGACGCGGCCTTCCACTATGAGCCCGAGACCAGCGCGGCCCTGGGTTTTGGGTTCCGCTGCGGCTTCCTGGGCCTGTTGCACATGGAGATCGTCCAGGAGCGGCTGGAGCGGGAGTTCGACCTGGACCTGGTCGCCACCGCGCCGAGCGTGGTCTACCAGGTGCTCACCAAGAAAGGCGACCTGCTGGAGATAGACAACCCCGCCAAGTTCCCCCCGCCGGATGTCATTGACGAGATCATGGAGCCCATCGTCAAGGCCACCATCATGACCCCGCAGAAGTATGTGGGACCCATCATGAAGATCAGCGAGGACCGCCGGGGCGTCTACCAGGGCATGGACTACCTGTACGCCGACCGCGTACAACTCAACTACCGCCTGCCGCTGGCCGAGATCGTGGTGGACTACTTCGACCTGCTCAAGTCCGTCAGCCGGGGTTATGCGACCCTCGATTACGAGCTGACGGGCTTTGAGACCAGCGATCTGGTCAAGGTGGACATCATGATCAACGGCGACCCGGTGGACGCCCTGGCGATCATCACCCACCGGCAGTTCGCCGACCGGCGCGGGCGGATCATCTGCTCCAAGCTCAAGGAAGCCATTCCGCGCCAGATGTTCGAGGTGCGGATGCAGGCGGCCATCGGCGGCCGGGTCATCGCCTCGACCCGCAACTCGCCCCTGCGCAAGAACGTCATCGAGAAGTGCTATGGCGGCGACATCACCCGCAAGCGGAAGCTGCTGGAGAAGCAGAAAGAGGGCAAGAAGCGGATGAAGCAGGTGGGGGTGGTGGAGGTGCCGCAGGAGGCGTTTATGAGTATACTACGGCTGGACGATTAACGGGAATATAGAATATAGAATGTAGAATGGAGGACGGGCGAGGGTGACCCATCGGGAGCGCGTTCTGCGGACGCTGCGGTTCGAGGAGACTGACCGGCTGGCCTATGACCTGAGCGAGAGCGCGGTGTGGCCGGAGTTGCAGGGGTACTTCCGGGAAACGCATGGGCTGGAAACACCGGCGGAGATCTGGGATTTTCTGGGTGTGGACTGCCGCTGGGTGATCCAGGCCCTGCAGCCGCCGGAGACGCCGCCGGTCCTGGCTCCAGCCGCGCAGGCGCCCACCGTCTACAGCAAGCTCGTGGCTGATGGGCCCCTGGCGGAGGCCGCCGGCCTGGCTGAGATCGAGGCCTACCCGCTGCCTGACCCCGACTGGTCGCCCGTCCCGGACTTCGCCGCCGCGCGGGCGCAGTGGCCCGGTCATGCCCTGGTCTATTGCCCAACCTGGACCATCGTGCTCTTCTGGAACGCCTGCGAGGCCTTCGGCATGGAAGGCGCACTCATCAAGATGCACACCGAGCCGCAACTCTTCGAGGCGATGATCAAGCGCGAGCACGAGCGGGGCATGGAGATCCTGCGCCGCACGCTGCCCCAGGCCCGAGGGGTGTGCGACATCTGCTGGATGGGGGATGATTTCGCCGGACAACAGGCCCTGCTGATGCAGCCGGACCTGTGGCGGCGGCTCATCAAGCCCTATCTGGCCGAGCAGGTGGCGCTGGTGCGGAGTTATGACCTGCCGGTGCTGTTTCATTCCTGCGGGGCGGTGCGCGAGGTGCTGCCCGACTTGATTGACCTCGGCGTCAACGCCATGCTGGTCTTCCAGACCTCGGCGGCGGGCATGGACCCGGAGTCCATCGCCCGCGACTTCGGCGGCCGCATGGCGTTTTATGGAGGTATGGATGTGCAGCATCTCCTGTCGCGGGGGACGCCGGCTGAAGTGGCAGCGGAGGTGGCGCGGAATGCCCGGGCCTTCGCTGACTGCGGGGGCTACATGGTGGCCAACTGCCATAGCTGCATCTCCACCGTGCAAGGGGAGAATATCGAGGCCATGTGCGCGGCGGCGCGGAATACGCCGGACCCGCGCGCAAGGAGGTAGGGAACCGTGCGACTGCAGGCTGTCCTGAGATCCCCGTCAGAACGTGGGAGCGGTCTCCAGACCGCGACTGTCGGGCTCTGGAGAGCCCTCCCACCGATTCTGGGAAGGTTCTCCGTCCTGGTACTAGCATTGCTCACACTCTGCGTCGTCGCTTTCGCCCAAGGAGACCCGGCCATGGACACGATCAAGATTCCCGCCAGCTATTACCAGCAGTTCGATGCGGACTACTCCCTGCCCGTGCCCGGCGAGGCCTTCGGCGGCTGGCAGAAGGCCGAGCTTGAAATCTCCGCCGCCCATACCGCCATTGTGGTCATGCATGCCTGGGATTGCGGCAAGTTCGAGGAGTTCCCGGGGGTTTGGAAGTCCGTGGAATATGTACCCCGTTCCTACGAGATTGCGCGGACGGTCTTCCCGCCGGTGCTGGCGGCGGCGAGGGCCTCGCGGCTGCCGGTGTTCCATGTGGTGGGCGGCGGGGACTACTACAAGGACCTGCCGGGCTATAAGCATGCCGTGGAGATCGCTGAGGCGCCGCCGCCGGCTGTCGAGGCGGTTCCCGGCGACCCGGTGCTGGACGCCTTGCGGCGGTTCAAGGCCGATAAATGCTGGCGTGGCGCGGCCAACAACGCCGACGGGGCGCGGCTGGCCGAGAAGCTGGACTTCCTGCCCGAGGCCCGGCCCGTGGGCGAGGAGGGCGTGGCCGAGAACGGCGAGCAGCTTGCCGCCCTCTGCCGCGAAAAGGGCATCAACCATCTCATCTACATGGGCTTCGCCATTGACGCCTGCCTGCTCAGTTCCCCCGGCGGGATGCTGGACATCAGCCGCTATGGCATCATGTGTTCGGCGGTGCGCCAGGGGACGCTCGCCGTCGAGAACAAGGAGACCGCGCGCCGGGAGCTGGCCAAGGAGATCGGCCTGTGGCGGGTGGCCGTGAGCTTCGGGTTCGTGTTCGATGACACGGACCTGATCGCGGCGCTGAAGACCGTGCCGCGGTAGGGGAGGGCACGGCCAGAGGGTCTGGCCGTGGCACCCGGCACCCCCGGTTGCTTGGCACGGGCCGGCGGGTCCTGTCGCGCACGGCAGCGACACCCGCCGGCCATGAGATCGCAGCGACACCCGCC
>MTKY01058112.1_pt1 | contig 10412 bp, 6 predicted proteins | sample 1042731 | NCBI WGS metagenome assembly MTKY01 (sample SAMN06212206, study PRJNA360538) | anaerobic digester metagenome | biome: Wastewater treatment plant; material: sludge; isolation source: anaerobic digester fed with sludge from wastewater treatment plant | place: Denmark: WWTP Soeholt ... | reverse complement strand
TCGCGCCGCGAGTTCGTCAACGCCCTGCGCCGCGAACTGCCCATAGCTCTCAAGAAAATGCAGTCCGGCAGCATCGCCCCGGTAGACCTGGCGCAGGCGGCCATCGGGCCGGGCATGGCCGTCTACAGCCGCTACCGTCAGGTGCTCGAAGCGGACGGCTCCCCGCTGACCGTGCGCACGGCGCTGCAACTGATCAACCAGGAGCTGGACGCCTTCCTGGCCGAGTCCGAGGGCGATGTGGACGCCGACACGCGCTTCTGCATCGCCTGGTTCGAGCAGTACGGCTTCCGCGAGGGCGAGTTCGGCGTGGCAGATGTGCTGGCGCGGGCCAAGAACACGAGCGTCGAGGGGCTGGTCAACGCGGGAGTGCTGGTCGCCGGGGCGGGGAAGGTGCGCCTGTATGCCTGGCAGGAGCTTGAGCCGGGCTGGGACCCAGCCAGCGATCGCCGCGTCACCGTGTGGGAGAGCGTGCATCATCTGATCGAGCGCCTGCACACGCACGGGGAGTCCGGGGCGGCGGCGCTGCTGCTGCGCATGAGCAGCGACCTGGCCGCCGAAGCGAAGGCGCTCGCCTACCGGCTCTACCAGATTTGCGACCGCAAGGGCTGGGCCGAGGTCGCGCTGGACTACAACGCGCTGGTGCAGTCGTGGCCGGGCGTGCAGCAGCAGGCGAGCACGCTGAAGCAGAGTCAGCCGCCGGAGCAGTTGGGGATGTTTTAGGCCCCTCACCCCCTGGCCCCCTCTCCCTCTGCGACTGCGTCGCGGGGAGAGGGGAGAGAAAGGAGCAGAAGATGGAGACCACGCTGAGTATTACCCTGATCGCCACCAATCCGGAGGTGCGCGGCAGACGTCCCTACCTGATCGGCACGGCGATCACCGTGGCCGACATCGCCATCGCCAAGATATTTCACCGGCAGGAGGCGGAGGAGATCGCCGAAGATTACGGCCTGACGCTGCCCCAGGTCTATGCGGCCCTGGCCTACTACTACGACCACAAGGCCGAGAGCGACGCCAGCATCCTGGAGCGGCGTAAGCTTGCCGCCGAAATGAAGGAGAAGCGCGTTGGCAGCCGTCATAAGCCTCTTATGTAGCCCTTCCGACGTTCTGAAGAATCCTATGGAGTATTTGTGACATGGCAACCACCAACCGGGACCGAGTCGCGCGGGTGATGGACCTGCTCAAGGAGGGGCTGGGGCCGTATGTCCTGCGCGAGTACAAGATGGTGTACCGCAAGGACTATGGGCGCGAGATCTTCGAGACGTTGCGCACAGAGCGTTACGAGCCGCCTAGTGAGATGTTCGAGAGCGAAGACACGCTGCTGGTGCAGCTTGATGTGCACGGCTGGCTGAACCTGATGTGGCGGCGCTGGAACGAGGTGTTCAGCCAGAAACTCGGCCACGCCGAACGCGCCTACGTTAGTCTGCTCATGGATGCCCGCAACAAATGGGCGCATCAGGCTGCATTCAGCAACGACGACGCCTATCATGTGGCCGACACTGCCGCGCGTCTGTTGGGCGCGATCAGCGCTGGCGATCAGGTGGCCGAAGTGCAGGCCATCGGCCAGGATTTGCTGCGCCTGCGCTACGAAGCTGAAGCGCAGAAGTCCAAGAAGGTCACCGAGCCGCTGGCGGATCAGAACATGACCACCAAGCCGGGCCTCAAGCCTTGGCGACTGGTCGTGCAGCCGCATCCCGATGTCGCAAGCGGGCGCTATATGCAGGCCGAGTTCACCGCCGACCTGTCGCAGGTGCTGGCCGGGCGCGCCGCAGCGGAGTACCAGGACCCACGCGAGTTCTTCCGCCGCACCTATCTCACCGAAGGATTGCTCGCCCTGATCAGCAATGGCATCCGTCGCTTGACCGGTCAGGCGGGCGATCCGGTGGTTCAGGTGCAGACGGCATTCGGCGGCGGCAAGACCCACAGTATGCTGGCGCTGTACCACCTGGCCGGGGGTGAGATCAAGAAGCTGTCGGACATCGTCGGCGGCGAGCGCATCGCCCAGGAAATGGGCGACATTGACCCCCCAGAAGCCAACCGGGCGGTGCTGGTCGGCCAGGCGCTCAACCCCGCCGATCCGCGCATCTACGCGGATTGCACCACGCGCACGCTGTGGGGCGAGATGGCGTACCAGCTCGGCGGCGTCGAGGGCTATGCGATGGTCGCCAACGCCGACCTGGCCGGTGTCAATCCTGGCTCGGATACGCTGGTGGACCTGCTGGAGGCGTTCGGGCCGTGCCTGATCATCATTGACGAGCTGGTCGCCTACGCGCGCAACCTCTACGGCAGCGACAACCTCCCCGCCGGCACGTTCGACTCAGTGATGAGCTTCATCCAGTCTTTGACCGAAGCCGTGCGCCGCTCGACCGATTCGCTGCTGGTGATTGCCATTCCCCAGTCCCGCATTGAGATCGGCGGCGAGGGCGGCCAAGAGACGCTAAACATCCTCTCGCATATCGTTGGCCGCGTGGAGGCAGTCTGGCGGCCTATCACGGCCATTGAGAGCTTTGAGATCGTGCGCCGGCGTCTGTTCGCCAACGAAGTGGATTATGCCGCGCGGGATGCAGTGCTGGGCGCGTTCGCCGCCATGTACTACGAAAACCGCGCGGATTTCCCCTCGAACGTCTCCGAGCGCGAGTACATAGAACGGATGCGCGCCGCCTACCCGATCCACCCGGAACTCTTTGACCGGCTCTACCAGGACTGGTCTACGCTGGATCGCTTCCAGCGCACACGCGGCGTGCTACGCCTGATGGCCGCCGTGATCCACGAGCTGTGGGCACGTGGCGATCAGTCGCTACTCATTCTGCCCGGCACCCTTCCCCTGGATGCCGCAGCCGTTCGCAACGAGCTGCTGCGCTATCTGCCAGAAACATGGTCGGGCGTGACGGACGCCGACGTTGACGGCCCTGAATCGCGCCCATTCCAGATTGATGGCAACGTGCCGATGCTGGGCAAATACGCCGCCAGCCGCCGTGTCGCGCGCAGCATCTTCGTTGGCAGCGCCCCGTCAGTCGCGGCGCAGACCGTGCGCGGCGTGGAGGAAGTGCGCATCCGATTGGCGACGGTGCAGCCCGGGGAGTCAGTCCCCGTCTTTGGCGACGCGCTCAGACGCATGAGCAACCAGCTCACCTATCTCTACACCGATGGCAGCCGGTACTGGTACGACACGCGCCCGACCGTCAACCGCCTGGCCCGCGACCGTGCGCAAAACATCTCGCCAGACGTGGTCAACCAGGAGATCGTCAGCCGCCTGAAGAAAGTCCCCCGCACGCGCGACTTCGATGGAGCGCACGTCGCGCCGCTGCAGACGTCAGACGTCATTGACGAGGCACAGGTACGCGTTGTGGTGTTGCACCCCGACTACACCCACAAGCGCAGCAACGGAGGTTCAGTTGCGCTGCAATTTGCCGCTGAGATACTGGAGTCACGCGGCAACTCGCCCCGCATCTACCGTAACATGCTCATCTTCATCGCGCCCGATCAGGGAGATATGGAGGCGCTCAAGGAAGCCGTGCGCGAGCATCTCGCCTGGCTTTCCATCCGCGATGACGAGGAACCCCTCAATCTGGACGCTCAGCAGCGCAAGCAGGTGCAGGCGCAGCTCGCGCGCACACAGGAGACAGTTGAGCACCGTCTGAGGGAAGCCTACAGCTGGCTGCTCATGCCTTACCAGCCTGAGCCAATAGGCAGGATTGAGTGGCAGGCGGCGCGCATCAGCGGTGATGAGAGTTTCTATGTGCGGGCGGCCCGCAAGGTGCATCAGAGCGAAGCCCTGATCCCGGCCTGGTCGCCGGACAATCTGCGCATCGAACTGGATCGCTTCAATCTGTGGGGTGAGTATGGGTATGTCGGGCTGAAGCAGTTATGGGACTACTTCGCGCGCTACTGCTACCTTCCCCGCTTGCTCGATGACAGCGTGCTGCAGCAGGCAGTGCGAGACGGCATCAATCGCCTGGATGCGCCCTTTGCTTATGCGACCCAGGTGAAAGATGGACGTTTCACCGGCCTGGCTTTCCGCAGCGCCAGCAGCATCTATTTTGATGATGAGAGCGTGTTAGTGCACCCTGACGAAGCCCAGCGTCAGATTGACGAAGACCGAGCCGCGGCTGAAGCGGGCAGAGTCGCCATCGAGCTGCGTGACGGCGAGCAGGTTGTGACCAAGCCACCAACAGGCCAAGCGCCTGAGCCCCCCATCGATGTGGCACAGCCGCCAAAGCTCACCCACTACTACGGCGCTGTAGCCATCGATCCCCAGCGGGCCAATAAGGACATGGGACTGGTGGTCGAAGAAGTCATTCAGCGCCTAACGAGCCTAACCGGCTGTGTGGTTGACATTCACCTGGAGATCAGCGCCGATCGGCCAGGGGGTTTTGATGAGGCAACTGTGCGCACTATCAGTGAGAACAGCCGGACGCTGAAATTCGGTACGCACGAGTTTGAGTGATAGGAGCGGCACTGGGGATGGGCACAGGCTTAAGATTACATGCCAGCATTGTGGTCATGCACAGTCGATCATGTTGGGCATGGGGAGGATGTATTCCTCGCTTGAGTCGGTGATTCATCTCCTGCACCCAGCCTGTCAAGATGAGGCCCTTAAGATACTTCGAGATCACCACGTCGAACGAGTTGAGTACGAGCACGCCCTGTTCGCGTGTCCTGAGTGCTGCACGTTGGAGGAGCACTTCTTTCATCAGAACGAGTACGATCACGGGAAACTGCTACGGTCAGTATTCCAGTGCAGTGGGTGCGGGCAGGATCTTGTGCCAGCAAAGAATGATATCGAGCGGTACAGATGCCCAGCCTGCGGCAGACGGAGATTAGTCCAGGAACTGGAGTTCCTGTGGGATTGACTTGCGGTGCCAACCTGTCGTGCGAGGTCTGCAGTCAAGGGCCTGGGGCTGGTGAGGATGAGTCGAGCAGAAGGGTGGAGCCTTCCGACAGAGGGTGTTAGGTAAATCTCCGTTGATAGCATTCTGAGTCTCGCGGGGAGAAGTAGTCTGCTGTCGAAAACCATGAGCGGGTAGTGTCAAGAATTGCGTGTGAACGGCCTACTCCATCACATAGGAAACCGGTCTTCAAAGCGGATCGCCAACTGACTGAGAATGATGGCACAGTTGGGAATCGGCATGCAGCTGCTCATACCGCCTGCCTCCTGCACCCTCAGCCTGTCGACCTGGGGGTTCCTCTTTCCTCGCCGGGCCGCGAGTAGCTTCCTGCTCTCCGTCTTCCGGCACTGTGCCGTCGAAGTGCGTTTACGCCATCCCCTCGTTGGCGATTTCGCTGTCTTCGACGTAACGGCGCGGCATGGCCAGGCTCGACCAGCCACCCGCTTCCTGCAGGCGCAGCACATCCACCTTCCGCGCCCAGGTCGTCGCCCAGTAGTGGCGGCAGTCGTGGGCTGACAGCCCCGTCAGTCCCACTTCCTCGCCCAGCACTCGCACCCGCTGCGTGATGGCCCGCTCGGACACGCCCGTGCTCGTCAGCGCCCCACCCTTGCGACTGCCCCGCAGCAGAGAACCGTTCTCTCGCGCGTCCCCGCTGTCAACCCAGGCGTGCAGCGCGCGCAGCGTGTCCGCGCTCAGCTTGTGTGTCTGCACCTTGTCCACCTTCGGGCGCAGGAAGCGCATCTCTCCCGCCTTCAGATCGAAGTCGGACATCTGCAGCCGCCGTCCGCAGCACGTACACCTGGCCCAGTACCAGGTCGAGAAGAAGCGGTCCAGGCGGGCAGTGCAGCACTCTCTGCGCGCGCCGTTTGCGCCGTGGGCGAGCTGCGCATCGAAGTGGCAAGGGGGCTGGGGAGGGTCCATCGCGCGTCAGTAGAACTGTTGTTCGTGCACGCTTATCTTACCACAGAACGAGGCTCCGTGCTGAGGATTGCCGCGAAGAGAGCGTGGCTGGCGCGCTGACCGATGAGGGTTGGAGGGTTTGACGGAGGTGGGAATAGCTTCCGATTATACTTAATAATCGGAGGCTATTTGAGGGTACGAAACGTGCTCCGAAGTGCAACTCAGCACTGTGCTGTGAACTGGTGCTCAACAGGCTCAGAGCGTGTATGGAAAGGTCATAATCGAGCCAACCGGCGGCACATGGAACGACATGGTTGACAGCCCACTCTTCATCGCTCAGGTCGGCAAGATAGGCTTGGCGTGACATTGTCCTTGACCGTTTTTCGCCCCATTATACCCCTTTCCGTAGACGCTCTTATACAATTGCATCCATGAGCGCAGGGTAATCGCATCAAACGTGGGCGCTGTTCTACCTCACCCCCAGCCTCGCTACGCTCGGCTCGCCCCCTCTCCGCGTCGGAGAGGGGGCCGAGCAGGGGTGAGGTTCGTAGGGGCGTACTGCCATACGCCCCTACGAGCAGGCTAACGCGCGACCGATTTTGATGCGATTACCCTGTCCATGAGCGTTTTTCGGTGAGCTCAAACTGCCTCGGTGATTTCTCGAATGTCTTGCGATCACACCGATACTCGAAAAGTCTGGCGGGTTTTGGCAGTTTCCTCTAGCCGAAGCGCCGTGAGTAAGGATTGTCATCTGCAAAGTCGAGCTCAGGGCAACACATGCAAACAGCTGAAGACTACATCTCGGAACAGGCTCTGCAAGCCATATTGGAGAGACTCAGAGGGGTAATGCGCAGGACTCTACGTCAAGGCGCAAATTGGATAGCGGGCACAGCTACTCAACCTGGGCAAGCAGAACCATAGCAGCACCCCCCCAGATTCCCCCATGCTCGCCAAGCTCAGAGCGCCGGACGCTGACCGGGCTGCACCAGGGGATCACTGATTCCTCGACCGACTCAAGAACGGCGTTCCACCAGATGTCACCGGCGCGCGCCACGCCACCGCCCACCACGACAACGTCCACATCGAGCAGATTGACCGCATTGGCAATCCCGCGCCCCAGCCAGCGCCCTGCGTCCTGAAGCACCTTGATCGCCAGGGCGTCTCCCTGCTTGGCGAAGTCTGCGATGAGCTGAGCGGTGAGCCCCGGTGTATCTCGCAGCACGCTTGCGCGCTCCGCGTCCTGTTGTAACACCTGCCGCGCCTCCCGCACTATCGCCGGGCCGGCAGCAACAGCCTCAAGACACCCATACGCCCCACAGGTGCATTGAGGCCCCCCGGACATGACCTTCGTGTGGCCGATTTCCGCGGCCATCCCGTGAGCGCCCTCTATGAGTCGTCCTCCGAGGATCAGCCCGCCCCCTATCCCCGTGCTGACGGTGATGTACAACATCGCCTGCGTACCGCGCCCCGCCCCGAAGCGCCATTCAGCGACCGCAACTGCATTGGCGTCGTTAGCGACGACAACGTGCTCGACAGCAAACGCGGCGCGCAATCGCGCTTCGAGCAGGAAATCGGCCCACCCCGTCACATGAAGCGATCTCAGCACCCGGTTGGCCCGGACATGACCACCAAACGAGACACCGATACCCTCGATGGGCGACGAGCCGACCAGGCGATGGGCCATCGCTATCATCGTGGTCAGGTTGGCTTCGGCACCAGCGGCGTGATCAGTCTCGGCCTGTTCCCAGGCCAGCAGTGCCGGCGCAGCCAGGTCAACCACGCCCGCAGCGAGCTTTGTGCCGCCGAAGTCCAGGGCAAGGACGATGTGTGGCCTGGTGCTCATGGAGCCAGCAGCTCCCGAAAGAGATCCACCCAATAGTGCAGCAGCGCCAGATGCGCAGTCTCGATGTGCCCATAGTCCTCAATGCCCACCACCAGGCACACGTCGGTCAGACTTCGGAGCTGCCCCCCCTCAAACCCTGCCAGGCCAACCACCTTGCCACCATGATCGCGCGCCCAGACGCACGCCGCAAGGACATTGGGGGAGTTTCCACTCGCGCTGATGGCTAACAGCGTGTCTCCTGGGCGAAACAAGGTCTTGAGCTGTTCCACGAAGACACTCTTGTAGTCAATATCGTTGGCCCAGGCAGTGAGCGCAGCGGTGTTGTCCGTCAGCGCGATGATCCGGAAGCGGTGCCTGGGTGGCTGAACCCTCGTCTGCTTCGCCAGATCGAGAGCAAAAGCGCTGGCAGTGGTCGCGCTCTGCCCGTTGCCGATGACGAAGATCGTGCGGTCTTCGAGATAGGCTTGGTGCAGAATGGACACGGCCTGCTCAACGGCGCTCTCCGAGATGGTCTTGAGGGCCTCATACAGCGTCTGGAAATAGGCGGGGAGACTGATGGTCACTGCGGATTCCTTTCTGGCGCGCAGAGAGACAGGACGGGGCACTCCCAAGCACAGACCCTGTGCGCAAACGATTGCATCATTCCATTGCATCATAAAGCGGGCACAGGCCGCTTGTCAAGATGGGAAACACGGGAGGAGCTAGAAACAAGGCCCCTCTTCTCACACAGATATCTTGACATGAGAGGAGGAATCTCTCTATAATCTGTGCAAACGATTTATCATCGAAATGACTATTGCCATGCCACCCAAAGTACGCGTGACAATCGCAGACGTTGCCCGCGCTGCTGGCGTTTCCCCCGGCACGGTGTCCCGCGTCCTGAACAGCAGCAGCCCTACGATCCGCATCAGTAAGGCCACCCAGAAACAGGTGCGCGAGACGGCTCGTCGCCTGGGCTACCGTCCGAACATGATCGCCTCGGCTCTGCGCACGCAGCGCACTGGCGTCATCGGCGCGATCATCCGCGACATCAACGATCCCTTCCTCAGCCTGCTGGCGCGTGAGCTGCAGAAAGTGGCCCATGCCGAAGGCGAGGAACTGCTCTTCAGCAATGCCGAATACGACCCCGAAATTGCTGACCGCCAGCTTGAGTTCATGCACAACTGGTTTGACGGTCTGATCGTCATCGGCGACATGCTCGGACACCAGGCGGCGATCAGCAACCTGGACAACACGGATATGCCCTCCGTCGCCCTGGCCAATGGCGCTGCCGCCCAGTGGTCTCACCCGCTGGTCAGCATTGACGACGCGGCGGGAGTGCGCCTCGGCCTGGACTATCTCTGTTCTCTCGGCCACCGTCGGATCGCCTTCATCGGCAACACCGACTATGCCGGTATTCGCACCCGCTGGGCGACATTCCAGAAGATCGTGGAGGAACGCGATCTGTATTGGTGTGAGGATTACCTTCAGCCCTGCCGGGCATCTCGCCTGGCAGCGGCGGCCTGTGCCGAGCGCCTGCTGAGTCTGCCCACCCCCCCGACCGCCATCTTCTGCATGGCCGACTTGCTGGCATTAGGGGCGCTCAGCACCATCTGGCGTCTTGGCTGGCGCGTGCCGGGATCAGTATCCGTACTCGGCTTCGACGACATCGAAGAGTCCCAGACCGCCTACCCACCCCTCTCAACGATCCGGCAGCCCGTGCGGGACATGGCAGAGCAGAGCTTCAGGTTGTTGAGCCGTCTGATTGACGGAGCATCCATTGATCAGGAACACCTGCCCGTGATCATTGAGCCGAAGCTTATCATTCGCAAATCGTGCGCGCCACCAATCTCGTAGGTGGGCTGTGTCCGGCAAGGGCGAAGCGACCATCATGCGCGAGTCGCGTCGGTCAAGCGTGACGAATAGCCTGGCTGAGGCTCAGGCGAAAGGAGAGTGTATGAACTGACCAGCAGTGAAGAGGGAATTCCATTCCGCCCACTACCAGGACTTGTACGCCCGCTTAGCAAGGGCGGCTGTACAACGAGGCACCAGTCATCAAGGAGCGGTCAGCATGAAGAAGCATCTCACCTTATCCCTGTTACTAGTCCTGACTTTTGTAGTTGCCCTGCTTGCCCCCGGCGTCAGCCGTGCGCAAGACAAAGAAGTGACCCTCGACATGTGGCACTTCGCGGCCAATAAAGAACCCGTCTACCAGCAGTGGATCGCACGCTACAAAGAAGTGGCCCCGAATGTCACGATCGTCACCAATGTCATCCCCAAGGACGCCTACAACCAGACACTCGCCGCAGCCTTGATCAGCGGCGAAGCGCCGGCGCTGATTCACGGTCTGCCGCTGGGCGAGCCGCTGGAGCTCTGGAACAACGGGCAGATCATTGACCTGGCCCCCTACATGGATGACGAATGGCGTGCCGCATTCTATCCTAGCTCGCTGGACTATCTGACCATTGATGGCCATATCCTGAGCACCTCGAATGCGACGAATAACGTCCAGGTCTTCTACAACAAGGACCGCTTTGAGGAACTAGGCATTGAAGCGCCGCTGGAGACCATGGAAGACGTGCGAGCCGCCGTGGAAACGCTTAAGGGCGCAGGCTATGGCGGAGCACTGTACTGGGCGCAGGCCTACGATCACGCCCCGACACTGTTCTTCCACTGGGGGCAGCAGATGTATCCCGATCTCTTTGAGGCTGCCGATCGCGGTGACGGCGCGTGGAACATCCCAGAGTTCGTGGACCTGATGGAGGAGATCAACTCCTACTCCGATATCTGGATGGAAGGCGTGG
>MTKY01071940.1_pt1 | contig 10421 bp, 6 predicted proteins | sample 1042731 | NCBI WGS metagenome assembly MTKY01 (sample SAMN06212206, study PRJNA360538) | anaerobic digester metagenome | biome: Wastewater treatment plant; material: sludge; isolation source: anaerobic digester fed with sludge from wastewater treatment plant | place: Denmark: WWTP Soeholt ... | reverse complement strand
CGGCGCCGGGGTCTGGACCACGGTGTGCGAGCCGATCCGCTTGAGCTCGATGGCGTCGTCGCCGCTGCGGACGGCAACCTCCGCGATATTGTTCTCCGCCATCAGCCGAATCAATTCGCGTATTTGTTCGAGGTCAAACAAAGCGGGTTCTCCAGAACGGCGGCGGTCATTCAGCCCACCACAGCGGAGTCGATATCCTTCGGAAAGCGGCTGAGAACCTTATGGCCGGTCGGCGTGACCAGCACATCATCCTCGATTCGCACACCGCCGGTTCCGGGAAGATAGATGCCCGGCTCTACGGTGACCACCATGCCGGGCTCGAGCTTCTGGTCGGACCGCCAACTGAGGGACGGAGCTTCATGAACGTCGAGGCCCAAGCCATGCCCCAACCCGTGCCCAAACTGCTTCTCGTACCCGGCGCGCGCGATATGGTTCCGCGCCACCGCATCCACATCGCACATGCGCGGGCCAGGCCGGATGGCCTGGATGGCTTTTTCCTGCGCTTCCAGGACGATCCCGTAGATCTTACGGAATTTCGGCGGGATGGTACCCACGAACACCATGCGGGTCAAGTCGCTGCGGTAGAAGCCTACGGTGGCGCCCCAGTCGAAGAGTATGGCGCTGCCCTTGCGAACCTTCCGCCCGCCCGGCACCGCGTGGGGCAACGCGGCGTTGGGGCCTTCTGCCACAATGGACGGAAACGCGGGCGACGTGGAGCCCCGGCGGGCCATCTCGTACTCCAGCCGCGCGGCCAGCTCAGTCTCCGTCTGGCCGATCCGAATGGAGCGTCGCATGGCCTGGAAGGCCTCTTCGGCCACGCGGATCGCCCGGTCCAGCACCCGCAACTCGGCTTTGTCCTTCCGCAGCCGCATTTCGTTGACGAGCGGCGGGGCGTTGACCAGCCGGGTTGGCCGGGCCGCCCGGCGGATGGCGGCGTGGTCGTCGAGAGTCAGATGATCGCTCTGAACGGCCAGGCTGCGTAGCCGTAATCGGCGGCAGACCGCACCAATCTCCGCCGGCAGCATACCCTTGCGCAGGGTCACTTTGGCCCACGGACATTCTCTGCGGATAGACTCCTCGAAGCGGCCATCACTGATGACCCAGACCTGGTTTCGGGTGACCAGCAGGGCAGAATCCTCCCCGGAGAAACCGGCCAGGTAGAAATGATCCGCCCGATTGCTGAGCAGGTATGCCGAGACCCGGCGCCGCGCCATCTGTGCCCGGCATTGTCGGATACGCTCTGCAATAATCGCCGTTGGTTTTCCTGTCGTTTTTCGGGCCATTCCAGCCTCCTGACTGTATTACAAGACCGGCGTGCCGCCGGCCCCACAAAACGGTCTGCACGTCTGATGCGCTGCGTATCATCGCCGCGCGGGTCCGGCGCGTCAAAGAGACGCCCGCCGCCCGCCAGCGTCAGGAATACGTGGCGTCGAACCGGGCCTGGATCGCCGCGACGAGCTCCTTGAGTCGCTGGGCCTGGCTTCGGTGGGCCACCAGGGTGGCGTCCGGGGTGTGCACGACGATCAGGTCGTCCACCCCCAAGGTCGCGATCAGGTGCTCTTCCTCGCCGGCGGTGATTGTCCTCCGGGAATCCAGATGCACCACGCGCGGCGCCGCCGACACGTTCCCGTGCGCGTCTGGCGGGATCACGGATTCGAGCGCTGCCCAGGAACCCACGTCGACCCAGGAGCAGTCCATCTCGACGACCAGCACGCGGGCGGCCTTCTCCAGCACGGCGTAATCGACGGATATTTTCGGGAGCGCCGGATAGATGCGGTCGAGCATGGCGTTCCGCCGCCCGCCGGACCATGCCCGGGCAATCTGCATTACGCCGTCCAGGCTTTGCGGCAGGTGCTTGCGCAACTGCTCCAGAACCGTGTCGGCCCGCCAGACGAACATGCCGCTGTTCCAGTAATACCGGCCGTCCAGCACGTAGCGAGCGGCCGTTTCCGCATCCGGCTTCTCCGTGAACCGGGCGACGGCGTACGCGCCGGGGGCGATCTCATCGCCGCGCTGGACGTAGCCGTAGCCGGTGTGGGGGCTGACGGGCCGGATGCCGAAGGTCACCAGGGCGTCGGGTTCTCGTTCCGCGGCGGCGAATCCCGCGAGGATCGCGCGTTCGAATCGTTCGGGCGGGCGGATGATATGATCGGCCGTAAAGACGCCCAGAACGGCGCCCGGATCCCGCTCGCGCAGGATCGCCGCGGACAGGCCGGCGGCATTGGCGGTATCGCGCCCGCACGGCTCGCCGAACAGGTTGTCCGTCGGGATTTCCGGCAGCTCTTGGGCGACGAGCGAAACATGCTCGGCCCCGGTGATGACCGCGATTCGCTCCGCGGGGATCAGCCGCACCACGCGTTCGAAGGACTCTCGCAGGAGACTTCTGCCGCCGAACAGCCGCAGCAGTTGCTTCGGACGGGCCGTCCGGCTGGCCGGCCAGAGCCGCGTTCCCGCCCCGCCGGCCATGATGACTGCGTACCGCATCGTCCGTGCTCCCGGAACCGCCGGCCAACATCGTCCGCCTTGTGGGCCGGAGCGTCAACCGTGTCAGTCCACTTCGTCAAAATCCACGCGCTGGAGCTTCGCGTATTCCAGAATGAACGTCTTCTGTTCGCCCGTGGGGAAGCGAAGGCCGATCCGCGTCTGCTGGCTGCCGGGCGAAATCCACTGCACGCGGGCCAGCCCCAGGGTGGGGTGGCGGACCAGCGTGCCGACTTCCCACTGGGCCGGATTCAGCGCCGGCGGCGGTCGCACGGACGTCGGGCCCCTGGGGATGGAGGGTTCCGGCGAACTGTCCAGCCAGTCGATTTCGTCCTGGGGCAGCTCGCTCAGGAAGACGGATTCGACTCGCCGTTCCGTCCGGCCATGCAGCGTGCGATACGCGGCGTGCGTGAGGGTAAGCTCCTCCATCGCCCGGGTCATGCCGACGAAGCACAGCCGGCGTTCCTCCTCCTCGTCATCCGAGTCGTCGTTGCGGACCATGGGCAGCAGCCCGTCCTCCAGGCCGATCATGTAGACCACGGGAAACTCCAGACCCTTGGCTGCGTGCAGAGTCATCAGAGTCACGCAGCCGGATTCCGTGTTCACCGCGTCCACGTCGGAGACGAGGCTGACGTGTTGCAGAAAGTCGATGAGCGTGGCGTCCGGGTTGTCCTCCTCGAAGCCGGCGGCGGCGTTGAGGAGTTCCTCCGCGTTTTCCAGCCGTTCCGGATGGTCGTGCGCTTCGGCCCGGAGGGCCGCCCGCAGGCCCGACTGACTCAGCGCGGCTTCGACGGCCGCCTTGGGCCGTTCACCGGACATGGAGATCAGGTTGCGCAGCGTCTGGGCGAACACGTCCATCCGCGCCGTGATCCGCCCCAGGCCCGGCACCTGCCCTGGGTTGCACACGACGTCTGCCAGCCGCTGTCCGGCGTGAACGGCGTGCTGCTGCAAGCGCCGGATCGTGGTCGGCCCGATGCCGCGCGGCGGCGTGTTGATGATCCGCAGCAAGGATGTTTCGTCGGCCGGGTTCACCATGACGCGCAGGTAGGCCAGGGTGTCCTTGATCTCACGCCGGCTGTAGAACTCGACGCCGCGGGCAACCTGGTAGGCGATGCCGGCGCGGAGAAGCTCCTCCTCCACCGACCGGCTCAGTGCGTTGATGCGATAGAACACGACGATGTCGCGAAGCGGGCGGCCGTTCCGGCGGTGCGCGCTGATTTCGTCGGCCACGAACCGGGCTTCGGCTTTGCCGTCTTCCAGGCGGGCGACGCGGACGGCCCGCCCGTCGGGGTTTTCCGTCCAGAGGGTCTTCTCCTTGCGCCGGCGGTTGAACGTGATCAACCGACCGGCCGCCGAGAGGACACGCTTGGAGGAGCGGTAGTTCTGTTCGAGTCGGACCACCTTGGCGTCCGGATAGTCTCGCTCGAAATCCAGGATGTTCCGGATGTCCGCGCCTCGCCACCCGTAGATGGACTGGTCCGGGTCGCCGGTGACGCAGAGGTTCCGATTTCGCAGGGTGAGCCGCCGGGCGATCTCGTATTGGGCGCGGTTGGTGTCCTGGTATTCATCCACCAGCAGGTGGGTGTAGCGGGCTTCCAACTCCGCCCGGAGGGGCTCGTCCGTTCGCAGGAGCAGGGCCGTCTTGAGCAGCAGATCGTCAAAATCCAGCCCCTGCTGTTCGGCCAGCAGGGTTTCGTATGCCTGATAGATGCGGGCGAGTGTCTGTCCGGACCAGTCCGTTGCGGCGGCGGCGAACTCGTCGGCCGTCCGCAGTTCGTTTTTGGCCTGGCTGATCGCCGCCTGGACCCGGGCGGGCGTCCAGTTCGTGGTGGACAGGTCGGCCCGTTCCACGGCCTTTTTGATGAGCTTCCTCTGATCGTCCGTGTCGAAGATGGTGAAATTCGGCGCCAGTTCCGCCCGCCCGTGATGGATGCGGAGTAGCCGCGCGCAGAGGGAATGGAATGTGCAGATCGTCATGCCTTCGTCCACGCCGAGGGCGGCGATCCGCTCCTTCATCTCGTTGGCGGCCTTGTTGGTGAAGGTGATGGCCAGAACGTTGCGGGCCCGGGTGACCGTGGCGGCCAGACAGGCCGCTCGTCGGGTGATTACCCGCGTCTTACCGCTGCCGGCGGCCGCGAGCACGCAGAGCGGACCGTCGGCGTGGCTGACGGCCTCTCGCTGCGGCCCGGTCAGGTTCTCGAGCAGTCTCGATACGTACGATGCACCTGTTCGTGCGGTCATGGAAGTGATATACGCGGCGCCGATCGGATCGTCCAGTCGCGCAGCCCGCGTTTTCGGACAGGCCCGGGCTGCCCGAAGGGGCGTTGCGGAAGGGTATTCGTCCGGCTACATTCGCCCCCATGCGAATTCTCGGCCATGGCATCGACCTGGTGGAGTGCGAGCGCGTCGCGGCGGTACACGCACGACACGGCCATCGGTTCCTTCAGCGGATCCTGACGGAGTGGGAGCGCTCGTACATCGCCCGGTTCAAAGACCCCACCCAGCGGATCGCGGGCCGATTTGCGGCCAAGGAGGCGATCCTGAAGATGATGGGGACGGGCTGGGTGGGTCGCATCTGCTGGACCGATATGGAAGTGTTCAACGACGCGGCCGGCGCGCCGTCCGTCCGTCTGGCGGGCGAATGCGCTCGCATCGCGGAATCCCGTGGCATCACGGAGATTCTCATCTCTATCACTCATACGCCCGCATTTGCCGCCGCCTCGGCCCTCGGGATTGGCGACTGAGCTGCGGAAGGGAGGCATTCCGTCGGCCTTCCCGGATTCCCGGACGCACCGCGTGCGCCGGTCGCCCGCCGCGATTGCCGGCGGTCCGGGCCCTTTCCATCCGGGGGATGTGATCCGGTAATCGAGCGTCTGAATCGTCAGTGGTCGCGGTGTGAGAACCCCGTCCGCCGCCATTCGCCGCCGTCGTGGAAAGCGGACGTTGGCGATCGGGCGAAGGTCCGAGACTGTCGCCTTTGGTGAGGCTGCCGCGGCGATTTGCAGATCGTGGGCAGACCCGGTTTGCGGGGTGGTTTTTATATCTTAGCGTTGGGTTGTCCACTGTTTCCCTAACCCAATCGCCGCAAAGAAAGGAACCATCCATGGGTCTGACAGTCACAAACACAAACGCAATGAACCTGCTTGCCATCGTGAACGCCACTTCCACCCGACAGAACAACACCCTCACCCAGCTTTCTACCGGATACAAGATCAACCGCGGTGCCGACAACCCGGCCGGTTTGATCGCCATGAAGTCGCTCGAAACCGAGCTGACGGCGGTCACCGCTGCGATTGACAACAACCAGCGTTCCAACGCGATGCTGGCGGTGGCGGACAAGTCGATCAACGAGATTTCCTCGCTGCTCGGCGAGATTGAGACTCTGGTGATGGCGTCGGCCAGCGATGCCGGCTTGTCGGCCGGCGAGAAGGCCGCGAACCAGGCTCAGATCGACCAGGCGCTGGCGTCCATCGACCGGATTGTCAGCACCACGAACTTCAACGGCAAGCGGCTGCTGGACGGAACGCAGGCCATTGCCCTGACGGACACCGTGGATCGCACGAAGATCGACGGACTGCGCATTTACTCGCGCGGCACCCAGACATCCGATACCAAGATCAAGGTGGACGTGAAGGTGGCCGCCGAGGTGGCCTCGACAGGCGCTTGGGGAGACTTCTCAAGCTCCGCCAAACTGGAAGGCAACATGAAGATCGAGGTCACCGGCTCCCTGGGAACCAAGGTGATCGAGATCGCGTCGGGTTCAACCGCGAGCGAGGTGCAGGCGGCCATCAACGCGGTGAAGGTCCATACGGGCGTGTCCGCTTCGGTGCAATCCGACCAGCTCACGCTGGCGTCCGCCGGATACGGATCGCGCGAGTTCGTGAGCGTCAACGTCCTGGAGGGCGGCGACCTCACCGGCGGCGGCACGATCACCCATCACGAGCGCGTCTACGGCAAGGACGGAACGGTCCTGATCAACGGCCAGTCCGTCACGACGGACGGCCTGAACGTCTACTACAACTCCGCGGGTATCAGCTTCGGGTTCAGCATGAACGCAACGGCGCTGAACAAAGCGAACGGAACGGGCACCGTGAGCTTCACCATCGACCATAACAGGGGTGGGGCGACGTTCCAGCTCGGCACGGACGCGAGCACGCGGACGACATTGGGCATTGACTCGCTGGCCACGCATATGCTCGGTGGCGGCGACTCCGGCGGAATGCTCGACCAGCTCAAGAGCGGCGGAACGTTCGATCTGGAAACGGACACCGCCGGCGCGCTGCGGATCGTGAAGAAGGCCATGGGTGACGTGGCCACCGCGCAGGGGCGGATCGGTGCGTTCCAGAAGTTCAACGTCCAGACCTCCATCAACACGTTGAACGCGTCGAAGGTCAGCCTGAGCGAGGCCAAGAGCGTCATCGCCGACACCGATTTCGCGGTGGCGACGGCCGAACTCAACCGCCAGAGCGTGCTGCTCAACGCGGGCATCTCGCTGTTGGGCCTGGCGAACCAGCAGGCGTCTCAGATCCTGTCACTGCTCGGGTGACGTGCTTTCCGGAGTCCGGGAAAGCCGAGTGACAGTGCCCACAACAGCACACTCAAATCGGCGGCGGGCCGAGGGAAACCCCTTCGGCCCGCCGTGCTTGTTTGGCAGCTCGGGGGGGCACGTCGCCGGCCCAACCGGATGGGGGTGAGGGGCAAGCGACTGGCCGGGGCGTCGCCGGGAGCCGGGGTCGGAAGGGGGCCATGGCGAAGATGCGGCCCGGTGGACAAGAACCGGAACGAAGGCAGGTAACCCGGCGGGCGTGCGTCGAAGGATGCCAGGCTGGCCTCCGGAGGTCGGCGTCGGAAAGAACTGGCGACCCAAACCGCCAGGAGCTACGTGCCGCGTCTGGCGGATCGACCGCAACACGGTCATCTCATTCGCCTCACCGGATGCCTTCTGAGTGGTTGCGGGTGTGCCCCTGCTCTTCGCCCGGGGACAGCCGGTGAAGGCCCGCCTGTGTCGATTCCCGACTCCGGGGCATGAGACCGCCTTGGGCAGTTCCAACGGGGCCGGAGCCCGCGCGGGTGCATCCGGACCGGGCGTCCGCGTGTATCAGATCGGGGATGTCCGGAACCCCCTTGCGCCTGTTTGGCCCGGACGGGCCGATAGAGGCGATAGGGGCTAGACAAAAGGCGTCGGGTAAAGAGAATGACCGTGGAGCAGCCCCTGGCGCCCCGGAGAACATGCGGTGCGTGGACAGGCGACCGGGGTTCGACGGGGGTGGCGAAAAGACGTATGCACTATCAAGTCTGGCTGGCAATAGTCTGCGGGTTGCTGACCTTGGGCGCCTCGGCCAGCGCCCAGGAAGTGGTTCAGCAGCAGGACGAAGTCTCCACGTTGCGGGCGGTCATACAGGCCTCCGAGCGCGTCGTGGCGGTCGGCAAGCCCGTCTGGCTGGACTTCTCCATTGTGAACGATTCCGATCGTCCCGTTACTCTGGCCGCGCCCGGCGTGCGGCCCGAGCGCCCGGGATTGCTGACCGGCCTGCCCTTGACCCACGTGTTCAGCGGCCACGCGTTCGGCGGCCTGACGGTCGAGTCGCTCGATGCCAAGAGGGTTTGGGACGTGCCCACGGACTACGAACCGCAGGAGTCCGCTCCGCAGGTGCTGCTCGCGCCGCGCAGCAGCGTCGGCGTGCGGGTCGAGATCACCCGCTTTTTTCCCCAACTGGCAACCGCCGGCCGCTACCGGATCCAATGGAAGCCATATGACGGATCGTTGACGTCCAACGCGGTCGTGCTGGAGGTCGCTCCACGCAAGCAGGCCATGATCCAGACCGATCAGGGCAGCATGATGGTTCGCCTCTTCTACGATGAGGCCCCCGAAACCGTCGCCAATTTCCTCGAACTGGCTCGCAGCGGCTTCTACAACGGCTTGACGTTCCACAAGCTCCATCCGGGCATTTTTATCCAGGGCGGCGACCCTAACGGCGACGGCACGGGCATCCGCCCCGACGGCAAAAAACTCGTGGCGGAGCGGAGCAACCGGCCACAGACCCGCGGAACCCTCAGTATGGCCACGCTCAAGGACGACCCGGATTCGGCAAGCTGTCAGTTCTTCATCTGCAACACCCGGGTCAAAGACTGGGACGGCAAATACACCATCTTCGGTCAGTTGGAGGGAGAAGCTTCGTACGAGACGCTGGACAAGCTGATGGCTCTTCCGACCTTCGAGAATCACCAGCCGAAGCGGCCGATCGTGATTCGCAGCATCCGGATCATAAACGCACCGCCGGAGGAACCGGCTCCGGATGCAGACATGCCCTGATCGCGGCGAGTCCGCCGGACCTGCCCGTGCCACCTTTCCCACTGTTGATTCCACAGGGCCGTTTCCCCCTTCAAAGCGTCGGCGATCGATCTGCATGAATGGGCGGTGTTTGCTGTGTCATGACCCCGTGTTCGCCGGGTTGCCGCCGTTGCCCCCGCCCGGTACAATTCCCGCAGCCCGCCCGGCCTCGGTCCGGCGGGCCGATGCCGCCCGCGTGGCGTGCATTGACGGCCGGGTCCCATGCAGTGGACGCCGCAGATAACGGGTCAGGCTGGAGACAGAGCAGCCCACCTTCGTCGTTCAGGTGCCGTGGACAAACCTGGCCGTCAATGCCCGCCATCGGGCGGCTGATGCTGTACGTTGGCGCGGATCGCGGTCGGCACAACGGATGGAGCATGCATGGCATACACGGTCCTGGCAAGGAAATACCGCAGCCGGGGATTTGACGAGATCGTCGGCCAGGACGCGGTATCCACCACGTTGAAGAACGCGGTAGCGTCGGGCCGGATTCACCATGGATACCTGTTTACGGGCACGCGGGGCGTGGGGAAGACCTCCATGGCCCGCATTCTGGCCAAGGCCCTCAACTGCCTGAACGCCGATGCCCCCACCGCGCAGCCGTGCTGTGAATGCGAGGCCTGCCGACTCATCGCCGAAGGCGAAGACATCGACGTGGTCGAGATCGACGCGGCCAGCAATACCGGAGTGGACAATATCCGGGATCTGCGCAGCAACGCCATCTACCGGCCGGCCCGCTCCCGTTTCAAGATTTACATTATCGACGAAGTCCATATGCTCAGCACGGGCGCGTTCAATGCCCTGCTCAAGACGCTGGAAGAGCCGCCGGCGCACGTGAAGTTCATCCTGGCCACCACCGAAGCCCACCGGGTGCCGGCCACGATTCAGAGTCGATGCCAGCGGTTTGACTTCCGCAGTATCCACGTAGACGCCATCTGCGACCGCCTGCGCGAGATTCTCCGGGCCGAGTCCATCGAGGCGGATGACGCGGTGGTGCGGCGGGTGGCCCGACTGGCGTCCGGATCCATGCGGGACGCGCTTTCGCTGCTGGATCAGCTCATGGCGTTCGGCGGAGCGCGGCTGTCGGCCGAGGTCATTGACGAGGTGCTGCCCGCCCCGCACGACGAACTGATCTTCCAGGCCGTGCAGTGTATCGCGGCCCGGGACGCGGCCGGGGCGCTGGTCCAGGTGGACCGGTGCTTCGCGACGGGCCACACCGCCGAGCGGGTCTGCGACACCCTGATCGAGCATCTGCGGACCCTGATGCTGCTGCGCGTCTGCGGGCCGCAGACCGACTTGGTGGACGTGCCGGCCCAGGTTCGCCAGCAGCTCATCGAGCAGTCAGGCGGGTTCGGGGCGGCGACGTATGTCTACATGATCAGCCTCTGCGAGGAGGTCCGGCGTGCGGTCAAGGGCAGCCGATCCGGCCGGGCGCTGCTCGATGCCGCCGTGGTCCGTCTGGCCCAGGCTCAGGATTTTTCCGATGTCCAGACGCTGCTGGATCGTCTGGAGGGTCGCACCGCGGAGGCCCAGCCGCAAGCCTCAAAAAAAAAAGAACCTCCGCCTCCCCCTGAGCGGCCCGTGAGTGCCGGTGCGGCGGGAGCGAACA